>Ga0316207_10004273_pt1 | contig 12510 bp, 9 predicted proteins | sample 6weekpyrite_MG_FD_204943 | JGI IMG/M metagenome (GOLD analysis project Ga0316207, IMG submission 204943) | Microbial mat bacterial communities from mineral coupon in-situ incubated in ocean water Damariscotta River, Maine, United States -... | ecosystem: Environmental > Aquatic > Marine >... | reverse complement strand
ACCCTAAAATCTGGTTTGAATCCTTAAATTCAATGTCTCAAGTTTTAAGCGCTGAAAACCAGGCATTATTAAAATTAATCGTTGATCATAAACCGCGCTCTCTGGTTGAGCTGGAAGAATTAAGCGCAAGAAGAAAATCCAATCTCTCCAGGACATTAAAAACATTAGCAAAATACGGCATTGTGGATCTAACAAAAGTAAAAGGAAAGATTGTTCCCAAAGTAAAAGCAACTGACTTTAAAGTTGAATTCGGAATAAACTTAAGTGTACCAATACCTAAAACTGAGAATAATCATTTTTCCAACGCTTAAACAAAAAAGACTACTAAGTTTTTAGTAGTCTTTTATTAGTTCAACCAAGACTGAACCTGAAGTCGAATGTGCCAAAATCAATAATACATTAAGCACACGGCCTTAGTGAAAAATACTAACACAACATAAACAAACCTCTGTTACAACACCCATCTATTCTACTATTTCAATTTACCATAGTGTTTTTGATAAGCTGCCTCTAACCAGTCCACGTCTTTATCTTTATGACAAGCGCCATTTCCACAGCTATTGGGTACACCAAATTGACGGGTATCACCTGGGGGGATGATACCGGCCCGGTGACTGTGTAGCGTGTAGTCTCCGCCATTCATTACGGTTAGGGGCATATGACATTGCTGGCATTGCACCTTTGCCGATTGTGGGCAGGCGATGTGTTGCGGGTTTTTATCGGGCTGGTGGTAGGACGCGCCTTCGCCATGGCAACTGGCACAGTCCAGGCGTGGTTTATCTATATCCCCATGGGTGTTATGGCACACGGCACAGGTGATGCCATATTGAACATCTTTTAACTGGTAGCTTTGACTTTGATGATCATTTATCGCCTCACCCGCGTGACAGCTTAAGCATTTAGAGGTGACTTTGCCGTATTGGCCTGAATAATTTTCCTTGAGGGAATTTAAACTATTAACATGACCGCCCTGCTTCCATGAGTAATATTCCTGGTGGCGTTTTCTGGGTTGACCATTGGCCCACCATTTACTGCTGTTTTGTATGTAGTCGGGTTCTTCTTCTTTAAAATAATCAGCTAATTGTTTGCCGGGGCGATAGCCTTCCGGAAAAAAATATTGTCCATTGGTTGAGCGACCCCGTGTATGGCATTGTCCGCAGACCTGGGAGTCAATACTGGAATATATTTTACCTAAGCCTATTGTGTTCGTGTGCCAACTACCTGGGCCATGACAAGATTCACAACCCACACTGGGTTCAACAAATTTACCCGACTCCACATTAAGGCCTACCGAGTGGCAACCATGACAACGCTGCAACGGTTGCGGTACTTTCCAGCCATCCCAGCCTGTTGTTTTCCATTTTTGCTGGCTGACTAACCAGGCACCTGGTAAGAGTGTCTCAGCTCCGTCTTCTTCGCCCATAAACTGCTGTTCCCATTTACCCCCAATCGCCCACACCGCATCTTTTGCATGAAATGTGATGGCATCACTTTCTAAATCCGCAACAACCACTCCTGGCGACCCAACCCGGCGCATCATTTTAGTATGCAGGCTATCACGCCAGTCTGTATGCTCATCAAGGTGGCAAGACTGGCAGGTGAGTGAGCCTACATATTCAGAGTTCTCGGGAATGGGTAAATCTTTAATATAAATAACACCAAAAACAAGCGACACCAATACGAAACCGATTAAGGCAAAAAATATTTTATTACTCATGATTTTTTTAACACAACAATGTAAATTTTTATCGCTTTAATGCAATTAAAATATAGACGCCCTTACTTTTTATTTTTATGGAATGTGGCATGGAAAGACCTGACACTATTCTTTTATGAAAACAAATTTAAAACGGATTTAATATTGTTTTACAAAATGAGGGCTCAATCTTTTTCAACCCACCTTCACCCGTTATTTTTTAAAGAATTTTTATTTTATGAAATATGGCGTAGAAAAACCTGACCCTAATCATTTCCATTCTTTTTTTAAGGATTAGCAATCATTTCAGACTCTTTTTTTGTCGGATAAAATGGTTTTTTATCTCCACAATAATAACCGAAAAACAGTGTGCCATGAATACCCATGACTGCTTTCTTATCAACCCTGTTTTCCCATAAGGTTAATAACAATTCATTTGCTCTTACTTCGCCAAGCCTTTTAAATAAATCATCCTCAAACTCTACATCCCTTTTATCTGGAAAAATTTCAGAAAAACAAGATTCATCAATTGAGAAAATATCATATGTACAGTTAATAGCGTCATCTATTATTTGAATGTTTTTCATCTAACATGTTCTCCAGGGTATACATTACGATGCCTTCCTCTTTGGCCTTTACGGCCAGGAGTTTGTACATCCCAATGCTCACCACCATGAGCAGCCTTACCACCTGTTGGAACCCAAACATCACCATTATCATCAGGCCAACCTTTACCGGATCCATTAGGATTACGCACTCGACCGTCTTTATCTGTGTTTCGAGGCGACTTTCTTGGCTCTCTTTACACATCATTTCTTCTTTTGCTTAGATCCTAATATCAAAACCTCTTTTCGACTTTATTTCTAATGCCATTTCTATATATTCGTCCGAAGCATGGCCGGTATTAATAAATCTTTGAATTTCTTTTACAGCGTTAGTTTCATCATCTTGTTCCCACAAAATGTGAAATAATCCTCGTGATATTTTTTCAGAGTCAGGCCCTAAGTTAACTGCATTTTGAAATAATTCTAATGCCTTTTCTATATTATTAAGATCCCAATATAAGTTAGCCAATGTCGCCACAAGCATAGGTGATGTCAAGTGTGATTTATATAATTTTTCTAGAATAGGTAGCGCTTCATTTAGACTACCTTCTTTATACAACTCACAAGCTTTATCCATTCTAATTTTATCTTCACTATTCAAATCTATTTTATTATCCATATCAATACTCACTTAATAATCTAAATTCCAAGGCTTTAGTGCATTTTTATCTCTTTGTTTGGATTTTTTAATACTCTCGATACTTGTATTATCTCCTTGTTTACGCCTACGATTCTGTTCCTTTTGAATATCTTCAAATTGATCTGAAGCACTATCACTGTCTTTCATTCCATCGCCCTTTTCCCTCGATCGACCTTCATCTGGTGGACAATTTTTCCCTTCATCAGAACTCGAATCATCATCTTCTTTAGCATTGTCATTACTAGTGGGTTTGGGTTTTTCAGGCTTAGGAATATCCGAACCATATGGCGGAGCAGGAGGCATTGGAAACACATCTCGCCTAATGTCCTTAATTACCCTACTCGGTTCTTTTATAAATCGACGGGGACCATAACGACCCAAATAGCGACCAAAATTACCACCAATACCAACTAAGCCATAAGGGTCTATATCATTTAAGGGATTGTTTTCAACGTAAGCATAAGTATTAATACCACCTTCAAGCCCAATCGGATCACTGGTGATGTATCTACCCGTCTCCGGATCATAATACCTAAAGTAGTTATAGTACAACCCACTCTCATCATCCAACCACTGCCCAGGTCGCCTCAAATCAAACCGGACTTTCTGTCCATTCCCATCAACATCATCACTGATCAGCGCCTTGCTATAGACTTCGTACTCAGCTTCCCAGACTATATCCCCTGCCTGATTGGTTAATACCACCGGTGCATCCAGCTGATCTGTGTGCACATTGTATATACCGCTTGTGTCTTCTATTTGCAATGGTGCGTAACGCTCAGCTGTATAGTTGTAGCGTTTGGTGCGGGTACCTGATCCATCATACTCACCAATTATTTCACTACCATCCCACAAATAGTTTGTTACCGTGATGATTGAGTTTTGTGTGACGGCTTTTTTAATACGTCTACCAAAGGGGTCATAGGTGTAGTTTGCCGTGATGCCTTTTGTGCTGTTGGTATAGTTTGTCAGTTGGTTTTCATAATCGTATTCGAAGGTTTCATCTGTGCCTTTTTGGGTTAAGTTTCCGTCATCGTCAAATGAATAACTGGCTGCACTGGGTGACAGGCTGATACGATTGTTTTGATCATAATCATAGAGCGCACTGTTACTGGCATCTTCTCGGTTTCCGGCTTCGTCATAGTCGAAGGCTTCTTGTGCAGGTAGGCCACTGCCTAATGGATGACTGGCGCTAATTAAGCGGTTAATGCCGTCATAGGCATAGCTATGTATACCTTTGTTATTGCCCATTTCTTTTACGTTTTGTACTTTGTCGTAGGTGAATTGTATTTTTTCTTTGGTGCTGCTGCCGTGTGCGATGTCAACCCATTTTAGTGGGCCGTTACCATAATAGGCATAGTCGGTTACGGTGCCGTTGTTGAAGGCGATTTGTTTGATGTCGTCAGTGGGGTAGTATTTAAATTCTTGGATTTGCCCGACATTAAAGGTGGCTTGTTCTAACAGGCCTTTTTTGTTGTAGGTGTATTGTTGGCTGTAATCCGCTATCCAATCGGTGCCATTGGCTGTGTTGGAGCTGTTGACGGTGAGTTGATTTACATTACCGTAGCGGTCGTAATCATAGTCAAGTTGTTTATAGGGCAGGAATGACAGGTTATTTATGGTGTCGATGCGATCCAGGGCATCATATGTAACGGCATATAAGGGCGTATTTGAAATGGCGTTATCAATAATAGAGGTTAAGTTACCATTGTTATCATACCCTCGGGTCCGTTTTTTTATTGACGTTGTTGAGTCAGGTGTTGCATAAAAGTCAGTTGTTTTTAATGCACCCCAGGCTTCGTAGCCGTAATCAATTTTCTGGTTACGTGCATTGAGTAAGTAATCCAGGCGGTTTCGTGCATCATAAAAATACTGGATGCTCTGCCCCAGTGGTTTGGTTTCTCTGGTTAAGCGAGATAAGCGATCATAGTCATAACGGGTTACCTGATTCTTAGGGTCGGTTACCTGGGTTAAATTATCCAGCGGATCGTATTTTAATTTTGTAATTAAGTTAGGAATAACCGCTAAATCGGTGATTTGTGTGACGCGACTGTTTGCATCATATACATATTGTGTTTGCTGATTTTTTGCATCGATAACAGAGGTTACATTGCCCAATATGTCGTATTGGTATTGTGTTTTATAAGTGAGCGGATCGGTGATGTTTTTCAGGCGGTCTAATTCATCATAGGCGTACTTCCATTTACGATTCATGGCATCGGTGGCACTGAGTACATTACCTGCCGTGTCATAAGTATAAACCCATAGGGTTTGAAAAAGTCCTGCGTCATCTTTGCGTTGAACTTCGCGCACTTCTTCTTCGGGGGTGTAGAGTAATTTATAGACCTGACCTTCACCATTGGCCACTGTTGCACCCACTTCCAGCTCATTTAAAAGCTTGCCGTTATAGCGGTAGTAGGTAATTTCATTTAAGGGGTTGGTCACTTGAATGATGCGATTTAGATCATCATAAAGCAGAGTGGTTAGCTGGTTATTACCATCGGTGATTTGATTAACATTGCCCCGTGCATCATAAGCCAGACGATAATTTAGATAAGGGCTCTCAACACCGGCTACCTCGTGGTAAATATGGTTAGCATAGAGGCTACCGCTATCATATTTGACATGTACTTTATGGGCATCGGGGTATTGAACAATGGATAAACGATTTTTTGTATCAAAACTTAAGCTTGTGGTTTGGAAACTGGCGTCGTCTTTAAGGCGTTTTATATCTTTAATATTTGTGGGTATACCTAAACCATCTTTATAAAACGTATATTCAGTATGAAAGGTTTTTGCACCAACCTGGTTTGAGTCTACTGTTTCAGAGGCAACCCAGCCATTATCGTATGTCCATTTTGTGCGTATCCATTGCCCCCCGGTCAATACTTTTTCTTCTAATTTGTTATTTTGGGCATCAAAGATATATTCTACTGTACGACTTAAAGTTAAACTTGGGCTGGCAAGGCTGCCCGTATTGGTCCAAAAAGCTTCACTTTTTAAATGGTTTAAGCCGTCTCGGGTGATCAGTTTTTGATTGCCTAATGGATCGATAATTTTTTTGACATAACCTTCGTTATCAAACTCACTGACGGTATTTATATTACTGTAAACCGGTGCGCCCTGATCATCATAAATCGTTTTGCTTATAGTTGTTTGAGGGGGGTTACTTATAGGGTAGCTAAACGTTAAGCTGTTCAGACCATGGGTTTGTGAACCCACTCGATTACTACCCGATTCAAGTGCATTGATGTAAGGCGTGGCCGTTCCTTCCTGAAAACTGGTTACAAAAAAACTGGTACCACTATAGCCGTAGTTTGATTCAATCGCCTCTAAGCCAATGACTTTTTCCAGTCGTCCACGGTTTATCCCGTCGGTTAAATCATGCTGATAAGTAATGACACGACCAACACTGTCTAATGTAGTTCGTGCAGTTGCAGTAATTAATCGCCCGGTAGTGGGGTTGTAAGTAAAGTCAACTAAGTTACCCGTGCTTAGCCCATCTGCTGCAAATTCTTCTATTCGGGTTAAGTGATAATTTTGTGCGACAACTGTAGCCTGATCTGGATTAATTGAGTAAATGGAGGTGCCGGTTAAAGGTAATAACCCTGCTGCATCATAAGTGTACTCATGATAATGCCCTTCTGGACTTTGATCGCGGATGAGTCGACCCTCAGTGTCATAAAAGTCTTTTGAGCCATCGTTAAAGGTGCGCACATAACTGCCATTGGTTTCATCCAGGCTGCCTTCCATGCCATCTTTTGGGGTTTGGTAGGTACCGCCACTAAAGACATAGCGGTCATTCCAGCCACAACCGTAACGAATTACGACGGAATTATCGGGGTATTCAAATAAGCGGCGATTATGGGCAAACGCCCATCCATGTCCGAGGGTACTATCGTAGTCTGATTTACTGGAGTACTTGCGCTCCAGTCGAATGGGGTATAGCCCATTCATTTCAAGATCGACTTGTGTATAAACTTCGGTGCCGTCTAGATAAACCGGTTTTCCACCACTTCCATTACAATCATTTTGCTTTGGGTCTTTCGGTTTTTCATTTTGCTTATTGTTAGTGTCAGCACCATAACCATCAGCATGCACATGTGGATTAACCAAAATGCTTAATAATATAAATAGAATTGAAATCCAGTTTTTCACAAATCGATACCCGTAAATATTTTAATTAGTTTAATTAATTTTGTTTAGTTTATTACTTTTTCAAATGCCAAACTTGCTTGCGTATCCCGACCCATTTTTCTCAACACATTTGCCAGATTTATGTATGTTTTTTTATTCGTCGGGTCGAGAGCTTCTGCTTTTTTATAAAGCGCTAAAGCTTGCTCAAAATCTTGTTGTGCTTCTAATACTTCACCCTTTATATGCAAGGCTTCAATGTGATCAGGTTGATTTGTTAATATTCCATTTATCACCACAAGCGCGCTATGATTAATACCCGTGTATTGAAAACAACGTGCTATTTTTATGTGCAGTACTGTTTTATTGTTGTCATCTGTTGGCACACGCTGATAATACCTGAGTGCTTGCTGGTATTTACCCACAGCAAATGCTTCATCGCCTTTTATAACTAAGGGCTCATTACTGATTAGCGTCTCGGCAAAGGCATTCATACAAAACAAATTCAGTATGCATAGGATTAAGAGCATTTTCATTTTTTTCATTATTATTGCTTCACGTAGACTTTAAGGGTTGCGGTACCAAAATTACCTTCGTAACTTCGGATATTACCGGTGATAAAATGCTCACCTTCGGTGACCTTTCGTGTATCCCATTGCCAGGTCACGGGTAAAAAACCCATTTCGTTTTCCTGCATGTAGATACCATCAATAAAAAAGATCGGTTCAAACCCCCGTTCTAACAAGCGCCCCTGGTCTTTCCCTGACACTTCCAGGCGAATGGGTACAATACCGCTAACAATGGCTAAATCTGTTTTATTTTTTTTATATTCACCAGCAAGCACCAGCTTCACATCGAGGTCATTTCGGGTTTCCGCTGATTGTTGCACGTGGGCAAACATTTTTTTCTTACGCTTGTGTTTTACTTTGCGTTTGGTTTTACCCCAGCTCATATTCGTAATGTATTGGGTGCGTGAAGTAGTAGAACCAACAATAATACTATTATCACTTAAGTTATAAGCATCAACGCTTATTTCAAGTTTTGGATGTGTGCTTAAATTTATAACCCCGGAGGCATCCATTCCATCCCAGGCCTCTTCTTGAAATCCTGCACTACGGGGTGACCATTCGAGCAAACTTTTCATTAAGGGGCCCCGGTTTTGTATGCCGATGCGTATAATGGCCCTTGCTGGCTCAGGGAGTTGATAGCTGACTACTTTTTTATTTTTATCCCAGGCGATGTTTTTAGCTTTTAGGGTTATACCGCCGGTAATATCTGATGTGTCATATTCCGCTTTTTCACCTGATGCACCTTTAGCTTCTATGGTATAGCGGTAGGCTTCAGCTGGCACAATATGACCTGCCATGTCTTTCCCATCCCAATGTACAATCTGTGCACCCTGGGCTCTGCTGGTGGGTATTTTTTTTACCAGGTAATCCCGATCATCAAATATATTAACGGTGACTTGTGCTTTAGTTGATAAGGTAAAATGAATTTCAACCTTTTGCTGTTTTTGTGGTTCGAATGTTTTGGGTTCATGATAAACACTGGCTATCTCTAAGCCCCAACTTTGAGCTGAGAACATTAAAACCATTAATAATAAAACCGGTTGTGATAATAAAATATGCATTAATCACACACACCTTGTTTTTTAACACGGGGACTCCAGACGGGAAAACGTGCACCTACATCTGCATGGGTAATTTGTTTAGGCTGGGTATAGTTAGTATCATTTTCATTTTGCTTAATTGTCCATATATTCATTTTATTTCCGTGGGAAGATTCAAATGCAATCTGGCGTCCATTTGCTGACCAACTGGGGCGTGCATCTCTTGCTGGGCGATGGGTTAATTGACTTAACTTAGCCTTTTCATCCTGTTTCCAGATTTCATAATTACCGCTGCGATTACTGGAAAATAAAAGTTTGCCATCAATTGATTCAACTGCATCGAAATTATAAAGTGCGCTTGTAGTTATTGTTTCGATTTTTTTATCTATTTTTTTTGCCTTATTTTCGCTATACGCCTGCACGCGTAATATATCATTATGTTGATCATCGGTTTTCGATGAGAAATACACCCATTCACCCGTCGCTGACCATTTAGGCAGGTGTTGCATTTGTTTTAAGTTAGTAAGCTTACGTATGGATTTTGTTTTTAAATTAGCCTGCCAGATATTATGATCATCACGACTACCGGATGTACTTAAACCAAAGGCAATGTTTTCACCATTGGGTGATAACACCGCATCGAACATGCCTTTATGGCCAATGTTGATTTTTTGTTCTTTACCGGTGTTTATATCCACTTTATACAATTCACCCTGGTTACTATTCACTAAAAAAGCATGTGTATCTGGATACCATGACAAACTACTTTTATCGTATTTTGATTGGGTAATTTGTTTTTGATGTTGGCCGTTTTCATCCATTGTCCAGACTTGCCAATACCCTTGGGTGTATTGTAAATAGGCCAGGCAATCTGGTGATGCCTGTATCGGGGGTGTACATAGTAAACCCGCGGCAAACAACAGCGGTAACAGAAATGTTTTTTGTTGTATTTTATTTATCATCATTAGTGGAACATCGTGATAAAGCCACGGTAGGAGGCGGTGCTACCATCAGCCTGACTGACCGCTTCTATCAAATAAGTGTAGGCCCCTTCTTCAGATACCTGAATGTTATTGGTTTGGCCCGTGGCATTGGTATACCCCGTCCAGGTGAAGCTATAGGGTGTGCCCCCCATATTTGCACTTTGTAATGTGCCGGGCATCAACAGAATTACAGAAGGATCATTCGGATCGGTAATATTGGGAGGTAGAATTTTTACGCTGACAGTGGCGTCACGATCCAGTTGATATTCCACTTTACTGGTTTGCTCATAGCTGTGGTAGACCACATAGGGGTCTGATTTTATTTCAATCTCGGGGTATGCGCCTGTGCCATTTATAGTAAAATTTAATCCGATGTTTTTAATGATGACCGAATTGGGTTTTAATATGGTCATGTCTTTTAATAAAAGATAATTTGAACCGACTATTAAGTTATCTGATAAATCTCTTAAGTCCCAACCGATAGTATAAGTGCCTGGCTCAAATTGCTCATCTAAGGCAATAAAACTTTTACTGCCGGTTACTAGTAGTTGCGTTCTGCACCCGGCATTACAAGCTGATGATACACTAAACGTGTTTTTAAACAGGGTATTGGTATACGCATTGAGTGTGTCAGTGAAACTTCCGCCTGTCATAGTCTCGGTTCCGCCACCGCCAGGCACCGAATAATTCACTTCACTTACACCATCGGTTGCATAAATTTTAAACGTATAAGCATTACTGGGGACATCTACACCCAAATCGTTTTTACCATTCCAGCTTAGTGTATTCGTGCCTGCACTAAATGACTGAGATATGTCTCTTACTAAAACATCTGTGTCTTCTGTATACCAGCGCACATGTACTGTAGCTGGTTTATTAATCGTAAACTGAACCTGCGCCTGCTCACCTTTCGATGGATCAAAAGTTATATTTTGACTGGAAGTTGTTGAGTAACTTATATTACTCACAATAACATTAGCGAAGTTAACTGTGATTTGATCTGTAGCCGTATTACCAGCTTGATCGGTAACCGTTAACCGCAAAGTATTGCTTCCATTTGTCAACAAAGGGACACCTGTTACGTCCAGTGTGTTCCAGTTAATCAAGGTATTATTATTTACACTATTTGTAATGGGTGAACCGATAGCAGTATAAGTAACTGGGGCTGTCCCCAAACCATAAGCTAATTGATATGATGCAAAATTTGTATCATTTGTTGTGCCTGTAATATTCATCAACGGTTCAGCCGTTATTCCATTTAATGCATTACTAATGTCAGCACTGGGTAAAGTGCTATCCACAATCACGCCCACATTTACAGGAAAAGATGTTCCGTTAACCGAAGTAGCTGTTATTTTCAGGGTGTATTGCCCATCAGGTACTAAAACACTAGAAGCGTTACGACCATTCCAGTTGGCACTAATCGATGAAGTAGTGCCACTAAATGTATTAACAACAAATTGTGATGAATTTAAAACCTGAACAGTCCAACTACCAGCTTGATCCATATTCGCTGACAGATTGGTAGACGTAGTCGTTGAATTTCCATCCGGTGAAATATATAAATTACTGAGGGCCACATTAGTAATAACAGGTCCTGAAACAGGTGCCGGTGCAGGGCTACTGATAGGTGCAACGGTTTGGTTTGTTGAAGCGTAGTAGACATCGACACCATTGGTTGAGCCTAAAGCAGGAGTGGCTGTGCCCCACCAGTTGTTACTTATGTTTAACACCACACTTGAGCTACCGTATCCTGATAAATATAAGCCTGCGATATTATTATTTTGGATAGTGTTGTTAGTGATTGTGGCTATGCTACTGGCTTGTAAATAAATACCATAATCGTTGTTGACAATAGTATTTCCCGTTATTTCTAAAATAGCCGCGTTTGTGTGCATGTAAATGCCACGTTGATTATTACGAAGTACACTATTGGTAACGGAGCTTGAAATGGTACTTGATATGGAGCTGACATCTAAGCCATATTGTGCATATTCAATCACGGCATTGTTAATATTTATTACTGCACTACCAGCTGCATTTATGCCGTACCAGTCTCCGGCCTCTGGCGTACTATCCACTGAGGTAAAGGTCACCGGATTACCTGCTTGCCCTGTAACGGTTAAAGTGCCTCCATTAACTTGAAGCCTTGCATTTTTTGCAAATTGTAAGGTTGTACCAGCCGGGATAGTTAAACTGTTACCTGCATCAATCTTCAGTATTCCTGTTACAAGGTGCGTGCCGACACTTAAGGTTTGATTGCCAATAATGCTTCCGGTTAAGCTTGCCCCCGCAATCGGGGTGCCATCAAGGCTGGTGAGATAAGGTAAATAGTTCACCCGTCCTATCGAGAGACTGGATTCAATTACATCGACATCGGCACTGCCCCACCAATTATTGCGCGCGTCTAGTATGTTCAATCCAGTAGCGTAATCACCAGTCACTGAGTAGTTGGTGTTTGTATTGCCGTATATATTACTGTTGTTAATACTTAAATCATCTAAACGGATGGATAAGCAGTTTGAGAAGCAAGTTGAATCAGCATAAACACTAATTCCAGTAGCGTTATTTCTTAAGGTACTGTTGGTTACCGTACTGGTATAGGTCGTCTCTAGCGTGGTTCTTCTGAGCAGATTCGCATAGATACCATTTACCGCATATTCAATGACTGCATAATCTATATTCACTTGACCGGCGGCACTGATCGATATACCAGACCAGTCTCCGGCCTCTGGCGTACTATCCACTGAGGTAAAGGTCACCGGATTACCTGCTTGCCCTGTAACGGTTAAAGTGCCTCCATTAACTTGAAGCCTTGCATTTTTTGCAAATTGTAAGGTTGT
>Ga0316207_10004272_pt1 | contig 12511 bp, 8 predicted proteins | sample 6weekpyrite_MG_FD_204943 | JGI IMG/M metagenome (GOLD analysis project Ga0316207, IMG submission 204943) | Microbial mat bacterial communities from mineral coupon in-situ incubated in ocean water Damariscotta River, Maine, United States -... | ecosystem: Environmental > Aquatic > Marine >... | reverse complement strand
TTTGCTTCATACATCAGACGAAGTTTACCGGCTTTTGAAGGATCACGATTATCATATGGGTACATGAAAATACCACCACGAATCAGGATGCGATAAACTTCCGCAACCATTGAAGCAACCCAACGCATGTTATAACGCTTACCTAAGGGGCCATCTTCACCTAACTGACAATCTTCGATGTACTGCTTCATTGGCTCTTCCCAGAAACGACGGTTTGCCATATTGATAGCATACTCAGTTGTTTCTTCTGGAATAGAAACACCTTCTGTGGTTAATACAAACTCACCGATTGTGCTATCAAGGGTGAACATATGTACACCCTGGCCAGTTGTCAATACAAAAACAGTTGAAGGGCCGTAAACAACAAAACCTGCGGCTTTCTGCTCAGTACCTTTTTGTAGATAGTCACCGAGCTTAGGTGTTTCTTTACAGCCTAATGGCGCTTTTAAAACTGAGAAGATAGTACCAACTGAGATGTTTACATCAATATTTGAAGAACCGTCAAGTGGATCAAACATCAATAAATATTCACCACGTTCTTTTGATGGAACATCAATGGGGTCATCAATCTCTTCAGAACCCATACCGGCTACCAGACCGCTCACACTCAGGTGATCAGCCATAATGTCATTTGTGATGATATCCAGCTCTTTCTGTGTTTCACCCTGTACATTTTCTGAACCTGCAACGCCTAAAACACCAGAAAGTTCACCACGGCTAACCGTAGCAGCTATTTCTTTACAGGTGATGCTCACTTCGTGGATTAGCTCAATTAGGTCATAAGGCAAATCAACACCTGCGCGTTTTTCATGTAGCAGGAACTGCTTTAATTTCATACCTGTGGTCATAATTCGACTCCATAGATGTCTTATATATCAGACCAGAAAAGCAGCTCTTACGGCACATAACCTGGGGGGAGCTTAAGCTGGTCAACTAAAAATTGGCCGCGTATATTAACATATTATTATTTTATGTATATGTAATTTTACTTATACCTCTCTTAGAGCCCTGGTACGGGATGTGTAGCTGTATTTTCAAGGCCGGTACGAACCCAGTATAGTCACATTTTGGCCCCCTACGTAAATCTCGAATACCGTTCAGCTGAAAGTACTGTCAAAACCAGGCGGACTTAATATACAGGTTAATAACTAATCGATTGACTCGTATTTAATCAAACCCTAATATACAGGTTATCTCGTCAGCCGATCAAAATACGGCCTTTCAATTTACCTCTTTCGATACTTCAAAGAGCATTTCAGTTAAAAATAAACCATGAAACAGTTTCTAGATTCACTACCAACCCCCGCACTAGCTATTGCAGCTCTCCTTCTAGGGCTTGCTCCTTTTGTTCCAGAACCTCATCTGTGGCAAAAATTGAAAATGCTATTCGATGGCAGCTTGAGCAAGCCCATTGATATCTTTGATTTGTTTATGCATGGCACACCACTAACCTTGCTGGTGATTAAACTGTTTTATATTGTTAAAGATAAACAAAGCACCTAACCTAAAACATATCCTGCGGATCAACATCAATTGACCACCTGACTTTACTGGCCGTTTTTAATTTAGAAATCCCGGGCACCCAGTGCTTCAATACCCCATGTAATTTTTTTCGTTCACTGGACAACAGAATTAACTGCCAACGATATCGACCTGCCCGTCGCTCCATGGGCGCCGGTAGTGGCCCGAATAATTCTACCCCCTGGTAATTCAGTGTCTGCCTGCATTCATTTAAAAAATCGACCCCGGTATTTTTTTGAATTGATTCACAGCGCACAATCACCATATAACTAAACGGAGGAAAACTGGCCTGTTGACGTTCAAACAGTGCTGTTCTAGCGAAACCCGGGTAACCACTTTCTAACAGGGTATGTAATAGCGGGTGCTCCGGATGATGGGTTTGAATAATCACTTCTCCCGGTTTTTCTCCCCTGCCCGCCCGTCCGGATACCTGAATGATTAATTGGGCCATATGCTCAGTACCTCGAAAATCCGCACTGAATAAGCCCTGATCCGCATTTAGTATTCCAACCAGGGTTACATTTGGAAAATCATGACCTTTTGCCAACATTTGCGTACCAATGAGTATTTTAGCTTCACCCAGCCTGGCCTGGTTTAATTTTTTATCCAGTTCGCCTTTACGTCGTGTTGTGTCACGGTCAATACGGCTGATTACGATATCTGGAAATTTTTTGGTTAGAGCAACTTCAATCCGCTCGGTACCCGCACCTGGAATATATAAACTCTCGTGTCTACATTCTGGACAGCTAGAAGGTGCCTGTTTTTCATAGCCACAATGATGACATCGCAAGCGCTGATTGTGATGATGTAAGGTCAGGTTTGCATCGCATCTTTGGCAGGTCGTAGTCCATCCACATTCATGGCACATTAAAAGTGGCGCGTAACCACGTCGATTTAAAAAGAGTAAAATTTGTCCATTATTTTTTAAGTGCTCTTTTATTTTTATTAGTAACTTATCCGAAATTCCATCCTCCATCGGCCTGCGGCAAACATCCAGTAAACTTACCTGGGGGGGGCTGGCCCCTGCTGCACCTCGTTGTGTCAAGTTTAGTAATGTATATACACCTCGAGATATATTTTCCAGACTTTCAAATGATGGCGTCGCTGAACCTAGCAGAATGGGAATTCTTTTATTTTTAGCGCGTACTAATGCCAGATCTCTTGCATGATAACGGAACCCTTCCTGTTGCTTAAATGAGGCGTCATGCTCCTCATCTAAAATAATTAAACCCAGGTCTGGCATGGGTGTAAATAAGGCCGAACGAGTGCCAATCACAACCCGGGCAATACCTTTATTGGCCTGGACCCAGGCACTGAGCCTTTGGGTATCATTTAATCCTGAATGCAGACTGGCGATACAGGTATTAAGCCTTTGTGTAAAGCGTTGTGTTAACTGGGGGGTTAAACTTATTTCAGGTACCAGAACCAGTACCTGAAGATCTTGCTTCAGCGCAAATTCAATAATATCCAGGTAGACTTCTGTTTTGCCACTGCCGGTGATGCCCTGTAAGAGAAATGCCTGATAGGCATTAAATGCCTGAATCACTGCTGTTGCAGCGTTAGACTGCTGTTGATTTAATTTTAATCCGATGAAAGTTTCATCTTTTATATGACCTGGGCAGGGTATAACTGCACTTTGTATTTTCTCGTCTATATTAACCAGAGACTTCTTAACCAGGGCCTGTATAGGTGCGCGCCAGTTATCCCAGTCCCCGTTCAACTGACTGGCAGTGAATTCACGCTCAGATGAATCCTGTAAGTAAGCCAGTAAAGCAGCCTGTTTTGGCGCCCGCTTAAGATCATCTATGCTGTATGTTCGACCTAAACGGCTTAAAGTCCAATGGTTTTCAGATTTTAACTCTCCAGACATACCTTCCCTAAGGCGTTTTGGCATGGCACTAAAAATCACATCTCCAAGTGGATGATGATAATAACCCGCAGCCCACTCCAGTAATTTAATTAATTCTGCAGACAAAATTGGCTGACTATCAATTATCTCTAGAATCGGCTTAAGTTTTGCGACTGGGTAGTTTGATTCACTTCCCGTAGAAATAACCAGTCCTACGAGTTGTTTACGCCCAAACTGCACACGAACACGGCAGCCTTTAACGGGAACAGGTTCACATGACTCGGGAAGCAGATAATCAAACAGACTATACAGGGGTACGGGAACAGCAATACGTGCAACGGTGTGGTTTGACATGTGCGTATTGTGCCAGTGAATGCCCAAGAATAGGAGGCCTGAAAATGGTTATTCATGTCCATTAGTACATTGAAAGACGATATAAATTTTTTCCACAGAAGTTGTGGATAACTCTGTGGAGAACTTATACTTTTGACTAATAACTCACTAAGCTAGCGCACTTTTTATTAAATTGCTCAAATTTTAACCACTCAAAAATATCATATATTACAATAGGTTACATCGCACATGTTACTGAAACACTATGTATATAGTAATTTTTTATTCTTTATGACTAGCCCCAAAACCAATGTGCATAAGTATCTCCTTAATGCCTTACCGTTCGTCTATTTTACATTAATTTATAAATATATTTAATCATCAAATAATAATCTTAATGTAATACTTCAATATAAAGTAGATAAGTATTTGTATTTTCTATAAATAAAAACTTATCCACTAAACCTGTGGATAAGTCTGTTGATATCACCTTAAAACATACTCGAATACACTCTCTTTACACCCGGTGTAACAGTTTGTTCACATTTTGATCATAATTTTAATCCAATAAAAACAATGACTTATATATTATTTTAGATATGTGGTTAAAAAACAACCAGAAACAGATCTGAAACATGGCCCATTGTGCATAACACAGTATGGGCGCCCTCTCCTGCTGAGTTCAATGACTGCATTACGTTTTTTTAATTTGTATACCCATTGCCTGGTTATCTATAACAATTTGCTTCAGCCTCGCGGCAATCGTCATTACTTTATGCATCCAGAAGAGAGCTTTATGTTCAGCCAGTTGCTGCTCTAATGTCTCACTAAAGAGGGCCAACCAGGCTTCCAGGTCATCCTGCTTGATACCTAATGGAAAGTGCTTGCCAATCATATCTATTCTGGGTGGATGTTCGAGTTTTCCACCCATACTCACCCACCAGAAATCAACTATGCGCTTTTCGTGTTCAGCAAAATTATCGATGTGTTCAAAAAAATGCCCCAGTTTTGGGTGATGTATAACTTTTTCATAAAACACGTGAATGACGTTTTCTATTTCTTCATAGGTAGGAGAATTTGACATATAAACTTTTTAAACTTAAAACAACAGTATAAATCAGCACTAAAACAAAATGCCTTATATTTTCCCCTTTTAGCGAGATCCCTATGCAACTATGGAAGCACCTTTCTCAACAAATTAGCCAGCACACACAGCAGGCTTTTGAAATTAATGCCCATAGTTCCATGGGTGGTGGCTGTATCAATGATGCCTATCAAGTCAGCGATGGAAGCCAGCACTTCTTCGTAAAGCTGAATAATATTGAACATGGAGATATGTTTGAGACAGAGGCTCTGTCGCTAAAAGAAATATCCGATTGTGGCAAGGTACGTGTACCTGAGCCGATCTGTTTTGGTCAGTATAATTCCCAGGCCTATCTGGTGCTGGAGTATTTAATGCTCTCTGGCCGCCCCAACTCAGCTGAATTTGGTGAGAAAATGGCAGCTATGCACCGAAATACGGCCAGACAATATGGCTGGCACAGGGATAACACGATAGGCTCTACACCTCAACAAAACAGGCTTACAGATAACTGGGTAGATTTCTGGCGAGAACAGCGACTGCTCCCCCAGTTAATGCTTGCTGAAAAAAACGGTTATGGCCAGGCACTTTCATCTGTGGCAGACCGGCTAGTGGCAAATTTTGACCGTTTATTTGATCACTACAGCCCACAGGCTTCGATGCTGCATGGTGATCTTTGGGGTGGAAACGCTGCAGCGTTAGCTGATGGTACACCGGTTATTTTTGACCCCGCACTTTATTACGGGGACCGGGAAGCGGATATCGCTATGACATACCTTTTCGGTGGCTTTGATGCTCAATTCTATGCTGCCTATAATGAAGCGTGGCCGTTGGATGAGGGCTTTAAAGTACGCAGAACATTTTATAATTTATATCACATACTAAATCACCTTAACCTGTTTGGCACAGCTTACCTTGGACAGGCGATATCGATGAGTGAGCGGGTGTTGGCTGAAATTTAAAAGCATTTATCCGCTAATAAATGCACATTTTCTAAATATGTCTATGGCAAACTGTTCATATGGAGAAAGCTGTTATTTTGCAGGAACGCAATTTTAGCTCTCAATGGTAAATTCATAACCGCAATCCCGCCCTTACAAACCAGGGTACTTACATTTGTTCTGTATAAATTTTCCGCAGGCACCACAACAAAAACACTTGCGCGTTTAGCCTTTAATTAGCTTTTAAAACCATCTACATGTAAAATTCGCCCTCTAATTTTCTACCGGCCAGCACATTGAAAAATACTATCCAGACTCTACTCACTCAGGCCCTGAGCAGCCTGAAAACCAGTGGTGTTATTGCAGCTGATATTTCGCCCAATATTCAGATTACCCGTACCAAAGACAAATCACACGGAGACTTTGCCTGTAACCTGGCAATGATGCTGGCTAAGCCTACGGCAAAAAACCCCCGTGAACTGGCACAGTTATTAATTGACTCACTGCCATCCAGTGATGATTTAGATAAGATAGAAATTGCAGGCCCTGGTTTCATCAATTTTTTTGTAAAACAAAGCAATACCCTGTCGGTGATTGATACCATTAACACTCAGGCAGAAACCTATGGCCTGAGTAATATTGGTGCTGGACGTAAAGTACAAATCGAATTTGTCTCCGCTAATCCAACTGGCCCCCTGCATGTAGGCCATGGTCGAGGAGCGGCTTATGGTGCTACCGTTGCCTCTTTGCTCACTGCTGTAGGGTTTAATGTTCACCGGGAATACTATGTAAATGATGCGGGTCGTCAAATGGACATACTCGCCACCAGCGTCTGGTTACGCTACCTTGAGCACTGTGGAGTAGAGCTCGCCTTTCCAAGTAATGGCTACAAAGGTGACTATGTAAAAGATATTGCTGAACAGCTTTTTGCACAACACGATAAAAATTTAATGCACCCGGTGGCAGCTGTTTTTGAAGATATCCCTGCAGATGAACCAGCGGGTGGTGATAAAGAAATTCATATTGACGCGCTCATTTATCGCGCTCAAACACTACTCGGTGATGAGTCCTATCGCCAGGTGTTTGACCTTGGCTTAAACATCATTGTTGATGACATAAAAGATGACCTGAAAGAGTTTGGCGTAGAGTTTGAAGAGTGGTTCTCTGAACGAAGCCTGGCAAGTAAGGGCTTAATTAAACAGGCTGTAGAAAGATTACAATCTGCCAATTATGTTTATGAAAAAGAGGGCGCCCTGTGGTTTAAGTCTACGGAATTTGGTGATGAAAAAGACAGGGTCGTTGTGCGTGACAATGGTCAAAGCACTTATTTTGCTTCTGATATTGCTTACCACATGGATAAACTGGAACGGGGTTTTGAACGGGTTATCGATATCTGGGGCGCTGATCATCACGGTTATATTCCCAGGGTTAAAGCCGCTCTTCAGGCACTTGGTGATGATGTAGATAAACTCGATGTACTGTTAGTTCAGTTTGCCATTCTTTATCGAGGCGGTGAAAAAGTACCCATGTCAACTCGTTCTGGTTCATTTGTAACGCTACGAGAATTACGCTCAGAAGTTGGCAACGATGCGGCACGTTTCTTTTACGTTTTGCGAAAATGTGAACAGCATATGGATTTTGATCTTGATCTGGCAAAATCACAAAGCAGTGACAACCCGGTATATTATATTCAATATGCCCATGCCCGTATTTGCAGTATTTTCCGTCAGCTAGCAGAAAAACAGTTAACACATGATAAAAATATGGGTAGTGAAAATTTAATGCTTTTAACTGAAGCGCATGAAACTTCACTGGTTACATCATTGGCAAAATACCCGGAAATTTTAGAAAAAGCAGCACTCAATGAGGAACCACATCAACTGGCACATTTTCTACGTGAACTGGCAAATGAACTCCACACTTACTACAATGCTCATCAGTTTATTGTTGATGATGAAGCAATTAGAAATGCACGATTAACGCTAATTAACGCTACTCGTCATGTCTTGCATAATGGTCTGGAATTATTAGGTGTTAGTGCACCGGAAATCATGTAATGCCAGCTGCGCGAGATTTAAAAGGACGTCACATGTCGAATAAAAAACCTGTACCCGGATATCTATGGATGCTGGCCGGGCTTGCCATTGGTTTATTTGCCTCATTTCTCGTGTACCTCGACAAACAACCTGCCGAAGAAGTCAGTTTTACAGAAGCGGTGAAGCAGGAATTAAGAAAAGCACGCGAACAACAAAAATTAGAAACTGAGGCAACACAGGAAAACACCACTGAAAATAATACGCAAGAAAATAAAGGTAAAAAACCTCGTTTTGAGTTTTATACCATACTTTCTGAACTGGAAGTTTTTGTGCCTGAACCCGAAGCCGAAGAAATTAAACCACAAACCTCAAACACTAAACCTGAGACGACTAATACATCAGACGAGAAAAAATATTTATTACAGGCTGGCTCATTTAAAAACCAGCAAGATGCCGAACGACTTAAGGCCAGTCTTGCATTGCTTGGGGTTCAGTCGTCAATACAAAGCGTCAGTATTAATCATGATAACTGGCATCGTGTACGCATTGGTCCATTTAGTAATCCCACACGACTACGAGAAACCCTGAGCACATTAAAACAAAACAATATACATGCTATGACGATGGAGTTAAAATAATTTACACTTTTTAATCCATTATTATGGATTAATATACTCATCATACTAATACGTTTTTCTTAACAGTTCGTGTGTCCACTTAACTCTTTGTGTGATCCACATTCAGAAGTAACTCAGAATATTAGAGTAACTTAAATAATAGGTCGTCTCTCAGTGCATAAGAGTCTGGAAAAAAACTTACCTTTTTTAATTGAAGAATTTTCCAGTAGCGGCACATCTATTGATGATCGCTGGAAAGCAATATTGCAACGTTTTTTTTCCGATTGTAAACTCAGCCTTTCCACACAAGCAATTACACATTGCAAAATTAACGACCAGCACAATATTCTTGAAGTTCCTTCAATATTGTTTAAATATGGATATATACTAAGCGCCACAAACAAGTCTACCCAGTTCAATATCGACGACATTGAACTTGCCGATTCTCTGTTAAAATTAACAAAGCAATTTATTACTATAGAAGAAGCCGTTGAGAAAGGCGCTTCTGCTGAGCGTTTACGTATCGCCCGCGATTTGCATGATGATGTTGCCGCACGTATGCTAACACTTATTCACACAGTTAAAGACGATCATGCTATTGCTCTTTCACGTAGTATTCTAAAATCACTCAGAAATTCCATCTATACCCTTGACAATAAATCAACAGCGACGATACTAGACGCTATAACTGATGTCAGATCTGAAATCCAGGATAGGTTAAACTCTATCGGTATGCAGTTGATATGGCATCAAAGCGACAACTTAAAAGGCTTAAGCTTCACCCCCAGACAGCACATAAATTTAAATCGTATGCTGCATGAGATAACGACTAATGTTATTCGCCATGCCAATGCACAGTTTATGGAAATAATTATTAATTTAAACCAGCTGCAACTCGATGTAGAATGCAGCGATAATGGACAGGGTTTCGATATAAAAAACTGTATTCCTGGCAAAGGTTTGAATAACATAAGAACAAGGGCTCATGAGCTTAACGGCAGCGCTAGCTGGTTTAATCTTAATGACCGGGAAACCGGCGAAAACAGGGGCAGCTGTGTAAGAATCAATTTTATGATTTCTGATACTACTGAATAAAGATATGCAAAATGTACTCGTTTTAGAAGATCACCCGGAAACACGCGAATGGCTAACCGATATCATTCGACAGGCCTTTATTGAGGTACGAATTTTTGAAGCTTCAAGTCTGGCCCAGGCTAGAGCAACTATTAAAAGCAACCAGCTGGACCTGGCTTTAATTGACCTTAATTTACCCGATGGTAATGGGGTTGAAATAATTAGTGAAATCAGCCAGAAATCACCCGATACTTATTGTGTTGTGGCTACAATATTCGATGATGATAATTATTTATTCCCAGCTTTAGAGGCTGGGGCCCAGGGATACTTACTTAAAGAACAAACCACTGATGAGTTTATAAATAATCTTCAGGGTATTATCAAAGGTGAGCCACCTATTTCTCCGACCATTGCCCGTAAAATGATAAACCATTTTCACAATGATATTCAGCCATCAGATAAACCAGACTTATCAGGTCGTGAAAAAGAAATTCTCAGCGCTATTGCCAAAGGCTTGAGCAGAAATGAAGCCGCAGAAATATTAGGAATTACCTCCAATACAGTAGCCAGCCACCTGAAAAGCATATATGGTAAATTAAATGTATCCAATCGTGCCCAGGCAACATTAGAGGCACTACGCTTAGGCCTGGTAAAACCCTAGCAGATAATTAATAACTTACTTTGCATACTGTAAACTCATACAGTCCCTGATTAATATGATTACCGACTAAAATCATCCCAGTATTTTTTTGCCCATTGTCGTTTATTTTGTATAAAACAGACTAAACTCTAAAATGATGCAAAAAATAAGCACTAAACTACTAATGGCACTAGGCTTCGGCACTATTATATTACTTATGGTGCTCATTGTTACAATCGCATTAAATCAGTTAAACCTGACATTTATTCGTATCCATCAGGTAGTAAATCAAAACAATATAAAAACCAGGCTGATTACTAACATGTTGCTTTCTGCTCGTGAAAGAACAATTAGTATCCAGAAAATTTCCAGTCTTGATGACCCTTTTGAACGTGACGATGAATTCATGTTATTTAATCGCTACGGGGCGGAATTTGCTAAATCGAGAACAGAACTTAAAACACTTGAATTAAATAAAGATGAAATAAAGCTGCTTGAAGCACAGGGTAAGTTAACAAATAATGTAATTGTGCCCATGCAGAGACAAATAGTCGATTTAGCGATGGCAGGCAGGAACAAAGAAGCACAGAAGATATTGAGGGATAAGGCAATTGAAGGCCAGAATGAAGTTTTTGAACCATTATATAGACTACTTCATCATGTTGAAAAATCGTCCAGCCAGGCTGTTCAAGATGTATCTTTAAACCTGCAGGAATCAAGAAGTCAACTAATTATTATTCTTACTTTGATCATTCTTGGTAGCCTGTTTATCTCAATATATGTAATTCGGCGCACCGCATTAACAGAAAAGCAGCTCTCTAGAGAAAAAGAAAAAGCACAGGTTACACTACACTCTATTGGGGAAGGAGTAATTACAACTGATAGCCAGGGACTAGTTGAATATATGAATACAGTTGCTGAAAAGTTGACAGGTTATTCAAAAACATGGGCGATTGGGCAGTCACTACAGAGTATTTTTCCTATCAAATCCGAATTAGATGATCATCCAGTTATTAATCCAGTACTGGATGTAATTAGTCAAAAAAAAATACAGAACTCGGATATACATGCAATTCTAAAGAGTGCAGACCAGACAGAATTTGCTATTGAATATACCGCATCTCCAATTTCTGACGCAGACAATACAATTATAGGTATTGTACTAGTGTTTAGAGATGTAAGCTCAATGCGCACAATGGCCAACCAACTAGGATATCAGGCATCACATGATGAACTGACAGGATTAATCAATCGCAGAGAGTTTGAAAATAGGCTAAACCTTTCCCTTCAATCAGCCCGGATTGATCTAACTGAACACACTTTTTGCTACCTCGATCTTGACCAGTTTAAAATTGTCAATGATACCTGTGGTCATGTGGCAGGTGATGAACTGTTACGCCAGTTATCTAAATTACTAAAACATGAAATCAGGGATGGAGATACACTTGCCAGATTGGGTGGCGATGAATTTGGAGTTTTATATCTCAACTGCTCCATGCATAAAGCAAAAGAACTTGCTGAGCATCTAAGAAGAGTCGTTAATGGTTTTAAATTTAACTGGAACGATAAATCGTTCACAGTTGGGGTGAGTATAGGTATCGTACAGATTAATATGCATAGTAATTTTAATTCCATATTAAGTGCTGCGGATACTGCCTGTTATGTCGCTAAGGACCAGGGACGTAATCGTATACATTGCTATAAAGATAATGATGAGGAATTACTCGAAAGAGAAGGGCAGATAGAGAGGGTACACCGCATAAAACACGCCCTCGATGAAAACCGTTTTAAACTGTATTACCAGCCTATTTATAGCTTTGCTACAAATAAATGTAATCATTATGAAATACTGGTTCGTTTAATTGATGAGGATAATTTTATTATACCTCCAATGGCATTTATTCCAGCTGCTGAACGTTATAACTTAATGAATTTAATCGATTGCTGGATTTTCCGTAATGCGTTAGAACTGATTAGTCGTTTTTTCAAAAAAATAGATGCTTCTAATAAACCCTTATTTGCAATAAACCTCTCTGCCCAATCACTATGTGATGATAACTTTCTGGATTTTGTTAAGAGCCAGTTAGAGTTAAATGATTTTGATCCTGATTTAATTTGCTTTGAAATAACAGAAACTAGTGCAATTGTAAATTTAACAAGGGCGCAGCATTTCATTATTACTCTTAAAAAAATCGGTGTTAAATTTTCTCTCGATGATTTTGGCAGTGGCTTAAGTTCTTTTGCCTACCTAAAAAACCTTCCGGTAGACTACCTCAAAATTGACGGGGCCTTTGTCAGAGATATTATCAGTGATCCAATTGATATGGCCATGGTCGAGTCGATTAATCAGGTTGGTCATATTATGGGTATTAAAACCATTGCAGAATATGTAGAAACACGAGAAATTTTTGATAAACTC
>Ga0316207_10004271_pt1 | contig 12511 bp, 11 predicted proteins | sample 6weekpyrite_MG_FD_204943 | JGI IMG/M metagenome (GOLD analysis project Ga0316207, IMG submission 204943) | Microbial mat bacterial communities from mineral coupon in-situ incubated in ocean water Damariscotta River, Maine, United States -... | ecosystem: Environmental > Aquatic > Marine >... | reverse complement strand
TAAAAGCACGCGTGGAACCATTTATTGATGATATGGCCGAGGCATATTGCTGGGCGGATGTCGTTCTATGTCGTTCGGGTGCGTTGACTGTTTCAGAATTAGCAGCTGTTGGCGTAGGCGCCATATTAGTGCCTTTCCCTCACGCCGTGGATGACCATCAAACTAAGAATGCTGAATTTTTAGTAAATGCTGGCGCTGCTGAATTGTTGCCGCAAAATGAATTATCGGTAAATACTTTGGGCGCAATACTCAATAAATTGATTGATGACAGGCTTTTAGTATTAAAAATGGCGAAAGCTGCATTTTCTAAGCGGCAAACGGATTCTGTTTCACAAGTTGTTAATTATTGTGAGGAAGTGGCAAATGTTTGAACGCATGTTTGCCAATCAACGAAATGCCAGTGATATGGAGCGCAGTAAACACGTGCACTTCATTGGAATTGGTGGCGTAGGCATGAGTGGTATTGCCGAAGTATTAATTAATTTGGGTTTTGATGTCAGTGGATCTGATTTGAAAGAAGGCCCTGTTATTAATCATTTGTCGGCGTTAGGTGCTCGTATTGCTATTGGTCATGACGAAGAAAATGTTCGTGATGCAGATGTGGTTGTAGTTTCAACAGCAGTAGATGAAAGCAATCCGGAAATTATTGTTGCCAAAGAAAAACGCATTCCCATAGTACCACGAGCAGCAATGTTGGCTGAAATTATGCGATTTCGATACGGCATCGCAGTGGCGGGTACCCATGGCAAGACAACAACAACTAGTTTAGTGGCGAGTGTCATGGCTGAAGGTGATCTTGATCCAACATTTGTTATTGGTGGCAAGCTTAATAGTGCGGGTACTCATGCACAGCTAGGTGAAAGCCGCTTTTTGGTTGCCGAAGCGGATGAGAGTGATGCTTCATTTTTGTTTTTACAGCCTATGATGGCAGTTGTCACCAATATTGATGCAGATCATATGAGTACTTATGAGGGTGACTTTAATAAGCTCAAGCAAACGTTTGTTGAATTTATTCAGCATTTACCATTTTATGGCTTGGTAGTCATGTGTATTGATGATGAAGTTATACAGGAAATTTTAGATGATATATCGCGGCCTGTTAAAACTTATGGTTTTAGTGAAAGTGCAGACTTTCGTGCAACAAATATTATACAAGATCAGGCAACAACTCGATTTGATGTTTCTCATCCGGATAAAAAAGATTGGTTGAAAGTCACATTAAATATGCCGGGTCGACATAATGTTCTCAACGCGTTAGCTGCAATTGTTGTTGCCAAAGAGTTGGGTGTGAGCGATATCGCTATATTAAAAGCGTTGTCTGATTTTAGCGGCATTGGTCGGCGATTTCAGATTTACGGTGATTTACCCATTGAAAGTGGAAAGGTTTTATTGATTGATGATTATGGTCATCATCCAAACGAAGTGGAAAGCATGTTTGCAGCGTTTCGTGAGGCATGGCCTGATCGAAGATTGGTGGTAATTTTTCAACCCCATAGATACAGCCGAACACGTGATTTGTTTGAAGATTTTGCCAGAGTATTGTGTGAGCCGGATGTTCTGTTGTTGACCGAAGTGTATCCAGCGGGTGAAACACCAATTCCAGGGGCAGATGCGAGGGCGTTAATGAGAGCTATTCGTGTGCGAAGTGATAAAGAACCCGTATTTGTTGAATCTTTTGAATTATTACCCGAAATATTGAGCAATGTGTTGGAAGACAATGATGTGCTGTTGACCTTGGGTGCTGGGGATATTGGTACTGTACCTTCATCCTTATTAGAAACCATGCAAAAAGCATCATGAACATTGGAGCTTGCGTACAGTCAATGAACAGCGAAATTAAAAATAAAATACGTGGTGAGCTGTTATACAACGAGCCTATGAGTAAACATACCTCTTGGCGTGTGGGTGGACCTGCGGATATTTATTTTAAACCAGCAGATATTGATGATTTAGCATTATTTTTATCTTTGCAAGAAGATGAGCAACCGGTTTATTGGATTGGATTAGGCAGTAATTTATTGGTTCGTGATGCTGGTGTTCGCGGTACCGTGATTATTACCAGTGGTTTGTTGAATGGTTTAGAAGTATTGGAAAGCAATATTGTTCGAGCGGAAGCGGGTGTGGCATGTCCCAAAGTGGCTCGTTTTGCTGCAAAGCAGAACTATGTTGGTGCTGAATTTTTGGCAGGTATTCCAGGAACAATTGGTGGTGCATTAGCCATGAATGCTGGTGCATTTGGTGGTGAGACTTGGAATAAAATTATCGCTGTAGAAACGCTGGATCGACAAGGCAGACGTCATCAACGTACACCGAATGATTATGAAATTGCTTACCGCAGCGTTAAGGGACCATCTGGTGAATGGTTTGTTTCCGGCATTTTTGAATTTACACCAGGTGATGGTAAGCAATCATTAGCAGAAATTAAAACACTTTTAGAAAAACGTAATGCTAGCCAACCGACGAATCAGCCGAGTTGTGGCTCAGTTTTTCGAAATCCAGAGAATAATTATGCTGCGCGTTTAATTGAAATGAGCGGTTTAAAAGGATTTTGCATTGGTGGAGCATGCGTTTCGGAAAAACATGCGAATTTCATTATCAACACTGGCAATGCCAGTGCTGCGGACATAGAAGCACTCATTAGTTTGGTAGAAGAAAAAGTTTCGCAGCAACATGGGGTTAATTTGATACATGAAGTTCACTTTTTAGGTGAAAAGAATGAGCACTAACGACAAATATGGAAAAGTTGCCGTTTTAATGGGCGGAATGTCCGCGGAAAGGGAAATATCGCTCAAGAGTGGTGAAGCTGTATTAGCCGCATTAAAAGCGAATGGTGTTGATGCGTATGCTCTGGATGTAGGAGAAGATGTTATTGAGCAGCTTCGTGCTGGAAATTACGATCACGTATTTAATATGTTACATGGCCGAGGTGGTGAAGACGGAGTAATCCAAGGCGCGTTAGAATTATTAGGTTTGCCTTATACTGGAAGTAAGGTTATGGCTTCAGCGCTGGGTATGGATAAGCTAAAAACCAAAGAAATCTGGTTGGCAAATAAATTACCAACACCGGCGTATTTTGTCATCAATAAGGATACTAGCCCAGAAGACGTACTGAAACATTTGAGATTGCCTGTCATTATTAAACCCATGCGTGAAGGCTCTAGTATCGGCATGAGCAAAGTTAATGATAAGAGTGAATTACCTGCCGCCATGGAAACTGCATTGAAATATGATGAATCGGTTCTTGCAGAGCAATGGATTGAAGGTGATGAATATACGGCAGGGATAATTGGCGAAGTCAGTTTACCGCTAATTCGTCTTGAGACCGCTAATACTTTTTATGATTACGATGCCAAATACGAATCCAATACTACCCAATATCACTGTCCTTGCGAATTGGATGTAGGTAAAGAAAAATCCTTACAAGAACTCGCAATAAAAGCATTTAAAGCCGTTGGTGCAAGTGATTGGGGTCGGGTTGATATGATGGTGGACGCAGGTGGTCGTGCATATTTAATTGAAGTGAATACATTGCCAGGTATGACTGATCACAGTTTAGTGCCAATGGCAGCAAAGCAAGCGGGAATAGATTTTAAACAATTGGTCATGAAAATTTTAGATCAAAGTGTAAAGTTGAAATAAATGGCATCGAAAGCTACAAAAGTTGAGAAAGAAGAAGCTGTAGAAGCACAGGCGACATACCTGTCTCAGCAGTTTATGTTGCGTGTTTTATGGGTATTGTTGTTTGTGGGCTTGTCTGCATTGATTTATTCTCAAATGACACGTGACGACGTGCTACCGATTCAGCAAATAAAAGTGAGTGGTGAATTTGATCAACTTGAGAGTCAAGATTTTCAACCGATCTTAACTAATGGTTTGAATGGTAATTTTTTTACCATTAACGTGAGTGATATATATCAACAGCTAATTACATTGCCTTGGGTGGAAAAAGTTTGGATTCATCGTATTTGGCCAAATACCATTAAAGTGAATTTTCAAGAGCAGAAACCCATCGCAATTTTAAAAGGAAAAGGTTTGCTAAATCAAAGTGGGATTGTTTTTACTCAAGAAATAACATCGTTTAATGAAAAACTCCCAAAATTTGTTGTTGCTAAAAACTATATTTCTGAATCAATTAAACAATTTGAATTAAATAACAAGATATTGAAAGAAAATGACCTTGAAGCCCGTGTTTTTTACTATGATGAACGAAAATCACAAAAGATAAAATTATCCAATGGTATTGAATTAATTTTAGGACGCTTTGATGTTGAAGAAAGATTAATAAAATTTGTAAAAGCGTATAAAATGCAGCTGCAAAATGAAACGCAAAAAATTTTAAAAGTAGATTTGCGTTATACAAACGGTTTAGCAATAGCTTGGCGACAAGCTGCAGCTAAATCACAACCTTTATTGTTAAAGCAACTGGCCTAAAGAATGACGAAGCCTATTGAAAAAAATGTACTTGTTGGACTGGATATTGGTACATCCAAAGTGGTTGCTATTGTTTGTGAGGTAACTGAGACGGGTGGTATTGAAATCATTGGTCTGGGTTCTCATGCTTCTCGAGGGCTGAAAAAAGGTGTTGTGGTTGATATTGAATCAACTGTGATCTCAATTCAGCGAGCCATTGAAGAAGCGGAATTAATGGCAGGGTGCCAAATTCGCTCCGTTTATACTGGTATTGCGGGGAGTCATATTCGAAGTCTTAATTCTCACGGTATTGTTGCAATTCGCGATAGTGAAGTGAGCTCGGGTGATGTTGCGCGAGTTATTGATGCTGCACGCGCTGTTGCAATTCCTGCGGATCAGAAAATACTTCATGTCATTCCTCAAGAATTTCTCATCGACAACCAAGAGGGTATTAAAGAACCCATCGGTATGTCTGGTGTTCGATTAGAAGCTAAAGTCCATATGGTGACCGGCGCTGTGAGTGCAGCACAAAACATAATTAAATGTGTTAATCGTTGTGGCTTGGATGTAGATGATGTCATTCTAGAGCAGCTTGCATCCAGTTATGCTGTGTTAACCGAAGATGAAAAAGAATTAGGTGTTTGTGTTGTTGATATTGGTGGCGGAACAACTGATATTGCTGTGTTTGTTGAGGGTGCTATACGCCATACGGCAGTGATTCCCATTGCAGGAGACCAAGTAACAAGTGATATTGCGGTAGCTTTACGCACACCGACTCAGCATGCTGAAGACATTAAGGTCAAATATGCGTGTGCGCTAACCCAAATGGCAACACCTGATGAAAGTATTGAAGTGCCTAGTGTTGGTGATCGTCCACCAAGACGATTAGCTCGACAAACATTGGCTGAAGTTGTTGAACCACGCTATGAAGAATTATTTAACCTCATCCAATCAGAATTACGTCGCAGTGGAATGGAAGACATTGTTGCCGCAGGTATTGTATTGACTGGTGGTAGCTCAAAAATGGATGGTGTGGTTGAGTTGGCAGAAGAAATTTTTCACATCCCTGTGCGTTTAGGCGCACCTCAATTTGTGAGTGGATTATCGGATGTTATTCGTAATCCCATTTATGCGACAGGCGTAGGTTTATTATTATATGGGCAACAGCACCAAGATCAAAAATTTACCAAAGTGGATGATAGTGGAGAAAGTGTGTGGGCTCAGATGAAGGCTTGGTTTAAAAAGAATTTTTAGTTTTGATGTGGGTAGTGGGCGGAAGTGGTTTTTTTTAGTTTATTTTGGCACAAGTACGGCGTAAGGAGAGAGTAAATGTTTGAAATTATGGATACCGAAGCACAAAATGCGGTGATTAAAGTTGTGGGCGTTGGCGGTGGCGGTGGTAATGCTGTCGAGCATATGTTAACTGCGAACATTGATGGTGTGGATTTTATTTGTGCAAATACTGATGCACAAGCGTTGAAAAACTCAAATGCAAGAACCGTTTTACAATTAGGGTCAGATATTACACGTGGTTTAGGCGCGGGTGCAAACCCTGATATTGGTAAAAAGGCGGCTTTAGAAGATGAAGGTCGGATCAAAGAAATTCTGGTTGGCGCTGATATGGTGTTTATCACAGCTGGAATGGGCGGTGGAACAGGAACAGGTGGTGCGCCCGTTGTTGCGAAAGCTGCACGTGAATTAGGTATTTTAACAGTTGCTGTGGTTACCAAACCGTTCCCATTTGAAGGTAAGAAACGTAAGCAAGTGGCTGATCGAGGTATTGAAGAATTAAGCCAATATGTTGATTCATTAATTACTATTCCAAATGAGAAGTTATTGAGTGTATTAGGTAAGGGCACTTCATTATTAGATGCGTTTAAAGCAGCGAACGATGTATTGTTAAATGCAACACAAGGTATCGCTGAATTGATTACTCGTCCAGGTTTAATCAATGTGGATTTCGCTGACGTTAAAACAGTTATGTCAGAGATGGGTATTGCAATGATGGGTTCTGGTTGTGCAACAGGTGAAGACCGAGCGCGTGAAGCAGCTGAAGTGGCTATTGCTAGTCCATTATTAGAAGATGTAAACTTGTCTGGCGCTAAAGGTATATTGGTTAATGTAACTGCCGGTTTGGATATGTCGATTGGCGAATTTGAAGAAGTCGGTAGTATCGTAAAAGAATTCGCTTCAGAAAATGCGACGGTTGTCGTTGGAACCGTTATCGATCCTGAAATGAGCGGTGAGCTGAGAGTAACCGTAGTGGCAACAGGCATTGGTGATGCAGCAGATGAGTATATGCCACAACCGGTTCAATTGGTTAAAAGAAATGATGGTCAGGTAGATTATGACGCTTTGGAGAGACCAACTGTTATTCGAAACCAAGTGGTAAATGGAAGTTATGGATCAGCAGCACCTGCCGCGGCAGAACGTAATGATCTGGATAATCTCGATATTCCAGCATTTTTACGACGTCAAGCGGATTAATAAAAAAATAAAATCCTAAAGCTTTAGTTTTAGTGGTTAGATAATGTTTTTATAGGTTTACATCATCTCAAGCACTCCTTACGCCAAAATAGTGTATTGTTTGAGGTGATGTAGATTCTTTGTATTGGTTGTAGAAATTTGCACCTGAATGTAATAAATGGATTTATATTCAAGTGCTTAGTTAAATCAATAATATAATCTTAAACTTTTTCATTCATTGCAGTCAGTTGTATCGGAATTCACTAATTCCAATGAGAATAAGTGTATATGTTGCATACTAAAGCGTGTCTTCCCCATAAATGATGACCGATCCTCATAAGGGTTTGTTTGCGGTACATAGTGCTGTTTTAATTTTTGGGATAACCGCACTTTTCTCAAAACTGATTGAATTAACCGCCTTAGAAATCACCACAATGCGCAGTATTTTTGCAATACTTGCAATAGCAGTGATTTTCTTCTGGCAGAAAAAAACCTTACGTTTATCAAACGTGAGGGATTACGGTATTGTAATATTACTCGGTATTTTATTAGCGGTACACTGGGTGACATATTTTCACGCCATGCAAGTGTCAAGTATTGCAGTAGGGGTCATTGCGCTATTTACTTTCCCCATCATAACGGTATTTCTTGAGCCATTATTCAAGGGGAAAAAGCCACATATTTGCGATGTTATGAGTGCGCTTGTGGTTCTGTTGGGCATATATTTTTTAGTCCCTGAGTTTTCAATGGAAAACCAGGTTACTCTAGGCATACTTTGGGGGATATTTTCTGCCTTGTGTTTTGCTTTGAGGAATATTATACAAGGGCAATATTTTAAAGGATACTCAGCTCACCACAGTTTATTATATCAAATCATGGTTACACTCATTGTGCTATTGCCCTTTTCATATACTGTTATACCGGAGGTGACAACGACACAATGGGGATTACTTTTATTGTTAGGGGTATTTTTTACGGCATTACCTCATACCTTGCTGGTATATAGCTTATTAAAAATAAACGCAAAAACAGTGAGCTTAATCGCTTGTATTCAAGTTGTGTATGCAGCACTATTTGCGGTATTATTTTTAGGTGAGAAACTAGAGCTAACAACATTTATCGGTGGGGCGATTGTCATATCTGTTGCAATGTATGAATCATTTTCGACAGGTAAAAAGTGAGTTTTCGGTATTGTTACATTTAATTATCAGCAATTATTTCTATTATATCAGTATCACCAAAATCTAAACCAAATTGTGAGAGCAAAACAGATGCTTGACCTCTATGATGCACTTGATGAAGAAATAGATGGCTTATTAAGCCTGAATAGGGTTTTGTAAATTCTTTACCTTGCATATCTTTATAACTAATAGAGTCTTCTAAGTCATTTTCTGATAAGGAATATATCCAGCGTTTGATAATTGAATCAATTTTTTCCCTCTCTAAACAAAGCTGGTTGAACTCAGAATGTAAAATACTATCCAGTGATTTAGGTTTTTCCAAACTAGAAATATATGATAAAACTTGCTTACTTGATGAATGGGAAGCGAAGCGTTGCAACCAGATAATATCACCAACTAAAATATGATTTAGCGTCCCTAAAACTGATTTAAAGAATGCTCCTCTATTCTCTTTAAGATCAGATACTGACAATTTGGAAGCAGAATCATAAATTCTTTGATTCATCAGATGATTGTACTCACAAAACAAACGAAATTGATTTAGCATTATCAAATATCATACTCTCGATAAAATATAACGAACCTGTAGAATACCTTATTTTTTAGCGATAAGTTGCAGAAAATTTATTAATAAAATAAGGTATCCATATTAAATTTAATTGTATCTGGGTAGGTTCAATCTGCATTGACGCACTTGTTACGCCGATTTTGCATATATGACTCTAAAATAGCCATCCAACAATGACACCCGCACCACCATGAATATTAGTTTTTGTATTTTTATCGATGAAATTAACCACGTGGGTTTCCTCGGTGGTGACGATATTCGTTCTGGAATTATTTTCGTGTAGATACGCTATGCCGCCCAATAGAGTTATATTGAATCCATTTTTCCAGAACCACTGATAACCCGCATGGACTGCAAGGTTTGTAAACGTTACTTTAGAGGTAGAACCCAGCGTCGTTTTAAACTTATTCTTCTCTAAACCAACCAAGGTTTGTAAAAAGTATCCATCTGTGAAAATGCCGTTAAATGAATATCTCCATGGCACCAATATACGGCTAAATTCATTCTCTACGTCATCATTTTTGGCACCATAAGTTGGCCGATCTGAACTACAATTTATCCTCCCTAGCACGCCTAAAGTATTATTTTCATTTAACTCAAATTCACCTCCCAATTGGTGGCAGCCGAATAAGTCTGGAAGAACTACAACATTTATTGAATTCGATGAATAACATTGCCCGGCACTAATAAGTAACACTACGGCCAACATTAACTGGTATAAAACCTTCACAGCTTGCTCCCAAAATTTAAAAGGATAGATTCATACTACCAAATAGATAATTGCATATAACTAGGAGATCCATAATAATTAGAATTTTTATGAGTGTCCTATTAATATCGAATCTGCGTTTATTGTGTTATTAGATCGGAATAGAACCCTAGCCATAATTCTTGAGTCTGTATTTATATTAGTTTCTTCATCAATTTTTGAAATAATTTTGCCCACGTATCAACCTCACCTTTAAACGGCCCTATATGACGAATATACGCCACAGGTATTTCACTTAAATCCTTAACTTCAACTGTTACATTATTTTTATCCATTATAGAAATTCTCCAGCTTGAGTTACTCGTTTCGGAGTTAATATACATTGGAGAAACTACGACCCCTTGCCACTTCTTGCTATCTTCTTTGCAATTCTTGCTAAATGTGGCGTTCCCACCCTTGCGCCAATTAGTTGCACTCATATTAAAGTGTTCTCTAAATGTACGAGAAAATGAAGCAGAGTTACCAAAACCACATTCTAATGCAATCTCAGTTATTGATTTACTACTATATTTTAGGGTTTTCGCAGCTTTTTCTATTCTGATACGTTGAATATATTTATACAAAGACTCACCAACAATACCTTTAAATATTCGATGGAAATGATATGGCGAGAAATTAGCTACATCTGCCAGCATTTCCAGTGTCAGCTGTTCTGAAAAATTGATATCCAAATAATCTAATACTCGATTTATTCTTTTAGCGTATTCAGAATTTTGACATGTTGTTTTAACTTCCATTTATTTACTTATTTTCTCTATAAGATATACCGAGGCTGCAGAAAAACTCTGGCACGTTTTTTTACTGGAAAACCGATCTTCTGTAATACGCTGTATTCAACATAACTCCGTAGTCTATCCCATTTCAGCCTTTTTCTGAACTTCAATTGCAAATGAGCAGTTTGATGTATTTAGTTCAATGGCATATGATTATTGCGGAAAAATATAGACTGTCCGTTGAGGACTATCTCTTTGCCGATTATTTCCATTGTGATTATAGGATAGAAATCCAGTTGTTATTAAAAATCAACAGCGTAAAATTCCTAAAAAATAGCTAACGAAATAGGCTGACGGCGCTAAGTATATCAGGTGATATTAACTGTTAATCTATTTTTTAGTGCAATGACAGCTTTTATCGTTTATTTGCGAGAGCGAAGAACAAACGTTGCTGTCCCCATGAAGAGTACTGTTGAAATTTGGCATATTTAAAGACAAGAATTAATTGGAATATGCCGTAAGTCGTAGTCTATTATTTTTCAGATTCCGCATTGCTTAATTCCGAAAACGTATTGGCTAATTTTGTAATGCGATCTTCGATTTGTAGCCCTGAATCATATAAGGCGGTGGATTCTCTATCTGCATCATCGATAATGTTTGAGATTTCTAGTTCTTGAGATTCGCTTAAGCCTAGTTGTAAAAAGCAGTCTTCAATTTGCTCTTTAAGCTTAAACATAATCGATGCATTCATTTTTGCATTGTTTTGGAAAGAAGTTTCAATTTCTTTTAAAGTCACTCGTGAGGTTTCGATGGCTTTTGTAATGGCTTCGTTATGTTTTTGTAGGATTAATTCATTATTAATGCCTATGATTTTTGCATCTGCTGCTTCTAATATCAGGCAGACATTGTCTTTAATGCGACCGTACCGTCCTTCATCTTCTAAAGGCATGTCTTTTATAAGTATTGAAATATTTTCAAAGTTATAGAGCGAACGTTTTCCAAAATCGATAATTCTTTCTAGCATGTTTAAACGTTCGAGAATTTCTTGGTCTAGTCGGGCGATTTTGATTTCAGGAGAAAAATAGATAGGCGTGTCTGCTTTAATAAGGATAGCAGTATTAAGTTGTTGGCTTTCCATGTATTCAAAAATGCGATTAGCAATTTTTTCGTAACTATCACATGCAAAACTGTCGCGCATGAAATGTAAAACTTGACCGATTTCTCCACTTTGAGACATGGCCGTAAATGCCATTTGACGCGTTTCATCTATGGTTTGATTTCGCTCATCGATTTCAGCAAAAAAATTAATGTGGATGCGAACTTTATGCAGAACTTCTTTGCTTGCAAAGGGTTTACTAATAAAATCAACCGCACCCACTTCATAACCTGCAACTCTATCTTCTTTAGTGGCGAGTCCCGAGATAAAAATGATAGGAATATCATTATTCTCTGGATCAAGTTTAATTGTTCTTGCGGTATCAATACCGTGTGCTTCGCCGAGATTGATGTCTAATATGATTAGGTCTGGTTTGCTGTGATGTAAAGACTGAATACCAGCTTCGGCTGAATCTTGTTTTTCGACCTGGTATTCGCCTTCTAATATGTCTCCTAAAAGACTAAGAATCGCAGCATCGTCATCAATGATGAGTACTTTTTTGCGAGAACTGTTATTTGTTGTCATGTTAATTCGCGATGCGCCTTAAGTATATTATTTAGCCTGTTTTATCTGGACCCAAAAACAAGCTGTTGTATATATTTAGTGCAAAATAGTAAAAGCTATTGGACTAATGTGCTTATAAGCTTTCGGCTTGAGAAGTACTGATCTTTAATATTGGATTATTACAGTGCGAATTAAATTAAATCTGGGGATTACTCAGCTATTTCTGCATTATGATAGATGTCTTGTACATCGTCGCAGTCATTCAGCATATCCATAAATTTTTCAAACATGGGAATATCATCACCGCTGATGATTTTGCTTGTTTGAGGAATAAAGCTGATTTCTTCTACATCGAGTTCAATATCAGGCAAAGTCGCTGAAAGTGCATTTTTTGCTTTAAAAAATTCATTTGCTGGTGCGAGAACGGTAATAACACCATCTTCAGATTCAATCTCGTTAACATCCACATCGGCTTCCATGAGTGTATCGAGCACAAACTCTTCATCATCACTTTTAAATTGGAATATTGCTCGGTGATCAAACATGTGAGCGACAGCGCCTTGTGCGCCAATTTTGGCTTTAGTTTTGGTGAAACATTGGCGAACGTCGCCAAACGTGCGGTTATTGTTGTCAGTCAAACAGTCGATAATTACCATGCAGCCGCCGGGTCCGAAACCTTCGAAGCGCACAGTGACAAAGTCTTCTCCTGCGCCACCCTTAGCTTTATCGATAGCTTTATCGATA
>Ga0316207_10004270_pt1 | contig 12517 bp, 9 predicted proteins | sample 6weekpyrite_MG_FD_204943 | JGI IMG/M metagenome (GOLD analysis project Ga0316207, IMG submission 204943) | Microbial mat bacterial communities from mineral coupon in-situ incubated in ocean water Damariscotta River, Maine, United States -... | ecosystem: Environmental > Aquatic > Marine >... | reverse complement strand
GACGTGCGTCTGAAATTCAGCAATCGGAAGTTTCAACCGCACAAGCGTCTCAGTTGGAGGCCACTTTCGTCTATCAGCCACCTTTTGGGGCTTTCATTGCCAACGGATGAAATATTCGGGCTAGTGGTGGCCTTGGCCGCCTGGATGGCAAGACTCTTCTTTATTATGCCACCACCAGTTTGCTGGCAATCCAGCTTGTGGTGCGGTGATTATTGCTCGACTTGAAGGTGAGAAGCGGGTGTTGACCACCGATGAGGAAGAGGCACGAATACAAAGCCACTCTTAAAACCAGTTTGTTACGGGCATACAAAAGGCGAACCATTATGGTTCGCCTTTTGTATTTAGAGGCTTGCTTGCCTAGACATCCATGGCCATACCTACAATATTGTAGCCAGAGTCGACATGGGTGATTTCGCCAGTGATACCGGCTGCCAAATCAGAGCAGAGGAAGGCGGCAGTGTTGCCCACATCCTCAGTAGTAATATTGCGACGCATTGGTGCGAAGCCTTCAACGTGCCCCAGCATCTTGCGAAAGTCACTGATGCCTGCGGCGGCCAGGGTCTTAATCGGACCGGCAGAGATGCCGTTTACACGGATGCCATCTGGTCCCAGGCTTTCAGCCATGTAACGGACATTGGCTTCCAGGCTGGCTTTGGCCAGGCCCATGACGTTGTAGTTGGGCATGGCGCGTTCGGCACCGAGATAGCTCATGGTCAGCAAAGCGCCATCGCGACCTTCCATCATGTTGCGGCCGGCCTTGGCCAGGGCGGCAAAACTGTAAGAACTGATTTCATGCGCGACGTTAAAACTTTCACGGCTAATTGCATCAAGATAATCACCTTCAAGTGCTTCACGCGGTGCAAAGGCTACGGAGTGAATGATGATGTCAACATGGTCCCAGAAGTCATCCAGGCGTTCGAAGACGCGCTCGATATCAGTATCGTTGCTGACATCACAGGGCAGGGTAATATCAGAATCAAATTCAGCAGCCATCTTTTCAACTCGGCCCTGAAGTTTGTCATTTTGATAGGTGAAGGCGAGCTCCGCACCCTGGTTCTTCATGGCCTGAGCACAACCGTAGGCGATAGAGCGGTTACTGGCCAGACCGACAATTAGTGCACGTTTCCCTTCTAGAAATCCCATAGACCACCTTGCTGTTTTTGATTGGTTGATTTGTTATAAACCGATGCCCGCATCGGGCACTTTATGTATGCACCATAAGGTACCTAAAATCGCTACGAAGTGGAAGAGCAATCCAGTTCGGGCAACTTGTCTGCAAATGCCAGGGCCGCTATTCTAATGAATTGAACCTCTATATTTAGTGTAACATCGAAATAACTACGGATAAGCCAGCCCAGCGGAATAGACTTTCATGGAAAAACGTTTCACCTTCAAAGATTTTTTCTTATTCGCTTTTCTCACCTTGCTGTTTGTTACCTTGTTGCTCGCCATGTACATGGTTGATCGCCAATGGGCAGAGATAGCCAAGATTCAAGGTGTAATGCAGGAACAGGCAGAGGATATCCGTTCCATACGTGGATTGGTGAATGAGCTGGATCTTCGTCTGCGTGATGGTCGCGTGATCAGTGCTGTGGGTGAATCTGTGCAGACAAATGACACGCTGCCTGCCTTTAGTCGTGCGCTTGCCGCTGCAAAAATGCCGGGTTATAAACGCGGTGACTGGCTAGTTTCTTCATTTAGTACAGGTCTCAAGACCATTACGCCTTTGGTTTCTAGTGATCGCTATGCCTCAGATGTGCAGTCTTATGTGCAGGAATCACTGTTGACGCGTGACCCTGACTCGCTCGAGTGGTTAGGTTTGGTCGCGCATGATTGGCGGGTTAGTGAAGATGGTCTCAGTTTTACCTTCCGCCTGCGTGAGGATGTAAAATTTTCTGATGGTGAGCCACTTGAGGCTGATGATGTTGCGTTCAGCTTCGAGTTTTTCCAGAACCCGGCGATTGCAGCACCTCGTGAGCGGGCCGTTTATGACAAAATTGAAAGCGTCAAAGCGACCGGTAGGTATGAGGTGGTATTCCAGTTTAAGGAGCCTTACTTTAATAGTTTGGCCCTGGCGGGAGGTATGGCCATTATGCCACGCCATTTCTATGAACCCTATTTGGAGCAACCAGAGACCTTTAATCAGTCGAAAGGCTTGCTGCTTGGCTCCGGTCCCTACCGCCTGGCTGACCCCAAAGGCTGGACGCCTGACCAAGGTTTGGTTGAATTGCAGCGTAATCCACGATACTGGGGCGTGCAGCCATCCTTTGATCGATTACTGTGGAAGGTTATCCAGAATGATGCCGCTCGATTGACAACTTTTCGCAATGGCGAGATCGATGCTTATGGTGCCCGACCGCGCGAGTATCAAACCTTATTGGATGATAAGGATCTCAGGCAACGCACCCAAAACTTTGAATACATGAGCCCAACCGCAGGTTACAGCTACATCGGCTGGAATCAGCAGCGTAACGGCAAGCCCAGCCGTTTTGCTGACAAGCGCGTACGACAGGCCATGACCTACCTCACTGATCGCAAGCGTGTTATCGATGAGATCATGCTGGGTTATGCGGAAGTGGCGGTCAGTCCGTTCAATCCACGCAGCAAACAGCACGACAATTCGCTTGAAGCACGCAGTTTCAGCGTTGAGAAGGCGAAGCAATTGTTGCAGGAGGCCGGTTTTGCCGACCGTGATAACAATGGTGTGCTGGAAGATGCTGAAGGAAATCCTTTCGAATTCGAGCTGGTTTTCTTTCAAGATAGTGAAGATACCCGTCGGATGGTGCTGTTTCTGAAAGACCTCTATGCCCGCGCCGGTATTGCCATGATTCCTAAACCCACCGAATGGTCTGTGATGCTTGATCTAATCAATAATCATGATTTTGACGCCATTACCCTGGGCTGGACCAGTGGCGTCGAAACCGACATCTACCAGATTTTCCATAGCAAACAGATCGAGGCGGGTGGTGACAACTTTGTCGGCTATAAAAATGAGCGTCTTGATCAACTTATCGATACTGCGCGAGGCACCGTTGATGAAGTGAAGCGTATGCCTCTATGGCAAGAGGCCGAACGCATCATGTACGAAGATCAGCCATATACTTTTCTGATGCGGCGTGAGTCGCTGGTGTTTATCGATAAGCGTATTCACAACTTGCAGATCACCAATCTCGGTTTGAATATGGGCATGGTGCCGATGGAGGTCTTCGTCCCCGGGGATCAACACAAGTACGCAAAATAAAGGCAGCAGTAGAGTCTCATGCATACCTATATCATTCGCCGCTTGTTGCTGATGTTTCCGACCCTGATCGGCATCACTATTGTGGTGTTCGCAGTAATGGCGGCGGCGCCTGGCGGTATCAGCGCCCAGAGTCTGGTGGAAGGGCAGAACCTGGAACCAGAAGTAAAGAAGGCTATGGAGGAGTATTACAACCGCCTCTATGGTCTCGATCAACCGGCTCCCATGCAATATCTGCGTTGGCTCAACAATGCCTCGCCGGTTGGTTTTACCTTTGATGAAGCCAACAATATCGATGGTTTTTCTTTCACAAAAGGATCTGATCTTGGCACAAGTTTTCGTTATGGTCGGCCGGTGTTGGATCTGATCAAAGAACGGCTACCGATTACCCTATTGTTGAATGTTATCTCCATCCCTCTCATCTATGTTATCGCCATTGCCATTGGTGTGCATGCTGCAACACAGCGCGGCAAGAGTTTTGATGTCGGCTCCGGTGTGTCGATGCTGGCCTTGTGGTCTATGCCGACTATGTTGGCGGGTGTTTTGTTGATTGGTTTTTTTTCCAGCGATCAATATTGGCGCTGGTTTCCTACCGCCGGGCTGAACCGGCGCGAAGCTCTGGACATGCAGTTCATGCCGCACTGGCTGTCGCTAAGCGATGTGCTGCTGTTATTCGTCTCGATTGCGATTGCTGTGGCGGTATTTATAACCTTAAGCCTGAGGGCGGGACCACGCCTTCGTACAGCTGTGATGGCGCTGCTGGGCATGGTAATGGGCATAATGATGGCCAATGCGCTGCCTGGTGAGGTGGGCATCATGACTTATGTTGTCTTGGTACTGCTCTTGGCCATTAGCACTGGTCTGATGGGGTATACCGATTACAGCGCCTTGCGCACCAGCATGATGGGGATAGTGGGGCTTGCTGTTGGCGCAGGGGTTGGTTTCCATTTCATGCAGGGTGAATTTGTGCATGGTTTTATGCTCGATCGGGTCTGGCATCTGTTGCTGCCGGTGTTATGTCTTTCTTATGGTGGTTTTGCTTTTCTGGCCAAACTGACACGTAGTTCGGTATTGGAAAATCTGATGTCGGATTATGCCCGCACCGCTCGGGCCAAGGGCGTGCCGGAACAACAGGTATTGTGGCGTCATGTGTTTCGAAACAGCCTCTTGCCGTTGATCACAGTGGCGGCTGGATTGCTTCCCAGTCTGCTAGGTGGTTCCATTATTGTTGAGGCGTTGTTCAGTATTGATGGCATGGGTAAGCTGGCGGTGGAAGCGGTACAAACCCGTGATCGCGAACTGGTATTGTCCATCACCTTGATCGGCACGTTGTTGTCTCTGGCTGGCTATTTGCTCGCTGATATCTGTTATGCCATTGCCGACCCACGGGTGAGTTATGAGTGAGATGGATAAAACTCAGCAACGCCAACAACGCAGTTATGCCGTCCAGGTATTGCGCGAGGTGTTCATGCAATGGGGCGCGCGACTGGGACTTGTCTGGATTAGTGTTCTGGTGCTGGTTGCGGTTTTCGCTCCGTTTCTGGCTAACAGTCATCCACTATTGTTGAGTGAACAGGGGCAGCTGAGCAGTCCGTTGATACGTTATCTGACCGCTGCAGACGTGACCTTGCTGATTATCTTCTTCACGGCGGCGTTGCTCTATTTTTTCAGGATTAGTTTCCGCACCAAGTTTGGTCTGGTGATCCTGGTCTCTATCATGGCTGGTGGTATTTGTAATTCTGTTATCACACCGCCGCAATTGAGTATCTACGAACAGTATCGCGAAAAACAGCAGGCTGGTATGTCTGACTGGATAATTACAGCGCCGATTCCCTATTCGCCCAAGGACTATCTGCGCGATGAGGGCGACACCGGCCTAGAAGCGCCGTTGGCGGCACAGCAGCGTACTCACTGGTTTGGTACCGACGAAAATGGTGCTGATGTTCTGAGTCGCATGATTCATGCATCACGGATTGCCCTGGGTATCGGCTTTGTCGCCACTGGCATCGCCATGATTATCGGCACCATCATTGGCGGGCTGATGGGCTTCTTTTCCGGTATCTACGACATGATAGGTATGCGCCTGGTGGAGATCTTTGAGGCCATTCCTGTATTGTTTTTGCTGCTCACCTTTGTTGCTTTTTTCGGCCGCAATCTTTATGTGATGATGATCATTATAGGTATCACGGGCTGGACCGGATATGCGAGGTTTGTGCGAGCCGAATTTTTGCGCCTACGTCAGCAGGAATTCGTGCAATCGGCTATCGCCTGCGGTTTGCCGCTGTATTCTATTTTGTTCCGCCACATTCTCCCTAACGGTATGGCGCCGATTCTGGTAGCGGCTTCGTTTGGCGTTGCCTCGGCGATTCTGGCTGAAGCGACATTGAGTTTTCTTGGTCTTGGTTTGGTGGATGATCCCTCATGGGGGCAGATGTTGAATCAGGCAGTGCAAGCGGCCACTTTTAACTGGTGGATGGCTGCCTTTCCCGGTGGTGCGATCTTTCTAACTGTGTTTGCCTATAACCTGATCGGTGAGTCGATGCGCGATGCTATCGATCCGCATCTGAAAAAATCGGCCAAGTGAGGTGGTTGTGACTACGTTGCTCAAGGTCGAGAATCTGAAAACCTATTTACGCGGTGGCGACGAGATCGTCAAGGCGGTGGATAACGTCAGTTTTGAAATCAACAAGGGTGAGACTTTCTGTCTGGTGGGTGAGTCGGGCAGCGGTAAATCCATCACTGCCTTGTCGGTGATTCAGCTGTTGCCAAAAGATATCAGTCAACATCCGGGCGGTCGCATCCTGTTCGATTTTCGTCATATCAATGGACAAGTGGAGCAGGTAAACATGCTCGACCTGAACGAGTCGAAGGCACGCATGATCCGAGGTTCGCGCATTGCGATGATCTTTCAGGAACCCATGACCTCACTCAATCCGGTTTTCACTATTGGTGACCAGATCATCGAGGCATTGCAGCTGCACAATCCCGAGATGAGCTATGCTATGGCGCGTCAGCGTGCTATTGAAGCGCTGGAACAGGTAAAGATCCCCAACGCCACTGAGCGTATCGACGAATATCCTCACCGTCTTTCCGGTGGTCAGCGTCAGCGTGTCATGATTGCGATGGCAATGGCCTGCGAGCCAGACTTGCTTATCGCCGACGAACCGACTACGGCGCTGGACGTGACGGTGCAGGTTGAAATTCTGCGGTTAATGAAAGAGTTGCAACAGCGCAAGGGCACTGCGATTCTGTTCATCACGCATGATTTTGGTGTGGTATCGCAAATGGCCGATCGGCTGGCCGTGATGAAACTGGGTAAGATTGTCGAGTCTGGTTTGGTAAAACAGATGATTAACAATCCACAGCACGATTATAGTAAAAAGCTGTTGGCTGCCTTGCCGGAGAACCTGCCGCGTGAAACCATCACACATGATTCTGAGCACAGCAAGGCTGTAAAGCCCTTGCTCGATCTGCAAGGGGTGCAGGTATATTTTCCAATCAAGAAAGGGGTGTTGCGTCGCACTGTCGATCATGTGCGAGCGGTGGATGGCATTGATTTGCAAATCCCCAAGGGCCAGATCCTGGCATTGGTGGGGGAGTCCGGTTGTGGCAAGAGTACCTTGGGGCGGGCGATCTTGCGCTTGACCGAACCAACCGCAGGCAAGGTCCATTTTAACGGACTTGATTTAACCGCACTGCATCGCAAGCAACTGCAACCGCTGCGGCGCGAGATGCAGATAATCTTCCAGGACCCTATGTCGTCACTTAATCCTCGTCTCAGTATCGCCGCAACCCTGACCGAGCCGATGAAGGTGCACGGCATCGGCGAGTCAAAAGAGCAGCGTTTGGAATTGGCTAAACAAATTCTTGAGCGAGTACAACTTAAAGGCGATTATGTCTGGCGCTATCCTCATGAATTTTCCGGTGGTCAGCGTCAGCGTATTGGTATCGCCCGTGCTTTGGTTTTGAATCCGAAGTTTATCGTTTGTGATGAAGTGACTAGTGCCTTGGATGTGTCGGTGCAGGCTGAAATTCTGCAAATGTTGCTGGAGTTGCGCAAGGAGCGTGATTTGACTCTGTTGTTCATCACTCACAACATTGGTGTAGTGGAATATATTAGTGATGAGATGGCGGTGATGCATGATGGTCGCATTGTTGAGCAAGGGCCAACCGATAGAATTTGCCGTAATCCTGAGCATGACTATACACAAAAGCTGCTTGCTGCTGTGCCTAGAGTCGAGTTCAGTCATTGATATCTAAGCCTTTGCTCAGCGTACGCAATCTCATAACCCACTTTGATCTGGGCAGTCAAATCGTGCGCGTTGTCGATGGTGTCAGCTTCGATATCGCTCGCGGTGAGACCTTTGCTCTGCTAGGCGAGTCGGGTTGTGGCAAGTCCATGACTTCGCTCTCCATCATGCAGTTGGTGCCACAGCCAGCCGGTCAGATTGTCGAGGGTGAGATCCTGCTTGAGGATGAAGACCTGCTCAATTTGCCAGAGTCAGGTATGCGTAACGTCCGCGGTAATCGCGTTGCCATGATCTTTCAGGAGCCCATGACATCGCTTAACCCAGTGCTGACCGTGGGTCAGCAGATCGGTGAGAGCCTGTTGCGTCAAAAGGGTTTGAAGGGTGATGCCGCCCGTGGTCAGATTCTGGAACTGCTGGCAGCGGTGGGTATCCCGGCACCGGAAAATCGCATCGATGAATACCCGCATCAGCTCTCGGGCGGTATGAAGCAGCGTGTCATGATTGCCATTGCCCTGGCGGGTGAACCGGATCTACTGATAGCTGATGAGCCGACCACAGCGCTGGATGTGACAATCCAGGCGCAGGTATTGCAACTGTTGCGTGACCTGCAAAAAGAGACCGGCATGGCGATCCTGTTAATTACTCACGATCTTGGCGTGGTGTCAGAGATGGCCGACCGGGTGGCAGTGATGTACGCCGGACAGATAGTGGAGCAGACCAGTCGTGAACAGTTCTTTGTTGATCCCAAACATCCTTATAGCCGCAAGCTGTTTGAGTCTTTGCCGGACATGCAAAAACGTGATCAACCGCTAGAGGTGATTAAGGGCTCGGTGCCATCATTGTCTCAGCAGTTTAAGGGCTGCCGTTTTGAGGGGCGTTGTGATTATGCCTGGACTCCCTGTCGTGAACAGGTGCCTGAGTGGCAGCATGCTGGTGCCGGGCATGAAGTGCGTTGTTTTCGTGCCAATGACGAACTACTGGCCCAGTGGCCTGAGGTTGTAAAAGTTGTTCCGGAAAAGATTCAGCCATTCCAAACGATAGCTGAGCAAAAACCTCTGTTGCAGGTGAATGACCTCAAGGTTCATTTTCCTATTCGCAAGGGGCTGTTGAAGCGGATTGCGGGCTATGTCTATGCCGTTGATGGATTAGACTTGCAGATTGAACCGGGCAAGACTCTGGCCCTGGTAGGGGAGTCTGGCTGTGGCAAGACCACGGCGGGTAAGGCTATCTTGCAATTGAATCGGCCAACTGCAGGTGAGGTGTTGTTTGAAGGTGAAGATCTAGTTCATTTGAGTGGTGAAAAATTGCGTAAACGGCGGCGTGATTTTCAAGTCATCTTCCAGGACCCGTTCTCATCCATGAATCCGCGCATGATGATAACTGACGTTATTGAAGAGGGCATGATTGCTCAGGGCGTGGCTGGTAATGCTCAGCAGCGTCGCGCCAGGGTTGATGAGTTGCTTGAACAGGTTGGTCTATCAGCAGAGATGGGGAATCGTTATCCGCATGAGTTTTCAGGTGGCCAGCGTCAGCGTGTCTGTATCGCTCGTGCCCTGGCGGTGGAACCCAAACTGATTGTCTGTGATGAACCCACCAGTGCCCTCGATGTGTCGGTGCAGGCACAGATTTTAAATCTATTGAAAGAGTTACAGGTTGAACGCAGCCTGTCCTACCTATTTATCACTCACAATATTTCGGTGCTGGCCTATTTGGCTCATGAGGTGGTGGTGATGTATCTCGGGCGTATCGTCGAACGTGGCAAGGTAGAGGATGTGCTTGAGAAACCACTGCACCCTTATACGCAGGCATTATTGGCTGCCGTGCCGACTATCGACCAGGAAACCAAGCAAGAGGTTGTTCGATTAGAGGGTGATATTCCATCACCGATTGCACCGCCGAGTGGTTGTTATTTTCATCCGCGTTGCCCTCATGTGATGCCGGTTTGTAGTGAAAAATATCCCGATTCAATAGACCTTACTGAGGGGCATTCTGCTCATTGTCATCTGCTTAATGCATGATAGGTTTAGTTTGCCAGATAGGCGTAAATCCTTAATCCTTTTTCTTTGATATATCTGTTTGATCTATTTATATAGTTATTTATGTGTATAACACTCGGACTTTGAATCTTGATTGTCATTAAATATTCATAGTTGAAACTAACACGTACATCTTTGTCTTTTTGATAGCAGAATTGTTTTTAAAATTTTGAGTTGTCTTGTACTATAGTCTTTAAAAATAAAAAACACGCAATATAGACGTGTGAATTTAGGAAGAGAGTGAGTACAAGTAATGACCAGTTTATATGCCTTTGGGCTGCCTGGTGATAAGTTCTGCGTCAATGGAATTGACAGCGGAGCTTTTGACTATGGCAATGTAGATTTAGCCTTTACCGATAGGCATTGGCATGGTTGGTACACACGCATGCCCGCTGCCTTGGCCGTGCAGGCCATTGAGCATTTGAGTCACCGGGTGAGTCGAACACCTCACGACCTCAAAACCCATCTGCATAGAATTATTGCCAGCTACCATTCCAGTCAGCTTGAATCCTTATATGGTGCGTTACTCGATCTGTTTATTATTTTAGATAAAAAGGGCTTTTTACTGCGTCAGCGTTTGTTCAATAAATTTGCTGCCTCATTGCCTAATTATCAGTCAACAGCCTTAAAACAGGCATTGATGCTTGGCGCAGCTAAACTGGAATCATTGCCTCATAGCGACTGTTCACGTTTTAACAAAGGCGTGGTTGGAAACACTAATTTGGTAATAAAAACCGGCGAGCCACCGCAACATCAATTCAGTATTCTGGACGAGGCGCGTGACCTGATTGACTCCGGGTTGATTGATGATGCTCGTTTGATTCTCGAGCAGGCTATTATCCAGCAGCCTGATGATGAACATGTCAGTCGTGAGTTGCTTGACATATACAGATACACAAAAAATACGAATGCATTCGCGGCTATATATGCACAGCTGAATGGTCAGACTTTAGCCCTGGCAGGTGAGTGGGTTGCACTGGCTTCAATCCTTCTTGAGGAAGAAGGTGTTGTAGGGTGACGATAATTAATAACAAACAATTGCGTCTGGCAGCCTATGGATTTGATGAAAGGTCAGAAGAAGGCTTTCGTATGGCTTTCAAAGGGCCCGGCCAGGGCAGGGCGCTGCTGGTTGATGACGGTAGTGCTGAATTTGGCATTATCAATCTGGATGCGGTCAATTCACGCAGCCTGTTGGATGAATATGAAAAACGTCATCCAGGTAAACCAGCCATTAAACTTTCGGTCAGTCCATCTGACAGCAATGATGTGCTGCATGTAACAAAACCAGCCAGTATTGATGATATGTTGACTGCGCTTAATAATTTGAGCAATGAAATTGATGGGCATGCTAATGCTGTCGAAAATATGCCACCTTCTAGTGATGGTGAAAAATTAGATGTTAAGTCATTGCCAAAGAAAGGGCGTTTTGGAAAAAATTCTTCGTTTTTTTACAACCCCAAGGATTATCTCCAGGGTGAAATCCATTCGGCGATGGAATATGCAGAGACTCGTGGGCTGGCGGTAGAATTATGGTTGATGGATGATGAGGCCAGTTGGAAAAAGATAATCATTCTACCTGGTATTAAAAAGGTTCTAACATCGATGAACAATAAGCAATTGCATGCTTTTTGTTGTCTACCAAAGTCGCTTATGAATAGTCGAACTTATCGTCGTAATGAAAAAGAGACGAGAATTCTTCAGGACAGAATTGAAGCGGATGGGCGAGGAATGGGTTTTGAGTATTTTCTTTGGAAAGTCGCACTCTATACCAGTCAGGGGCGTCTGCCTCATGGTACTGAGCTTGAGGATGTGGCTTGTTTGAAGCATTGGCCTAATCTGACACGCCTATACCCTGTTGCGGACTCTATGCGTATTACAACATTGATGGTGAATCAGCCGCGTAGTCTGCCGTTGATTGCCAAGGTCTTAAAGATTCCTGCTGGCAGGGTGTTTGCTTTTTACAGTGCGGCCTATGCAATTGGCATAGCCAGTGGTAACCGGAATACTATAGAAGTAGACAATCACTGCATGCCGCAACGGCATCGTGATCATGGCCTGTTTGGCGGTATTTTGAAACGCCTTAGAAAGAACACTGATTCAGTTGCTGATGTCTTTGTCTAGTCGAACCATAACAATAATAAAAACTGTGTCGATGCATGAGTAATTACAAAATAATATTTACAGGTCCTGTTGGCGCTGGTAAGACGACTGCGATCTCTTCGCTGAGTGACATACCTGTTATTGCCACAGATGAGTCTGCTAGTGATATGACGGTTAATCGTAAGCTGACCACTACGGTAGCTATGGATTATGGTCTCATGAAATTGGATGCTGGAGAGCGGATTCATCTCTATGGTACGCCAGGACAAGAACGCTTTAACTTTATGTGGGAGATTCTGAGCAAGGGTGGTATTGGGCTGGTGTTGTTGTTGGATAATACCCGAGCCGATCCTTTTCAGGATATGCGTTTTTTTATCAACTCGTTTGAAGAGTTTATTGCCAAAACCAATCTTGCTATTGGGATAACACGCATGGATCTTGATCAGTCACCAAGTATGGCCGAATATCACGATGAGTTGAGCGTACTTGGCATCAAACCACCTATTTTTGAGGTGGATGCGCGTAAGCGCAATGATATAAATCAGCTGGTAGAAGGGTTGTTGTTTTCCTTGGATCCATGGCTGGGAGAATAAGAAACAATGGCAGCATATCAATTTACTCAAAACGCTTATATTTTGCCGACACCGGCCGGGGCCTTTTATGCGGTCTCTACTGAAGCAGAGGACAAGACGCGTTATTTTTTGTTAAGTCTGCTGGCGCAAGCAAGCAGTCAGGCGCTGGAATCAGATTTTCTGATTCGTGCAACCGGTACAAAAAGCTCTGAAGAGGCGATGGAGTTACTTTATCGTGCCCAGGGGCTTGGCTGGGTGCAAGGTGAAGAGCAGGCGCGTGAGGCCCCTGTAGGAATACTGGAAGAGGCCTTGCCTGCCATC
>Ga0316207_10004269_pt1 | contig 12518 bp, 14 predicted proteins | sample 6weekpyrite_MG_FD_204943 | JGI IMG/M metagenome (GOLD analysis project Ga0316207, IMG submission 204943) | Microbial mat bacterial communities from mineral coupon in-situ incubated in ocean water Damariscotta River, Maine, United States -... | ecosystem: Environmental > Aquatic > Marine >... | reverse complement strand
TGGAATGAGAGTAAGGCACTATTTGATTTAGTTTGGTTGGGTTTATACAAACTAGATGATGATTTTGAACACATGGAATTATTAAGCGCACAACCCCATTCATGGGCGAAAGTATTAAATAAACAAGATATCCGCGCACAGCATACACCGATGCAAATTATTCAAACACAAGAATCACTTGTCATAAATGATATCGATGATTTTTCCAATAGCCGCCCCACTGAACGATTGATGCGTAGTTTGAATTTAAAAATTATCAACAGTGAATCTTGCTTACTATTACCCATTGTTCACGACAAGAAAACATGGGGAATATTAATCATGATCAGTGAAGATACCGGTGCATTCAGCCAAGAAGATTTGAAACTACTAAACAAATTAACACCTTTACTAAGTGATGCCTTTGTTTCAGTAGAAGTGGCGCCTAAAGAGACTGATGAAGACGAGTTAATATAAGTCCCCACTTTCGGGGACTTATTCAATCGACATTTAGTTTAGTGTTGAAATATGCTCAATCACTTTATCTTGCACTTGAATAAGCTGATCGATCATTTCATTTTTTTCGCGCAACTCACCGGTTGTTTCAATTAAACCGCCTTGTATCGCTTTAAATAATTTCACCACATCCGACTCTTCAACTTCTTTGTCGGCTAATTTGCACATCCAAACGTCCGCACCGGTTGCTGATGTTTCCATCATTTTCTCAAAACTCAAATCATCCTTTTCAAAATAAGTTCGGATAAATTCATCACCCTCTTGCAACATCGATGCAACGGTTAACAATGCTTCCTTAACCTCACCCACTGCATCATTAGCCGCCAATGTATAAACAGGCGCAATAGACCCGAGCAAACCCAACCATTCACTATTTGCTTTACCGCTTGCCATAATAGCCGCCATCGGTGTGGTGACTAATAACTTATAACTGGGGTTACTCATTTTCTCTGCATTTATTTCCATCATTGCCTTCTTTATCTTTCAACATTTAATAAGCAAAGCGCCTTAATCCATCTCTGCCTAGTCATTTATTCAGTATACGTTTAAACCATTCAATCAACCGCTCATATTGACTCATGCTGCGTTGTTGTTTAACACAGCTCAATAAAAAGCGTTCTCGTCGCAACGACATCCAGTCTTGCTTATACGCGTCATTACCGGTGAGGAAATCGATCTCCTGCACCTTGTCAGTATCAATCGCATACTCCATCAAGAAGCTCGTCAAAATAGACCCAACTGAGTACTTTCGCCAACCCTTATCATACGCGAGTCTAAATATGCTTGCCGTACCGTGATATACAAACCAAAGCTGTGCGGCCACAGCTTGCTCATTCACATACAGCACCGCCAATCTCGTCCAACCTGCCTTTGAAAAATCAGCGATAAAGTCATCTTGAAAATCAAGATAACGCTCTTCATTTTGCTTCCAACTGGCATTATAAACCACATAATAGTCACCCATGTGCGCTGGCACATCATCGCCCGTAAAAAGACGAATCGTATAACCCTGCTCACGTTCCAATTTACGCTGTTTACGTGCAATCGTGTTACGTAATTGCGTTGGACGTGCCGCCATATACTCCGCATACGACTGCCCTTGCAACGGATAAACCCAGTTATAATTTCGAAACAGATATTCACACCGAAAACCCCTTGCCTCTAGTTGCTCTCGCAACTGATTAAGGTTCTCATCATCGGTAGCAACCGGTTCCAACAACACACCATTAACCGGCAATTGGCTCAGTGACTCGGCCAGATAAGCAATCACGGATCCTTGCGCATCCTCTGCCAGTAACAAACTATAATGTGCAGTAAAACCATGCCTCAATGAATACCATGTTTTATTGTTCCCACTTGTCATTAGCGGCAACAACGCCTGTACTTTTTCCCCTTCCATCACACATGCCAATAACAAGGCATGATCATCATTCAATGACGCAGTGACGTTCTCAAACCATGCACGTGAGAAAAAAACATTCGTTTTCTCAGCTTGTTCGAACAATAAATTTGCACTTGTCGGTAATTCTTCCCAAGTGCTGTAACAGACAAACTTCATAAAAAACTCAGTAAGACTTAATCACCGAAGGGATCATCAGAAATGAAAATATTTAGATATGGCGCATAGGTTAATGCCGCACCTTGTAAAGTACCTAAATCATTAAACGCATTAATCACATCTAATTGATAGGCTTCATTCTGTGGTTCTGTTTTCAATATTTCCAAAGACGAAACTAAGGGTTTTATCTCATCCGTCTCTAAATACTTATTTAACATATTTATAGCAAGATCAATGTCTTCAAGCTTAATCGATTGCAACTTACTATTAGGTGGTATACGTGCCAAAACCAACAACTCCTTAAACTATTTATCCATTTTTAGGTGGACAGATGCTTTAATATTTTCTTCTGATAATTCTTCAACTGTACTTAATTTTTCAACCAGCTCTTTCCCTTCTTCAATAGACTGCTCATACAGATCTGTAATATTCTCATCAAAGACATTTGACTCGTCTGCTTTCATTTTAAAAAATTGCATTTGATTTAATAAATTATTAAGTATGTGCTGTGTAGAACTGACCGTGGCATTAAAAATAATACGTTTTTCTTTTTCTTTCTTTAGCATTGCTTTTGTTTGTCTATCCGCATACATACCAAAAGCAATCAACAAGACGACGATAGTAATTCGCATAAATAATTCATTTAATTCAGACGGAATAAATTCAAACCCCTCTTCTGAATAAACAAGACCATGAATAGCTGAATCCATCAACCAATACAGAATTGCGATGATAATTGCCTTAAACGTGTAATTTACGTTTTTCATTATTTAGAACTCTAAAGTTGTAACAAGTACATATTAGAAATAATTGCTCCATACCCGAAATACAAAATAATGCTAAAAACAATTGTATAAATTAAAGGAGAAACTTTGTCCATGTCATTCCTTTCCACTCCTAACTATAAAAAATTAAAGGAGGCAGTACCCTTTTAAATCGTTCCCTTCTTCAACAACTCATCAATCAATTCACGACGTCTTAAATCTTGGCTATCCCCACCACCAAAAACCAATGCACCGGAGCTATAGCCTTCACCATACGTCAGTGCGAGATTCACGGCTTGACCAACACCCGATAAAAATTCTTCACTGCCTAATTCGCGCAGTGGATGAATAAAGGCAGCCCAAACAATGTCTTTGGCAATGGAGTAACGTGCATCCAATGCGGTATCAAAGTTTGCTTGCATCATTCGAATTAGTTTTTCATTCGAAATCTTTGTCGCAGGCGCTATCGGTACAATGATACGCATACGATTCGCCTTTTCAGACGTGATCACCGTCACTTCACGACCTTCAATAATAAAATTCCAGTACCCCGGCTTACCCTGGACTGATTTATCAATACGTTTTATCAGTTCACCGAGCCGTTGATTGTTCATGCCCACGTCAGGATCGGCAGAGCCATTCAATGACACCGCAAAAAACAAAATAATAACTAAAACTGCATTGGTACTTTTTTGAAACATTAACCACTCCTTGGATTATTTCTAGCTATTTGAAACAACAACGCCCAGCAAAAAGCTAGGCGTTGAATTTTATTTTCTGTCGTTTCTGACGCCTTATTTAGAAAGGGATGTCATCATCAAAATCATCATAGTTACCGCCTGCTGCTGCCGGTGCAGCTGTGCTTGCCGCAGGTGCTGCCGCTGCTGGTGCGGCTGATTGAGATTGCCCGCCACCATAACCACCTGCTGATGCGCCTGCACCACCACCTGCGCCTCCGCGACCGCCGAGCATTTGCATTTCATTAGCGACGATTTCTGTGGTGTAACGATCGACACCGCTCTTGTCTTGCCATTTGCGCGTTTGTAAACGACCTTCAACGTATAATTGAGAGCCTTTTTTCAGGTATTCACCGACAATTTCAGCAAGGCGTGCAAAAAACACCACCCGATGCCATTCGGTCTTTTCTTGTTGTTCACCTGAGGATTTGTCTTTCCAAGATTCGGTTGTTGCCACCGTTACATTCGCTACCGCGCCGCCATTTGGCATGTAGCGTACTTCTGGGTCTGCGCCCAAGTGACCGATCAAAATAACCTTATTAACTCCGCGAGCCATATTCGTTTCCCCTTTATCTCTGCGTTATGGAAGCACTTATGAAATCTATGCGTTCCGATTAGTTTTATGCGTCTGCCCCAGTTTTGAAACAATCCGTGCGGCTACTATAGACAGCCCCTACCCCATCTTGCAAGCGGTATTTATAAGCTAATGATTTTACTAGGAGGGAATCAATTCTTGCAGGGTATCGCGATCCAAAAGCTTGTTATCTACCTTTAGGTAAACTTCATTTTCTTCAATAAGAACTACCGCTTCGACAACACCTGCCACCGTTTCCAGCTTGCCTGCCAGCTCACTGGCTTGCGCTGCATCAAGATTTTGTACCGGCATAACTAAATTTGAAAGATAACTTGGCTGGCGCATCGTGATCGCTAATACCCACCAAACCGCTATTAATAAAGCAGAAAAGCTAAAGACACCGCCAATACCAAATTCACCATAGAGCACACCACCGGCACTACCACCCACAAAGGCACCTAGAAATTGCGAACTGGAATAAACCCCCATCGCCGTTCCCTTACGCGCAGCATGAGCCGTTTTTGATACCAATGAAGGCAGACTCGCCTCAAGAAAATTAAAAGCGGTAAAGAACAACCAAAGCAAAATAAAGAAGGCAATGGCATTTTCATACCACTGGCTCATGGTCAATAAACTAAGCCCCAGAATTGTCACGGCTGAGACAAAGAGCTGTTTCATCTTACGCTTTTTCTCAGCCACGATAATAAACGGCACCATCGCCCCTGCAGACAGTACTAATACAGGTAAATACACCCAACTATGTAAGCCAACGTCTATCCCCAAACTGTCACGCAAGACAAACGGCACAACAATAAAGGTAGCGGTGAGAATCGTATGCAGAATAAAAATACCGGCATCCAGTCGCAATAATTGCGTATCACCTAAAACACTTAGGGTAAGACTAGGATCGAGTTGCGCATCATGGTGCATGTGGCTTTGCGTTGGCTGTGGTACCAGCGTCCATAAGATCACAATCGCCAGCAAGGCTAAAATAGCGGTAAACCAAAAGATACCCGAAACGCCGATCCAACTATTTAATAAAGGCCCTGCCACCAGAGCCAATGTGAAGGCACTACCGATGCTCATGCCAATGATCGCCATGGCCTTAGTACGCTGTTCTTCACGCGTGAGATCGGCCGTCAGCGCCATAATCACAGCGGCGACCGCTCCGGCTCCCTGTAGAGCTCGACCCACGATAATCCCCATTAAACTATCGGCACTTGCAGCAACCACGCTACCCACAGCAAAAAGAATCAAGCCCAGCGTGATCATGCCGCGACGGCCGAATTTGTCGGAGGCCATGCCAAAGGGGATTTGTAGTAAGGCCTGTGTCAGACCATAGATACCGATAGCAAGCCCAATCAGCATTGGCGTGGCATCTGGCAGTGATTCAGCATAAAGCGCAAAGACAGGCAGGATCATAAACAGCCCCAACATACGTGTTGCCATGATCGCGGCAAGCGAGATCGAAGCACGTCGCTCAATGGGGCTCATACCTGAGGGGCTATTATTGTCCATGCGTTGTTGTTCTTTATTTTGCATTAAAATTCTACTTTGCCTGAATACAGCAAATCAGCGTATATTAGCAGGTTGACTGAACTGCTGGAAATTCGATGGACAAGATTAGCCTTCGTGGTGCAAGAACCCACAATCTAAAGAATATCGATCTCGAACTGCCTCGAGATAAATTGATTGTTATTACTGGTTTATCAGGCTCAGGTAAGTCATCACTGGCCTTTGATACCATCTATGCCGAAGGCCAACGGCGCTATGTTGAGTCACTATCTGCCTATGCTCGCCAATTCCTGTCGATCATGGAAAAACCTGATATTGACCATATTGAAGGGCTTTCGCCGGCTATTTCTATCGAACAAAAGTCAACATCACACAACCCGCGCTCTACCGTCGGCACCGTCACGGAGATCTATGACTACCTGCGCCTACTGTTTGCCCGTGTAGGCGAACCACGCTGCCCTGAACACGATACCAAGCTTGATGCCCAAACCATCAGCCAAATGGTTGACCATGTGCTTGAGTTTGAAGAAGGTGTACGCATGATGCTACTAGCACCCGTGGTGCAAGGACGTAAAGGCGAGCATCAGAAATTGCTCGCTGAATTACGCTCACAAGGTTATATCCGAGCCCGTATTGATGGTGAGGTCTTCGAGCTGGATGAACCGCCAGAGCTGGATTTACGGAAAAAGCACACCATTGAGGTTGTCGTTGATCGCTTCAAGGTACGCGAAGACATTAAGCAGCGACTAGCTGAGTCATTTGAAACCGTTATCGGCCTTACCGATGGGATTGCTCGTGTTGCGTGGATGGACGGCAGCCAACCCGATATTGATTTTTCAGCCAAGTTTGCCTGCCCCCAATGTGGCTATAGCATCGCTGAACTCGAACCACGACTGTTTTCTTTTAATAATCCTGTCGGCGCATGTCCTGAGTGTGATGGTATTGGCGTGCAACAGTTTTTCGACCCCTCACGAGTAGTCAAACACCCCGAGGTATCATTGGCAGGCGGTGCTATTCGCGGTTGGGATCGCCGCAATGCTTATTATTTCCAGTTACTCAAAGATCTCGCCAAACACTACAAATTTGATATTGAAGCTAACTTCGAAGATTTAGCGGAGGATATTCAAAATATATTGCTACATGGCAGTAGCGATGAAGAAATCAATTTCACCTATTTTAATGACAAGGGTAAAGGCAAAAAACGTAAACACAGTTTCGAGGGCATCATCCCCAATATGAAGCGCCGCTACCGCGAAACAGAATCCAATGCGGTACGCGAAGAACTCAGTAAGTACGTCAGCCATCAATCTTGTACCGAATGTCACGGTAGCCGTTTGACCACGGCTGCTCGACATGTCTTTGTTGGCGAACACCGTATTGATGAAGTCACCGCGTTACCAATTGATAAGGCCAGCGAATTTCTGACCGGCCTGAGCCTAAGTGGACGACGCGGTGAAATTGCCGGCAAGATTTTGAAAGAAATAAATCAACGCCTGAGCTTCTTAATTAATGTCGGACTCAATTATTTAAGTCTTGAGCGTAGTGCTGAAACCCTGTCCGGTGGTGAAATGCAGCGGATTCGTCTTGCTAGTCAAATTGGTGCGGGCTTGGTTGGGGTGATGTATGTGCTCGACGAACCATCAATTGGTTTACACCAACGTGACAACCAACGCTTATTAGATACTCTGTTCTATCTACGTGATCTGGGTAATACTGTGATTGTGGTAGAACACGATGAAGACGCGATCCGTAGTGCGGATTATGTTGTCGATATTGGTCCTGGTGCAGGTGTACATGGTGGCCATGTTGTTGCTGCTGGCGACTTCAACGACCTACTCAAAAGTAAGGACTCACTAACTGGTAAATACCTGTCGGGAAGGGAATCAATTGACGTACCTACTGAACGTACGCCCAATGATCCTCAGCGCCAAATTAGCCTGCGTGGCGCCTCTGGTAATAACCTAAAAGACGTTAATGTCGATATACCAGTGGGACTCATGACCTGTATTACCGGCGTCTCTGGTTCAGGTAAATCGACTCTCATAAATGACACCCTTTACCGAGCCGCTCACTTAAGCATTAACCGTGTTGGTAACGAACCCGCTCCACATAAGGCCATTGAAGGACTGGATCATTTTGACAAGGTCATTGATATTGACCAAAGCCCAATCGGTCGTACCCCACGTTCAAACCCTGCTACCTACACAGGTCTGTTTACGCCAATCCGTGATCTCTTTGCCCAAACGCCGGAAGCCCGTTCACGCGGTTACACACCTGGACGATTTAGCTTTAATGTCAAAGGTGGTCGCTGTGAAGCTTGCCAAGGCGATGGGGTTATTAAGGTAGAAATGCACTTCCTACCCGATATCTATGTTCCCTGTGATGTCTGTAAAGGGAAACGCTACAACCGTGAAACACTCGATATTCGCTATAAAGGTAAGAATATTCACGAAGTACTAGAAATGACCGTCGAAGAGGGTTTGGCTTTTTACGCCAACGTTCCAGTGGTTGCTCGTAAACTACAAACATTAATGGATGTCGGACTCACCTATATTTGTCTCGGCCAGAATGCGACAACTCTGTCAGGTGGTGAGGCTCAACGCATCAAGCTTTCTCGTGAATTATCAAAAAGAGATACTGGTCGAACCCTCTATATTCTAGATGAACCCACCACAGGACTGCATTTCCACGATATCCGCCAGCTACTCGGTGTGCTATTTCGCCTACGCGACCATGGCAATACCGTGGTCATTATTGAGCATAATCTGGATGTCATTAAGACCGCGGACTGGCTAATTGATCTTGGCCCTGAAGGTGGCGACAACGGTGGCCAAATACTCGTATCGGGTACGCCTGAAAAAATCGCCGCACACAAATCATCTTATACTGGCGAATTTTTAGCACCAATCTTAAATAAAACTTAAGTCATCAAACTTCTTGCCGATACCCCTTATATCAGAATGGATATAGCAAACTGGCTTACTCAGAAAACCCATGTACAATGAATGGTATAACAAGTGAACGACATGAATATAACAGGGGGTAGCGATGCGCATTGCATTGCTTGAAGACGAAGAACATATCGCACAGCTCGTTAGCCTATGGTTAGAAGAGCGTGGGTATCAGTGCATCCATTTTAGTGATGGACGCCAACTAATTAATGCATTAAAACAAGACTCCTTTGATTTGCTCGTGCTTGATTGGATGGTGCCGGACATTGATGGTGAAGGTGTATTGCGGTGGGCAAGAGAAAACCTCAGCTGGCAAATTCCTATTATTTTCATGACCCAGCGTGATAACGAAGACGACATTGTCAAAATTCTCTCATTGGGTGCCGATGACTACCTAACCAAACCAATTCGCGAACGTGAAATGATGGCGCGTATCACGGCATTAGCTCGTCGCGCCAATGTTTTAGGTAACGAAGAGACGAGTCTGCAATTTGGCGACTATGCAATCAATCTAGCGAGTAACAGTATTACGCGTAATGGCGATACTATTAAGCTCACTCAGAAAGAATTTGAATTAGTTCTATTTTTATTCCGAAATATTGGTCGCATCGTTTCACGAGGCCACATGCTGGAAAGTGTTTGGGGACATAGTAAGGATATCAATACCCGCACAGCCGACACACATATCAGCCGTATCCGCAATAAATTAGGACTTGTGCCCGAAAATGGCTGGCGAATCAGTGCGATTTACCATCATGGCTACCGCCTAGAACAACTTCAAAGCGAATCAGCGACAACTCACTAAGGTTAGTTTGTAGAACTACCCAGCTCTTTGATCACCTTACGTAAGGCGTTGCGTTGCTGTTGTGGCAATTTCATCCAGTCTGAGGCTACTTCAAATGCCTCTTGGCTTAATTCCCCTGCATGACGGAAGACCTCTTCTTCCGACTCGCTATAATCATTGCGGCTCTCATCACGCATTGAGCCTTGCCCAGAAAACAACCAATTTGATCGGACATCGAGTAATGTAGAGAGTTTTACCATTTTAGAAGTCGGTGGGAATTCTGACCCATCTAACCATTTCTTAGCAACACGGTGACTCACTGCAAGCATTCGAACTAATGAAGACTGTCGTCCCATTCCTTTTTGCGGGATACCGGCATCATCTAAGGCTGCATTCAGCCTCTCAGCAAATTTTTCTGATTCTTTATTCATTATTGTGTCATCCTCTAGGCTCCATCCTAACCCAAAAGTGTAAACCATATTGCAATACTTTCAACACTTTGATCATAACATGTCGCGCATTAGTTGCCAGACAATATGGCTTATTTCCTCCGTATCATATGAGCGACATCACTTATTGAATTAGCCAATCTTCAAGAGTATAAGAAAGTTTAGTAAATCAATGACAACAATAAAGGGGGCAATATGTTACGCATTCTGCTTTTTTTCATGTCTTTCAGTATCACCTCCACCTCGTGGTCTAATGAAGTAATTTCAGATCCTGAGACTGTTAAAAATATATTTAATGGAAAAACAGTCTATGGCCAGCACTTACGGAAAAAGAAACCTGGTTACAATGTCTACTTTAATCCAAATGGCACATTTCACCGTTTTAATGAGCAGGGTAAAACCAACACGGGGAAATGGCATATTGATAATAAAGCACGGCAATGCCTTGAGTTTGCGCATAAACCGGGACGGGTACTTTGCCGTGCAATCATGCCCGCCTTTGTCGACGGCATTTATTTCCGCGTTAGACTCAAAGGTGATAAACGAATCAAAGCCGTTAAATTCGAGGATTTTCGTGAAGGGGATCAAGTACCTAAATAATAGTGGGACACAAAAAACCGGGCAATAGCCCGGTTTTTTTAAAACAATAGAGTTCTTACTTATTCAGCAACAACTTCTACCGCTTCTTCTTCAATTTCAGGGCGATCTACAAGCTCAACATAAGCCATTGGCGCTTTATCACCTGCACGTAAACCACACTTCAGAATACGCAAGTAACCACCTGGGCGTTCTTGGTAACGTGGGCCAAGTTCACCAAATAATTTGGTCACCATTTCACGATCGCGTAGGCGAGAAAACGCTAAACGACGGTTGGCAACACTGTCACTTTTACCAAGTGTAATCAGTGGCTCCGCAACGCGGCGTAGTTCTTTCGCCTTAGGCAAAGTAGTTTTAATCAATTCATGACGCATCAATGACGCAGCCATGTTACGGAACATAGCCTTACGGTGGCTGCTGTTGCGATTTAATTGACGACCGGATTTACGATGTCGCATCGTTAGTACCTCAAATAGTGTTCTATCTAATCAGAAGGCTTAAAGTTAAGCGCTCTGTTTTTCTTTTTCTTGCAAACTAGCTGGTGGCCAGTTTTCAAGACGCATTCCTAGAGACAAACTACGTTGCGCTAGGACTTCTTTAATTTCAGTCAATGACTTCTTACCTAAGTTAGGCGTTTTCAACAACTCAACTTCTGTACGTTGAATAAGGTCACCGATGTAATAAATATTTTCCGCTTTCAAACAGTTAGCACTGCGAACTGTTAATTCCAGATCATCAACTGGGCGAAGAAGAACTGGATCAATCTCATCTTCCTTCGCTTCTGGTTCAGACTCTTCATTACCTTGTAGGTCAACAAAGATAGAAAGCTGGTCACGCAAGATGTTAGCTGCACGACGAATTGCTTCTTCTGGATCGATTGTGCCGTTTGTTTCAACGTCAAAAATCAGTTTATCTAAGTTAGTGCGTTGTTCAACACGTGCACTATCAACTGTGTAATTCACACGGTGCACTGGGCTGAAAGAAGCATCCAATTGTAAGTTACCAATAGGACGATCTTCTTCTTCAAAGCTGACACGTTGTGCTGCAGGAACATAACCGCGACCACGTTCAACCTTGATTGTCATGTTGATACCGCCTTCCTTCGTTAGGTTAGCAATAACCAAGTCAGGGTTATGAATTTCAACGTCATGAGACAATTGAATATCACCGGCTGTAACAGGACCTAAACCAGTCTTATTGAGTGTCAATGACACTTCATCACGACCGTTTAAAACAATCGCAAGACTCTTCAAGTTAAGAAGAATATCAATCACATCTTCTTGAACACCTTCAATCGAAGTGTATTCATGAAGAACGCCGTCAATTTCAACTTCTGTCACTGCGCAACCGGGCATAGATGACAAAAGGATACGACGCAAAGCATTACCTAGCGTATGGCCAAAGCCGCGCTCGAGTGGCTCAAGTGTCACTTTAGCGTGGAAGTTATCTGTAACCTGAACATCAACAACACGTGGTTTCAGGAATTCCGTAACAGAACCTTGCATATATAAGGCCTCTTTTAATTATCCAATTAAATGATTTTTACATAGAGTAAAGTTCAACAACCAAATGTTCATTAATGTCAGAAGACAGATCATTACGTTCAGGTACTGATTTGAACACACCTGTCAATTTACTAACATCAACATCTAACCATTCAGGTATTGAGCGTTGCTCTGCCGTTTCTGCAGCATTCTTAATACGCAGTTGCGCTTTAGATTTTTCACGTACCGCAATTTCATCACTTGCATTCACTTGGTAAGAAGGAATCGTGACACGACTACCATTTACACTGATTGCACAATGACGGATTAATTGACGTGCTTCATCACGAGAAACACCAAAACCCATGCGGTAAACAACATTATCAAGTCGAGACTCTAATAGTTGCAACAAGTTTTCACCTGTTGAACCTTTACGACGGTCTGCTTCTTTGTAGTACATACGGAATTGCTTCTCAAGCACACCGTAAATACGACGTAATTTTTGCTTTTCACGTAACTGAGTCGCGTAATCAGAAAGACGAGTACGGCGTTGACCATGTTGTCCCGGTGGGAACGCACGGTTTTCCATCGCACATTTACTGCTATAACA
>Ga0316207_10004268_pt1 | contig 12520 bp, 10 predicted proteins | sample 6weekpyrite_MG_FD_204943 | JGI IMG/M metagenome (GOLD analysis project Ga0316207, IMG submission 204943) | Microbial mat bacterial communities from mineral coupon in-situ incubated in ocean water Damariscotta River, Maine, United States -... | ecosystem: Environmental > Aquatic > Marine >... | reverse complement strand
CCCAGGATTTTTCCAACCAAAGAACTATGCCGGTAACTATATACAAAAAACCTACGACAAAATTAAACCAAAGTACAAAATCAACATAATTTCCAGCAGCGAGCCTCGCCTAGCCATCAATAAAAAGTACACTCCCACCTGATTTGGCATATGCACTTTATGCAGGACTACGACCACGCTCATGCTCACTGCCACGGCCAAGTAAGTGACCAATATCATGTCCAATGACCAACAATGAAGGCGTTAGGATTAAGGTAATCAGGGTGGCAAATAACAACCCATAGGCCATTGCCATGGTAAGCGGCATGATTAAACCATCTTTACCACCAATGCCATAAGCTGTGGGCAATAGACCTGCAACCGTTGTAAAGGTAGTGAGTAATACCGGTCTTAACCTGTCTTTAGCGCCGGATACAACTGTACGTACCAGGTTCTCCTTAGTCTTTTCTGCAAGCTCACGATTAACTTCGGTAACCATAATAATGGTGTCATTTACTACCACGCCGATTAAACCCAGTGTTCCCATGGTAGAGAAAAATGATAATGGCATACCATGCACGTAAAAAGACCAGATAACCCCAATAATGGCAAACGGTATTGTCGACATAACAATAAAAGACTGTCCCAGTGAGTTAAGCAGCAATGCCACAACAAGATAAATTGAAACCAGTGCTACAATGCCCGCTGTTAGAAAGCCGCCAAAGATTTTTTGTTGTTCCCGAGCTTCTCCTGCAAACATAACTTTCAAGGTTGGCTGCTCTGACCAGATTTTCTGAAAGTGTTCATAGGTTTTCTTTTTAATAATCGCAGGGCTAGTTATCTTTGGATTTATATCAGCACTTATCGTTTCAGTTCGTATACTATTAACATGCTGAAATTCCAACGGGCCACGACCATGTGTCAGGTTTAAAACATCTTTTAGATTCATCACCTGTCCACGATTATTCTTAACCGTAATTTTAAACAGCATGTCTTCACTATTACGGAACCTGGGATCGACAATAACCCGATATTCAATTGTTTCCTCAACACTGGTGGTTGAACTGACCAGCGCACCATCATAGGTTACTCGCAAGGCATCTGCGACATCCTTTACCTTTAATCCGACTTCTGCCAGTTTTTTATAATCGATATTAACAATCAGTTGATCTTTACCAGGCTTATTGTCCGTTTCAACATCAACAACCCCGGGTAAGTTTTTAATAAACTGCATAACTTGTTTTGCGGTGCTTTCGCGAAGTGCATCGTCATTTGTGCTAATTCGAATTTCTGCCGGCTTACCGATGGCCGGACCAACACGTTTTTTCTCAAATATCAGAGTTTCATCTTTTTGAGCAGGAATTTCTTTTCGAAGTGCTCGAATAATATCATCAGCAGTTCTGTCACGATGCGCTTCACCAGTTAAAAAAACACTGATAATTCCCCAATGACTGTGATCACCTCGATTTTTAGCCGGATCTATCGATAATGTACCAACACGAGTAGCAAACGATTCCATTTCAGTATCGGGTAAACGCTGTATATATTTTTCTAATTCAACCAGCCGTGTCTCAGTTGCAGCCAACGATGCACCACGTTGCATTTCCAGTTTAATAAAAAATCGTTCAACACCATCTTGAGGGAAAAGTTGAAACTTCATCGAGCTCTTGACCAGAAAAACACTTGATAAAAGTATCATGAACATAAAAAGTAAAACGATGTAACGCCAGTGAAGTAAATGCTCAAGTAGCATTCCATAACGTACTTCAAGTTTAATGATCCAGTTTGGTTTGCCTTTATTTTTCACAAAACGACCTGAACTCAGATGGTGCGGTAATAAAAAGAAACACTCAAACAGGCTCACCAGTAACGCAACAATCACCACTGCAGGTATTGCCCAGGCAAATTTACCCGGCATACCTCCAATGGAAAACATTGGGCTGAATGCAAGAATTGTAGTGATACTCGCAACGGTAACGGGTCGCCACATTTCAGCCACACCTTTTAATGCTGCATCTTTAGCAGACAGGCCTTTTTCCCGGTAGTGCGTAATTTTTTCAGCAACGACTATCGCGTCATCTACTAATAACCCAAGTACAAGAACAAAACCGGCAAGTGAAATGGCATTAATAGTCACGCCAAAATAAGGCAGTAAAATAAAACTACCCAGTAAAGAAAACGGTACGCTCATCGCAGTCCAGAAAGCGGCTTGACGATTCAATGCAAACATCAGAATAATTGTTACCAGTGCAAAACCCAGTAGCGCATTCCCCCCCAACACTTGCAAACGTAGCCGGGTTCGAGCCGACGTGTCGTTCGAAAAAGAATAACCAATCCCTTCCAGCAAGGGCTGCTTCGCCATATACTTTTTAACGTAATCCAGTGTTTTTATAATATCGGCTTTTTTCTTTTTACGAACAACCAGATTCATTCCCGGTTTACCATCATTACGCACAATAAAGTTTTCATCTTTTTCACGTAGCTTTACCGTAGCAATATCTTTGATTCGAACAACTTGCCCCGAAATGTTCGCTCGTAAAATAACCTCCTCCACTTCTTTGGGATTATTAAATTTATTTAAACTAATAACGGTTTGTTCATTCAGATAGGATTCAAGCGTTCCACCTGTCGTACGTAAGTTACGTGCCTGAATAGCAATTAATACATCGGACAAACTGATACGAAGGTTATTTGCTTTAGCCGGATTAATTTCAATGTGCATTTCACGATCATAAAAACCAATTTTATCGACACCGGAAACACCGGGTAATGTTTCAATACCACGCTCCAAAATAGGTAACAGTGTGCGCAACTTTTCATGTTCACCAAATAAGTTTATCGAAATAATGGGAGTGTCCGTGGTTGAAACGACATTAACAACGGGTAACTCTTCAAGATCAAGTGGCAAGTCTCTTGTCTGATCAACTGCCGATTTAATATCGGTCACTATCAGGGCCAGCTCTTTAGCTCCGGCATCCTCATCTGCATTAATAATAATGGCAGAATAATTTTCGCGCGAAGTTGAAAGAATTTCGTATATACCATCAACCTCACTAATTTCTTCTTCGAGTTGAGTGGTAACGTTAAGCTCAACATCTTCCGCTGATGCACCAGGGTAAATAGTGTTAACCGTGACTTTGTTTAAATCAACCGAAGGAAAGCCTTCTTTTTGTATCGTTAACATACGGTTAAGACCAAACAGAAAAACAGCCAGAAACATTAATTTAACCAGCAAAGATCGCTCAAGAAAAAAAATGATAAGATTATTCATACTTCACTGTTCTCCTACTTCATTATTCGATGATATTTTTTTTGCAACAATATAAGGCTTAAGATTTCTGTCCAATAACTCACCGATATTTAATTGAAGCACATAAAGTTGCGCATCAAGTCTTTCACGATTTAAGCGACTTTCCAATTGGGTTGTTTGATCTCTCAATAATTCAAATAAATCCAGCTTACCTATTTTATAAAGTCGCTGTTCCTTTTTTATTTTCCGGGTCGCCAATTTAATTTTTCGATCAATCGATCCCAAAGCAATAATCAATTGAGACTCTTGTGCCTGCAAATTAGCAAGATTAGCTTCAGCATCTATCAATCGTTGCCTGGCATCAGCCTCTACCTGACGTTTGCGCACAAGTTGAACATTATAATTCCCTTTCGCACGCCGGTTACCCAATGGATATTTATACTCCAGCATCAACGTATAATCGTCTTTATCCAGGCTATTGCTATGAGCATCATTAAAGCCATCATCAACACCATGCCGCGTATAACCCAAACTTAGATTAAGGTCCGATTCACGTAAATTATTTGTGGCATTTAATAAAATAAGCTGCTGTTTCTTAAGATTGTCCAGTATATTTTTAAGACGAGAACTTGTAGCCAGGTAAGCTTTCATCTTAGTAGCAACTTGTTTAGATGCTAATAACTGAGATTTTTTTGGGTTAACCGGTAGTAACTTCTCGTTTGTATTTTTATTCTTTGCATTTACATCATTAAGGTTCATTTGATATCGCACCTTATGCGTCAAACCGGCAAAACGTCCTTCGGCTTGTTGCCAACGAGAATAATAATCTTCGCGCGTTTCCTGTGCACGTAATAACTCATAAGGTTCAAGAACCTGACGTTTAACTTTTGTTTGTGTTAATTTTTCCTGTTCAATCGCTTGCTGATAAACCTCTATGGAGATATCCCTTTCTCTTGAGGCTAAATACCAATCGGCATAAAGGCTGGCTAGTTGGGTGATGTAACTTTCTAAATTTTCCTGACTACTTAAAAGTGCCAGCTTATGATTAAGCTGATTTAGTTCAATGTTTAAACGATCCTGAATTCCGCCCATATTTTTCAATAATGGTTGAGTTAATTGCACGGTAAAACTGGGTTGGTAATATTGATTCCCGAAGGTACTCAATGCCGGGGTTCGATCAGTATATTGATTACCATAAGCTAACGACAAACGTGTACCGGAATCAGAAAACAATCGGTCGTAAGACAAATTCAATCTTGTATCATCACTTTCTGCTGCCTCAAAACCAATAATCTGGTTTGATTCGGTATGCGATAAGTTTAAGCTAGAACTTAGTACCGCATCATCAATACCCAAGCTTGCTTCCAAGGTACCTGCTGCGATGGCATTCTCAGCCAATATTTTCTGCACTCCCGGATTATGCTTTAGAATGGATTGTACAAAGCTATCAAGATCCAATTCCTGCGCAACACTGGGGTAGCTATATAAAAGAAATATCGTCAAACAACAAAAACGTAAAATACTTAATATCATAGTTTAATCCTAGCCGATAAGTGTTGCTAAAATGATTCTTAAGGATACTATATACCAGAATCTAAAAACCAACCTAATTCCATCTATAACAATAAGGGAAGCTATGCAAACTATTAATGAAATGGTCTACCTTTATCACCCAGCAAACTAAAGAACATAATAGCGCCTGTGACGATAGAAATCCTTCAGGCCGATGTTGTCTAAAGTATTTTTATTAAGCGCTATAAGGCGTCTTATTATCCCAATGTCGTAGCGCCTCCTTGTCACTATTAAGATTGTCAATGTGTGCATCCACAGTGAGCTGAATAGACTGCATAATTTGCTCGGCAAATTTCTTGGTACTGATTGAATTAATACTAATTATCCTCTAATCCTTATTTAATTAACGCAAACATCTATGCCTTATACCATACATAGAAAAATGAAATGTAATCAAAGCGATTACTTTCATCGACACCAGCTCTTCAAAATCATACATTTCTATTCATGCGAATATCCAAAAATTTAATTAAATTAAGATGAATAATGATTGTGTAAATTTTCTGTTATTTAGTATGATTAAGTTGATTGAAAAGCAATCAATACATACTTAATGTTGATTATCAGATACATATTGTAAATATATGTATTTAATAGTTAAAAAGAGAGAATGCATTGATGAGTTAGCAATTAATCCAGAGTATTTTGCAAAATATCCGTTAGTTGAAATATTATGAACAAAATTCTGAATATTCTAGTTATAAATTCAATTACTCGATGATCGCCAATAAGTTTGCATCGATAATGTTATATAAACCCTTTAAATATGAATTAGAATCCTTCATATTTTGAAAGTATATTTCACCTCTAATCTATAGACTTATAAGGTCTAATACTTTTAACTCTCACGCCAAGCAGAGGTATGACTAAACTTTTATTAATTGCTGTCACGTGACTCACGAAATGACGTATTCAAGTGAGATACCTAGATACTACCCATCTTACATATATTGCGATTATATATACTTTTGATGTGATGCAAGTCGCTTCAACTTGAACTCATTGTTAGCTGATATCTTCTTCTTTGTAGGGGTATTTTGAATGGCCATATCTATGTACGAGAATAGCGATTGTTATTATTAATATGGCACCAGAAACAGCGAGCATATGCCAGACATCCATATTTTTCATATCTAAAATAAGATATCGAGCCAGTGCAACAATAGCTATATATAATGGAATTCGAATGGGCAACTTTCCAGAATCCAGATATATTGCAACCATGGCTAGTACTTCCAGATAAATAAATAGTAATAATAAATCCGCTAAAGTGACAGTTCTTGCTGTAAACATAGCATTTATTTCAATACTCACCGCTATAATCGTAGCGATTGCAATTATGATTAACCCAATATTTTCAGCAGCTACAATTACTTTTTTTCCTAATTTATTTACTTGCATATTTTTATTCCTGTTTGTCATACAGTTAATTTCTATATTAATTTGACAATGTCTTGTTATACATTTATTAGGTAAGTTGTTCCATAAGTCTTTAACTAATACTCTTCCATGCATTTAAGTAAGTATCTATTTGATTAACTAAAGACAAACAAAACATTTTGATCCTGCGTTAAATACAATATTATACCCTCAGTATTCACTTAAGTTTAGCTGTTTATATCCCTTGAGTACGCGCGCACTCTATATACAGAAACACTAGTTCAAATAGTATCATTTTTTATAATGTTTTCTCATATAACATAAATGCGATAACTTTATTTAATTTACTTTGACAAAGCTAGTCTATTTCTTTTATCCCATGCAGCATAAATTTTATCAGACCAATGTGACTGCACCCATGCAAGGATATTGTCTATTTCTTCATTACTTAGTTTTTCTGAGAAGCCAGGCATTGTGCCACCCAATTTTATACCACCCTGTTTAACTGTACGCCGCAAAGCTGAAAATGGATGGTGCCAGGTATGCTCGGTACCGTTTAATGCCGGAGCGGTATTTCCGTCTTTAACATTGGCATGACCTGATGCATCAGTTTGATGACATCGTGCACAGTTATTTTGATATAAAATATTACCCCGCTTTACCCGTTCTTGTGTATACCATCGTGATTCTGTTGTACTCTCACTGCAACCATAAAGACTTGCTGTGCTTCCTAGTAAAATAATTCCTAACCATTTTATTTTCATTTTTATATTACTCTTGTATTTAATGTTAATGATTATATTTTATTGCATAGTAAAACATACTGTTTTCGATATAATTGAAATATTTCACTCACTTTCGATTAAGGGGCATATTAAATCTAGTTCCGCCTCAATTTCGTCTACCACACTCCAATTTAAGAGCGCTTGTTTTAGTCTATTTTCAAGATCTTGTAATTCCTTTATTTTATTCCGGGTTTCCGTATAGTGATTAGTAACCATTTCAATCACCAGCTCACAAGGCGATTCTCCCTTTAACGATTTATTAATAATAGTACTTATCTCATTAATGGTTAAACCATAGTTTTTAGCTTTAAGTATAAAATTTATTATACGAATATCATTATTAGAGTAATAACGATATCCATTTTCCGGGTCACGATGAGGCTCAATAATACCTAACTTGGAATAGTAACGTATCGTGTCAGTTGTAACATTAAGCTGATCCGCAATTTGTTTTACTGTATACATGATGCTTTTCCACCATTACTTAATAATTAAATAATAGATATTCAGAATAATTCTAAATCCAGAATTGTTAGTAAAAAAACGAGTTGTATTTAGGTAAATTGAGGGGGGCGTAACTGATTATCAATACTAGTACTTTCTGCATGTTGCCTGAATGTATTGTAATAATCTATGGGTAAATGAATATTGGTTAACTCTTGTACGCTGGTAGTGATTAAAACAAAACTAACACAGCAGGTTGTACTGCATTTATCACCTTCTTGATGGCTACATTCGGAGTGACCATTGTCTAACGAGCAGTGATTTACATCCTGGTTTAGTGAAGTACTATGATGATTAGTGGTAGTAAAATGAGTAGATTTCAGTCCAGAATTCTCATGACTTTCATGGTTAATCGACATGTTTGCATTAGCCATATTGTAAGTATACAGGGGGGCGAATAATAGCGTAACACCTAATAATATGACTCTTATTATTGAAAGTTCTACTGTCATCATTATTCTTTTTCCGCTGTATTCAGCATGGTAAGATTATGAATTAAAAAATTATATAAATGTTATCTTTTCGTGATATTTGTCCAGAATTTATCATAAAAGTTCCCAAAAAAGAATCATTTATCAGTTTTTAAGAGTAATTACAGCTTATAAAACAATACCTTGTATATTGTTTGCGGCAACATGTGGAGTTGGCTGTCATGATCCTTAATTTCCAAGGCTAATTTTAGAGTAGTCCAGGCAAACCAAATGATAGAATTTAGATATGTAGAAAATTATGTGTGAGCAAAATCATAAAAAAATACAAAGTTAGTTATTTTCTGTCTATTCCCTACTTTGATACTTACATTTATCTGATATGGGCCTGATGATTTTAATGCGAAGTAGTTACCGTATAAATTCCTGCCATTCATTTCCATAACTTCAAGCTTTTTTGTTGTTTTCAAACTAATTCCATCACGATTATGGATTTTTATTTCAATTTCAGCACCTTTGATACGGACACCCGTTTTATCGTTAAATATAGCAGCTGCAATATGATATCGATATGTTCCTGTTGGGATACCACCATGCATTGAATTTGCAGTATGGCCTTCTATCATTTCAGCCGGAATAAAACCAAGATAAACCGCAATTCCATCTTTAACTTGATATATTGGTTTAACGGTTGGGTCTTTTGCATATACCTGTACAAGAAATAGAGACGTAACAAGACCCAAAGTGAGACTAACTAAAAAAAAACTAAATTTAGCATCGTTGGTGATTATCATAACAATTACCCGCTAAGCTTAATTAAGACTAAAATAATTTAGTGTCATTATTCAATAATAAATCACATTCATGATTTCATACTATAAAAACACAATGAAAATAGGCAGAAATTATTTTCGGTAACTTTATTCACTACACATATGTCAACAGTACGACATAACGATCTGTAAATAATATACACTAAGTAAAAATAACTCCTACCTACTCTATTCGGTCTCCTTTATTCCATTTATTCAAAATGCAGCATAGACCTGAATAGTCAGACGATCGTCATCCTTAGTCGTCCCATCGCCACTTCTATCCCAAAACTCAAGCATGCCTCTAAAGTTCTCTGAAAAGTAGTAATTCAAGCCCAATGTAAGTTCGGTTATATCTTCGCTACCATTCACTTTCTCATATTGATCTAATCGAATAAGGGGCGCCCATACTGCACGACTATTTTTTCTAAATGTGTATAACCCTTGAACAAAATAGGCGTTATTTTTTAATTCTGTTGTAGCAGTTGTATTATCGTCCTTAGCATCCATGTAGGCAGCATTCACAAGCAAATCTTTCTGGTTAAGTTCAAAGTCAATTGCATAACGAGTATAGTCGCGGTCAACTGCACAGTTCACCAATCCAATTTTTGAAGAGCAGCTACCACTAATAGCTAATCCACCAACCATTATACCGGGAGTAACCTGGTAAGCCGCTCGTAATGTTACCGTATCGGCTTCTTCTCCTTCCGACTGATCGGCTACTCCACTGAATGATACCCCATAGAATAAATCATTAATTGGTCGGCCATAAAATGTAATATTTTGACGAGATGTCTTCAATGCTTTGTTGTTATCTGCTCCACCAAAAGCCTGATCAAGTATCGAGTTAAACCCTCTTGTCATACGATGCCCACTCGTATATGTATTGTATGGATCAAACCAGAGTAAATCTGCCCATGATAGTTGGATATTAACAGCTGAACTGAGTGTGTATGTGAGTGCTGCAGTTGGAATTCCAAGCTCAAAGCCTCGTGAATTCGTATCTTCATCTTCCGCTTCAATTTCAAAGAATCCGGTAACTGTTTTACTCATAGGACCAGCAACCATTAATTCGACTTCATGAATAGCACGTGTTTTAGAGTTACCACTATCTTTCTTGTCATATGGGCGCCCTACAATTATTGTTGATATTGGAACTTTTTCATTCCATGATAAATCATCGGATATTTTTTCCTTACCTGCTATTAGTGGAGCGAAACGATAACCATTCTCTTTAAATTTATGCCCAAAACGATTAAGTGAAGGCCATGCTGTATGGCAACTTGTACACGTCATTTGTTTATCACGTGCAAAAGCAGGAATAGCTTCAGCAGAGTTAATAAAAAGGCTAGTCATTAATATAATTAAAAAGATCGAGCTTAAGGTTTTATAATAGTTTGTGTAATAATATTTCAACATATCTTTTCTCCTTTGCTAGTTATATTTTTACTGAACAATTGCCATTTGATGCCCTTCTCCAGCTGGCAATTTAATTTCGGATATTTTCTTCATGGTTTTTTGGTCGACAACCCATATAACAGGCTTTTTACGGCTTGACACATAGACTTTACCGGTACCCGTAATTGTATTGAGGTGATAAGGTGAAGGAGATAGCGATAACTCACGTTTTTTTCCACTTTCTGTATTTACAGCTACCAGCTTATTATCTTTTTTACTACTGACAAATAATGTTTTTCCATCATCACCTATATCAAGCCCATGAACTGCTTTACCAATTTTATAGTTATGTATTACTTTACCTGTTGCAACGGAAACGGCGGCAACTTTACCTGCACGAGGATTTGTAACATAAATAAGTTTTTGATCTTTAGAAAAGACCATATGTTCTGGTGCCGGCCCAGACTCAAGCTTACGTATTATTTTCCAACTATTTAAGTCAATTTCGGTTAATGAATTATCACCTGTATTGCTTACATAAGCTGTCCGTCCATCTTTTGTAATTAATGTGTAATTAGGAACTTTTCCAGTTTGAATCGTCTTTATTACTTTATTTTCTTCAATATCCACAACACTAATATTTCCGCGTACACCATGCGTCGATAAAACATATTTACCATTTGGCGTAATAGCCTGATGATGTGACCAACCTGAGACCTCAATAGTTGACATTACATGACCATGTGCGGGATGAATAAAAAATAATTTACTGTTAGGAGTGTCTTTAGGCTGCCCTTTCTTCAGTGGATCTTCTGCCAAACTACCGGCTATTAAATATTCTCCATCTGGTGTGGCAACTAATCCGTGTGCATTTATTACATCTGAATAAGAAGCAGTAATTTTATCCGTAGCAGCATCCACTGCAATAACCTGGTTTCCCGTTCCTAGTGGGATATACACAGTCGGTTCAGCATGAATGCTTTGAGTTGTTGATAAAAGCGTGAATAAAACTCCAAGCATTATATCTCTTTGTTTCATTGTCAGTTCCTCTTTAATTTCAAATTAAATGAATTTACTATTTTAAAAATTCCATTCGCATATACTTAATTATTTGGCTAATGTCATTATCAGTTAGGTCAGGGTTACCACCGTTGGGTGGCATGGTGAGTGCTGCTCCAGGTAGCGCGATGCCTTGTTTTATCTTAGCAAGCAGTTTGTCTTCAGATATTGTTGACCAGTTGCGGTTTTCGGCTAAATCAGCGATACCTGGCATTGCACCAGCGCCGTCATCTGCATGACAAACTAAGCAGTTTTGTATATACATTTGTTCACCACCTGTTTGCGCGACAACATTAAACGAAAGAGTGCCGTGAGCCAGTAAAATAAACAATAATTGTTTGAATTTTTTTATCATTTAGCTACTTTGAGTGAGAGGCTGTCGCATTAAATTCCAACGTAATAAAGGGGGTGCTAATAAGGTTGTAATAATTACCATTAAAACGACCGAGGCAAACAATGCATCATTAATAACATCCAGACTTTTACCAATGGCAGCAAATACCAGCCCGACTTCACCTCGCGGTAACATGCCAAACCCTATCGCTAAACGGTTACCTTTAGTACGAACGCCTATACCACTGACTATTTTTCCGATGATGGCTGCAAGTAATAAACCTGTTGTCAGGTAAATTACTTGAAAATCCATAAACATTTCCAGTTTGACCTGAACACCCATTAACACAAAAAATATCGGCACCAGTATTGCTTCAAGAGGTGCAATCAAGTCTTTAATGCTAAGCTTTTGTTCATTTGCATCCAGTCGCACAAAATAACCATCGTTTAATATAACACCAGCAGCAAATGCACCAATTATTGTCGCAAGCCCTACGGCATTGGCTAGCCATGCTAAGGTCATAACGAATAAAAAAACGATAAATAATTTAGCTTCACCAAGATTAAATCGTTTTACCATGCTTATAGATAAATTGAGGAAGTAAGGCCCCATACCAAATGCCAGAATCAAAAATAAACCCGATAACAATACAATAGACAGAACGTTAGTAAGCTCTAAACCACCAGATAAAATAATGCCTGTTATCACAGCCAGTATTATTAGGCCAAGAATGTCATCAAATACGGCAGCACCCATAATAATACGAGCTTCTTGAGTTTTAATAAGATTCAGTTCCTTGAGTACACGCGCACTGATCCCAATACTGGTTGCACCTAATGTCGCCGCTACAAATAAATCCACATTGAATGAGAGCTCTGGCATTAACAATCTAATTGTAAAAAAGCCTAAGACAAATGGGGCTATGACTCCAATTAAGGCAACGCGAATAGAATCACCACCAACTTCGCGCATTTCTTTTGTGCTGGTTTCCAGACCAACCAGAAACAACAGAAAAATCA
>Ga0316207_10004267_pt1 | contig 12520 bp, 10 predicted proteins | sample 6weekpyrite_MG_FD_204943 | JGI IMG/M metagenome (GOLD analysis project Ga0316207, IMG submission 204943) | Microbial mat bacterial communities from mineral coupon in-situ incubated in ocean water Damariscotta River, Maine, United States -... | ecosystem: Environmental > Aquatic > Marine >... | reverse complement strand
GATACTTTTGGCCAGCAATGGCATAAGATGCCATGCAAGGCGTGAGTCGGCCCCGTGTTCTCATTGTAGGCGCATTTCCGCCACCGGATAAGATGATTTTCGGCGGCATTGTGACTTCCTGTAAAATTTTATTGGATTCTTCATTTTCTGAACGGTTCGATCTTGTTCTGATCGATAGCACGCAGATAAGCAATCCACCGCCGGGGTTTTTCATGCGTCTGGCATTTGCGGGTCGCAGGACTGCGCGCTTTGTTTGGCTGCTGAGACGGTCTCGGCCTGATTGTGTGTTGCTCTTTACGGCCATTGGAAGCAGCCTGGTTGAAAAGGGCATGATGGCCTGGCTTGCTCGTTTAGTTGGCGTACCTGCTCTGATGTTTCCTCGCGGAGGCCAGCTAATTGATCAGGCACGCAATACTATCAGCCGCGTTTGGATTCGGTGGGCATTTGGAGGAGCTCGTAAAGTGCTTTGTCAGGGACCTGCCTGGCAGCGGTTTGCTGTGGATACGCTCGGATTCTCTGCAGATGACGCACCGATTATTTCCAACTGGACTGCCTCGGTGAGACTACTTGCCATCGGTCGGGGGCGTTCGATATGTCCTGTTGGTCAACCTGTTAGGTTACTCTTCCTGGGTTGGTTAGAGCGAGAGAAAGGGATTTTCGAATTATTAGAAGCTTGCACCCGCCTTGTACCAGCACATGCTTTCACACTTGCTATCGTGGGCAGAGGGCATGCTGAATCCGCAGCGAGGGAATTCGTTGCAGCACGCGGGCTTTCTGATCGGGTGCGATTCCTTGGCTGGGTACAGGGGCAAGATCAGGAAAACATTCTCAAAGAATCGGATGTTTTGGTGTTACCGTCCTGGGTTGAGGGGTTGCCAAATGCCATGATCGAAGCGATGGCTGCAGGGCTTGCCGTAGTGGTGTCGGCTGTCGGCAATGTGCCAGATGTGATCACCGATGGTGTGGAAGCTTTGTTGGTATCACCAAAAGATGTGAGCGGATTGGAACGTGTCATGACTCGGGTGATTCTTGATGCAGAATTGCGGTTAGCTCTTGTGGAAAGAGGGCATCGGTTTGCCGCGGAAAACTTCGCGGTTGAGACGGCGGTAACTAAATTTGATAAGGTAATTCAATCCGTGATCCGGCGGCCATTCGGCAAATATTCGCAGCGTCGTGATTTCAGGGGTTAAAGCATTATGTGTGGGTTAATAGGCTTCTCAGGTTTATTTGATTCGCGAGCACTGTCAGCGGGGTTGGATTCAATCACACATCGCGGACCCGATGACTCAGGTATATTCCACGACACAGAAGAGGGGGTTGGGCTAGGCCATCGCCGGCTGTCGATTCTCGATCTCTCTCCTTTGGGCCATCAGCCGATAGCCAGCCCTGATGGCAATGTGGTGCTTGCCTTCAATGGCGAGATCTATAACTTTCGCGACCTACGGACGGAATTGGAGGGCAAGGGATTTCAGTTCAAGAGCCAGTCCGACACTGAGGTGTTACTGAATCTGTACCTCGCAGAGGGCGTGGACATGTTGCCGCGGCTGAACGGGATTTTTGCCTTCGCCATATGGGATCGCCGCACTCAGTTACTGTTTGTTGCTCGCGATAGTTGGGGGGTAAAGCCCCTGTACTACAGCGAAACCGACAACGGGTTTGCCTTCGCAAGTGAGATCAAGGCGCTGTTGTATCTGGTGCCGGAGGCGCGCGAGCTGGATGCAGCAGCTTTGCACCGCTATATGAGTTTCCTGTGGTGCCCTGGAGATGGGACGCCGCTTAAGAAGGTGCGCAAACTCTCGCCCGGTACGGCGGTTATGGTGCGTGAAGGGTGCATACAGAGGTGCTGGTCCTGGTATCAGTTGCCCGTATTTCGGGGAAGGGGTGCTGAATTATCTGAAGCTGATGCGATTGCAGGCACGGAAGTGCACTTGCGCCAGGCAGTGCAGCGGCAGATGGTGGCGGATGTACCGGTAGGGGCGTTTCTTTCCGGAGGGCTGGATTCGAGCGCGATAGTGGCTTTTGCACGTGACATGAACCCTGATATTCGTTGTTTCACGATTGAAACCACCGGTGGTGCGGAGGCAGGTATGGCAGATGACCTGCCGTACGCCCGCAAGGTGGCGCGGCACCTTGGGGTTGAGCTGGATGTCGTTAACATTGACTCGTGCAAAATGGCGGGAGATCTGGAGCGTATGGTGACTCAACTGGATGAGCCACTGGCCGACCCCGCGCCGTTGAACGTACTTTACATCAGCGAATTGGCGCGACAACAAGGCATGAAAGTGCTGCTTTCCGGTGCAGGTGGTGATGACCTGTTTACTGGTTATCGTCGGCATAAGGCTGTGTACATGGAACCATACTGGAGATGGTTGCCTGCGACTGCTCGCCGTGGACTGGACAGAGGTTTAGCAAATTTGAACCAGCGCAATTCCTGGATCCGCCGGCTGGCCAAATTATTTAACGGAGCAGAGCTGGAGGGGGACGCCCGATTGGTGAACTACTTCGCCTGGGCAAGAGAAGCCGACGTATTGTCATTATACACCCAGGAGCTGCGAGCGGAGATAGCGGCCACCCTGGCTGCTCAGCCCATGCTGGATTTTCTATCGCCGTTAGGAGATGAAGTTTCGCCGTTGGAACGTATGCTTGCATTAGAACAACGGTTCTTTCTTACCGATCACAATCTGACTTATACAGACAAGATGTCTATGGCGGTGGGGGTTGAGGTGAGGGTGCCATTTCTCGATCTCGATCTGGTCGATTTTGCTGCCCGTATTCCGGTGAGCATGAAGCAGCATGGTAGAATAAGTAAATGGGTACTGAAGAAGGCGATGGAGCCCTATCTGCCGCACGAGGTGATTTACCGTCCAAAGTCCGGCTTCGGAGCACCGCTACGGCGCTGGATGCGTTATGAAGTGCGGGAGTTATTGGGCGATGTGCTTTCCATAGAAAGCTTGAGACGGCGTAGGTTGTTTGATCCTGATGCCGTGCACCGGTTGATCCAGAAAAATGATTCCGGTCAGGTGGATGCTTCTTATACGTTGCTGTCCTTGTTGTGCATCGAGATATGGTGCCGGAATTTTATAGATCTTCAAAAAACTTCTTTCGTAATGTCAAAGTAAAGGAATCTTATGAAGCGTGAATACTTGTCTTTTATGTGTTGTCCTGAATGTCAGTCTCAATTGGTTGTTAGTGGCGAGGAAGACGAAAATCAGATAATTGAAACTGGCTCCATCAGGTGTGTTAACAGCGAGTGTGGACGGACGTATCCGGTCATAAATGCGGTGCCTCGGTTCGTTACTTATGGAAAATATGCGAATTCATTTGGCCAACAATGGCGATCATTTGCCAAGACTCAGCTGGATGGGGAGCAAACTAAAGATTCAAAGCTCAGGTGGGATTCTGAGGTAACCTGGAATGAGGAAGATCTTGCAGGAAAGAGCATCATCGAGTTTGGTTCAGGTGCTGGGCGCTTCATTGACGTGGTATCTAAGTTAGGCGTAAAGCTCGCCATAGGAATTGACATTACAGACGCAGTTGATGCCGCTCAAGAAAATCTTGGCAAGAGGGGTAATTGTTTTTTCATACAGGCAGATTTTTTTAAATTGCCAATTAAACGTTTCAGCATCGACTTTGGGTATTCCATTGGTGTTTTACATCATACGCCAGACCCCGAAAAGGCATTTTATCAACTAGTAAATGTCGTAAAAAAAGATGGTAGCGTAGCACTTGGAGTTTATGATATATCTTTATATAGAAGACCTAATCGGAACAGTCTCAAAGTGCTTACTAAGGATCTTTTGTGGGCCGCGAATCTATGGCGATGTGAATTTTTTAGGTTTTTTACTACACGCGCGCCAGAAAAAACATTTTTACTCTACTGTAAAACAGTAGTACCAGTTTTGCATTATCTGAATAAGATACCGGTTATCGGTTTAATAAGATACCTTGTCCCAAGCACTTGCTACAGGCATATGCCGGTTGAATGGTCAATGGTAGATACTCACGACACATATGTTACAAAAATTGTTCATCAATATAGAGCTAAAGATGTATTCCAATGGTTTCTGAAGGCACATCTTTGCAACATTGTTGTAACCAACAGTCGTGCCGGGTGGACAAGTCTTGTAGGCACTAAAGATCCATTCATGGCGCTTCAGCATGACAGATATATCTATAATCAACCTTATGAGCCGGGAATTGAGGGTGGCTCCAGGCAGGATGTTTTGAATGGTTGATTCGATTCCTTTAGTAATGGAATGTATAGACCTCATTGCGTAGTCCATCCCATCAATCGATACGCCCAAAAGTACAATATTGTACCCTGGGCGCCTATGATAAGCTACAGCTGGCAGATCGCCCGTGGATCATGCGGGCCGCTCGTTATAGGTAATGAGCCAGGATTGCAAGTCCTCATGGATCTCGTTGAGGTTATTAAATATATAGAGATCAAAGCACCTCCGTCCGGAACTCTAGTTCGTAGTCAAGCCGGATGTACTGAGGTATCCATGCCACACCGCCAGCTTGATGTAGTGACACATCAGCGGTCGTGGGAGAGCTTACGGGTGTATTGTGTTTGACGCTACTCGACAATTTCGAGTCGCCTTAAGATGTGATTGTTGGCACCAACGAGCTGATCGGTACAGATTCAGCCAAACTGGATCCGGAGTTTTACTGGTTGATGGATGAGCGCTTATGGGGGTAGACATTCCTGATAAATAGGATGGTAAAACAGCAGAGTGAATAGTTGTGGGGATGGAGCGATTACTCCTGAAATAATATTTGACCGACAAGGTGAGTTGATGAAGCAAGTCCTACAAAGTTTGAAAAATGGTGTAACAGAATTGGCCGAAATTCCTTGCCCACGCGCATCGGCTGGTCAGTTATTGATACGCACTTCGCGCTCCCTGATTTCCGCCGGTACGGAGCGAATGTTGGTGGAGTTTGGCAAGGCGGGCTGGTATGAGAAAGCCCGTCAACAACCAGACAAGGTGCGCATGGTGCTGGATAAAATGAAAACCGACGGCGTAATGCCGACCATCGAGGCGGTATTCAACAAACTCGATCAGCCTTTGCCCCTGGGGTATTGTAATGTCGGGGTTGTGGCGGATGTGGGCGCCGGGACTCAGGGCTTCGCGGCAGGTGACCGGGTGATATCCAATGGCAAACATGCCGAGGTAGTGAGTGTGCCTGTCAATCTCTGCGCCCGGATTCCCGATACGGTTTCCGATGATGAGGCGGCCTTTACGGTTATTGGTGGAATTGCCCTGCAAGGTATTCGCCTCGCCCAGCCCACTCTTGGGGAGGCGGTGGTGGTGACGGGGTTGGGCCTTATCGGCTTGATGGCGGTACAACTTCTGCGTGCCCATGGTTGCCGGGTGCTGGGCATTGATTACGACGTACAGAAACTGGCTTTGGCGCGAGAGTTCGGTGCCGAGGTCGTAGATCTTTCTGCCGGGGAAGATCCGGTTGCCGTTACACAACGGTTTTCGCGTGACCGGGGTGTCGATGCGGTCATCGTTACAGCAGCGACCAAAAGCAGCGAGCCGATGCATCAGGCGGCACTGATGTGTCGCAAGCGGGGACGGATCGTGCTGGTAGGGGTGACGGGATTGGAGCTGTCTCGTGCAGATTTTTTTGAGAAAGAACTCACTTTCCAGGTTTCATGTTCCTATGGGCCTGGGCGGTACGACCCGAACTACGAGGAAAAGGGCAACGACTATCCGGTAGGTTTTGTACGCTGGACGGAACAGCGCAATTTTGAGGCTGTACTGGATATGATGGCGGATGGGCATTTGGATATGAAGCCGCTAATATCGCACTGCTTCCGTATTGACGAGGCTAAAAAGGCCTATGAGATTGTTGGCGGGACTGAGCCATCACTTGGTATCCTGTTGACGTATCCCGGTGTCGAGATGACACCGGAATCCTGTACCGTCAGACTGAACCATCCCGATTCGGCTACCCCCCGAGAGGCACAGAGGACGTCAGTAAGTTTCATAGGCTCAGGGAATTACGCCACTGCCGTACTGATCCCTGCTTTCAAGGCGGCAGGCGCGCGCTTAAAAAGCGTGGCCTCCAGCGCAGGGGTTAGCGGTGTCCACGCTGGTCGCAAGTATGGTTTCGAGGAGACGACGACTGATACAGATAGATTTTTTGCTGATGCAGAAACAAATGCGATAGTTATTACTACTCGCCACGACAGTCACGCCCGATTTGTACTCAAAGCGTTACAGGCAGGTAAGCACGTATTTGTCGAAAAACCACTTTGCCTTACCCTGGCAGAACTTGAAGAAATAGAAAACCTGTATACATCCGGTTTTACTCCAAACCCTACACCCATAATGATGGTGGGATTTAATCGCCGTTTCGCACCACAGATACAGAAGATTAAGACCCTCTTGTCGGGTGTCAGTGGGCCAAAATTTTTTGTGATGACCGTGAATGCTGGTGCAATACCGGCTGATCATTGGACTCAGGATATGGAAGTTGGTGGTGGGAGGATCATCGGTGAGGCCTGCCATTTCATCGATCTGCTGCGTTTTCTGGCCGGCGTCCCTGTTGTCGAATGGCAACGCATGGTCATGGATACAGCCACCCGCGATACTGTAACCCTGCAGCTTGGTTTTGCAGATGGTTCAATTGGCACGGTGCATTATTTTGCCAACGGCAGTAAAACATTCCCCAAAGAACGGTTAGAGATTTTTGCATCTGGCCGGGTATTGCAGCTTGATAATTTCAGGAAACTCAGCGGCTTTAGCTGGCCGGGATTTCGCAAAATGAATCTGTGGCGACAGGATAAGGGGCAAAAGGCCTGTGCATCAGCCTTTGTTACGGCCATTGAGCAGGGTGGTGTGTCACCAATTCCCTTCGATGAAATCATTGAAGTGAGTCGAATCAGTATCGAGCTTTCCGGGGCAGAATAGTGAAGCTTGTCGATATCATCGCTGGCGCACGACCAAATTTCATGAAAATCGCGCCTATCATCAAGGCGCTGCAATTGCATGAGGAAGCAAGCGGGCCATTGCGATACCGGCTGATTCACACTGGCCAGCATTATGACGCCCGCATGTCGGGCGATTTTTTTACTCAACTCGGCATTCCGGAGCCGAATGTGAATCTTGAAGTTGGCTCAGGCACTCAGAGTGAGCAGACAGCGGCGATTATGGTGCGCTATGAAAAACTGTTAATGGAACAGCCCAGCCAGCTTTGTCTGGTAGTAGGTGACGTGACATCCACGATGGCCTGTGCGATCGCGGCACAGAAACAATGTGTTCCTGTTGCGCATGTCGAGGCAGGTATTCGTTCCGGTGACTGGAGAATGCCAGAAGAGATTAATCGTATGGTGACGGATTCAATCACCAATTATTTTTTTACCACCAGCGAGGTGGCGAATACGAATCTTCGTCATTCTGGAATACCAGAAGAACGCATCTACTTTGTCGGTAACACTATGATTGATACGCTATTGACTAACATGGAACGACTACGTCCACCGCCATTCTGGTCCGAGCTAGCATTGCAGTCGGGCAGTTATTTCGTGGTTACACTGCACCGACCAGCTAACGTGGACGCTGTACAGGATTTTGCCCGGTTACTTAAGGCGATTGGTGATGCGACACAGGGACTGCCCGTGCTGTTCCCGGTGCATCCACGCACATCGAAAATATTACACGAAATGGCTGAATTGCCTGCCAATATCCATCTCGTGGAGCCGCAGTCCTATTTTGAATTTAACTACCTGGTAAAACATGCCCTGGCTGTGATTACCGATTCGGGTGGTGTCACTGAAGAAACGACAGTTATGGGCGTGCCATGCCTGACTTTACGCGATACCACAGAGCGCCCAGAAACAGTGACGATAGGCACCAACGAACTCATTGGCATCGATCCTGCCAATCTTAAGCCCGCACTGGATCGGCTTTTTGCAGGGGAGTGGAAGCAGGGTAGTATCCCAGAATTGTGGGATGGACATACTGGTAAGCGTATTGTCGCGATTTTGGAAAAAATTGTTTGATCACTTTGCGCCAGGCAAGTTTGTATTTTAATACGCTACGCTATTTGAAGCCTGCGCAAGTCTGGGGCCGGGTAGTGTTTCGTCTGCGCCGCCTTGTGCCGGATTTGCGCGAAGCCCCTGGCTTACGTGAACCAGTCTGCGCCTGGCAACTACCAGCAGCACGCAACCCTACAATGCTTGGACCCTCCAGATTCCGTTTTCTCAATAAAGACGGTGAGTTGGGTGGGCTCGACGCATGGAACGCATCTGAGTTTTCGAAGCTATGGCTTTACAATCTCCACTATTTTGATGATCTTAACGGCGCCAATGCGGTAGAACGGCGTAGCTGGCATATCATGCTGATTGATCGGTGGATTAGCGAGAATCTGCCAGGGCATGGAATCGGGTGGGAGCCGTATCCGTTATCTTTACGCATTGTTAACTGGATTAAATGGGCGTTGGCCGGCAATCCTCTTGATGACATTGTCCTGCACTCCCTTGCCATTCAGACGCGTTATCTCAGCAGGCGGCTTGAATACCATTTGCTGGGTAATCATTTGTTCGTCAACGCCAAGGCGCTGGTGTTTGCTGGTTGTTTTTTTGATGGGGACGAAGCTATTGAATGGTTTGAGTGTGGCATGAAAATTCTGGAACGGGAAATTCCCGAACAGATTCTTGCCGATGGTGGTCATTTTGAACGCAGCCCGATGTACCATGCTTTGGCCTATGAAGACATGCTGGATCTTGCCAATCTTGCTCTGGCTTACCCAGCTGCTACTAGGCACTGGCAAGCGCGGGTGTCTGAATGGCCGTTGTTGATTGAGCGGATGGGCCACTGGCTGTCGTCAATGTGTCATCCCGACGGGGAGATTTCATTCTTCAATGATGCGGCAATGGGCATCGCTCCATCGCCTGGTGAGCTATTTAATTATGCACAACGTTTAGGCTATATAATTCCTGATTTAGACACGAATGTCATATGGCTCAAAGACTCAGGATATATCCGGGTTGAGTCTGACAATGCAGTGTTACTCATCGATGTCGCCCCGTTGGGGCCGGACTATCTACCTGCACATGCACATGCAGATACCTTGAGTTATGAGTTATCTATTTTCGGGCAGCGGGTGGTGGTGAATTCGGGCACTTCGCGCTATGGTTTGGATCCACAGCGTGAACGCGAGCGCGCGACTGCAGCGCATACCACATTGGAAATCAACGGCCAGAATTCGTCAGAAGTCTGGGCCGGTTTTCGTGTGGCACGGCGGGCCTATCCATTTGGTGTCACGATCCAATCGGATGCTGATTGTGTTGTTGTCGAGGCGGCGCATGATGGTTATCGTCGATTACCAGGCAGGCCGATACATAGACGTCGCTGGATATTTGGTGAGAGTCGTCTTGACGTAATTGATGTGGTGGAAGGTGATTTTTCCAGGGCGATTTCCCGCGTATATTTTCATCCGGCGATCAATATGAAAAAAGATGGCAGGCGTGGTATTGCGAGTTGGGCTGGTGTATCCCCAGGGAAGTGGGTTATCCCGAACCTCGATGGGTGTGGGGGGGGTGAACTGCGCTGGCAAGCCGATGGTGCTGATATAGTCGAAGAGCCTTCACAGTGGCATCCCGAATTTGGTATTACACAGCCAAGCCGTTGCCTGGCGCTTCACGTCACTGAGACTGCAGGTCAGTCTTCCTGCACGTTCAGTCTGGAGTGGTGTTGATGACTTTAAAGATTCTGGTTGTCAGCTTTTACTATAGCCCTGATCTTTCAGCAGGCTCGTTTCGTACTACGGCACTGGTTAAGGCGTTGCTTGCGCAGTTGCCCGAAGATGCGCATGTTGAGGTGATTACGACGTTACCTAACCGTTATAGTAGTTTTACGGATGAAGCCCCTGAAACTGAAGTGTTGCCGCAGTTGACTATTCGACGAATTAAATTGCCGGCCCATCAAAGTGGCATGATGGATCAGGCAAGAGCATTTGTCACATATGCACGCCAGGTGATTTCGTTGGCGCGACAAGGGGATTATCAACTGGTATTTAGTACATCTTCCAGGCTAATGACAGCTGCGCTCAGCGCTTATGTCGCACGTATAAAACGGCTGCCGCTTTATCTGGATATACGGGACATATTTGTTGATACGATAAAGGACATTTTGCCAGGAAAGTCAGCACTATTGCTCAAGCCTTTTTTTTCACTGGTTGAGCGTTGGACCATTACCCGTGCGAATAAAGTTAATCTCGTATCGCGTGGTTTCGAGAGTTATTTCGTCGATCGTTATCCCAGACAACGCTACTCCTTTTTTACCAATGGCATAGATGAAGAATTTATCAATGCCTACCAGAGCACCACTAAACGAGAGAAAACACCAGAAGAGCCGGTTGTCGTGCTTTACGCAGGTAATATGGGGGAAGGGCAGGGTTTGCATGCGATTATCCCGGAGTTGGCAAAAAGACTGGAAGGGAGGGCACAGTTCCGCCTGATTGGCGATGGCGGCCGCAAAAACCTGCTCCAGAGCAGACTGGTCGATATAGGTTGTGTGAATGTTGAGCTTCTGCCACCGGTCAAACGTGACAAACTCCTATATGAATATCAGCAGGCGGATATTTTATTTTTACACTTGAATGACTACCCGGCATTTAAGAAAGTGCTGCCCTCCAAACTATTTGAATATACGGCAATGGGTAAACCGGTATGGGCGGGTGTATCGGGGTATGCGGCTGAGTTTGTTAATACCGAGATTGATAATTCAGCAGTATTTCATCCTTGTGATGTTGATGAGGCTGTACAGGTTTTCACTAAACTTAAATTGATACATTATACTAGGACAGGATTTATCGAGAAATTTGCCAGGGAAAATATCGTTCACAGCATGGCAAAGGATGTGCTTTCCATTGTGCCTGGGTGATTGATGCAGACATCCGTCGGTTCTTCGATACCATAAACCATGACTGGATGCTCAAATTCCTCAGGCATAGGATACAGGACAAGCGCATCCTACGGCTCATCTGCAAATGGCTGAAAATCGGTGTGTTGGAAGGAGGGGAACATACCCGCGCGCAACGTGGGACTCCACAAGGCGCAGTCGTTTCCCCGATTTGCACTATGCATTCGATCTTTGGACGAATGTATGGCGTGATAAGGTAGCGACGGGCGACATGGTCATCATCCATTATGCGGATGACAGCGTCGTCGGTTTTCAGCATAAAACAGATGCGGATCGTTTCCTGCAAATGTTGCAGGAAAGGATGTGCAAGTTCGATCTGGCCTTACACCCGGACAAGACCCAACTCACTCGGTTTGGTCGATATGCCGGGGCGCAATGCCGGGCGCGAAGAGAAGGCAATCCGGCCACCTTTGATTTTCTCGGTTTCACACACTACTGTACGACATCAAGAAAGGGCGGGTGGTTCGTTATTGGTCGTAAGACCGTGAAGAAACGCATGCGGGCACAACTTCGGGTAATCAAGGATGAGCTGCGCAAGCGGCTGCACGCGCCCGTAGCTGAGGTTGGGGCATGGTTGAATCGGGTGCTGAAAGGGCACTTGAACTACTATGCAGTACCCGGCAATGGCCACAGTTTGAATGCGTTCCTTTACCAGGTGGGTCGGTTATATGGATACGCGCCCTGCGGCGACGCAGCCAACGCAGCCCGAATGACCAGTGCGCGGTTTGGTCGACTGAGGGACAACTTCTTCCCACCGGTACGTATCCTGCATCCATGGCCCCTTCAAGCGCTTTGACGCCAAAACCCAAGACAGGAGCCCGGTGCGCTAGTAGCGCACGCTGGGATCTGCGCGAGGGGCGCCGGGCAACCGGCATTCCTATCGCGCCCCCCGCTTTTGGGGGTATTACAAATCTGGGTTCATGTTTGTGGAACTTAAAATTACATTTTACCCTTTTTATAATAAGGCGTTTAGCTCCACTGATTTTAATGATGCAATTCTCATATGGGGATTGACGATATGCAGAAGGCAAGTCATATCCAGTAACATATTATTCAAGCCCTAAAATATAATCCCATTGCTTCTTCTCAACCGGCATGACGGATAGTCGGTTACCTTTCCGAAGCAAGGCCATGCCGTCAAGCTGCGAGTGCTGTTTCAGTTCCTGTAATGTGATGGTGCGCTTGAGTTTTCGTTTATGTTGTATATCCACCATATACCAGCGTGGCTTGTCGGGATTACTTTTTGGGTCATAATATTTTGTTTCCGGATCAAAAGCGGTGTGATCCGGGTAGCCTGCCTTGACGACTTTAGCGATGCCGACGATGCCGGGTTGTTTGCAGTTGGAGTGGTAGAAAAAAACCAGGTCGCCTTTTTTCATCTGATCCCGCATCATGTTGCGGGCCTGGTAGTTTCTTACGCCATCCCAGTGTTCGGTTTTTTTTGGCATGGCGATCAGGTGATCAATACCGAAGACGTCCGGTTCGGATTTCATTAACCAGTAATTCATGATTTAAATAAGTTTCAAATACAAGTTTGATAATTTATGTCTATCCGTCCTTCGACAAGCTTCCTTCGACAAGCT
>Ga0316207_10004266_pt1 | contig 12521 bp, 13 predicted proteins | sample 6weekpyrite_MG_FD_204943 | JGI IMG/M metagenome (GOLD analysis project Ga0316207, IMG submission 204943) | Microbial mat bacterial communities from mineral coupon in-situ incubated in ocean water Damariscotta River, Maine, United States -... | ecosystem: Environmental > Aquatic > Marine >... | reverse complement strand
TTGTTTCTACAGACTTCCGTGGTTGTGGTAACTCTTCAATCTTTGATTCAGAAGCCGGTATCGCATTAGACGGTACTTTCGTTAAGCTAGTTAGCTGGTACGACAACGAATACGGTTACACATGTAATATGCTACGTTTCGTTAAGCACGTATCTAAATAAGCGGCCCTTTGCTTCCAGGGCGGTGTTGTGAAAAGTTTTTCAAATGCTCATGTACTGTTCGTACACACCGCGTTGAAAAATTCTCCACGCCTACCCCTGAAAGCAAATTGCTCGCTTATTAGTAAAGTTTGAATTGATCATCGACCCGGAATTGTCCGGGTCGGTTGATTAATTAATAAAGAGTTATTTGTTAAGCGGATGTTTCGCAAATAATTTTTAAAATTTAGTTAGGAGTTACAAAATGTCTTTTATCAAATTGACAGACCTCGATCTGGCTGGCAAGCGCGTATTAATCCGTGCTGATTTAAATGTACCTGTTAAAGATGGCAAGGTAACCTCGGATGCACGTATTACAGCATCGATGCCAACGGTTGAACACTGTGTTAAAGCCGGTGCATCGGTAATGGTAATGTCGCACCGCGGCCGTCCTGAAGAAGGTAAGGCTGATGAAGAAAACTCAATGGCACCGATTGCTGAAAACATGACTGCTAAGTTAGGCCAGGAAGTGAAGCTGGTTAAGGATTACCTTAACGGTGGTTTTGATGTGGCTGCAGGTGAAGTGGTTTTACTTGAAAATGTTCGTTTCAATGCCGGCGAAAAGAAAGACAACGAAGAATTAGCCAAAAAATATGCAGCACTTTGTGACGTATTTGTCATGGATGCCTTTGGTACAGCGCATCGCGCTCAAGCTTCTACACACGGTGCTGGTAAATTTGCACCAACGGCTTGCGCAGGTTTATTACTTTCTAATGAGTTAGATAGTCTTGCAAAAGCATTAGCAGAACCAGCTCGTCCAATGGTTGCTATCGTTGGTGGTTCTAAAGTTTCTACTAAACTGACAGTACTTGAAGCATTGTCAGAAAAGGTTGATCAATTAGTTGTTGGTGGTGGTATCGCAAATACCTTCTTGAAAGCGATGGGTAACAACGTTGGTAAATCATTGTGTGAAAATGATTTAGTGGATACAGCCAAGGCATTAGTAGAGAAGATGCAGGCACGTGGCGCAAATATTCCAATTGCGACGGATGTGGTTTGTGGCAAGGAATTCTCTGAAACGGCTGAAGCAACATTGAAGGCAGCTGGTGATGTTGAAGATGATGATATGATTTTCGATATTGGTCCAGACAGTGCTAAAGAGCTCGCTGAAATTATCAGCAAGGCAGGCACGATTGTTTGGAATGGACCTGTTGGCGTATTTGAGTTTGATCAGTTTGGTGAGGGTACTAAAACAGTGTCTATGGCAATTGCCGAGGCTGATGGCTTTAGTCTTGCCGGTGGTGGCGATACTATTGCAGCGATTCAAAAATATGACATCTATGACAAGGTGTCTTATATTTCAACTGCTGGCGGTGCTTTCCTTGAGTACCTTGAAGGCAAGACCTTACCTGCTGTTGCTATGTTGGAAGAACGCGCTAAATAATTAATTTTTATTCTGACGTTCAAGTCAGTGTAACGAAAAGGTCAGTGACTGACCTGTAAAATGAAGAAGTGTATGAAGAGACGTACTAAAATTGTAGCTACATTAGGGCCTCGTTCAGACGATCTGAAGATTCTCGATAAGATGATCGAAGCAGGTATGGATGTTGCCCGTCTTAATTTCTCGCATGATCCGTATGAAATGCATAAGGAGCGTGCTGAAACAGTGCGTAACCGTGCTCGTGCGCATGGTCGTCAGGTCGGTGTGGTCGTTGATTTGCAAGGGCCTAAAATTCGAGTAGATAAGTTTGAAAATGGTTCAATCGAATTATACGATGGTGATACGTTCATTCTTGACGCGAATCATGATGCGGATAAAGGTAATACTGAACGTGTTGGTATTGCTTATAAGGAATTACCTAATGATGTGCAGCGTGGCGATACATTATTATTGAATGATGGTCGAATTGTCCTTTGGGTAGATGAGGTAAAAGGTGCGGAAGTTCGTTGTCGCGTCACTGTCGGCGGTGAATTATCTAATCGGAAGGGCATTAATAAGCAGGGTGGTGGTCTTTCAGCCCCTGCTCTGACGGATAAAGATAAAGATGACATTATTTCCGCAGCAAAATTAGATGCGGATTATCTTGCCGTGTCATTTGTTCGCAATGCCGATGATGTTCATGAAGCGCGCCGTTTATTCCGCGAAGCAGGGGGTAAGGGCGGTATTATTGCTAAGGTCGAACGAGCTGAAGCAATGAATGTGCTGGATGAAATCATTGAAGCCAGTGATGCCATTATGGTGGCGCGCGGTGATCTTGGTGTTGAGATTGGTGATGAAGCATTACCACCGGTGCAAAAAATGATGATCGCCAAAGCGCGAACCATGAACCGCATTGTTATTACGGCCACGCAAATGATGGAATCGATGATTGAAAGCCCGATTCCAACCCGTGCAGAAGTTTTTGACGTTGCTAACGCGGTTTTAGATGGTACAGATGCTGTTATGCTTTCGGCTGAAACAGCGGTCGGTAAGTACCCGGATAAAGTGATCGCAGCGATGGATAGAATCTGTCGTGGGGTTGAAGAAACACGTGCAGTGACCAAGTCTGATCACCGTATTGATACTAAGTTTGGTAACACCGATGAAGCTATCGCCATGGCGAGTATGTACACCGCTAACCATTTAGGTGTGAAAGCGATTGCAGCATTAACGGAATCGGGTTCAACCACGTTATGGATGTCACGGATTAGTTCTGGTATCCCTATTTATGCGATGACGCGTCACGTTGATACCCGCCGTAAAGTGACGCTTTACCGTGGTGTTTACCCAGTTAGCTTTGAAATGACGACTGAAGATCATGCACAGCTTAACAAAGATGCGATTGATGAGTTGGTTCGTCGAGGTGCTGTACGTGATGGTGACCTTGTGATTATTACCAAGGGTGATCTGACAGGTGAGCATGGTGGTACAAATGCAATGAAGATTGTAAAAGTGGGCGATATGCCTGATCCAGAAAATACAACTGGAATAGAATAAGATTTGTAATTGAGTTTTTTTAATATCATTAATAATTATTAACGTTTAAGACGGGAGTTCAAAATGGCCCTTATATCAATGCGACAATTGCTGGACTATGCAGCCGAAAACGATTTCGGTATGCCAGCATTCAATGTAAACAACATGGAACAAGTCCATGCAATTATGCAAGCAGCCGATGAGTGTGATAGCCCAGTTATCATGCAAGGTTCTGCAGGTGCACGTTCATACGCAGGTGAACCATTTCTTCGCCACATGATTACTGCAGCAACTGAAATGTACCCACATATTCCTGTTGTGATGCATCAGGATCACGGCAGTGAGCCAGCAGTATGTTTACGTTCTATCCAGTCTGGTTTTACATCAGTCATGATGGATGGTTCATTAATGGCTGACATGAAAACACCTGGTAGCTTCGAATATAATGTTGGCGTAACCAGTGAAGTCGTTAAAATGGCTCATGCTGGTGGTGTATCAGTTGAAGGTGAATTGGGTTGTCTCGGTTCATTAGAAACCGGCATGATGGGTGAAGAAGATGGTCACGGTGCAGAAGGTGCACTGGATATGGATCAGCTTCTGACCAGTGTTGAAGAAGCCGCTGACTTTGTTAAGGCCACAAACGTTGATGCACTAGCGATTGCAATTGGTACATCACACGGCGCTTACAAATTCACTAAAGAACCTACTGGTGATGTTTTACGTATCGACCGTATTAAAGAAATTCACGAACGTCTTCCTAATACTCACCTTGTTATGCACGGTTCTTCTTCAGTGCCACAAGACTGGTTGGAAATCATCAATAGTCATGGCGGCGAAATGGGCCAGACTTACGGTGTACCGGTTGAAGAAATTCTTGAAGGTATCAAGAACGGTGTACGTAAGGTTAACATTGATACGGATTTACGTATGGCCTCTACGGGCGCGGTACGTAAGTTCCTGGCTGAAAACCCTGCTAACTTTGACCCACGTAAATTCCTTAAAGCCTCAACTGATGCGATGAAGGGAATTTGTAAGGCTCGTTTTGAAGCCTTCGGTTGTGCTGGTCATGCGTCTAAAATTAAGGTTAGAAGCCTTGAAGCAATGTTCATGAGCTATGCTGCTGGTGAGCTGGATGCTAAGGTTAAGTAAGACCTTTAAGTCGTTAGTTTGAGAAAAGGCGCACTTCGGTGCGCCTTTTTTATTGTCTGGAAACTGAACAATGAATGAGGCATAGTAATCAGGCATCAAGTATGAAAGGAATGGTAGTGATGAGTGAGCATGTTGCTGGAATGAAGGTGGGCGGTAAATTTTTGGTTTTTATGGGAAGCCTATTGGTTGTCGCATCGGTGACGGTTTTACTGCTGGTTGGCTTGTTAACCTACCAGATTTTTTATCAGCCAGAACAGGTAACACTAATTAAATATTTAATGGAAACCATCGACCTGTCAGATAAGGCTTTTTTTGGAAAAATGAATGGTGAAAATTTTTTTATTCATATATCTGATCCAATTAAGTATTTTCTATACTTCATGGCAACATTCTTAATATTAAGTATTGTGGTAAAAATATTTAGCAGTATTTTAACCGCAGGGATTAAACTTATAAAAGTGGCGAATACGTCGCTGCAAACTGATTATAGAAATAATAATTAATTTTTAACCGGTCTTTTTTGTAATTTTCGTTGTAGGGTTCTTCTGTGCATGCCCATGGATCTTGCCGCGGCAGATATATTTCCTTGATGTTCAGCTAATACTTTTTGAATATGTTCCCATTCTAATTTTTTAACAGACATTGGCGGAGCTTCTGTTAGTACATCCGCATTCCCGGCATTAGACTGTAGTGCTTCGAAAATTTCATTGATCGTGGCAGGCTTGGTTAGATAGTGTTTTGCCCCCAGCTTGATTGCTTCAATGGCCGTGGTGATGCTAGCAAATCCTGTTAACACTACTAGTCGTATGTCTCGATTTTGTTGAATGAGTTGTTTAATTAATTGCAAACCAGATTCACGACCAATGCAAAGGTCAATAATACCCAGCTCTGGATCATGTTTCTCAGCTTGTAAAATAGCCTGGCTAATATTAGCGGCACTATGAACAATAATATCGTGTCGTTCAAGCGCACGTGCGAGTGTTTCACGAAAGACATCGTCATCATCGACAAGCAAAAGAGATTGATTTAATAAATCGCTACTCACTATTCTTTCCGGCCATGTCGTGTGAAATAACAGGTAAATTAATAATGGTCGATACACCGCCTTGTTTGCGGTTAAATAATTTTACGTTACCACCGAAGCGACCAATAATAGAATGAGTAAGAAACAGACCCAGACCAAGCCCTTCTTTCTTGGCACTATAAAGATGATGGCCTATTGCCTGTTCTGCTTCGCTACTAAGACCTTCTCCACAATCTTTTATATTGATAGTGAGTGTTGTTAAATCCCAGTTGGCAAGCCATTCTACTTTGTTGGGTGAGGCATCATTGGCATTGTCGAGTACATTGATGAGTGCTTGTTGTAGCGTTCTATCTGCCAGAATTGACGGTGTGGGTGATTGGCCATCCCAGTGCGTGTTAATGACTACATCAGGATGCGTATCACGCCATTCAGTGAGTAATTCATGAAGAAAGACAGTGATTGGAAGAAGTTGTCCATTGCTTAATGGTGCCTCACCGGTGGAAGCAGATAGTGTTGCCAGGGCATCTTTGCAACGAGTAATTTGTGTATTGAGTGTTGCTACAATGTGTTGATGATCGTTATCTAACTCGTGTGAAAGTTCATCGCATAATAGTGACATTGTACCGAGTGGTGTCCCCATTTCATGGGCGGTACTGGCAGAGAGTGTACCTAGTAACACGAGTTGTTCATCACGTAGTTGTTGCTCACGCGCCGCAGCCAGTTCTTTTTCCTTGTCACGTAGCGAACGGCGCATCCCGCCAACGAGATAAGCAGTAATAGCTGCACTAATAACAAACGATACCCACATACCAAAAACATGTTGAGAAAATCCCGTGCCGGCGTCATGAGCATGAGGGAGTGGTTGAAATTTCCATATCAGCACGCTGTAGCAGGCAGCCGTTAGTAAAGTTAATATCCACGTATAAGCGGTAGATAAAACGGCCGTAGCAATAATAATAGGTAAAAGAAAAAGTAACACGAAGGGATTGCTTGCGCCACCTGTTAAGTAAAGTAATGCGGTGAGAATAAATACATCGGCGAGTAACTGAAATAAAAATTCCAGTTGGCTCACTTCACCACCCCAGCGTAGCCGCAATAAGGTAAATAGATTAAACAGCGCAAAAGTAAAGATAACCAGCCCTATAGATAAAACCGGTAGCGGTATGTTCAGATAAATCTGCGTGACATAAACAGCGATGAGTTGTCCGATAATGGCGACATTACGTAGCATAAAGAGACGGCGCAAGTTCAGGTATTCAGCCGTTTGTGTAGCGATGGGGGAGGTATTTTTCAACATAATAATAGTGGATGAAATCTCTGTATTTCTACGGCGTTATTTTACACCTTCTACGGTTACCTCAGCAATATACCTTCTAGCTAAGTCATTGATCTTAAGGAGACTGCGACAATCTGTCACATTCTCAGCAGCTAACTGAGTCGGTAGTATGCGTTGCATGATTAGTTATTAAGTAATGAGCATTAAATGAAGAAAATAATTGCGAGTGTATTGTTAGTGTCGAGTATGAGTCCACTTTACGCGAAAGATACGAATGGGGTCTCTATGCATGGACATGATCATGAACAGGGTGATGTCCCGATCGGTGTAATGGGTGGCCATACTCATGATACCGGTGGTGTGATGCTGTCATATCGCTATATGAGTATGCACATGGACGGTAATCGTGATGGAACAAAGCGCCTGAGTGATAGTGAGGTATTAGCTGATTACATGGTGACACCGACAAGCATGGATATGGACATGCATATGTTTGGTGCAATGGTTGCGGTTAACGACAAACTAACTGTTATGGCGATGTTGCCGTATATCAATAAATCCATGAAGCATTTGACCCGTATGGGTAGAAAATTTACAACAAAGGCAGAAGGTGTTGGCGATGTAAAAATCAGTGGACTATATAAAATAGCCGCTCAGTCTGGTCACAATTTGCATTTGAATCTTGGTATGAGTTTACCAACAGGTTCCATTGATGAACGGGATGATACGCCTGCGAGAAATAATGCCAAATTACCTTACCCGATGCAGTTAGGTTCAGGAACGTATGATCTAATGCCGGGTATTACATACCGAGGACAAAATGAAAATTATTCATGGGGTGCGCAGGCAATGACGACGGTGCGCCTAGGTGAAAACGATAACGATTATACCTTGGGCGATAAAGTAGAAATATCGGGTTGGTTACAACATCAATGGTCAAATGCATTCAGTACTTCATTACGTTTGAATGCGCAAAGTTGGTCTGACATTGATGGCGCTGATCCTGATTTAAATCCTGCAATGATAGCGACAGCTGATCCTGAATTGCGTAGTGGAAAACGTATCGATTTATTACTAGGAGCTACCTATCATGCTCAAAATGGTGCTTTAAAAGGAAACCGTTTTTCACTTGAAGTAGGTAAACCGGTGTACCAAAAGCTGGATGGCCCGCAATTAGAAACCGATCTGATCCTAACGGCAGGCTGGCAGCTCATGTTTTAAAAAGTTTACGGACAGCTCTCATAACAGTTTAAGAGCTTTCATTAAGGGATACCTTCCTCTCTAGGGTATCCCTTTTTTTTATCCTGCGTCGAGAGAGGTCCCGGTTAGCTTTTTATAAGCTTCAAGGTATTTTTCAGTCGTTTTGCTGACGACATCCTCAGGTACTTCAGGTGCCGGTGCTTTTTTGTTCCAATCCTGATTTTCCAGCCAGTCACGAATATATTGTTTATCATAACTTTCAGGACTGCTACCTGGTGCATAGGTTTCCATCGGCCAGAAGCGTGATGAGTCGGGTGTTAGTGCTTCATCAATGAGGGTAAGCGTGCCTTTATCATCAAGACCAAATTCAAATTTGGTATCCGCAATAATAATTCCTCGCGCTGCGGCGTAGTCGCGGGCCGTAGCGTAAAGTTTTAAACTGACATCACGGATTTTTTCTGCCATGTCTTGACCAAGCAGTTTAACCGTTGCATCAAAATCAATATTCTCGTCGTGTTCACCGACGTCTGCTTTGCTTGAAGGCGTGTAGATGGCCTGCTCAAGTTTGTCGGCCATATTTAAACCGCTTGGCAGGGTAATACCGCAGATAGCCCCAGTTTTTTGATAGTCTTTCCAGCCTGAGCCAATAATATAACCGCGAACAATCGCTTCGATGGGCAGTGCTTTTAATTTCTTAACAACAATTGCCTGACCTTCAACTTGAGCACGTTCCGTTGCATCAGGCAGAACATCTTCTAGGCTTAAATCGGAAAGTTGGTTTGGTACAATGTCGCTGAGTTGCTTGAACCAGAAATTTGAGATCTCGGTAAGAATGCGACCTTTACCGGGTATCGGTGTGGGTAGAATGACGTCAAAGGCAGAGAGGCGATCGGTAGTGACAATAAGCATATGCTTGTCATCAATATCATAAATATCACGTACTTTACCGCGGTTTAGCAATGGCAGACTGCTTAAAGACGATTCAAATAGGCTGTTGTTCATGGATTATCTAATTCATTTTATTTACTGAGGCGTGATTGTGACGTGACTTTGGACAGGACGCAAATGGCAAAATTTGTTTATGCTGGACAGGGAGGTGCACTATCGAACATTCCCCTGGAAAACCTACTGGCAAAAGGCATTATTCCACAAGCCGTGCTGGTTCCCGTGCCTGCAAGGCATCCCAGAAATTTGAACCTGTTACCGGTTAAACCAGCCCCAAATAACGCAAATTTATCTAGCATAGCCTCAGCTGCGGGATTACCTCTAATCAATTGGCAGAGAGGCTATGAGGCCGAATTAGAGTCAGATTTAGAGGCTATTTCTCCTGATTTAGTCATTATGAGTTGTTTTCCATGGCGGGTGACAGAGCGGTTATTGGCCATACCGAGTTTGGGTTGGTGGAATTTGCATCCTTCGTTATTGCCGGCTTATCGTGGTCCGAATCCACTTTACTGGCAGCTAGAGGCCGGGGAGACAATAACTGGTGTCAGCCTCCATCAGGTGGAGAATGATTTTGATACAGGAGCCGTACTTGGTCAGGCACGTTACGCATTAACGGCTAGCCCGGATGTTGAAAATAAGCTCGGCGAACTTGGTGCAGGCTTGATTATAGAGAGTTTGAGGCGACAGCAGCAGGGAACCCTCATTGCGACGCCTCAAGATGAAGCTGCGGCGAGCTATCAATCATTTCCGGATGATTAGAATTGCCGAGATAAAGCATAACGGCGAAAAGAGTGAATTTTTGTAGGTGAATTCAAGCCGGCTTTGATGAGACAGCCTATCTATTGTTCATTATACTTAACAGACATCATGTAGAGGTATTCTTTAATAATATTACGCAAGGTAATTTATGAAATAGGATCTGCCCATATAACGATTTTCTAATCAGGAGGTCTATTATGTACATGCTCAGACATTATTTTATCAGCGATAACCTGGATGATCTTGAACTCTTCGAGCAGCAATTAGAAGCATCTGGTATCACAACGCCACAAATTCATGTTCTTAGTAAACGTGATGAAGATGTGGCTCAACATGAACATCTAAATTATGTTCAATCCTTTATGAAAAATGACATCATTCATTCGACCGAGGTCGGCGCGATAATTGGGCTTGCTTTATCAAGCTTAATTTTAGCTGTGGCTTATTTCTCTGGTTGGACTGAATCTGCCGCGGGCTGGTTGCCTTTCATTTTTCTGGCAGTGGTGTTGTTCGGATTTAGCACCTGGGAAGGCGGGTTGATGGGGATACAAAAACCTAATTTCCATTTTGCACGTTTTGCTAGTGCCTTGAAGAAGGGCAAACACGTGTTTTTTGTTGATCTGGAAACGAAGCAAGAAGATACATTGGATAAAGTATTGCAGACACATCCACAAGTTGAGTTAGCCGGTACAGGCGAAGCGACTCCGCATTGGATGATTATGCTTCAAAATAAAGTACCGCGTTTTTTTAGTCAAACGTTTCCATAGAATTTGGAGGGTTAGTTTAGGTAATGGCAGTAAAAAAAGTATTACGGATGGGCGATCCTTTTTTATTACAACGTGCCAAAGAAGTAGAGCAGTTTGATACGCCAGAACTAACTCGATTGATTGAAGATATGTTGGACACCATGGAGGCCTGTGATGGCGCGGGTTTGGCTGCGCCACAGATTGGTGTTGATTTGCGAGTCGTTATTTTTGGTATTGAACATAATCCGCGTTATCCCAATGCCGAACAGGTGCCGCAAACTGTGCTGATTAACCCGGTGATTGAACCACGTAGTGATGACATGGAGATAGCATGGGAAGGCTGTTTATCTGTACCGGGAATGCGTGGAGCCGTGCCGCGTTACACAAAAATTCGATACACAGGAGTAGATCAGCTTGGTACACCAATAGATCGAACAGTATCAGGCTTTCATGCGCGTGTTGTGCAACATGAATGCGATCACCTTGACGGACTTCTTTATCCACAGCGGATAAAGGATATGCGTTACTTTGGGTTTACTGATGAATTATTTGCTGAAGGCTCTTTAGGTAATCCAACGCAGCCTTGTGAAGACTAACTCCATTGAGGAATAAAAAAGGCCGGTAATCAATTACCGGCCTTTTATGTGTCATTGCAAGAACTATCTTAGCGTTTTGCTTTGATGCTAATTTCAACGCGACGGTTTTGTTGACGACCTTCGGCAGTATCGTTTGATGCAGTAGGTGAACCTTCACCCGCACCACTCGTACTTATTTTGCTTCCAGGAATACCTTTAGAAACCAGGTAGGCTTTTACTTCAGCCGCACGACGTTCTGATAGTCCCTGATTGTATGACGCAGCACCACGATCATCGGTGTGACCAACAACATCGATGCTATCCAGTGAATAGTAAGATTTCAGTTTAGTGGCGACATCGTCAAGTTCAGCGGAGCCGGCTGATCTAAGATCAGATTTGTTGGTATCAAACAAGGCATGTGCACCGAGTGTAATGTTTTCACGCACAACAGGTTTTGGTGCCGGTTTCGGTGCTGGTTTTGGTTTCTTAGCTACCTTTTTAGGTGCTTTGACACAATGCTGGTGCTTAACGCCAGGACGATGTTTAATTTTGTTGATCGAGACACATTCATTAAATCCATCAACAACCATGTTTCCATCACGATCTGTAAGGAAATCACCATGGGCAGAGGCGGTCATAGGCAGTGCCAGTTGTACCAGCATGGCTGTCGCCATCGCTGATGAAAGAACGGTAGACTTTTTCATTTTCTTACTCCCACTTAATTCTCGTAAGCAACCAGTATATACAGTTCTAAGAATGAATAACAATCAGCTAAAATTAGTTGAAATAGTCAGGAGCATTGTCTGGTTGCCATTTGATATTGCAGCCCATGCTAGGGTGTTGCTCTGCTTCTGGAATCGATTTTCCCGTCAGTACAGCATCGAAAGCGGCACGCATATCGGCACCGGTAACAGGGCTATTATTACGTGGCCGTGCTGCATCAAATTGCCCACGGTATGCGAGTTTCATGTTGCTATTAAATAAGAAAAAATCGGGTGTGCAGGCTGCTTTATATGCTTTTGCTACCGACTGATCTTCATCAAACAAGTATGGAAAACAATAATCCATTTCTTCACTAAGTTTGATCATTTTCTCAGGGCTGTCATCAGGGTAATTCGTGACATCATTCGCATTAATGGCAACAGCGGCCAGGCCTTTGGCTTGATACTCATGAATTAAACCATTTAATTGTTGGTGAATATGCAGAACATAAGGACAGTGATTGCACATAAATATGACGAGTAATGCCTGATTAGAAGCGAAGTCTGCAAGGCTAACAGTATTACCTGTTGACGGTTGTGGAAGAGAAAAATCAGGTGCGGGAGTACCTAATTCAAGCATAGTGGATTCTGTTCGTGACATGTTCGTATACTCTGATAGTTTGATGGTTGTTACTAAGAATACAGATAAATGTGTTCATTTGCGACGCTATCGACATGTCATGTGTGACACAGACCACTCTTTTATTTATTACCGCGCGATATCGTAAGCATCGTTAATAATAATTGAATGAGAGGAACACCGTATGGATACTCGCCTATTAATAATGGTTGCGACAGTGTCAGTGGCATTAGCAGGTTGTAGTACTGCGCCGACAAAATCACCTGAGCAAGATCTAGCTTTAGCCAAGCAATGTGATAAAGGTCTTGATGTCGGGTATAAAGAACTTAATTTTTCAAATGCCAACGGTTTTGGTGGTAGTTGGGAATACACCAAAGCAGCAAGCCTATTAGGTGCGGCAAAGGTTCAATCCG
>Ga0316207_10004265_pt1 | contig 12521 bp, 15 predicted proteins | sample 6weekpyrite_MG_FD_204943 | JGI IMG/M metagenome (GOLD analysis project Ga0316207, IMG submission 204943) | Microbial mat bacterial communities from mineral coupon in-situ incubated in ocean water Damariscotta River, Maine, United States -... | ecosystem: Environmental > Aquatic > Marine >... | reverse complement strand
GACGTGCGTCTGAAATTCAGCAATCGGAAGTTTCAACCGCACAAGCGTCTCAGTTGGAGGCCACTTTCGTCTATCAGCCACCTTTTGGGGCTTTCATTGCCAACGGATGAAATATTCGGGCTAACACGGGCATAGACGCGCAATTGACGTACCCGCTGCTGCATCTGCGCCATATCCAATTCCGCCAGCTCATGCCCCGTTAGTAGCTGTTGTTCGGTTTCAGCGATGCCCAGCCGTTTGGAGATGGCCAGCGCCGTGGCCGGATGGTCACCGGTGATCATCACCGGGGTGATGCCTGCACTAAGGCAATCCTGTACCGCTTGCGTCACCTCATCACGAGGTGGGTCAATCAAGGCGACCAGGCCAAGGAACTCTAAGCCGGCCTCGACATTTGCCTCACTGATCTCTGTTGGTAACTCGACTAGGTTGCGGCTGGCCAGGGCCAACACACGATACCCCTGGCTCGCCAGCGCCTCGGCCTGTTGCAGCAAAGCCTGCTGATCTGCCGCTGGACATAAGGGCAGCAGTTGTTCTGGTGCGCCTTTGCAAAACACCAGCACCTCATCACCGTTTTGATGCAGGGTCGACATCCGCTTTCGTCCCGAATCAAACGGCAACTCGGCGATGCGCGGCAATTGTTGCTGCAAGGCCTGCTTATCATAGCCGTGCAGTTTGGCGGCCAGATAGAGGGCAAGTTCGGTGGGATCACCCTTTAGGCCGGACTCAGCCTGATCCACATCATTACTCAGCGCCAGCGCCTGACAAAATCGCAAGGCGCTATCAGGAATGGATTCAGACAAGGCGCCTTCAACAAAAAAAGTCTCGGCGGTCATACGATTCTGGGTCAGAGTGCCGGTCTTATCGACACAGATATAGGTCACCGAACCCAGGGTCTCAACTGCCGGCAGGTTACGCACCAGCGCCTGGTGCTTGATCATGCGCCAGGCCCCTAGCGCCAGGGCAACACTGATCACCGCTGGCAGGGCCTCGGGGATGGCCGCCACGGCCAGACTGACGGCGGTGAGTAACATCACCAGCATGGCTTCCCCGCGCAACAGGCCGACAACAAAGATCACCACGCAAATTGCCAACACCGCCAGGGCCAGACGTTTGCCAAACAGGGTCAGACGTTGTTGCAGCGGTGTTTTACTGTCGACAGTCTTTTGCAACAGAGTGGCAATCTTGCCCAACTCGGTATCCATGCCAATGGCAATCACAACACCCTGGCCACGACCATGATTGATCTGGCTGCCCTTAAAGACCATGTTACTGGCATCGGCCACAGCAAGTTTAGTCTGGTCAATAACATCTGCGTGCTTGCTGACGCCCTGAGATTCGCCGGTCAGCAACGACTCGTTGACTTCTATACTGGCAGACTCAAACAGGCGCAGGTCGGCAGGTACCACATTGCCCGCCTCCAGCAACACCAGATCGCCTGGCACAAGCTCTGCGGCTGTGAGCTCATAAATGCGACCATCACGTTTGACTTGCCAAGGGTGCCGCCATGGCCTTGAGCGCTGCCATGGCCCGTTCGGCTCGGTACTCCTGCACGGCGCCAATCACTGCATTCAGAATGACAATCACCAGAATGGCAATGGTATCGACGGCATCGCCAATCAAACCGGATATCAGCGCTGCCGCCAACAGCACCATGATCATAAAGTCACGAAACTGATCGGCGAACATGCGCCATAAAGGCCGCCCTTTAGCCTCGTCTAATTGATTGTGCCCAAATTGAGCCTGACGTTGCTTGATTTCTGACTGGCTTAAACCCTGCTGCAGACCAGTGCCAAGCTGTTGTGCCAGCTGTTCATTGCTCAAACTATGCCAGCAGGGTTGAGTCATTACTGAGCCATAAACTGATTCAAGAAAAAAATAATTACCGCAGTAATCACGGCAATCAATAAAGAACGGACACCGGTCCAGAGCCAGAAGCGACCACTCAATCGGCCGAGAAATACACCAAGCATAAAGGCTAGTGACAGGGCAATAATGATTGCCAGATCAAGCGGAGAAAAGTTGAAGAAAGATTCTGGCAAGAGCTGCTGCTGAAACAGAAACAAGGGAGTGAGTATTAACAGCGCCAGCAGCAATGGTGAAAAGCCGTTAACTAGAGCGATCAGCAACGGCATCAACTTCGCAGCCTCGGCATGAGCGCTTTCATCCAGCGAGGTGAGCATGGATTTTTCCAGCTCTTGCAGCTCATGTTGTTTCTCGGCAGCTTCGCTGATGTAGGCACTTGAAAGGCCGCTCATAAACAGGGCCACGGCAGCCCCTACACAGGCGCCGATAATGACATCAATAGAGACAGATGCACTGACGCGGAAGCCCATCAACAAACCGAGCATGGCCAGCACACCATCAAAACCATTGGTAACAAAATAACGCCGGGCAATACGGTGGGACTGGCTCAGTTCAATCAGATAACGCAGCCGGGTAAACATCTCAGCCTCAAACCCCTATTATTCAGATGACGCTGTTATGGCCTCACCCTGCACGTCCACCTCGTCTATGCTGTGCACCGATCCACCCATGGACATGATGTGCTGGGTAATGGCCTCAAAATCAAGCCGCTCACCAGTGATGCTGAGAATAATGGTTTGAGTCTTATCATCAACTTCTTGCACCAGCAGGTTGACCTGACAACTGGCATCGAGATCAGCCAGCTGGCTGGCAAACTCCAGCGCATTGGGTTGATGGGCTTTCAAAACATCGAGCACAACACGGGTAACGATGGCCATAAATACACCTAAGCATAAGAAGAATAAGCATTTTAAATAACAGCCATAAGACATAAAACTGGTGCTTAGACTGCTAACTGATATTTAACTCTAGAGTATTCTTATAACCATAAAAAATAAAGTTCTAGATGGTATTAACAGTGAAAGATTCTATTATTGAAAATAGCCAGCAGCGACGCTATCCACAAACAGGATTTAATGGATTCAAAACCAAAAAAGGCAAAACAAACAGCGTAATAACACACACAATTGCATCTATGATTAAGTGTAAAACTCAGACTTATCATTCGTAGGAGCCAGCGATGCGCAACGTTACAGTAGATACACTGCTCAGAATAGTCCCTGGCCTTGCTGGGCTTGATTCCATGCTGTTAAAAGAAACAGCCCAATTATCTCGGCTCATCAACCTAAAACCAGGGCAACACCTCTTTAGTGAAGGTGATACCTGCTTATTTCAAACCATAGTGCTGACAGGAGAAATAAAAATACAAAAGGCCTCCAGTGATGGAGGGCATGAGATCATACTCAAATATCTAAAACGAGGTCAGCAGTGTAGTCTATGCAATACCTGCCTGCTTGGAGAAAAACACTACCCGGCTGATGCAATTGCAGAGACTGAGAGCATATGCCTGCTAGTGCCGCGGCAACAGTTTTATAAAGTTCTTGACCATGCACCTGATTTCCGACACAAATTATTCAGTGAAATCGAGCAGGATATGCATGAATTAATATATCAACTACAGGATGTTGCATTTGGCCACATGGATCAGCGGCTGGCAACTCTACTTCTACAGTATGGCAAAGTTGAAAACCCTATTAACACAACACACCAGACATTAGCAACAGAGCTTAGCACTGCACGCGAAGTCATTAGCCGCCTGTTAAAAAACTTTGAAAAGAATCAGTACATTCAACTAAAACGCGGCAAGATATTCATAAAACACCCCGCGGCACTTGAGAAAATTATTTCTCATTATCTGTGACAATGTCACAGACAAATCAACGCTCATGGTTCTATATTAATAATGCGTTACACAACAAACTAAATGGAGGTGAATTATGCACACATTACATCAGTCACTTGGTGCAATCCAAAATCTTGGTTGGTTGGATCGCACAGCGCGCATAATTATTGGTACTGCATTAATAGCTGTTGTCCTGTTTGAATTGGGGCAAGGCAACGCACTAGGCTGGCTAGCATACTTACCAATCGTAGCGATCTATCCGCTACTTACTGGCATACTGGGCTGGGACCCACTCTACGCCACAGGTCATATCAAAAGCTGTGACACTTCATCTCGCAACAAATGCGGATCTTATCCCTTCGAGGTAGAGTCTGCCATGGGTAAGGATGTCAGTTGCAATAATGATTATGACTGCAGCCTATCTGGCGACGAGAAAAGCCATCAGAAATAAACCAGACCATGTGCTTGATCGCTTTTACAGCGATCAAGCATGGACAGTCAGACAAAACAGATACCAATTTCCCAACAAAAACAGCAAACATTCCGCAATAAAAACAATATTTAAAACTGTATCGCATCTGTTTTCCCCTATAAAAATGATTAATCTTTCCGAACTCGCAAATGCTAAGATGGTCTCAAGATGCACAGGGGAAATAGAATCGAATGAAGAACGCTATTATCGCTATCCTGCTGGTCATGCTCTATGGCTGCAGCATAACCAGCCAGGTATCAGGTTCTCATGTATCACTGAATCCAATAGGCAACAAGCTAGAGTCCATTCAGCCTGATGAAGTCACAATCTTTCTGCAAACGCCTGAGCAAACATATCAAACTATTGCCCTGCTTAGCGCTAGTGCAACCATCAGCGGTTATTCAAATGTCGCGGCCATGGAGGCCGAACTACTCGAAGAACTACGCCGACAAGCCGCCAGCATTGGCGCCAATGGTGTAATGGATGTTGTTAGAGAGGTGATGGTTGGTGACAAAGTCATTACCACCAACACATGGGGAATAGCGGCAAGATCAAGGCTTGAAAGCACTGAGCTGGATAAACTAAAACATACCATCGTCGACAGACGAGACCGGAGCGTTGTCACATCTGATTATTTGCTCATCTATCGCGGCAAGGCGATCAGCCACGAAAAATAAATTGAGCAATAAATCTAGCTGAAGAGCACAAACTCACGCAACACCGAGGTGGCGTAGCTGCCCGATGTCAGGAAAAAACTCAGGCTTAAATTATTGTCATCAAGCTGCCATTCGAGATTGCTGACCGGCAGGCGCAAAGGGCGACGTTCTTGTTTCATTCCTGCCTGTTCTAGCCCGTCACAAAATAGAGAAAAACTTTCGCTACACTGTTGTTCCAGTTGTTGGGCATCTGCTGTGCTGGCGAGGCGTCCCCGGCCCCATAACGGTCCGGTAGGGTGAATATCAAACTCGGCTATTCTGCGGTTTATCTCATCGTCAATCGTCTCAGCCAAAAACACACTATGACTACCGTTTAGCATCATCAGATCACCCGCCAGGGCCTGGTTCCAATTGGCTGCGGCAACGCGTGTTGATAGCAGTTCATTGAAAATAGCCGAACGGGCAGCAGAGAGATACATGCTGCGTTTGTTCCTATCCTTGACCTTGAACTCGGCATTGAACATACCTGTGGCCTTGGCCAGGTTGTCACGACCAAAGCGTTGCTCACCAAAATAGTTGGGCACGCCATTAACACTGACAGTTTGCAGACGTTGATCAAGCGATTCAGTATCGCCCTGCAGTTCACGCACCACAAGCCTGAAGCGATTACCCTTGAGGCTGCCACGACGAAGCTTGCGATTGTGGCGTTTAACCTCAAGCACTTCGACTTCATCACAATTGAGTTGTGACCAATCTGGTTCGGACTTGTTGGAGAGGTAAACGCTGAACCATTGTGTCGTCACCGCATTGCGATCTTTCAGACCGGCATAACTGACATCCATATTTTTGACGGCGGCCAGGCGGGCAATCTGCTTGGCGATGAAGTCAGTATTGGAATTGCATTTACGGATATGCAGGCAGACATGTTCACCCTCACCCGTCAGATCAAACCCTAGCTCTTCATCAACCTGAAAGTCTTCTGGCTGACTGCGAATAACACCACTAACGCTTGGCTTTTCCAGCGCATAGGCCAGATGTTCGGTTACAGACATGGCCTTAATCTTCCAGTTCGTTGAGCAAAACTACCGCATGGGTGGCGATGCCTTCCTTACGACCAGCAAAGCCTAGCTCTTCGGTAGTGGTTGCCTTGATATTCAGGCGTGTTTGATTCACGTCAAGATCAACAGCCAGCAACTTTTTCATCTCTGGCAGGTGCGGCTTCATCTTCGGTGCCTGGGCAATGATAGTGATATCGGCATTGCCGACGCTATAGCCTTCAGACTTAAGCTTGCTCATGACATCACGCAGCAAGATGCGGCTATCGATGTTCTTGAAGTCATCACTGGTGTCGGGGAAATGACCGCCGATATCCCCCATGCCAGCTGCGCCAAGCAAGGCATCAATCAGGGCATGGATCACCACATCACCATCGGAATGAGCCAACATACCCAGCTCATAATCTATCTTGACGCCACCGAGAATCAAATCACGTTCAGGAGCAAATTTGTGGACGTCATAACCGTGACCGATACGCATTAGTCTTTCTCCTGTTGAGCCAAATACATCTCGGCCAGTGACAAATCTTCAGGGCGGGTGATTTTGATATTGTCACCGCGACCAGCGATCATGCGCGGTTTCAGGCCAATGTGTTCGATGGCCGAGGCATCGTCTGTGACCAGAAAACCATCATCCAGCGCGGTCTGCAAAGCCTGATGCAATTGGCCCAGACGAAACATTTGCGGGGTCAGGGCACGCCACAGGTGTTCGCGACTGACTGTTTCAAGCACATCACCATCACCACTGGTGCGCTTCATGGTATCGGCCACCGGCAGACCCAACAGGCCACCGACAGGATGATCCTTTAACACTTCAATCATGTGACTTAGATCATCGTGATGGATACAGGGACGGGCGGCATCATGCACCAGCACCCAGTCGTCCGCAGCAGCAATACCACTCAACAACTTCAAACCATTCAACACCGAATGACAACGCTCAGCCCCACCATTAGCCACTTGGATATTGTTATAAGTCCACAGTTCAAGATCCTGCCAATGTTCATCGCCCATACTGATGGCCACCACCACACCGCTCATTTGTGGATGGGAGCTGAGGCGTGACAAGGTGTGTTCGATGACCGTCTTACCATGCAATTGCAGATACTGTTTTGGAACAGCCGCAGCCATCCGACTGCCAACGCCAGCTGCTGGTACTACGGACCAAAATTTACTCTGCTTGTTCATCGATAATCTGGAAGAAGGTTTCGTCTTGTTTGATCATACCCAGCTCACTGCGGGCACGTTCTTCTATTGCTTCAACACCCTTCTTGAGGTCTTGCACCTCGGCGTCCAGGGCATCATTACGTTCACGTTGTTTGGCATTGGCAGCGGTCTGTTTCTCTATCGCCTGGTTCAGGCGCGAAACCTCTGCCAGACTGCCCTGTCCTACCCAGAGCCTATACTGAAGTGCCAACAATAGTATAAAGAGAACGGCAGCAATCCATTTCATATTTTATAGATAATAAAACGCCGCCATGCAAACACATGGCGGCGTATCAATTCCTTATTTCGACAGGTTATAAAACGCAGCCTTACCAGGAAAAGTAGCCTTATCACCAAGTTCTTCGGCAATGCGAATCAACTGGTTGTACTTGGCAATACGGTCAGAACGAGACATTGAACCGGTCTTGATCTGGCCAGCGTTAGTGGCAACAGCCAGGTCAGCGATAGTAGAATCTTCGGTCTCACCAGAACGATGTGATACAACTGCGGTGTAACCATTCTCTTTCGCCATACTGATCGCTGCCAGAGTTTCAGTCAGGGTACCGATCTGATTTACCTTGATCAGGATTGAATTGGCAATATCCTTCTCGATGCCTTCTGCCAGAATCTTAGGATTGGTCACAAACAGATCATCACCAACCAGCTGGATCTTCTTGCCGAGTTTCTCGGTCATGATCTTCCAGCCAGCCCAGTCACTCTCATCCAGGCCATCTTCGATAGAGATGATTGGATACTTGTCTACCCATACACCCATGAAATCAACAAACTCTTCAGAAGTCATGCTCTTGCCTTCAGAGGCCAGCACATACTTGCCATCTTTATAGAACTCAGAGGCGGCGGCATCAATCGCAATCATGATTTGCTCACCAGCTTTATAACCGGCCTTTTCAATCGCTTCGAGGATGACAGTAATGGCTTCTTCATTGGATTTCAGGTCAGGGGCAAAACCACCTTCATCACCAACAGCAGTATTGTAACCCTTGTCACTCAGCACCTTTTTCAGGGTATGGAAAACTTCAGCACCCCATTGCAGCGCTTCATTGATGCTTGAAGCACCAACAGGCATGATCATGAATTCCTGCAGATCAACACTGTTATCCGCATGCTCACCACCGTTGATGATGTTCATCATTGGCACTGGCATGGTCTTGGCATCTGCGCCACCGAGGTAACGATATAAAGGCAGGCCTGCTTCAGCGGCAGCAGCCTTGGCCACGGCCATGGAAACTGCCAGCGTGGCATTGGCACCCAAACGTTCTTTATTATCAGTGCCATCCAGATCGATCATGGTCTGGTCTATCTTGGCCTGGTCTTTAGGATCCATGCCCAACAGTGCTTCACGAATATCTTCGTTGACGTTCTTGACTGCCTGTAAAACGCCTTTGCCCATGAAACGGTCACCACCATCACGCAGCTCAATCGCTTCACGTGAACCGGTTGATGCACCCGAAGGCACTGCTGCACGACCCATTGCACCTGATTCCAGGATGACATCGGCTTCTACTGTTGGATTACCACGTGAATCGATGATCTCACGTCCACGAATATCCTTAATCTGTGACATTTATTGCTCCGTTTATCTAATGTTTAATATTTATAAATTTTGTGTCTGTGCGTATTATCTCAGCTGCATAATTCAGCCGTATTACAAATCCTGTTCTAAAAAGTCACCTGCCTTGGTGGCCTTATCAATCTGTTGCAGTGTTTCCAGCAATGCTTTCATCTTGCCCAGCGGCCAGGCATTGGGGCCATCACTAAGGGCTTCAGCTGGGTTTGGATGGGTCTCCATAAACAGACCCGAGATACCCGCGGCCACTGCAGCACGTGCCAGCACTGGCACGAACTCACGCTGACCACCGGAAACCTGACCCTGACCACCCGGCTGCTGCACCGAATGAGTAGCATCAAACACCACCGGACAACCGGTCTCGCGCATCACCGCCAGACCACGAATATCGGTTATCAGCGTATTGTAGCCGAAGGATGTACCTCTATCGCAGACCATGATCTGCTCGTTGCCCACCTCTTTGGCTTTGGCCACCACGTTGGCCATATCCCAGGGCGCCAAAAACTGCCCCTTCTTGATATTGACCGGCTTACCCTGACGGGCGACGTTCTGGATAAAGTTGGTCTGACGACACAGGAACGCCGGCGTCTGCAGTATATCGACTACTGATGCCACTTCATTAAGCGGTGTGTCTTCATGGACATCGGTCAGAATAGGCACACCAATCTCATCTTTAACCTTTTGCAGGATGCGCAGCCCCTCTTCCAGACCCGGCCCACGAAAGCTCTGGCTTGAAGTACGGTTGGCCTTATCGAAGGAGGATTTATAGACAAACGGGATACCCAGCTCATCAGTCATCTCTTTCAAGGCCGCCGATGTTTCAATCGCCATGGCCTCGCTTTCAATGACACAAGGCCCAGCAATCAGGAAAAATGGCTGGTCCAATCCGGCTTCGAAACCACAAAGATTCATACTTATAACTCCTTAAACGCCACGCTTGTGTTCAACCGCAGCACTGACAAAACCACTAAACAGCGGATGGCCATCGCGTGGTGTTGATGTAAATTCCGGGTGGAACTGACAAGCAACAAACCAAGGGTGATCAGCCACCTCGACCACTTCAACCAGCGAATCATCCATGGACTTGCCAGAAAACAGCATGCCCGCTTCGGCCAGCTGATCCAGGTAATTGTTATTGAACTCATAACGATGGCGATGACGCTCGGTGATTACCTCTTCATCATACATCTCACGCACCCTGGAACCCTCGCTTAAACGACATTGCTGTCCACCCAGGCGCATGGTGCCGCCCAGATCCGAATCTGCTGAACGCTGTTCAACACTGCCATCTTCAGTGGTCCATTCAGTAATCAGGCCAATCACCGGATGAGGTGTCAGCGGATTCAGCTCGGTACTGTGCGCGCCTTCCAGACCTACCACGTTGCGAGCATATTCAATCACCGCCACCTGCATACCCAGGCAAATACCCAGATATGGAATCTTATTGGTACGAGCGTACTCAACCGTTTTGATCTTGCCTTCGACACCGCGTTCGCCAAAACCACCCGGTACCAGGATAGCGTCCATTTCCTTGAGGCAATCGACACCATCATGTTCGATGGTTTCTGAATCGATATAGGTAATCTTGACCTTGGTCAGGGTCTTGATACCGGCATGGATCAACGACTCGGTCAGCGATTTATAGGCCTCTGTCAGATCCATATATTTTCCGACCATGGCGATTTTCACTTCATGCTCAGGGTGAGACAGGTTGTGTACCACCTGATCCCATTCAGACAGGTCAGCGGCAGAGGCATCAAGGTTAAGACGCTGGATCACAATTTCATCCAGCCCTTGCTCATGCAACATACGCGGAATTCTGTAAATGGTATCGGTATCAATACATTCAACCACCGCACGCTGAGCGACATTGGTAAACAATGCAATCTTGCGACGCTCTTCAGCTGGGATTGGCTGCTCGGCACGACACAGCAGTACATCCGGCTGGATACCGATGGAACGCAACTCTTTGACCGAGTGCTGGGTCGGTTTGGTCTTCAATTCACCTGCGGTAGGAATGTATGGCAGCAGGGTCAAATGCATATACAGCACCCGGTCACGGCCCAGCTCAACACCAATCTGACGAATTGCTTCCAGGAATGGCAGCGATTCAATATCGCCAACCGTACCGCCAATCTCAACCATGGCCACGTCGGCGCCCTCGGCGCCCTCCATCACCAGACGTTTCATTTCGTCGGTAATATGGGGTATCACCTGCACGGTACCGCCCAGATAATCACCACGGCGTTCCTTACGGATAACGTTCTCGTAAACACGACCAGTGGTGAAGTTATTGCGACGGCCCATGGTTGTACGAACAAAACGCTCGTAGTGGCCCAAATCCAGGTCAGTCTCAGCCCCGTCTTCGGTGACATAGACCTCGCCATGCTGAAACGGACTCATGGTGCCGGGATCAACATTGATATAGGGATCAAGTTTGAGCAGAGTAACCTTCAGGCCCCTCGTTTCAAGAATTGCTGCCAAAGAGGCTGAGGCGATACCCTTACCCAGGGAAGATACAACCCCGCCAGTGACAAAAATGAATTTAGTCATATAGTTATGAAAACCTGCGCCGCGGAAAAAACATGAACAAGACGGGGTGGCAGACTACCAGAAACGGCACATTTTCACAACGGATAAGCCCCTGTAAAACAGTACATTTCCATGAAAAACATCCCTGATCCCAATCAAACTTTTCCGAGCCGGAAGCTACAGGATCCTCCCCAACCACAACCCCGCCTATTTGGCACTAAAACAACGAAACCTCTAAAAACATAAACATCACGAGCCGATAATTTAAAGCCACCACTAATACCTCTACCCACGCCGCCAAACCAAAATCCGGTTATTGGCGGGCATTTCCACGTCCTCTGACAAGCTTAAGTTTACCTTTGTCGCAATCTCTCGCAACCAATCGACATCACGCAAACCACGCTGGGGATCGTTTGATTTAAGCCAACAATCAAAAAGATAATTGCTATCGCTGCTGTGCTCACCAGCATACATAAAGGGGCCATATAGAAAAAAAAGTCCGCCCTGAACCAACAGGCTGGAAACGCCAATAAACATTTCTTCCACGGCCTCAGCTGGCATGATGTGAGCACTATTGGCACTGAACACAGCATCATAGTTATGCTCGGGCCAAACATCAGCCATCACATCCAAAAACAGCGGCGGAAAGACATTCTCCAGTCTTGCCTCATCAAGCCATTGCCGTATGCCTGAATGCATTTCTATCAGGTCACTGGTTTGCCACTTAATGTTAGGCAGGGCCTCGCCAAAATAGATGGCATGTTGACCAGTGCCACTGGCTATCTCCAATACTCGACCATGTTCAGGCAGTCTTTGTCGCAGGACATCAAGAATAGGCGGGCCATTTTTAACACAGGCTTCGGCATATGGTTTTTTTGTCATAGAAATAAAAGGTCTATTCTAGGTGATAATCAGAACGCAATTATCAAAGCACTGGCTAACAAAGGGCAAGCGCTAATCATAATGAACACTAAAGACGCATCCACACAGACCATCCCCTGCCGTTACTGCAGCCAGCCAATCCACCCTGCTGCGGCCAAGCGCCAGTAAACGATTCAGGTCAGTTCGCCTCGCCTCATCCCAATGCTCTCAATCAAGAAAAACCCGAAGGCATTGTGCGCACTATCAAAACGGTTTTGACTAAAACAACAGATCGAATATAGATTAGTACTCGCCGCAGCCAATAGCAATGGGATGGACTCCTCCTCACCTTACCGGCATCAATGTGCCAAACTGAGATTGAGGTTTCAGTTAACGATGAAAAGAGGAGTCCACTTATGGAGATTAATCGAGTTGGTGTTGATTT
>Ga0316207_10004264_pt1 | contig 12527 bp, 8 predicted proteins | sample 6weekpyrite_MG_FD_204943 | JGI IMG/M metagenome (GOLD analysis project Ga0316207, IMG submission 204943) | Microbial mat bacterial communities from mineral coupon in-situ incubated in ocean water Damariscotta River, Maine, United States -... | ecosystem: Environmental > Aquatic > Marine >... | reverse complement strand
AAGCGGAAGCTGAGATGAAAAGGATAGCTCTCGCCGGAAATGATGCGCATACGATTTGCCAGATAGACACTGACTAGCGTTGATGCAATACCGAGCCCGATAAGTAATGTTTCCGTATGCCCTGAGAGCACAAACCAGAACAGAAATATCAGGATGGCTGTAGTTATTGTTCTCATTATTCTTTATGTAGTGTCGAGCTCGCTCGTGACACAGTATACCAACTTCTGGGCGCGGTTGACGTAATCAAATGCCAAAGGACCGTGCTGTTACAGGGGTTTTTTCGCTATACCTTTTATATAGGAGCACAGAAGTATGAGAATACCTCTGGTAATATATGAGAACCCATAAATTATTATAATAAACAAAGGCTTATGCGTTTTAGTGGTGGGTGTGGAGCTTATACTAGTTGATGCTTGCCTAAAGAATGGGCAGTTTTGCGCGATATGAGGTTTTGTATGCCAGTGTCAGAGTACTACTGTTCCCTCGCGTGGGTGGAAGTTCAGATTTTGAATTCTAAATGAAACATGGGCTTCTGGATCTGTAGACGTGTGCCATTATTAAAGTAATGATTATTTTGGGAATGATCTTGAGAGACACACAAAAACCGTTGTCACGAATAATGATGGCTCTGATTTTCTGCCTCGGCATTACTATTGTAGTCGCCGATGCAGTTGGCCTGAATGAAGCGCTATTACTCAAGATCCAGGAAAAGTATGGCGAGACGGCGCGTCAACGCATGCTGGACTGGGAGTATCTCATCAATAAAACCCAGTCTGAAAAAACAGAGCGAGATAAGCTTGAAGCCGTAAACAGTTTCTTTAATGCCTTACGTTTCATCGATGACATCAAGCACTGGAAACAGAAAGATTACTGGGCAACTCCGGTGGAATTTATCGCTACTAATGGCGGGGATTGTGAAGATTTTAGTATTGCCAAGTATTTTAGTTTATTGAAGCTTGGTGTCCCCCGTGAAAAATTACGGCTGACTTATGTTAAAGCACTGAAACTGGATCAGGCGCACATGGTGCTGACTTATTACGAACGGCCTGATTCTGAACCACTGGTGCTGGATAATCTGGTTAGTACGATACACCCAGCATCATTGCGCCAGGATTTACAACCCGTATATAGCTTCAATGGTGATGGACTATGGCTTGCAAAACAACGCGGTAGTGGTCAGTTCGTTGCAAAATCAAGTCGTATCAGTCGCTGGAAAGATCTCATGCAACGCATGGACAAAATCTGGGCAGAAGAAATAAAATAGCAAACAGGATGAACCGATCATGACACTCTATAAGCAGATCCTAATAACAATCACGACATTGTTCCTGCTGATGTTCGTTGGTACTGTCTATATCAATGTGATTAGCGCCACGCAATTTCTTGAAGACCAGCTTGAGTCGCATGCTCAGGATAGTGCCACAGCACTAGGGTTATCCATGTCACCGCATATGCTGGAGAAAGATCTGGCAACGATGCGATCCATGGTTGATGCCATCTTCGATAGAGGCTATTACAAAAGTATTCGTATTGTGAGTACTGATGACAAGGTGCTGGTTGATCGCCAGTTACCCGTGGCAATTAGTAATGTGCCTGCCTGGTTTATTAGTAACGTACCCTTACGTACCCCCGAAGCTGACGCCCTGGTCATGTCAGGCTGGAATCAGGCAGCGAAAGTCTATGTGAGCAGCCACCCTGGTTATGCTTACAGTGAATTATGGCGCACAACGATCAATATCCTGTTGTGGTTTTCCATTACCGCTATTTTACTTGCAGTCAGTCTGGTACTGGCATTGCGCGTATTACTAAACCCATTGAAAAAGGTGGAAGAGCAGGCGGTTGCGCTGACGCAGAAGCAGTATGTTGTTCAGGAGCATATTCCACGAACCCGTGAACTCAAACGTGTTGTGCTGGCAATGAATCGCATGACAAACAAGGTTAAAAGTATGTTTGCAGAACAGGCCTCCACTGCAGAACGTTTGCGTGATATGGCATATCGTGATGGTGTTACTGGGTTAGGTAATCGTCGCTACTTTGAGTCACAGTTACAGCAACGTCTTGACTCAGGTCGTCTTGGACAGGGCGCATTGATCCTGCTGCAAACGAATGAGTTGAGCGCGATAAATGCGCAACACGGTTATGAAGCAGGTGACGCGCTTTTATGCGGCATCGCTGAACGTATTGAGATGGTGACGGCTGGTCACAACGAGATAGCGATCGCCCGTTTAACTGGTGGGGATTTCGGAGTGTTTATGCAGGATGTCACGATGGAAGTCGTCAATAATCTGGTGAGTCAACTTGCCTCTGATATCTATGCGATGTCTGTCGACGGTGTTAATGAACCGGTAAGCGTCAATATGGGCGTAGTCATTCATTCTGCCGATGTGGATATTAGTACCTTAATGAGTAAGGCAGATTCAGCGCTACGTATCGCACAACGCTCACGTGATATTTCCTGGTATATCTACCAGACTGAAGCCGATGAAGACACCAGCACACTGAGTCGAGCAGCGCTACGTGAAAAGATTGAATCGGCGCTGGATAATGATCTGTTTAGTCTGTATCGACAATCAGTTCGTGACATAAATGATATGGATTCAACCTTACAGCAGGAAGTATTTGCCCGCATCTCGGGTGATGGTGATGATGCTATGCCGGCATCAATGTTCATGACGCTTGCGGAAGATAGCAATCTGGCTTCGGCAATTGACAAATATATGATTCAAAGCGTTATTGTGCATAGCCGAAGTGAAGAAAGTCTCTCCGGATATACGCTGAATATTTCGCCGAGTTCTTTACAGGACCGTGAATTCACAGACTGGTTGTATACTCGTCTCACGGAAATTACTCATTCTGAAATATTAACTTTTGAATGTTCCGAAGAAATTGTCGCGCGAAGTGATGAAGAGTTCCGCATGTTTATCGAGGTCTTGCGTACTCAGGGATGTGCGGTTGGTCTCGACCACTTTGGTCGTGGTTTCCACGATATGGCCTATCTGCATGCGGTACGTCCTGCCTATGTCAAAATCGATGCGGCGTATACCCGTGATATTGTTGATAATCCTGATAATCAGTTTTTTGTTACTGCGTTAACCGGTGTCGCACACAGTCTGGATATTACGGTCATTGCACAGGCTGTCGAGACATCTGAACAGCTCGAAATGCTACGTAGTTTGAACGTCGATGCGGTTCAGGGTTATCTCATCGAGACACCGTCACCGCTGTAAAATCTATCTGGTATTTATGCAGAGCTTGGGATAAACTCGCTGAAATTTTTTAGTATTCTTTATAATATATTTCAGTGATTTACCCACAATGTCAGTAAAAACACGCTTTGCTCCAAGTCCAACAGGCTACCTGCATGTAGGTGGTGCTCGTACGGCCCTGTTTTCCTGGTTATACGCCCGTAAACATGGGGGTAAATTCGTTCTGCGAATCGAAGACACCGATCTGGAACGTTCCACCACAGAATCGGTCAACGCTATCCTTGAGGGCATGACCTGGCTTGGGCTTGAGTACGATGAGGGTCCGTTTTACCAGACTAAACGCTTTGACCATTACAATAACGTTATCCAGAAGTTGCTTGATGAAGATAAGGCATACCGCTGTAATTGCTCTCAGGAACGACTCGACACGCTGCGTGAAGAGCAGATGGCGAAAAAGATCAAACCACGTTATGACGGACACTGCCGCGCTCAGCATATTGATGAAAATGAACCACATGTAATTCGCTTCAGGAACCCTGCTGATGGCGTTGTTATTTTTGATGACCTGATTCGTGGCCGTGTCGCCATTGATAATAATGAGCTTGATGATCTGATTATTCGCCGTACCGATGGATCGCCAACTTATAATCTGACCGTCGTTGTGGATGATATGGATATGGGATTGACGCATGTAATCCGCGGTGATGATCACATCAACAATACGCCAAGGCAGATAAATATATTACGTGCACTTGATGCTGAACCACCCATCTATGCTCATGTGCCAATGATTCTGGGTGATGATGGTGCACGCCTCTCTAAGCGCCATGGTGCGGTTAGTGTCATGCAATATCGTGAAGACGGTATATTGCCTGAAGCATTACTCAACTATCTTGTGCGACTTGGCTGGTCGAGCGGTGATCAGGAAATATTTTCACTTGATGAAATGATACAGATGTTTGATATCAATGATGTCAACAAGGCTGCATCTACCTTTAATACCGATAAGTTATTGTGGATCAATCAGCAATATATTAAAGAAACAGATGCCGACAGACTGGCGCATCTACTGTCATACCACCTTGGGCAGCTTGGCATCGATCCCGCTCAGGGACCGGATATTTTACAGTTAGTCGAAGCGCAACGTGAGCGCGCCAAGACGCTTGTTGAAATGGCTGAAATCAGTGCCTGTTATTATCGTGATTTTGAAACGTTTGATGCCACTGCAGCAAAAAAACATCTGCGTCCCGTTGCCGAAGAACCGCTAAGTGTAGTGCGTGATGAATTTGCAAAACTACAGGATTGGCAAGGTGAACAGTTGCACGACTTGATTAAGCAGATTGCAGAAAGACTTGAGCTGAATATGGGTAAAGTAGCACAGCCGCTGCGCGTTGCCGTGACCGGACGTGCTGCATCACCAGGTATTGATGTTACATTGGAAATGGTTGGTAAAGATGCATGCCTGCGCCGCATTGATATGGCATTGGCCTTTATTCGCGAACGCGCCGCAAACAGCAACTAAGCAGGATTACAATGAGCGAGAACGATACACCCAAGCCTTCTAATTTTATTCGACATATCATTGATGATGATCGGGCGAATAATAAAAATGATGGTCGTGTCGCAACACGGTTTCCACCCGAGCCAAATGGCTATCTGCATATTGGTCATGCTAAATCTATTTGTCTCAATTTTGGTATAGCGCGTGATTATAGTGGAACCTGTAACCTGCGTTTTGATGACACAAATCCACATAAAGAAGATGTTGAATTTGTTGAGGCGATAAAACGTGATGTTCGTTGGTTAGGGTTCGACTGGAATGATCGGCAATATTTTGCCTCAGACTATTTCGACAAACTCTATGGTTTTGCTGTGCAGTTAATCAGAGCAGACAAGGCGTTTGTCTGCGATCTGAATGCTGAGCAAATGCGTGATTACCGAGGTACATTGACGGAGCCAGGTAAAAACAGCCCTTATCGTGATCGTAGCATTGAAGAAAACCTGGACCTGTTTGCTCGTATGCGTGCAGGTGAGTTTCAGGACGGCGACAAGGTATTACGTGCCAAAATCGATATGGCAGCGCCAAATATCAATATGCGTGACCCGACTATCTATCGTATTCGACATGGTGTGATACATCATCAGACAGGTGAAAGCTGGTGTATTTATCCGATGTATGATTTCACGCATTGTCTGTCTGATGCGATTGAAGGTATTACGCATTCACTGTGCACACTGGAATTTGAAGATCACCGACCACTGTATGACTGGTATCTGGATACACTGCAGACCACGTGTCACCCACAACAGATCGAATTCTCACGACTGAACCTGGAATACACGGTTACTAGTAAGCGTAAGTTGACCGAGCTGGTTGAAAGTGGTCATGTCGAAGGCTGGGATGACCCGCGTATGCCAACTATTGCGGGTATGCGTCGCCGTGGCTATCCACCCGCCGCGGTAATAGATTTCTGTGATCGTATTGGTGTTACCAAGTCCGATAATGTCGTGGAAATGGGGGTGCTGGAAAATTGCGTGCGTGAAGAACTTAACGAGAATGCGGAACGACGTATGGCCGTGCTTCATCCACTCAAAGTGGTGATTACGAATTACCCGGAAAATGACATCGAGCATGTAGAAGCGGCCAATCACCCACAGAAACCTGAGATGGGCACACGCCAGATTCCGTTCTCGCGAGAAGTTTATATTGATAAAAATGATTTCATGGAAGTCGCGCCCAACAAGAAATTCAAACGACTCGTTACGGGTGGCGAGGTTCGTTTACGCAATGCCTATGTCATTAAGTGTGAGGAAGTCATCAAGGATGAGCATGGTGAAATCATCGAACTGCATTGTACTTATGATGCCGAGACCATGGGCAAGAACCCAGAAGGCCGTAAAGTTAAGGGCGTCATACACTGGGTTTCTGTGCCGCATGCAGTCGATGTTGAGGTGCGCCTGTATGACCGCCTGTTCACACACCCGACACCAGATGCCGTTAAAGATGGCAGTGAGTACACCGATCACATTAATTCTGAGTCCCTGCTAACACTGACACAGGCGGTACTAGAGCCTTCACTGGCGGGTGCCGCACCCGGTGAACTTTACCAGTTTGAGCGTGAAGGTTATTTTGTCGCAGACGCATCACGTACAGCCGATGCCCGTGCAGTGTTTAATCGTACTGTGACTTTACGTGATACCTGGGCCAAAATTGCGAATAAACCGCGTTAGCTTATTGAAAATAGTGCCTTTCCTCGGAGTAAGTTTTTCAAAAGCAGTTGACAGACGCACGAGGCTCGCGTAAATTTCGCATCCTGTTTTGGGGCTATAGCTCAGCTGGGAGAGCGCTTGCATGGCATGCAAGAGGTCGGCGGTTCGATCCCGCCTAGCTCCACCAAAACATTCTAATTTACAGAATATCTTCCTGCTCAACCATCAGACCAGTTACATCCTTCATTGAATCACGAATCTTACGGCGATTGAGCAGTTTCTCTCTAGCTGCATCTGGCAGGTCAGTAAGCATCAGTAGGTTTTTGGCAATCAGAATATCGATGAGGTCTTCCACAACACGGGCAAGTTCTAGATCAGTGACATTCAGGTAGTTTTTTACATCATTTTCATTGTCAGAACCTTGTAAGAATGCCAACACTTCGGGGTGATTGGGTGGCAGTTGTTCGTCACTACCCGGTATCTGGCACTGGGTTAGTGCAATGATGTCACCAGCAGCATTACGCTTCACACACGGCATGTTTTAGGTTCCTCAGTTAAGTCATGACTACCAGAATAGTCACAAAAACGCGGTTTTTCTCCCGCAATGATCGAAAGTCATGAAAATATATGAATTACAATGAGTTATTAGCTTTTTTTATCATTATAAGTAAACTATAACTTTATTAATCTTATTTTTGAACGATATAGTCGTATCATTATAAAAGGTATGCATATCCGCTTTCACAATGACCAGCATGCAGAATAATTCGCTAAATACTGCAAAGAACCCTTATGAGCACCTAGGTAAGGCAGATCCACTATTAGCCTGCCTGATTGTCTTGACCCGCTTACAACATAGAGCCTTCAGTGCAGAGGCATTGACCGCAGGCTTACCGCTGGTCGATGGTGTTCTGACCCCAGAACTGTTTGTCCGAGCATCCGCGCGTGCTGGATTATCTTCATGTGTAGTTAAACGCGAGCTGGATGAAATTTCTGAACTCGTACTACCAGCCGTATTATTGCTAAAAGATAATTATGCCTGTGTTGTTACAGGTTTTTCAGAAGACAGAAAATATGTGAAGGTGATAGTGCCAGAAGTTGTTGATGGCCAGAAACAGATAGAACTGACAAAGCTAAAAGAGGACTACACTGGCTATGTTATTTTTACCAGTGAACAGCACCGCTATGATTCACGTACACCGGAACTTAAGCAGCGCCATGCTCGACACTGGTTCTGGGGAACAATTGCAGAAAACTGGCGTATATATCGCGATGTGTTACTCGCTTCGTTATTAATAAATCTGTTTGCACTGGTTAGTCCGCTGTTCATTATGAATGTATACGATCGCGTGGTGCCAAATAATGCAACGGAAACCCTTTGGGTATTGGCGATAGGCGTCACTATTGTATTTGCATTTGATTTCCTGATGCGTGCTCTGCGTGGTTATTTTATCGATATAGCGGGTAAGAAGGCGGACGTCACGATGTCCGCAATCCTTTATGAAAAAGTTCTCGGATTGAAGATGTCTTCGCGGCCGGCATCGGTAGGTGCATTTGCCAACAACCTGCGCGAGTTTGAAAGTATTCGTGATTTTTTTACTTCAGCAACCATTACAACAGTCATTGATATGCCATTCGTGGTGTTATTCTTACTGGTGATAGGTTTAATAGGCGGGCCACTAGTATTTGTGCCACTAATTGGTATTCCCATCATAATGTTGTACGGCGTCATTATTCAGGCATCACTACGACGTACAATAGAAGAAACATTTCGAGCTGCATCGCAAAAGAATGCCTCGCTTATTGAAAGTCTCAGCAGCATTGAAACAATAAAGACTTTAGGGGCTGAATCGACTTTACAACGCAAGTGGGAGCAAGTAGTTGGACATATTGCCCGCCTCGGAGTGAGGTCCAGACTTTTATCTAGTTCTGCAGTGAATATTGCAACGTTTATACAGCAGATCGCCATGGTAGGCATCGTCATTTACGGGGTTTACCAGATTCAGGAATTATCACTCACCATGGGCGCGTTGATTGCCTGTGTTATTTTAACTGGTCGTGCAATGTCACCGATGGCTCAACTAGCCTCACTCGCGACACGTTATCACCAGGCAACAGCTGCGTTACACTCGCTAGATAAAGTTATGGCATTACCGACTGAGCGTGAACAAGACGATCCGTTTATCAGCCGCCCAGTGTTACAGGGTGCAGTCGAATTTCAAAATGTCAGTTTTTCTTATCCGGAACAACCAAATGAAGCCCTAACGAATGTTTCATTTCGTATTAGAGAAGGTGAGCGAATCGCCATCATCGGTAAAATTGGTTCCGGTAAAACCACCATTGAGAAACTCATCCTGGGACTTTATGAGCCAACTGACGGTGCGGTTAGAATTGATGGTATCGATGCCAGGCAAATTGATCCTGCTGATTTACGCCGAAATATTGGTTATGTACCACAGGACATTCAGTTGTTCTACGGCAGCGTGCGTGACAACATCGTTTATGGTGCACCACACATCGATGACGAAAAGGTATTGCATGTGGCCGAGATGAGTGGAGTTACCGATTTTGTAAATCGTCACCCCTCTGGGTTTGATATGCAAGTGGGTGAACGTGGCGAAAGCCTGTCTGGAGGACAACGTCAAAGCATTGCTAATGCGCGCGCATTATTACTCGATCCGCCTATGTTACTGCTGGATGAGCCGAGTAACTCTATGGATCAAACAACAGAAGTGAATTTGAAACGCAATCTTACTAAACACGTTGATGGAAAAACGCTGGTGCTTATTACACACCGCGCCTCTATGCTGGACCTGGTGGACAGGCTTATCGTTATGGACAATGGTCGCATCGTTGCCGATGGGCCCAAGTCCCAGGTGCTGGATGCGTTGAAACACGGTAAGTTGAGCATGATGCCACGCTGATGCACGTAGTGATTTGATATGCCGATAGATGACACACAGACTACAGATTCTTTCTTGTTCTTTAGGCAGCTAAGAACCGCCCTAGGTGAATTCAGGTTGGCTTTTGCAAGCAAGAATAACCTCAATGAGGTGCATGGAAGTGATGATCTTGATTATATGCGTGATGCGAGTGTCGCTGTATTGCAGCAAGCACCAGGTGGCGGCAGACTGATCCTCTGGTCAACCGCTATTTTCCTGTTGATCGCTTTAGTCTGGTCGGCGTTAGCTGAGCTGGATGAAGTCACGCGAGGTGAAGGTAAGGTTATACCATCCACTCAGATACAAATTGTGCAGAACCTTGAAGGTGGCATTCTTTCCGAAATTTTGATTAAGCCTGGTGATGTGGTGAAGAATAATCAGGTTATTCTCAAAATTGATGACACACGATTTTCATCATCGTTCAGAGAGGGCAGGGTTAACTTCGCTGCCTTACAGGCAAAAGCGGCAAGACTTAAGGCAGAGGCCGATGGACTGGATGTGATGGAACTAGGTGAAGTAAATATTGATGACACCGAAGTCGTCAAACAAGAACAGCTATTATTTGAGTCACGTAAACAGGAGCTCGCGAACACGCTTTCCATTCTGGAACAACAGCTTGCACAGCGACAGCAGGAGTTAAGTGAGCTACAGGCAAAAGCTCAGCAACTAAAACGTAGCCTTAATCTTGTAAAAAAAGAATTGTCTTTAACGCGTCCATTGGTCAACGATGGTGCGATATCCGAAGTGGAAGTTTTGCGACTGGAACGTCAGGTGAATGACCTTAGTGGCGAACTACAGCGTACGCGTCTTGCAATTCCTTCTGCTAATGCCAAACTAAGTGAGGCAAAAGCAAAACGTGAAGAGCAAGTATTTATTTTCAGAAATGAAGCACGTGAGGAATATAACCAGGTGGCTTCAGATCTGAGACGTTTAAATGAGTCTAACATGGCGCTTGAAGATCGTGTTAATCGTACAGAAGTTCGATCACCAGTAAACGGCACCATCAAGCAGGTTATGGTATCTACCATCGGTGGTGTGATACAGCCAGGAATGGATCTTGTCGAAATCGTACCACTCGATGATACCTTAGTCATTGAGGCACGTATTCGTCCTGCTGATATTGCTTTTTTACATTCCGAACAAAAAGCTACTGTCAAGTTTACTGCATATGACTACGCTATCTATGGTGGGCTGGATGCAAAGGTTGAGCATATTAGTGCCGATACCATTACCGATGAACAGGGTGATAGTTATTATCTTGTTAAAGTGAGAACAGATAAGAATTCATTAGGCACCAAAGAAGGTGTGTTACCAATTATTCCAGGCATGCTGACCAATGTGGATATTCTCACTGGTAAGAAAACAGTTCTTGATTACCTGCTCAAACCAGTATTGAAAGCGCGTGAAAAAGCGATGCGTGAACGATAGTATGATTATTCTATGTACCGATAATGATCAGATTGAAACCAGGTGGCAGGAGATTTTATCTGATGTATCAGAGACGTCTATCACCCGGGGCTTGAGTGCCGCATATAATTTACTGTCACAGAACTCGTCTGTGATATTATTTTTGCATTTAGATATTAAAGATCTTCATGGCATTGCAGGTGTTCTGGATATTCGCAACAGGTTTCCTGATGTGAAAATCATTGCCTGCTCAAATGTGCCAAATGATGAAGAAGGACTCGCGATATTAAAAGCAGGGTGTGTCGGTTATTGCAACGCCTATATGAGTCAGCAAATATTACAGCGTGTTATTGATACGGTTAGCGCTGGTGAAGCATGGGTTGGGCAACGATTGATGCAGCACCTGGTTCAGCAGTTCTCACCGCCACCTCCAGCGGATACGCAAAGGCTTGAGGAAATACTTACCGAACGTGAGAGAGAAGTAGCCCAGCTGGTAGCTTCAGGTATGTCGAATAAGCAGATCGCTGCAAAAATCGGTGTGACTGAACGTACTGTAAAAGCTCATATGAGTTCCCTGTTTCAGAAAACGCACACTCGAGACCGCTTGCAACTGGCCTTGTTTATCAAAGAACATGTCCAGAACACATCTAGTCATCTAGATACTGCTAGTACAAAATAGTTATTATAAACATTAGCTTATAATAATTTCATCTATTGTACCAAGGTACAATATCTCACAAACTAAGTAATAGTTAATATCCTTATCCAGAAAATGGTTTAGTCCCAAATGACACCAAATTACTGCTAGGAGTAAGTATGGCTATTCAATCATCATCAAGTTCACAAAGTATCGGTATCGTTGCCTCTTTAACAGGTAGTGTATCAGCGACAAATGCTGCTGGCGTGACGCGACAGTTGCAAATTGGTGACCTGGTTTACGCAGACGAAATCATTACAACAGGCGACTTGAGTGTTGTCGTTATTAACTTCACTGATGGTACAAGACTTGATCTTGGCCGAAATTCGCAAACAGTACTTGATAATGAGGTATTCAATCTTGATGAGATTGATTCCTCAGAGGCAGTAGCCAGTATTGAGGCCTTGCAACAGGCCATTCTAAATGGCGCGGACCCTTCTTCCATTCTCCCTCCACCTGCAGCAGGAAATGAAAATACGACAGACATTGATGGCCATACTTTTGTGCAAGTTGCTTTAGACGGAGAATCAGTCACACCAGAAAGCGGTTTCGAGACAGAAGGACTTAATTTTTCATTGTCTGATCCTGATAATACCGAGTTACTCGTTGGGGAGGGGCTGTCAACGACCGGTGGCACAGGTGATGGCACTGGTGGTGGTGCCGGCGGTGGTGCCGGCGGTGGTACCGGTGGTGGTACCGGCGGTGGTACCGGTGGTGATACCGGTGGTGATACCGGTGGTGATACCGGTGGTGATAATGGTGGTGATAATGGTGGTGATAATGGTGGTGATAATGATGTGCCAATGGTTGCTTCTGACACCGACATGATTACCGAAGACGCGGTGCCGAACACCGTGATGGGCAACGTGCTGACGAATGACACCGATGCCGATGGACCGAGTGTACTGAGTGTCACCACCACCGGCACGTTCACCGGCACCTACGGCAGCCTGTTACTCAACAGCAACGGCACGTATACCTACACACTGAACAACGCGAATACCGATGTCGATAACCTGAACGACGGTGACATGTTGCAGGACGTGTTTAACTACACCGCCACCG
>Ga0316207_10004263_pt1 | contig 12528 bp, 13 predicted proteins | sample 6weekpyrite_MG_FD_204943 | JGI IMG/M metagenome (GOLD analysis project Ga0316207, IMG submission 204943) | Microbial mat bacterial communities from mineral coupon in-situ incubated in ocean water Damariscotta River, Maine, United States -... | ecosystem: Environmental > Aquatic > Marine >... | reverse complement strand
ATTGTTTTGATATGGGCTGCGGCTATGGGCCCATCGGCATTACACTTGCCAAGCTCGCACCTAAAGGTAATACCCTGTTAGCAGATAAAGATTTTATCGGCGTGAATTATTCAAATAAAAATATTGCAGCAAATAATATTAATAATGCCGAAGCGATTCTTAGCAATGCCTTTGAACAAGTTGGTGATAGGAAATTTGATTGCATTGTTTCAAATATTCCTGCCAAGGTCGGCAAAGAGCTACTGCAAATTATTTTGCATGATGCCAAAGTTCATCTAAATCCAGGTGGGCAACTGTATGTAGTCACTGTCAATGGATTAAGAAAATTCATGAAACGTCATTTTGAAGAGGTTTTTGGAAATTACAAAAAACTTAAGCAGGGAGCACACTATACCGTTGCACGGGCGCTTGGCTAGGAAGATTTGATAGCCTCAAGTATATCATCTAGCTCACATGGTTTCTTTAAGAACATATCTATAGAAATAATTTCCCCGTTAAAAGAAATGCTTTTCTCTCCATGTTTCGCAACAAGCTCTTTACCGCCACCGCTTACTAAAATATTTTTTGTTTTAGGAAAATTTTTCTTCGTCGATTGAATAAGTTCAATACCATTGACTTTAGGCATATAGAGATCCGTTAAAAGAACATCGTATGTTTTTTTCATCATTAATTCAGATGCCACTTGACCGTCTTTAGCGGCATCCACTTGATAACCCTCATCTTCCAGAACTATCTGCAATAGCTCTCGAAGCTGTTCTTCATCTTCAGCCACAAGAATTTTTATTTCATCAGTCATCGACTATAAAACCTCTTTTAAACGTTTCTAGCTAAATGATTTCGACTTGTTGGTATTTCTAAAACAAACGAGGTATTAATTGCCGAATCCTCTATATAAAATACACCACTATGCTTAGCAATAATGTCACGAGATATGCTCAGACCAAGCCCCGTACCTTTACCGACTTCTTTTGTTGTAAACATTGGTTCAAATATCTTATCCATAATTTCGGCAGGAATACCTTTACCACTGTCTGTTACTGATATTTTCATTTTCTCCGATGAGATGCTTATGTCAATTCGTATCCATTTTTCATCCGACTCTTTTATCGCATCATACGAATTGTTAACTAAATTAATGAGCACTTGGCTTATTTGTAAGCGCTGGCATTCAACGACAGAATCTTCGGTCGCATTATGATAAATCACATCAAAAGCCACGTTATTGACCTTGAAACGCTCACCTGTGATATTCAATACATCCTCAATTAAAAAACCTATTTTTATTTTTTCAAATTCATCATCAGTCGAGTCGCGTGAAACACGACTCAGGCTATCAATTATTTCTGATACCTTCTTAACACTACCTGCGATATTTTCCATAGAAGTATTAATATCTTCCGGTGACATTCCTTTTTTTAATTGTCGCTGTACGCGCTGAGCCATCAAACTTATCGCCTGTATCGGGCTATTTATTTCATGAGCCATCCCCGCCGCCATTTCACCGAGCGATGTCATCTTATTAGCATTATGCACATGTCCCTGACTAATAATGAGCTCACGTTCTTTTTCCTTAAGCTGGCCACGCATAAATTCAAATGAACGAGCTAGCTCACCAATTTCATCACCCTTTTTAATAGGTAATTCTAATATCTCTCTACCCTTGGCAAGATCTTTTGCTGCGGCTGAAATCTTTTGCAACGGCCGCATTAATTTAGATGCAAGTACAGATGCAACCACCAAACTAACGACAATAAGCAATGCCATAATGCCAAAACTCTGATAGCGCAATGACGTTGAGCCTGACTGAAGATTTTCATAGGACGTAGCCAGCATCACTGCAAAAAAACGCTCCTGTTGTGATGGGTCAAAATATGACTTTACAACATGTAATACGTCCCCGGTCGACTCTAGTGTAAATTCAACGTCACGAATGTCGCCTTTTTTCTTAAGATCAAAATCTTTATAAATAGTTTGTATTTTATTTTCATTACCAAGATCAAACCCATATGTGTATGACTTATCTGGGTGGGCAAGAAAATAACCGTCCTCATTTGTGACATAAGGTATTAGTTCTCTTGGTGTTGATTTCACCAGATCATCAAATATTTTGCCAAACTCCATATTAATAACCAAAATACCAAACAATTCATCATTAAAATAAACCGGTGTAGCAGCGCGAATAACTGGCACATAAGGTTCAGATACCTTCTCATACTCTCTGTTAAGCGTGATATCGGACAAATACACCTGACCAGAATTCAACTTCACCGCTTCTTTGAAATACGTGGTATCCCCCTTCCTCTGTAAACTTTCACCTTTTATACGTCGAATCTTATTTCCACTGCGCTCAACTCGAATTAATTCCTGACCATTATTGGCAACGCCGATATAGCGAATCTGAATATAATTGGGCTTTGCGTGTATCAGCTCTGAAAAGATGATCGTCAAGCGACTTTTCCACTCTGATAGGTCCGATTTATCGAGTGGATCAACACCGCCGTTCATAATCGCACGGGGAATCCCCTTTATTGGCGGAGTCCCCGCAAGATACTGGGCATCACCACTTAGATTCTTAATATCAGCAAGTAACCCTAAGGACTTAATATTTGTCTGATACCTAAGACGGTTTAAGGCATTCTGATATACAATATCAGCCGTTCCACTAACGATTAAAGTCCCGACAATAAGCGACGCTATAGCCGCGACACTACCCGCAAGTAGCGACATTTTCATAACAATACTCAAACCTTTTTTCTTATACTGACTCATAGATTTTGGCTCAAGTGCCCCTGTGGCGAATGGCTTATCGAGTATGAACCCTAACAATAGCTACTAACTGACTTATTTACAGACTAAATATAGGTCATTTTAACTATTTAGAACAATAAAGCATCGATTTTTTCTACCTGTATGTGTAGATATTACAAAAAAAGATTAAACCTTGAGTGATTCAGTATGAAACTAGCACTCGGACAAAAAAGGCAAGTATTTAGACTGAAATTCTAGCCCAATACTTGCCTTTCCGTATTTTTCTAATAAAACTTAATCAAATATAAATTTACTGCTTTGACGCCTTTATATAAGCACGCGCCGTAGTCACTTTCTCGATACACCCATCATAACTACCAAACCCGGATTGTACTTTTGCCGCACCTAATAGACTGGCTGCCTTAGTGTATTCCCAACTACCACCAAAACCATTAGCATTTGAAAAATTAAGTTCTTTATAGCCAACATCAAGACCTTTATCACATTGCTTAGCCAATGCTAACTCTTGCTCTGGTGACTTTGTTGGCGCGGTACTACAACCAGCTAATGCTACACTAACGGTTGCAGCCATTATCAATAAACGAGTATCCATACGTGTTCCTCTTATTCAATTATTTAAACGGTGCCTACAATAGCGATATGCCAGTGGCAAAAGAGTGGTCTGTGTCACACATGCTATGTCGATAGCGTCGCAAACAAACACATTTATCTGTATTCTTACTAGATATATAAACAAACAAAATAATTAGGAACACGAACATGGCACGCACAGAATCAACAATGCTCGAACTCGGAACACCTGCCCCCGACTTTTCACTACCTGCGCCCGTAAACGGAAAAACCTATAGTCTGGCCAGCTTTACCGGCAATCAAGCACTACTGGTTATCTTCATGTGCAACCACTGCCCCTACGTATTGCATATTCATCAACAATTAAATGACTTAATTCGTGAGTACCAACCTAAGGGGTTAGCCGCTGTCGCGATTAACTCAAACGATATTGAAAACTACCCCGATGATAGCCCTGAGAAAATGATTACCCTTAGTAAAAAAATGGGTTATTGCTTCCCTTATCTTTTTGACGAAGACCAGTCTATTGCCAAAGCTTACAAAGCCGCTTGCACACCTGATTTCTTTTTATTTGACAGCAACATGAAACTTGCTTATCGCGGCCAGTTCGATGACTCACGTCCACGCAATGATGCTGCTATTACAGGCGCAGATATGCGTGCAGCCTTTGATGCCGTACTTTCTAGTGAGTCCATTCCAGAAGCAAATCAAAAACCCAGCATGGGTTGCAATATCAAATGGCAACAAGGTAACGCCCCTGACTATTTCAGTTAATATGCATGTTTGTTATTCGTCCTTAGACCTGTATATACTAAGCGCTTACGAAAATTAAGTGGGAGTAGGGAAATGAAAAAATTTAGGATTCTTTCATCAGCTATGGCGACAGCCATGCTGGTACAACTGGCAATACCTATGTCTGCATCTGCACATGGCGATTTTCTCACTGATAGTGACGGAAACATGGTCGTTGACGGATTTAATGAGTGTGTGTCTATTAACAAGATTAAACATCGTGAGGGGGTTAAGCATACCCATTGCGTAGAAGCACCTAAGAAAGTAGCCAAGAAGCCTAAACCTGCACCGAAGCCAGCACCAAAGCCGGTTGTACGTGAAAATATTACACTGGGTGCACATGCTCTGTTTGACACCAACAAGTCGGACCTGAGAGCCGCAGGTTCAGCTGAACTTGATGATGTTGCAGCTAAACTTAAATCATATTATTCATTAGATAGTATCAATGTTGTCGGTCACACCGATGATCGCGGTGCGGCTTCATACAATCAGGGACTATCAGAACGTCGTGCGGCTGAAGTAAAAGCCTATCTGGTATCTAAAGGTATTCCTGGAAACAAAATCAGCACAAGTGGTGCGGGCGAAGGTTCACCTACGGCATCAAACGATACTGCCGAAGGTCGTCAACAAAACCGTCGCGTTGAAATTAACATCAAAGCAAAACGCTAAGACAGTACTAACGTCGATATATCAAGGCCGGTAATTAATTACCGGCCTTTTTTTACATCCTTTTCAACATTTTTAATTAGTCTTCACATGGCAAGGTAGGATTTGCTATTGAACCTTCAGCAAACAACTCGTCAGTAAAACCAAAGTAACGCATATCTTTTATACGCTGAGGATAAAGAATCCCATCAAGGTGATCACATTCATGTTGTACAACGCGTGCATGAAAACCTGACACAGTCCGATCGATTAACTCACCTGATCGATTCATGCCCGTGTAACGAATAGTTGAATAACGCGGCACTGCACCGCGCATTCCCGGCACAGATAAACAACCTTCCCATGCGAGGTCCATATCATCGCTACGTGGTTCAATTACCGGGTTAATCAATACCGTTTGCGGTACTTGCTCCGCATCAGGATAACGCGGATTATGTTCAATACCGAAAATAACAACACGCAAATCAACACCAATCTGCGGCGCAGCCAGACCTGCTCCATCACAGGCAGCCATAGTCTCCAGCATATCTTCAATCAACAGAGTTAGCTCAGGTGTATCAAATTGCTCTACTTCTTTGGCACGTTGTAATAAAAAAGGATCGCCCATCCGTAATACTTTTCTCACTGCCATTACCTAAACTAACCCTCCAGAGCTTATGGGAACGTTTGACTAAAGAAACGTGGTACTTTGTTTTGCAGTGCAATCATCCAATGTGGTGTAGCGGTACCTGTACCTGCTAATTCCACCTCTGGATGTGTTTGCAACACTCTATCCAAAGTATCTTCTTGCTTGGTTTCCAGATCAACAAAAAACACATGCCGACCTTTTTTCAGAGCATTAGCAAAACGTGCAAAATGGAAATTAGGTTTTTGAATACCCATTAAGCCACCTTCCCAGGTGCTAAATCCGAACAGCACCACTGCCAGAAAAATAAAAGGCAACCAGCCAGCAGCCGACTCGGTCCAACCTGCGAAATAGGCGACGGCTAAAATAGAGCTCGATAAAACCAGCCCGATAAGTGCGCCAACTTCGGTTGAGTGAATGACGTCGTTTTTCATAAAAGATTGAACGTAATTTAAATGTTCATGATGAGCCACATCTTCATCGCGTTTACTAAGAACATGAATTTGTGGTGTGGTGATGCCGGATGCCTCCAGTTGCTGCTCGAAGAGTTCAAGATCATCCAGGTTATCGCTGATAAAATAATGTCTGAGCATGTACATAATAGACCTCCTGGTTAGAAAATCGTTATATGGGCAGATCCTTTTTCATTAATTACCTTGCGTAATAGTTGTTAAGAATACTTCTACGTGATGTCCATTAAGTATAATAAACAATAGATTGCCTGTCTCATCAAAGCTGTCCTGAATTCACTTACAAAAACTCTCAGTTTTCAACCTTACTCCTGATCTGGAAAAGATTGATAGCTCGCAAGAGTCTCATCTTGAGGCGTAGCGACGAGATTCCCCTGTTGTTGCTTCTGCAGGCTCTCAATAATCAAGTTTGCCCCAAGTTGAGCTAACTCATTTTCTAGCTCCATCGTAGCCGTTAGCGCACAACGTTGCTGGGCAATCACTGGCCCTGTATCGAGCCCTGCATCAACCTGGTGCAGACTGATACCCGTCTTTGTTTCGCCCGCCTCAAGTTGCCAGTAAAGCGGATTCGGGCCTCGGTAAGCTGGCAATAACGAGGGATGCAGGTTCCACCAGCCTAGACTCGGAATAGCCAATAGCGGCTCTGTCACACGCCATGGGAAACAACTCATAATGACTAAATCAGGCGAAATAGCCTCTAAATCCGCCTCTATTTCTGCCTCATAGCCCTTTTGCCAGCTGATCAGCGGTAACCCTGCATCTATGGCTAAAGCAGCCAAACTAGCGATATTTTGAGGTGGTTTAACCGGTAACAGGTTCAGGTTTCTCGGATGACGGGCAGGAGCAGGAACCAATATTGCCTCGGGAATAATCCCCTTTGCTAACAGGTTTTTCAGAGGAATTATCGATAACGGGCCTGCCAGTCCGGCATAGACAAATTTTACAATTTGCGTCCTGTCCGAAGTCACGGCACAATCACGCCTCGGTCAATTAAATGAATTGGATAACCCATTGAACCACAGCCTATTTGAATCTTCTCTTACCAGCTTACCATTGCTAAACCGCGGTAAAGTACGTGATATCTATGATATCGACGACAAGCATATGCTTATTGTGACCACCGATCGTCTTTCCGCCTTTGATGTCATTCTGCCAACACCAATACCCGGCAAAGGTCGCATTCTTACCGAGATCTCAAATTTCTGGTTCAAGCAACTTAGCGATATTGTACCAAACCAGCTTTCTGATTTAAGTCTAGAAGATGTACTTCCTGATGCGACTGAACGCGCTCAAGTTGAAGGTCAGGCAATTGTTGTTAAGAAATTAAAAGCACTGCCGATTGAAGCGATTGTCCGTGGCTACATTATCGGCTCGGGTTGGAAAGACTATCAGAAGACCGGCGCTATTTGCGGCATCAGCTTACCCGAAGGTCTGCAAATGGCCGATAAACTTGAGCACGCCATTTACACGCCTTCAAGTAAAGCAGACGTTGGTGAGCATGATGAAAATATTGATTTTGCTGCAACCGTCGAATTACTAGGTCAAGATATGGCTGAACAGGTACGTGATGTCAGCTTAAAACTTTACTCCACTGCCCGTGACTATGCGGCTGAACATGGCATTATTATCGCGGATACCAAATTTGAATTTGGTCTCGACGCGGAAGGGTCTCTCACCCTCATCGATGAAGCGCTGACACCCGATTCATCACGCTTCTGGCCAATGGAAACTTACGCACCGGGTAGTAGCCCAGAGAGTTATGACAAACAATATATTCGCGACTGGCTGGAGACACAGGACTGGAACAAAAAAGCACCTGCACCGGATGTACCTGAAGATATTGTAAAAAGAACAACCGAAAAATATCTTGAAGCTTATGAAAAATTAACTGGTAAATTACTAGAGTAAAATAATAAAGAGAGGCGTTTATGAAATAAGCCTCATTTATTAATAAGAAAACCAGAAAAATATATAACAAAAGCCACAAAAAATACTCGTTAAAGATTAATTATTGTTTCTATTATCAACATGCAGTGAAGCATTTGCTGCTTTTATCAGTTTAACTCCTGCCGATAAAATACTACTAAATATTTTCACCACAATACTTAAAATTAAAAATGTCGCCATGAAGTAGAGAAAATATTTAATCGGGTCAGATATATGGATATAGAAATTTTCACCGTTCATTTTCCCAAAGAAAGCCTTGTCTGACAGATCGATGGTTTCCATTAAGTATTTAACTATCGCGACTTGTTCGGGCTGATAAAAAATCTGATAGGTTAACAATCCGATCAATAGTAAAATCGTTACTGCCGTAACAACCAACAGACTTCCCATCAATAGTAGAAATTTACCGCCCACTTTCATTTCAACAACATCGTCACTCATCACTACAATTCCTTTCATACTTGATGTTTGATTACTATGCCTCATTCATTGTTTAGATTCCAGACAATAAAAAAGGCGCACCGAAGTGCGCCTTTTCTCAAACGGATTACTTAAAGGTCTTATTTAACCTTAGCATCCAGTTCGCCAGAAGCGTAGCTCATGAACATAGCTTCAAGGCTCTTAACCTTAATCTTAGATGCATGACCTGCACAACCAAAGGCTTCAAAACGTGCCTGACAAATGCCTTGCATCGCTTCTGTTGACGCTTTAAGGAATTTACGTGGGTCGAAGTTAGCTGGGTTTTCAGCAAGGAACTTACGAACAGCACCAGTAGATGCCATACGTAAATCAGTATCGATGTTAACTTTACGTACACCGTTCTTAATACCTTCAAGAATTTCTTCAACAGGTACACCGTAAGTTTGACCCATTTCACCGCCGTGGCTGTTAATAATTTCCAACCAGTCTTGTGGCACTGAAGAAGAACCGTGCATTACAAGGTGAGTATTTGGTAGACGTTCGTGGATTTCTTTAATACGATCGATACGTAAAACGTCGCCAGTAGGCTCTTTAGTGAACTTGTAAGCACCGTGTGATGTACCAATCGCAATGGCTAATGCATCAACGTTTGTTGCTTTAACAAAGTCAGCTGCTTCTTCAACACTGGTTAGAAGTTGATCCATATCCAATGCACCTTCTGCACCGTGGCCATCTTCTTCACCCATCATGCCTGTTTCTAATGAACCAAGACAACCCAATTCACCTTCTACAGAAACACCACCAGCGTGAGCCATTTTCACAACTTCGCTAGTTACACCAACGTTGTATTCAAAACTACCTGGTGTTTTCATGTCGGCCATTAAAGAGCCGTCCATCATGACTGATGTGAAACCAGATTGGATAGAACGTAAACATACTGCTGGCTCTGAACCGTGATCTTGATGCATTACAACAGGAATGTGTGGGTACATTTCAGTTGCAGCTGTAATCATGTGACGTAGGAAAGGTTCGCCTGCGTATGAACGTGCACCAGCAGAACCTTGCATGATAACTGGGCTATCACAGGCATCCGCAGCTTGCATGATTGCATGCACTTGTTCCATGTTGTTTACATTGAATGCTGGCATACCGAAATCGTTTTCGGCTGCATAATCCAGCAGTTGTCGCATTGATATAAGGGCCATCTTGAACTCCCGTCTTAACGTTAATAATTATTAATGGATATAAAAAAACTAATTACAAAATATTATTCGATTCCAGCTTTATCTTCTGGATCAGGCATATCGCCTACTTTTACAATCTTCATTGCGTTTGTGCCGCCATGCTCACCTGTTAGATCACCCTTAGTGATAATCACAAGATCACCATCACGCACAGCACCACGACGAACCAACTCATCAATAGCATCTTTGTTAAGCTGCGCATGATCTTCAGTCGTCATTTCAAAGCTGACTGGGTAAACACCACGGTACAATGTTACTTTACGACGTGTATCAACATGACGAGTCATCGCATAAATAGGGATACCCGAGCTAATTCGTGACATCCACAATGTCGTTGAACCTGACTCTGTTAATGCCGCAATCGCTTTCACTCCCAGATGATTAGCCGTATACATACTCGCCATCGCAATAGCTTCATCGGTATCTGAGAATTCTGTGTCAATACGGTGATCTGACTTGGTCACTGCACGTGTTTCTTCAACACCGCGACAAATTCTATCCATTGCGGCGATCACTTTATCCGGATACTTACCAACGGCTGTTTCAGCCGATAGCATTACCGCATCTGTACCGTCTAACACGGCATTAGCCACATCAAACACTTCCGCACGCGTTGGAATCGGGCTTTCGATCATCGACTCCATCATTTGTGTAGCGGTAATCACAATCCGGTTCATCGTACGCGCTTTGGCGATCATCATTTTTTGAACTGGAGGTAGGGCTTCATCGCCAATCTCTACACCGAGATCACCACGTGCCACCATAATGGCATCACTGGCTTCGATAATTTCATCCAGTACGTCCATTGCCTCGGCACGTTCAACCTTGGCAATTATTCCGCCATTACCACCAGCTTCATGGAATAAACGACGCGCTTCATGTACATCGTCAGCACTACGTACAAAGGATACTGCTAGATAATCAGCATCTAATTTAGCTGCTGAGATAATATCGGCTTTATCTTTGTCGGTCAGGGCTGGAGCAGAAAGACCGCCACCTTGTTTATTAATGCCTTTACGGTTTGATAATTCACCACCGACGGTCACTCGACATCGAATTTCCATGCCATCGACTTCATCGACCCATAAAACAATACGACCATCATTTAATAATAATGTATCGCCACGCTGTACATCGTTAGGCAGTTCTTTGTAAGCAATGCCAACGCGTTCAGTATTACCCTTTTCGGGATCATGATTCGCATCAAGGATAAAAGTATCACCGTCATACAACTCAACTGAGCCATTTTCAAATCTATCGACTCGAATCTTTGGTCCTTGCAAATCGACAACTACACCAACTTGCCGACCGTGAGCTCGTGCACGATTACGTACTGTTTCAGCACGTTCTTTATGCATCTCATACGGATCATGCGAAAAATTAAGGCGGGCAACATCCATGCCTGCCTCAATCATCTTATCGAGAATCTTCAGATCGTCTGAACGAGGTCCTAATGTAGCAACAATTTTAGTACGTCTCTTCATACCCTTCTTCATTTTGCAGGTCAGTCACTGACCCTTTAGTTACACTGACTAACTCAGCGTAAAAATTAATTATTTAGCGCGTTCTTCCAGCATAGCAACGGCTGGTAAGGTTTTGCCTTCAAGGTATTCAAGGAAAGCACCACCAGCTGTCGAAATATAAGACACCTTGTCATAAATGTCATATTTTTGAATCGCAGCAATCGTATCACCACCACCAGCAAGACTAAAACCATCTGCATCAGCAATAGCCATTGATACTGTCTTAGTGCCTTCACCAAACTGATCAAACTCAAATACACCAACTGGGCCATTCCAAACAATAGTGCCTGCCTTACTAATGATTTCTGCGAGTTCTTTTGCAGAATCAGGGCCGATATCAAAAATCATGTCATCATCTTCAACATCACCTGCTGCTTTCAATGTTGCCTCAGCCGTTTCAGAGAATTCTTTGCCACAAACCACATCTGTTGCAATTGGAATATTCGCACCACGTGCCTGCATTTTTTCAACCAATGCCTTGGCTGTATCAACCAAATCATTTTCACAAAGTGATTTACCAACATTATTGCCCATCGCTTTCAAGAATGTATTAGCAATACCACCGCCAACAACTAATTGATCAACCTTTTCAGATAGCGCTTCAAGTACTGTTAGTTTTGTTGATACTTTAGAGCCACCAACAATCGCAACCATTGGGCGAGCTGGCTCTGCTAGTGCCTTGGCAAGACTATCTAGTTCATTTGAAAGTAATAAACCAGCACAAGCCGTAGGCGCAAACTTACCTGCACCATGAGTCGATGCCTGAGCACGGTGTGCCGTACCAAAAGCATCCATTACAAATACATCACAAAGTGCTGCATACTTCTTCGCTAACTCTTCGTTGTCTTTCTTTTCACCGGCATTGAAGCGAACATTTTCAAGTAAAACAACTTCGCCTGCAGCCACATCAAAACCACCATCAAGGTAATCTTTAACTAACTTGACGTCTTGACCCAATTTAGCCGACATATTTTCTGCAATGGGCGCCATTGAATTTTCTTCATCCGCCTTACCTTCTTCAGGACGACCACGGTGTGACATCACCATCACAGAAGCACCTGCTTTAACACAGTGTTCAACAGTAGGCATCGATGCAGTAATACGTGCATCCGAGGTTACCTTGCCATCTTTAACAGGTACATTTAAATCAGCACGGATTAATACGCGCTTGCCAGCCAGATCCAGATCTGTCAGTTTGATAAAAGACATCTTGTAACTCCTAAACTAAATTTTAAAAATTATTTGCAAAGTTATGTACAACTTCACTTAACAAATAATTCTTTCTTTTAATTAATCAACCAGCCTGGACAAACTCCAGGCTGGCAAATCAATTCAAGCTACTTATTTTGAAACGTGCTTAACGAAACGCAGCATGTTACATGTGTAACCGTATTCGTTGTCGTACCAGCTAACTAGCTTAACGAAAGTACCGTCTAATGCGATACCGGCTTCTGAATCAAAGATTGAAGAGTTACCACAACCACGGAAGTCTGTAGAAACAA
>Ga0316207_10004262_pt1 | contig 12528 bp, 12 predicted proteins | sample 6weekpyrite_MG_FD_204943 | JGI IMG/M metagenome (GOLD analysis project Ga0316207, IMG submission 204943) | Microbial mat bacterial communities from mineral coupon in-situ incubated in ocean water Damariscotta River, Maine, United States -... | ecosystem: Environmental > Aquatic > Marine >... | reverse complement strand
CCATGTTCAGATTTTGCTGAGATCTTATCAGCATCTGAATTATCAGGCATGGTAAAGCGGCGATAAAAGACGCCGTGACTGCGTTCAATGCGTTTGTAATTCTCTTTTTCTTCTTCCTTGTTTAATTCTCGCTCGCCTTTGATGGATAGAACGCCTTCTTCCATATGAATTTCAATATCATTAGGGTCTACGCCGGGAATATCTGCAGTAATAAGATAGCGGTTGTCTTCTTCTTTTATATCAACAGCAGGTGCCCAGTCACTGGTAACGACATTGCCGTTATCATCTTGTCTGACTGAAGGTGGGGTGCTGTGTAGTTTGCTAAGCTCTTGCTGCATATAGTCGAACAAGCTCAGTGGGTCTCTGCGATGTATAGACATTGTGTTCTCCTGTTGTAGATAGTTTTATCATTGATATTCAGAACATAGGGGTGGATATTAATATTTCAAGGAACAATTTTTGAGATAAATCAAAATAACATATCGTTGTTAGTGAGTAGTGAGAGTAGGGCTGCTTGCGGGCTTCGCTACTGAGTCTATATGAGGTTTTTTTAAAGGTTTGATTTTATGTGGCTGAGAGAAATTAATATCAAGTCTGATCGTTAATTAATTACTCAGCTGGGGTCTCTGAATCAGTTCTGCCACAGTAGTATAGCTTTGCATGCGTCGGATTGTTTTTATTTTAACTTTTTGTTTTGGGCGACTATTAGCAATTGTGTTCAAAATATCGCGTGCGTCATCAATCTTTTTATTATCAATTTGTGTAATGATGTCGCCAATTTGAAGTCCGGCTTTATGTGCCGGGCTGTCTTTGAAAACTTCGGTGATTAAAACGCCGCTGATATCTTTTAAACCAATTTTTTTCAGAATTTCCGGTGTCACATCCTGGCCTTCGACACCTAACCATCCGCGAACAACCTGGCCGTGTTGAGCAAGGTCTTTCATGACGTCTAAAGCAAGGTTAATCGGGATTGAGAAGCTGATGCCCTGATAACCACCAGACTTACTATAAATGGCTGAATTAATGGCGACCAGTTCACCGTGTGTGTTGATCAGTGCGCCGCCTGAATTACCGGGGTTGATGGCTGCATCGGTCTGAATAAAGTTTTCATAAGTATTAAGGCCTACACGGTCGCGACCGGTTGCGCTGATGATGCCTTGTGTGACGGTTTGACCAACGCCGTACGGGTTGCCGATAGCCAGTACGATGTCACCAACTTCCAGTTGATCTGAATTACTTAGATTGATACTGGGCAGGTTATTTAATTCAATTTTTAATAACGCAAGATCGGTTTCGGGGTCATTGCCCACGCGTTTTGCAGGTACTGAGCGGCCGTCCATTAAGGTTACCTGAATTTTTTTGGTGTTGGCAACGACATGATAATTGGTTAGCACTAAACCATCGGCTGTTAAGATCACGCCAGAGCCCAGGCTGGTTTTTGTATTAAATTGATTGGAATGCGGGGACTGTTGACCAAAAAAGCGTTCTAACAAGGGGTCGTATTGTGTTTTGGGGTTGGTTTCTCGCACCTGGCTCAGGGCTTTGATGCTGACGACAGATTCTGCTGCTGCTTTTACTGCGTGGGCATAACTGTCGCGTGGATGCTCAACAGTTTTGTCATGCTGCGTTGTTTGAAGGGGGCGTTGTTGTAATTGAATAACGATGGTAACGAGTAAACCAACGATTAGTCCGCTTGTACCCCAGGTTAAAATATATCGCAGCAATGTATCTGACCTTACTTATGTTTAGTCTTGAGTTAGAATGATTCCTATTATTACTGTCTGACGAGGCCTTGTACAGATGATACCGCGTAAAGAGCTGGTTGCTTACCTGCAAAAATTTTTAAAAGTGAATGATTTTAAGGATTATTGCCCAAATGGTTTGCAGGTTGAAGGTCGTGCTGAGATAAAACATATTGTCGCCGGGGTAACGGCTTCACAGTCTTTAATTGATCAGGCAATTGAACAGCAGGCGGATGCGATTTTAGTGCACCACGGTTATTTCTGGAAAGGTGAAGAGCCGGCTATCGTCGGTATCAAGCAAAAACGCATTAAAGCTTTGTTGCAGGCGGATATTAATTTACTGGCTTATCATTTGCCACTGGATGCTCATACAGAAGTGGGTAATAACGCGCAGCTGGCAAGGATGCTGGAACTGACCGATGTATCCAGTCAGGACGTAAATGGCGTGAACGATATCTTATGGCGCGGGGGGCTAAAGCAAGGCCTGTCTGCCAGCGGGGTGGCGCAGTTATTAAACTCCAGGTTGGGTCGGGAAGCATTGTGGTTGCCGTCATCGAGCAATCAGAGCATAAAAACACTGGCATGGTGTTCTGGCGGAGCGCAGTCATATATTGAGCAGGCAGCAGAACTGGGCGTTGATGCCTTTATTAGTGGTGAGGCTTCAGAGCAGACCACGCATCTGGCAAAAGAGCTGGATATCCACTATTTTGCGGCGGGACATCACGCTACCGAGCGTTATGGTGTGCAGGCGCTGGCGGCGCATCTGGCGGAAAAATTTGCTATTAGCTATCAGTTTATTGATATCGATAATCCGGTATAAAAATAAGCCATACAGTTAATAGGTGAATAAACATCTTTAATGCTGTTGTAAGCCCTTAAAAAATATAAAAAAACTCGAATACTTTCAAATCGACAAAAAGAAATTTCTTTTTAGAATCAATCGCTTATAAAAAAATACTTGGGTTTGTGGTCAACTTGCTATATGCTATGCCGCCATTAATAGTCATTAGTCCGTTTTGGGTTAATTTTTAGACAAGAATTTTTGTGGGGCGTCTTAGTTCTTAATTTAGAGTTAAGACGGCTCATTTTGATTTATTTTTACTTTTGTGTTTTGGAGAGCTGCACATGACTACAGATACTGTAGATACTAGCAAACGCCGCACGCTCACACTGGCCACTTCAGCTGTTGCAGCTGTTGGTGCCGGTTTTGTCGCGGTTCCGTTTGTTGCGTCCTGGGCTCCTAGTGAACGCGCTAAGACAGCGGGTGCACCGGTTGAGGTTGATATCAGCAAGCTAGACGAAGGCCGTTTGTTAACGGTTGAATGGCGTGGTAAGCCAGTTTGGGTTGTTAAGCGTGGTGCTAAGACGCTGGAAGATTTGCCAACATTAGATGATTCACTGCGTGATGCAGCATCTGAAACTGAGCAGCAGCCAGAGTATGCGAAAAACGCTACCCGTTCAAGAAAGCCAGAAGTGCTGGTTTTAGTGGGGATTTGTACTCATCTGGGTTGTTCGCCGACTTTCCGTCCTGATCTGGCCGCTGCCGATTTAGGTGCTGACTGGAAAGGTGGTTTCTTCTGCCCATGTCATGGTTCTAAGTTTGATTTAGCGGGCCGTGTTTATTCAGGTGTTCCAGCTCCAACAAATCTTGAAGTTCCACCACATTATTACCTGAGTGATAACGTGATCCTGGTTGGTGAAGACGGGAGTGATGCATAATGAATAAATTATTAAACTGGGTGGACGATCGTTTTCCACTAAGCTCACTGTGGAATGACCACATGGGTCAATACTACGCACCAAAGAACTTTAACTTCTGGTACTTCTTTGGTTCATTAGCGTTATTAGTTCTGGTTATCCAGATTGTTTCAGGTATTTTCCTGACGATGCACTACAAGCCTGATGGTGCGATGGCTTTTGCCTCTGTTGAGTACATCATGCGAGATGTGCCATACGGCTGGTTAATCCGTTATATGCATTCAACAGGTGCATCAGCATTCTTCGTTGTGGTTTATCTGCACATGTTCCGTGGTTTGATGTACGGTTCATATAAGCAGCCACGCGAGCTGATCTGGTTGTTTGGTATGTTTATCTACCTGGCGCTGATGGCTGAAGCATTCATGGGTTACTTATTACCTTGGGGTCAGATGTCATTCTGGGGCGCACAGGTAATCATCTCATTATTCGGTGCGATTCCGTGGATTGGTGATGCATTAACACTGTGGATTCGTGGTGATTATGTCATCTCTGACGCAACGCTGAACCGTTTCTTTGCATTACACGTAATTGCATTGCCATTCGTTCTGGTTGGTCTGATTGTGGCGCACATTATCGCATTGCATGAAGTCGGTTCTAACAACCCTGACGGTGTTGAAATCAAGAAGAATAAAGATGAGAACGGTATTCCGAAAGACGGTATCCCATTCCACCCTTACTACTCTGTTAAAGATATCGTAGGTGTTGTGGTCTTCCTGATGTTCTTTGTTGCAGTAATGTTCTTTGCGCCTGAAATGGGCGGTTACTTTATTGAGCATGCGAACTTTGTACCGGCAGATCCATTGAAAACACCTGAGCATATTGCGCCGGTTTGGTACTTTACGCCGTTCTATGCAATTCTTCGTGCGGTACCTGACAAACTGTTAGGTGTTATCGCGATGTTTGCATCTATCGCTGTACTGTTTGTACTGCCTTGGATTGATCGTTGTAAAGTCAGATCTATCCGTTACCGTGCGGCGATTTACAAATGGAACCTGGCTGCATTTGTAGTGAGCTTCCTGGTATTAGGTTATCTGGGTATGCTGCCTGCGACTCCTGGTCGTACATTAGCTGCGCAAATCTTCAGTATTATTTACTTCGGTTTCTTCGCGGTACTTTGGTACACGTCTAAGAACGAGAAGACTAAACCAGTTCCAGAAAGGGTGACAAAATGAGAAAACTAATTACTGCATTATTATTAGCTGTTGCTCCGTCACTGGTTTTTGCTGCTGGCGCCGGTATCGAGCTGGATAAGGCAAACGTTGATGTTTCTAATAAAGAAGCGATTCAGCGTGGTGCTAAAACATTCGTAAACTATTGCTTAAGCTGTCACTCAGCAGCGTATATGCGTTATAACCGTTTAGGTGCTGACGCAGATATCTCTGATGAGCAACTGAAAGCTAATATGATCTTTACTCGTAATAAAAAAGGTGAACAGACTAAAGTCGGTGAGCTGATGAAGATTGCGATGACAGATGATTATGCAAAAGAAGCGTTTGGTTCAAAGGTACCTGACCTGACTGTTATCGCACGTTCACGTGGTGCAGACTGGTTGTATACTTACCTGCGTACTTTCTATAAGGATCCATCGCGTCCATCGGGTCATAACAATAAAGCATTCCCGGATGTGGGTATGCCGAATGTATTATGGGAGCTGCAGGGTGTTCAGGAAGCTGAAGTTCGTGTTGATGAGAAAGGCACTAAGCACGTTGAAAGCCTGACAATCACACAGCCTGGTACACATTCAGTTGCTGAGTTTGATGGTGTTGTTAGGGATCTGGTGACTTACCTTGTGTATATGGGTGAGCCAATGCAGCTGGAGCGTAAAGCTTTAGGTATTAAGATCCTGATCTTCCTGTTTATCTTCTTCATCGTGGCGTATATGCTGAAGAAAGAGTACTGGAAAGACGTTCACTAAAGAACAGTGATATAGTATTGCTTGCCAGCATACGTGTACACGTATGCTGGCAGCTTTATTTTTAGATCCTAAAAAAACGGAGCAAACCTATGGCGACACTCGCCAATCGTAGATCGGTAATGAACCTGTTTTCATCACCAACCTGTCCATATTGTCACCGCACACGTATTGTATTATCTGAAAAAGATATCAGCTTTGAAGTGATTAATGTTGATGTTGAAAATATGCCAGAGGATCTGCTTGATCTGAATCCATATAATTCAGTGCCTACGTTAGTTGATCGTGATCTGGTGTTATATGATTCTGGTGTTATTACAGAATATCTGGATGAGCGTTTTCCGCATCCGCCTTTGATGCCGGTTGATCCTGTTTCTCGTGGTAAATCTCGTCTGGCTTTATACCGTGTTGAAAAAGACTGGTATCCACTGATGCATGACATCATGACACGTGGTGAGAAGGCCAGTGCTAAGGCACGTAAAATGTTGCGAGAAAGTCTGACCGCAGCGAATGAAGTGTTTGCAGTAATGCCTTATTTCCTGAGTGAAGAGTTCAGTCTGATTGACTGCACAATTGCTCCAATTTTATGGCGACTGCCAGTCCTGGGTATAGAATTGCCTGATGAGGCCGGTGCTGTAAAAGCGTATGCTGAACGTGTCTTTAGTCGCCCGGCCTTTCAGGCCAGTTTGACCGAAGAAGAACGAGACATGCGTCTGTAGTACTATATCGCCGGCAACACATGTTTTGCCGGCTGATACGTTTCACTTTTTGATACCAGGTTTATATGACATCTAGCCGCCCTTATTTAATTCGAGCACTGTATCAATGGATTGTTGATAATGGCATGACGCCCTATATTCTGGTTGATGCTGAGTCGCCTGATTTGGTTATCCCCCGGGAATTTGTGCAAGATGGAAAAATTGTTCTTAACGTTGCACCTATGGCGGTGCAGGGTTTAATTCTGGCGGATGATATTATTAGTTTTAATGCGCGCTTTAGTGGTGAGTCAATGGATTTGTCCATTATGGTCGATTGTGTGCTGGCTGTTTATGCAAAAGAAAATGGTCAGGGCATGATGTTTGGTGAAGAGAATGGTGATCATCCAACAGATCCGACATCGCCGACAGATGATAAAAATAGTAAACCGAAAAAACCAGCCTTACGGGTTGTTAAGTAATTCAAAGCTAAAGCTGTTTTTTCCGCAAATTAACGCTAAGGTATCTCTTAATAAATAAAGCAGTGAAGAGCTACGATTGGTAAAAGAATGTATTTTTATTTGCGTTCATTGGCGGAAGAAAGATTGTTTAATCCTTTTTTGCAGGAATTGTTTTACCGGGGTTTAGTATGCCGTTCGGATCAAATACCTGTTTGATTGACTGCATAACCGTCAGTGCTTCCTGACCCAGTTCATTCTCAATAAATTCCAGTTTGTCGATACCTACGCCGTGTTCACCGGATAAGGTACCATCGAGTGACAGTACCAGCTTAAATACCTCATCCAGACATTGGTAAGCGGCTTCATCTTTTTCCTGTACTAACAAGTTGACATGAATATTACCATTACCGGCATGACCAAAGTTAACGATAGGGATTGCATGCTGTGTGCTGATCTTTTCCAGGCCATTAATTAATGCCGGAATATTTGAAACCGGTACCACAACATCTTCATTGATTTTTTTCGGTGCTACATGACGCAGACTGGGTGACAGTGCTTTGCGGGTTTCCCACAAAGCTTTTACCTCGTCCTGATTGTGTGCCACTGCAAATAACTCAAGGCCATCATTGCTGGCGGCCTGTTTAATATCGGCAGTCATCTGCTGCAGATGTGCAGTTTTTCCGTCGACTTCAATCATTAACATTGCGCCGGCATTCTCTGGCAGGCTGGCGTTTGAGTATTCACGTACCATATTCAAAGCATTTTTATCCATGAATTCTAATGAGCAGGGCGTGGTGCTTTGCGCCATGATGCTGGCAACCGCTTTGGCGGCTGAATCTATAGAGTTGTAAATCGCTTTAATCGTGTTTTTGTCTTCGGCTAATGGTGTTAATTTTAAGGTGGCTTCGGTAATGATGGCTAGCGTGCCTTCTGAACCAATCAGTAGCCGGGTTAAGTCATAGCCAACAACGCCTTTGGTGGTGTAAACACCGCAGCGCATAATTTTTCCTTTGCCGGTGACAGCTTCGAGTCCTAACGTGTTTTCTCTGGGAGTGCCGTATTTCACTGCACGAGGACCGGCAGAGTTGTATGCCAGATTGCCACCAACGCTGCAGAAGTTTGCGCTGGTTGGGTCGGGTGGCCAGAAAAAACCATGTTCAGCGGCAGCGGTTTGTACTTCTGTGTTCGTAACGCCGGGCTGAACAACAATGTATCGGTTGTCGGGGTCAATGCGCACAATTTTATTCATGCGTTCAGTAGAAAGGATAATGCCGCCTGCAACCGGTACGGTTGCACCGGTGGTGCCAGTGCCTTTGCCGCGAGCGATTAGTGGCAGCTTGTGTTGATTACACAGCGTAACAATTTGAGATATTTGTTGCGTGCTTTCCGGCAGTACCACAAAGTCGGCCAGCGCGTGACGGCGGCTGTTATCAAAACCATAGCTCCAGATATCGGCTTCTTCTGTCAGTACGTAATCGTCACCGAGAATGGCGCGCAGCTCTCTTTCCGGCAGTGTTTGCGACAATGTTATTGGCCTAATAACTGGTGGTCTATTAAATCACACAGGCAATGAATAATAAGCAGGTGTGTTTCCTGAATACGAGCGGTTGATTCGGCGGGTACTCGAATTTCTATGTCATCAGCTGATAATGTTTCTGCCATGGTGCCGCCGGATTTGCCGGTTAGTGCGATGACTTTCATATTGCGGTCATGAGCCGCTTCAATTGCACGAACCACATTGTTTGAATTGCCGCTGGTGCTGATGGCTAATAATAAATCGCCTTCTGAACCCAGTGCGTGAATCTGTTTTGAGAACACCATATCAAAACTGTAATCGTTAGCGATTGAAGTCAGTGTTGGGGTGTCCGTTGTTAACGCAATAGCTGGCAGGCTGGGTCGTTCCATTTCGTAGCGGTTTAGCATTTCGGATGAAAAATGTTGGGCATCACCTGCTGAACCGCCATTACCGCAGGACAAAATTTTATGGCCATTCATTAAGGCGCTGGTAATGGTCTGTGAAGCTTCTGTGATTAAAACAGGCAGCTCTTCCATGGCGGCAAGCTTAGTTGCCAGACTGTCTTCAAAGTTTTGTTGTACGCGATCAAGAAGGTTCATGGTTTTGTTCTAACTGTTTGTGGCATGGTTGTGTCAGTGGATTATAGCGTTTTGCTTACTCAAATGCGCATTTTATCCAGTTAATTTTGCTTTTGTCATCAAGGCTGGATAATGCGACGACATCAAATCGGGCATTGAGCTGGCTTTGATGTTTTTGCAAATAATGCTGAGCAGTGATGCGTAGCTTGTTTTGTTTTTTTGCATCAACACTCTCGAGTGCGCCGCCAAATCGTTCGCTTTTACGGAACCGGACTTCCACAAAAACCAGCGTGTTTTTATCCTGCATGATGAGATCGATCTCGCCATAGCGGCAGTGGTAATTCGTTTCCAGTAGTTTTAACTGGTTAGCTTCGAGTAATTGTCTGGCCAGTGTTTCGGCTAACTTTCCGTGTTCGCCTTTTTTGTTCATCGTTAGTTTATGGCTTGTTCAGCGCTCTCATCAGTTGCTGGGTTAGGTTTGTAAGTCAGCGACATGTTTTGTGCATTTAGCGGTACAGGAACGCCGTTAATGAATTGAGCGGCGATCAGTTCCCGGTGAATGCGCAGTAAGGGGTCAAGATACAGGTTGCCGGTATAACCGGTAAAACGTTCTCCTGAGCGTGCTTTTAACCGACCCAGATAAGGGATTAAATGGTAGGCGTCCGCACCCAGTGCATACAGTCGTGAATAGCGTTTACTGGTCTGGGGCCAGTTTTTCTTAATACTTGCTTTGATGCTGTTATCTTCCAGTACCCAGGGGATATCGCAATACATTAGTTGATTGATATCGCGGTCAGCACTCTTGTCGGCGACCCCGGAGAAGGCATGTGAGGTGGAATAGACCTGCAGGTCACTGGCATGATGGAATTTTAATTGCGGCAGGATTGAGCGCGCGGCGCGCGGTTGGCCCGCGATGAAAATCATATCGATATCCTGACGACGATAGGCTTCAAATTTCACGCTTTTACCCAGAGTGCGTCTGATTTTTTTATAACGCTGAGTACTTTGTGTCAGGTTTAGCAGGTTGGTTATTGAGTTAGAAAAGTCATTTCGTTTGCTCTGGTATGTTTTTATGCTTCTGACTTCACCGCCGAGTTTAACAAAACGTTGCTGGAATGCATCCTGTAAACGCTGGCCCCAGGGAGTGGCGGGTGTTAATACGGCAGCGTGTTTTTTTCCCTGTTTAATAGCGAGCTCAGCGATCTGACTGGCTTCATCTTCGGGTAATAACCCAAACTGAAAAAGATTATCGGTAATTGATGTTTGATGTTCTGCATAGTTTAGAGTGAGTACCGGAATATCCAGCTCTTTAACTTTTGACAGTTCTTCAATCGAAGGTTTGGATAAAGGGCCTACGATAAAGTCTGAGCCTTTTTGAATTGCATTCTGGTAGTGTTGCCATACGGTTTTGTTGCCAGTACTGGTGTCAATGATTGAAATCTGGGGGCGGTTTTTGTTGTTGGTATCATAGTGGGCGCTTAAAAAACCGTCTCTGATTGAGCGCGCAGCTGAAGCAAACTTGCTTTTTAATGGCAGTAATAAGGTAATGTGTTTGGGGCTTTTTATCAGCTCTATCTGATTTTTCGCCAGTGTTGCAAGGAAAGTCTCTCCGGCAGGGTGGCTTGGGTGTAGCGCTTTCCAGTCCTGATAGACCTGTTCCAGTTGTTGCCAGTTGTTTTGATTCTTTTTTGTGGTTAGTGCTAATTCGATCCAGCCTTTAGTAATACTATCCAGCGGAAGAGTGTTGATTTGTTGCAGGCTATTGGCTGACATCATGTTTAATATGCGCCAGATTGTGAATTCGTTATCATCAATCTGCAGTTTGTCTTGCAGTAGCTGGGCTAATTTGATGCGTGTTCTGATCGCTTCATAAGCATAACCGGCACCCAGAAATGCCTGTGCCTGAATATTCAGAATTTCTGTCTTTTCACGAGTACTGAGCTGATCCAGCGTTAAAGGCAGATTTTGTAAGACCAGCAGGTTTTCTCCCTGCGATAATAATATTCTGGTTTTTAATAATTTGGCTTTATCGAGCTGGCCCTGATTAAGGTGTTCTGGTTTTAGCTTGTCGATGGCATGCATGGCTGCCTTCAATTCCAGTTGCTCGTATAACCATTCGGCCATTTCCAGAATATATTGTTGTCTTAACGGACCATCGTTGGTTTCACTAAGTTGTATATAGTGTTTAAGTTTTTCGGTTTGAACATCTGTTAGCTGTTTGGTTTGTGCGGTGAGTTCTTCTTCAATAGACGCAGGCGCTGTTGTGGCAACAGGCGGCGCCGCTGGAATCTCTTTGATATCGTCGGATGTGGGTCCGCAGCCTGCCAGTAAAATGAAAAAAGCGCTAAGCAGGGTAAAATTTAAAGGTGTCATCATATTCTTATGCGTATTTTTATGATTTGCGGATGAGAAAAAACTCAATTTAGATTAGTTATCTATTCTACAATAGCTGTTTCATGATGTCTTATAAAGTCACTGTCAGTTAGTTGGGGTATGCAGCAGGTGGTCGGAAAATTATATGTGGTGGCAACACCGATTGGAAATCTGTCCGATATTAGTCAGCGCGCGCTGGATGTGCTTAAGCAGGTTGATCTGATTGCGGCTGAAGATACCCGTCACAGCGCGCGCCTGATGGATACGTATGCCATTAAAACACCGCTGAAAGCCTACCATGACCATAATGAAGAGTATCAGTCGGGCGTGTTGGTTGAGCAATTGCTAGCGGGTAAAGAGATTGCGTTGATATCAGATGCCGGGACGCCATTGATTAATGATCCCGGATATCGGCTGTTGAGCGCGGTGCATGATGCGGATATCCCGGTGGTGCCAGTACCCGGCGCTAATGCCGCCATAGCCTTATTGTCGGTGTCAGGTCTGGCGGTGAATAGCTTTACCTTTGAAGGTTTTCCACCGGTTAAGTCGCAGCAGCGTCAGGAATATTATGCAAAATGGCTAAAAAGCCCGAAAGCGCATGTGTTTTATGAATCCAGTCACCGTATCGTTGAATCCTTAAAAGATGCTTTATCGGTACTGGGGGCTGATCGTCAGGTCGCGATGGGACGCGAGATTACCAAAACCTTTGAAACCATTAAGCGTTGCAGTCTGGCTGAACTCTGCGAGTTTGTGCAGGCCGACAATAATCAGCAAAAAGGCGAGTTTGTGATTGTGGTGAGCCGGGCAGAAGAAGATGAGTCAGCAGCGGATATCGAAATCCATGACATGCTGGAAAAACTCCTGCCAATTCTTTCGGTAAAACAGGCGAGTCAGGTGGCCGCGGCGTTAACGGGTAAGAAAAAGAATAAAATTTACCAGCTGGCTTTGGAGATGCAGAAGGCCGAATAATATTTAAAGAAATCTTTTACCGCAAATAAACGCGAATACACGCAAATTTAAATAAATGATTTTCTGAAAAGAGAGTGCTTTTTATACAATGACACAAGATGAAATAAAAACAGAGAGTCAGCAAGGCTGGGGTGTAATTTTTACTTGCTGGCTTATTGCTATGGCTGCTTTATTTGGCAGTTTGTTCATGAGTGAAGTGATGGGGTTAAAACCGTGTGTACTTTGCTGGTGGCAACGTATCTTTATTTACCCATTGGCAGTGTTGTTTTTGGTGGGTATGTTTCAACTGGATCGTTCCGTGGTGCGGTACACGCTTCCACTGGCTGTCATTGGTCTGGGTTTTGCTGTTTATCACTATCTGGTTTATTCGGGCTTTATTCCAGAGTCTTTACAGCCATGCAGTGAGGAGCTTTCCTGCGCTGAAGTTAATCTTGAGTTAATGGGGTTTATTACTATTCCATTGCTCTCTATCTTTGCATATAGTGCGATTATTGTTTTGCTGCTAATTTTCAAAAAAAGGTTTT
>Ga0316207_10004261_pt1 | contig 12530 bp, 9 predicted proteins | sample 6weekpyrite_MG_FD_204943 | JGI IMG/M metagenome (GOLD analysis project Ga0316207, IMG submission 204943) | Microbial mat bacterial communities from mineral coupon in-situ incubated in ocean water Damariscotta River, Maine, United States -... | ecosystem: Environmental > Aquatic > Marine >... | reverse complement strand
TTAATTACCACGCAAAAAACTGCCAGCGAAGTTGCCGGCTATATTCAGGACAGACACCGCCTGATCGGCCTGTTTGCCAAGCGTCGCAGCAAGGCACTCTGGTCACTACTGAACAACCCCGACGACGATGCGCTTTACCAGGATATTCTCGAAGAATTAAAAGAATATTTTCCCAGTACTTACACACTGACCGTCACCAGTGAAACCGGCGAAGCGCGACGTATAGACTTTGATAATTTAATGGGCCAGAAGTGTATTAACGATATCCAGTATTATATTAAAACCGGCACGCAGCACATCCGTATTCACCCCGCAGATATCTATCATTTTGATGTAATTACCAGTTTTCAACACCAGGGCAACAAAGGCATTTTATTTGTCAGCTTTAAAACTGACATGATCAGTAAGTCTTTACGCCAGGCAGAAATACCCGGTCACCAGCTACTGGTCACATTACCGATTGAAGAGCAGCTGATTGAGATCACCACCGATGGTCCGCGCAACGTCTGGATGCGCGATAACTATAAACTCAGTCAACCAGAAGTTGAACACATATTATCTACCGCCGATGTACCCGATACCGAATGGCAAATTGCAGACTTACACAGCCCGAGCTTATTCAGCGATTACAAAACCCTGATCCTGTTACAAAGCAATCTGATCATCGCCATACTGTTTATTTCCGCCTTATTGTTTATGGCACTCAACCACCGCGAAATAAAACGGCGGCAAAAAGCAGAACAGGTCAAAGAAGAGTTTTTATCCATCGTTAGTCATGAGCTTCGTACACCACTCACGGCTATTCGTGGTGCCATTACCTTAATCAACAACGGCGCCACCGGCGAGCTCAACAGTAAAACCCAGTCTATACTAACCATTGCAGATAATAATACCCACCGCCTCACTTCGCTGGTGAACGATTTGCTCGATGTACAGAAACTTGAATCCGGGCAGATGAAGTACAAACGCAAACTTGTTCACCCCGTCGAGTTTATCCAGAACGCCGTCAACAGCATTCACAGTAGTTACTTCCCAGCACCCTGGAAAATTAATATAAATAATTCACTGGATAACGAACTGGTTTTTGCCGACAGCGCCCGCATGGAACAGGTGATTGCCAATATCATTTCCAATGCTATTAAATACGGCTCTAAAAAAGATAATATTGATATCGGCCTTAGCCGAAAGAGCGATTTCGTGGTGATTTCTGTCACCGATTACGGCAGTGGCATTAGCGAAGAAACCAAGGATAGAATCTTTGATAAATTCACACAAACAAAAATGACAGATAATCGTCATGAAAGTGGTAGCGGTCTCGGGCTTTATATTGCCAAGGTTATTGTTGAATACCATGGCGGCAAAATAACTTATATTTCAACCCAGGGTAAAGGTACGACGTTTTTTATTCAGCTACCGATTATTACCATCAGCAAACCGGGTTTGTCTGACGATTAATCGACCGACTCTCGCCACTGTCTGAGTGCACGTTTATCATTATTACACTGCGCTAATGCCGATTGCAGTGTTTTAATATATGGAAACAAATCACTAAACACCGAATTTTCACGATTAAATTCTGGCTGGCCACAGTCACGCAACAGTGTTGCACTGGGGTACTGCTTTTCAACTTTTACTTCGGTTACCGCCGGGCTACAACTGCTGAAGATAAAACTCAGGAATAGGTAACTCGGCACATTTCTCAGGCATACTTTCATTGCTCACTTCCTTTGCATGGGCAGTACCAATAATGCCCTTCATTTTTATCGCTTGTTGATTCGTCCTAATCTTTTCTATACGCGTCTGTAACTGATCAATTTTATGTTGTTTCAATGCCAGTTTTGCCAACATCTCATCGCGCAGGATTGACAGCGTTTTTTCATGATGCTGCAGCCCCTGCTGGTTTTCCTGTTCACGTTGTAAAATTAATCTTTGCTGCTGTTCGTTAAGCGACTCAATCGTTGACTCAAACTGCCGATTAGCCTGCTCAAGCTCACCGAGGTTTTCAAGCGTTACAGAATAACGCCATGAACCAAAAGCAATAACTACTGACAATGCGAGGATAATACCGAAAAGGATTTTAGACATATTTTCATCCCCTGAAAAAAATGAATTAATAACGTTTAACACCACATGAGTTGTTTTAAACCCATGCACGTTCCTGCTAACATAAGCCATCTTATCCAAAAGCCGTAAAAACGGAAACAGTGTTGATGAAATCTTATCTGGTCGGCGGCGCCGTTCGCGACAAATTACTTAACTACCCGATCAAAGAACGCGACTGGGTCGTGGTCGGTAGCACAGCCGAAGAGATGGAAGCGGCTGGCTATCGCCTGGTGGGTAAAGATTTCCCTGTATTTCTACACCCCGACAGCCACGAAGAATATGCACTGGCACGCACCGAACGAAAAAGTGCGCATGGTTATAAAGGTTTTACTGTTGTAGCTTCAGCCGATGTCACGCTTGAAGAAGACATGCTGCGGCGTGACTTAACCATTAACGCGATGGCCGAAGATGAAACCGGCAATATTATCGATTACTACAACGGCCAGCAGGATATTGAAAACAGAATTTTCCGCCATGTTTCAGAAGCTTTTGTTGAAGACCCGTTACGTGTATTGCGGGTAGCTCGTTTTATGGCGCGTTATCATCATTTAGGATTCAGCATTGCTGATGAAACAATGAACTTAATGAAAGACATTGTTGAGCAAGGCGAAATCGAACATCTGGTCGCCGAACGCGTGTGGCAGGAAACCGAACGTGCGCTGGGTGAAAAAAGTCCGTGGCGTTATTTTGAAGTACTGCGCGACTGTGGCGCGTTAAAAATATTATTACCCGAAGTCGACTGTCTTTACGGTGTACCACAACCGGAACAACACCACCCGGAAATCGACACCGGTGTGCATACAATGATGGTGTTACAACAGGCGACGTTATTGTCCGATGACACCGCGGTGCGTTTTGCAGCACTGGTTCATGACCTCGGCAAAGGCACTACCCCGGAAGAAGAATGGCCTCGGCATATTGCGCATGAAGAACGCGGCGTACCGCTGGTTAAAAATGTTTGCCAGCGTTTACGCGTACCCAACCCGGTGCGTGATCTTGCCGTCCATGTCACCCGTTATCATTTACATTATCACCGCGCCGCTGAACTTCGCGATGATACGTTTTTAAAAACCCTGGAAAAGCTCGACGCGTTTCGTCGTCCCGATCGTTTCGAACAGTTCCTGCTGGCCTGCGAAGCAGACTCTCGCGGTCGCCCCGGTTTTGAAACAAGAGAGTTTGAGCAGCCAGAAATTTATCGCCTGGCATTTAAAGCCGCGGCCGAGATCACCGCGAAACCATTTGTTGAACAGGGATTAAAAGGCCCGGACATCGCCAATGCTATTGGCCAGGCACGCATCGAGGCGATAAAAACCGCACGCGCACCCTATATCAACAAATCATCCACCAGCTAAACATGGTAGAATAACGGCCCTGTACTTCGCACAATTCAAGATTCTTCTATGAGCCATACCCCATCCGATAAACAGCCAAAAGTTGGTTTCGTCAGCCTTGGCTGCCCGAAAGCCACCGTAGATTCAGAACACATCATCACCCAGCTGCGCGCCGAGGGTTACGATCTATCATCGAGCTACGAAGACTCCGATCTCGTCGTTATTAACACCTGCGGCTTTATCGACAGCGCGGTAGAAGAATCACTCGACACCATTGGTGAAGCTTTAAATGAAAACGGCAAAGTCATTGTCACCGGCTGCCTGGGTGCTAAAGACACGGTGGTGCTCGACAATTACCCAAACGTACTCGCAGTTACCGGCCCACATGCACAGCAGGAAGTAATGGAAGCAGTGCACTCGCATCTGCCAAAACCACACGACCCGTATACCGATTTAGTGCCGGCTGCCGGCGTGCGTTTAACACCGAAACATTATTCCTATTTAAAAATTTCCGAAGGCTGTAATCACAGTTGCACCTTCTGCATTATTCCCGACCTGCGCGGCAAACTGATAAGCCGTGATATTGGCTCGGTAATGACCGAGGCAGAAAATTTAGTCAGTGCCGGCTGTGGAGAACTATTAGTTATTTCACAGGACACCAGCGCCTACGGTGTCGACGTCAAATACAAAACCGGATTCTGGGGTGGCACACCGGTTAAAACCAATATGGAAGAGCTGGCCAAAAATTTAGGCTCACTTGGTGTCTGGGTACGCATGCATTATGTTTACCCTTATCCCAGTGTTGATAAAATCATACCTCTGATGGCCGACGGGCATATCCTGCCGTATCTCGACATTCCATTCCAGCACGCCAGTCAGTCGGTATTAAAAAACATGAAACGCCCGGCCAGTTCAGAAAACGTTTTAAAACGGATTGAAAAATGGCGCGACATTTGTCCTGACATTACTTTACGTTCAACGTTTATTACCGGCTTCCCCGGCGAAACCGAAGAAGATTTTCAGATCCTGCTCGACTTTTTAGACGAAGCCCAACTCGATCGTGTCGGCGCCTTTGCCTATTCCGATGTTGAAGGCGCAAAAGCTAACGAACTCCCCGGCGCAGTGCCCGAAGAAGTTAAGCAAGAACGTCTCGAACGTTTCATGTTAAAACAGGCCGAAATATCCGCCGCCAAACTACAGAAAAAAATCGGCCAGAAAATGACCGTGCACGTTGATGGCTATGATGAAGAAACCGGCGAAGTTCTCACTCGTTCAAAAGCCGATGCACCGGAAATTGATGGACTGGTTGTACTACCGGCAATCGAAGGTTTCCAGGCTGGTGATTTTTTAGATGTTACTATCACCGATGCGGATGACCATGATTTGTATGCCGAGCCGATTAATCCGGATGAAGATTGGTAGATTTAAATTTAATCACAAATGTTGATTTAAGGATTAAATTTAATACAGTAAAATCACCGGCCACTTTCAAAAACTCTTAATTCTATTAATGCCTTCCAACCTTGCCGGTATTCGCCCAGCAGTCGTGGCGCTTTTTTCTACAGCCAAAAAAGCCGCCCTTGCAACATTTGCCCTACGGGTTCCCGCATATTGTCATCAAACTCTCTAACTACAAATTAATCTGTAGCTCTCGAACCTTCGCTACCAGGCCGAAGGAACTGAGCGCAATAATATTGTTTTTTTGGCTTTTGGTTCATTTTCTTTGCCCAAGCAAAGAAAATGAACTCGCCCGTGAGTGCGAGAACCCACGCCTTTGACTTATTATTAAATCAATATCAAGGCTTTTGCTTTTCTAGCAATATCAGGTACGATTTCTAAACCATGCCCGCAAACAAATACAAACAGTTCGGCTATTCCATAATCGCTACAATAACAATAGCCATACTGACGACAATCCTCCTGCTCGACCCAATCGCACAGGATCCTGCCTATCACCAGTTTAAAGACTCACGCATTTTTCTTGCTATTCCAAATTTTCTAAACGTATCCAGCAACCTTGCTTTTCTATTTGTCGGTCTGCTGGGTATTTATAAAATACTGATTACAAAATCTCTTAAAATTAATGATGATTTCAAATCAGCCTACTTACTACTGTTTACCAGCCTTATTCTGATTTCAATCGGTTCGTCGTATTATCATCTCGCGCCAGATAACTTGAGCCTGGCATGGGATCGGTTAGCAATGGCGATAGGATTTATGTCACTGTTAAGCATTGTCATTTATGAATATATTTCACCACGAGCTGGGAAATTCATTTTATTACCAGCTATTTTGCTAGGCATTAGCTCGGTCATATACTGGATTTTGACTGAAGAACATGGTGTGGGAGATCTTCGAGCTTATATCCTGGTAGCATTTTTCCCCGTGCTGTTAACGCCAGCGACCTTGCTTTTATTTCGATCAAACTATAACAGCTATCACGGCTACATATGGCTATTGCTTGGCTATTTACTGGCAAAATTATCTGAGCATTTCGATGCACAAATTTTTATTGCCACTGGCTTGATCAGTGGCCACAGCCTCAAACACCTGTTTGCCGCACTGGGGTTTTACCTGCTGTTAAAATATTATGAAAACCGACTTCAACAATAAAACTGATGATTATTTATCGGTCATTAATTGATACCCTGACCACCTCCAGCTGCTTAGAAGTTCAGCAGGATTTACCTCTCAGCTATGATTCCCCCTGCCTAAATCATCACAACTGTCCTCTGTAGGAAGATTTCAGCTATATCATCAATAATTGCCCGCAATGATCACAAAAGCTGAAATCGAGTATTTATTGCCTAACTCACTTCTTGTATCATTCAATACCTGATTAAATAAACTCCGGATCACGTTATCACTACAAAGAAAACAATTATTACTTATGGCACATTTGATATGTTCCATCAGGGTCATCTACGCCTGTTACAACGTGCTAAAGCGCTAGGTGACTACCTTATCGTTGGTGTTACCGACGAAAACTATGACCGTTCCCGCGGCAAGCTAAATGTTATCGAAAACACAGAGCAGCGCGTGAAGTCTATTAAAGCGCTAGATTTTGTCGACAAAGTCATTGTTGAAAAACATAAAAAGCAAAAAGCCGAAGACATGGTGAAATATAATGTTGATATTTTTGCCATTGGTGATGACTGGGAAGGCACATTTGACTATCTCAACGAATATACACATGTTGAGTACCTGCCGCGCACAAAAGGTATCTCCAGCACCGAACTCAGAAGAGATAATTTTGATGTCATAAAACTCGGTATGGTTGGTCTTGGGCGTGAGACTAAAGCCTTTATCAAAGAAGCGGCGCATGTACCTAACCTGAAGATCAATCGCATCTATTCGTCTGACTTTCCGGCCTTAAAGAAATTTACCAAGGAAAGTGAAAGCATTCGCTATGGCCATGACAACTACGATGAGTTTTTAGATACCAGTATTGTTGCAGTCTATATTGATACCAAACTCAAAGAACATTACACACTGATTAAAAAAGCCATACTTGCCAAGAAACATGTCTTATGCGAGAACCCGCTGGCACTGTATAAAGGCGAACTTACAGAATTGCTCTCTTTAGCTAAAAAAGAAAAAGTTTTACTACTTTCTGCTCTCAGAACGGCTTTTTTGCCCGCCTTTAACCAGCTTCTCACTGAGTTAGATAAAGGAATTATTGGTGATATTAAAGAAGTCCGGGCAACACGTACTACGCTTTATAAAGAAAAAGATTACCCCGATACCTTTATGGCTCAGGGGGCGACCAATATTTTAGCCTCTTATCCTTCTTTACTTGTTAATAAGGTTCTGGGAAAAAGTAAAGACATTACATTTTTCGACCAGGGAACCGAGGGGTATGATGTTTCAAACCTAATTATCAGCAAACACGATGGTGGTGCGATAGGCATATCTAACGTCGCAACAGGCATTAAGTCAGAAGGCGATGCGGAAATTTCTGGTACCAAGGGTTATGTTTATATCCCTGAGCCCTGGTGGTTAACAAAGAAATTTGAAGTGCGGTTTGAAGATGAACATAAAAGCCATACATATAAATATGAATTTGAAGGCGATGGATTACGCTATATGATTGCCGAATTCTGTTCACTGATACAAAGAGGTGAGCGTAAGTCTGATAAGTTATCGCATAAGGATATGCTCAGAATTAACAGGGTGTTGTTAGAGTATAACGAAAGAAAGTTTAAAGAACTGGAAGAAGCTAAAAATGATTTATGAAGACTACGCCATTTTTACCCCCGGCCCGGTAAAAATGTCCGATGAAATTTTAGCGATCGGTGCTAAACAAACACCATACTTTAGAAACACCCCGTTCTCTGATGTCACCTTTGCCTGTGAAAACGGCCTGTTAGAAATGATCAATGCACCCGCAGGCTCTAAAGTTATTTTTTTAACCGCATCCGGCACTGCAGGCATGGAAGCGGCGATAATGAACCTGCTCACTACAAACGACAATGCCTTAGTTGTTAATGGCGGTGGCTTTGGTCAACGCTTTGTCGACATCTGCGCCACGCATGACGTACCTCACACCAACTTCAAGGTTAAAAATACAAATCTTAGCGACATTGAAAACCTCGCGCCCGATGAAAAACACACTGCACTCATCGTTAACGCACATGAAACATCGGTTGGTCATCTCTATGACCTCGATGCGATGGGTGAATATGCAAGCTGCAATAACATGCTTTATATTGTCGATGCAATTTCAATGTTAGTCACCGACCCACTCGACATGCGGAAATCTAATATAGATGTCGTCATTGCCAGTTCGCAAAAAGGCTTTGCTCTACCTCCGGGGCTAACGATGGTCGTACTCAGCCCTAAGGCACAGAACAAACTACAAGATATCAATTCTTTATATTTTAATTTTAAAAATTATTTAAAGAACGGTGAACGAGGACAAACACCGTATACTCCAGCAGTGACCATCATGCTGCAACTGGAAGCCCGTCTTAAGCAAATTAAAGAACGCGGCGGTGTAGAACAAAGCATCAATAACGCGAAAGACATCGCCGACTATTTCAGGCAAAGCATTAAAACCCTGCCGTTAAAAGAATACACCCCTTACATGCCCAACGCGATGACCACGCTGACGCCCACCGATGGAAAATCGGCGATGGATATCGTTAATGATCTGGAAGAAAAATACAAAGTCATGGTATGCCCAAATGGCGGCCCAGAACGAGAACTCGTTTTTAGAGTCTCTCACATGGGTGAAATGACCAAAGACTACACCGATATACTGATCGACGCGCTGCATGATTACTATGGCGTAGCGAGAAGCTCATCGTAAATACAGACGTATTCCAAACCCTTCCTTATACTTTGCAAAAGCCCAGCGAACCAATACCTGGCTTTTGTCGTTTTCAGCCCAACCGCTCTTACTTAACCACTAGCCAACATGTCATACGATTGTAATATTTATTAAATAATACTGTCATATATAACATCTACCCTGCAGCTCTATAAGCGGTATACCGCCGTTTAATAATTTTTTCGATTCCACTGACCTAGAAAGAGCCGTTAATTAATGAGCGCAATGGAACCAGGTGTAGATATTTTTAAGCAGTTACCGATTCATCTCACCCCTGAATGGATGAATGAACCGGGCTGCGAAGAACCGCCACAGCACAGTCCAGATCGCCGCCACCACAACAGCATCTGGATTTCAGATGTACACCTCGGCACATCGACAGCTAAAGCTGAACAGCTCTGTGATTTCCTCAAATACAATACCTGCGACACGCTTTACCTGGTCGGCGATATTATTGATGGCTGGCGGATGAAAAAGCGCGCCTTCTGGCCGCAGCAACATGTCAATGTGATACGACGCATTCTTACCCGTGCAAAGCGCGGTACCAAGATTGTCTATATCACCGGCAACCACGATGAATTCCTACGTCGCTACTCCGGTATGTCATTCGGCAACATCCACCTGGTTGATGAACATATCCACCAGTCACCGAACGGAAAAAAGTACTGGGTCGTGCATGGCGACGCCTACGATGCCGTGGTCTTCAACAAACAGTGGTTAGCGGTCATTGGTGATGTTGCTTATGACCTCATGCTGAAGATTAATGTCTGGTTCAACCGCACACGCAATGCGCTGGGCATGAGACACTGGTCACTCTCCGCTTACCTGAAGAACAAAGTAAGAAATGCCTTCAGCATTATTGATAATTATGAAACCACACTCGCCAATGAATGCAAAAAGCGTGAGTTAGATGGCGTCATCTGCGGCCACATCCACCACCCATCAGTCAGAGAAATTAATGGCATCGAGTATGCTAACTGTGGCGACTGGGTTGAATCTTGCAGCGCACTGGTTGAAGATCAGCATGGCCAGTTCGAAATCGTTCGATGGCATACCCCGGCACAGAACAGCGAACCAGCCCCAGTGATGGAATCTGAACTGGTATAGCCTGCCAAACTCGTTTCTTTAATTGTTTTTATAGCCTTTACAAACCACTAGATATCACTTCTAATCTGTCACATCGTTTTTAGTCAAGTAACAAGCATTAAATGATAGACCCCAAAATATTACGCCAGGCGCAATTGATTATGCTCGAGATGCTGATCGAGTTTGATGCGATCTGTAAAAAACACCAGTTACGATACTGGTTAGACTCTGGCACCCTACTTGGCGCCGTTCGACATAAAGGTTTTATCCCCTGGGATGATGACATCGATGTATCGATGCCAATAAAAGACTACGAGCAGTTTATAAAAATAGCTGAAAGTGAACTCTCCAGCGATATCTTTTTTCAAACTGCGCAAACAGACAAAGACTTTAAGTTTGACTACATCAAACTACGATCAAATAAAGCCAGCATTGTAGAACTTCACGAAAAAGACAAAACAGTTAATTATCATCAGGGCGTGTTTGTCGATATCTTCCCGATGCTAACCATCGAAAACACAGACGCCAATAAAAAATTCTTCGACGACACACTTAATAAAATACGCGATGTGTCTGCAATTAGCCTGCATACACCCAATGGTAAAGATGACTCGGCTGAAAGAGCAGATTTAGTTGCCTCTTTAGAACAGAAACACCTTGGGTTTGAAAATAAAAACTCCAAAATCGTTTACGGCGGTGAAATGCCCGATGTCGCTGCATGGTTTGATTATGCAGAAGTGTTTCCACTAACGACAATCGAGTTTGAGGGTTTAGGTTTTTCGGCACCGAAGAATCCGGATCATTATTTGCGGGCTATTTATAGTTTTGATTATTGGGAATTGCCGCCAGAGGATAAAAGGGTGGTGCATGCGCACCGGATTGATATTACTTGATACGTTTATATTTTTATTCTTGTTATGAATTCCTTCCAACATTCGTTTTCGCCTTCATGGCGACTCACTTTTCTGTCTACAGCGACAGAAAAGTAAGCAAAAGAACGCCGCCCCGCTTATCAAGCTCTCATTAAAAAGCAATGAGAGTACCCTCATCACTCGCAATATTAACGGCTGCTGCGGAACTCGCGAATGATAAAAACTATTCACTCAAACATCCTCGCAGAAATCCCCGTTAACATCACTCCCTCCTCGGCTTGATCAGATGGGTAGAAAAGTCAAAACCGTAGCCCAGATAATCCTTCGGCTTTTGACTTTGAATTACCGGGCCCCATTGACTGAGCCGAAGAGCGAGTTAAAAACAGGGAAGCTTTCTGCGAGGATGTCTGAGCGTGCCTTTAACGCGAGTTCCACAGCAGCCCTGTTTTTAAGGAGTGCTGAGGGGAGCCCATGCTTTTTATGGGCCGAAAGAACTGGGTGTATTTCTTTTGGTTCGTTTTCTTTGTACAAGCAAAGAAAATGAACTCGCCCGTGGGTGCGAATACCCACGCCTTTGCCTTTCTGTCGGTCAACCACCGACGCTTTTGATTCTAGATTGCAGGAGATCGACAAAACTGTATGTAACAATTTTGAGAAAACTACTCTCCAACTGCTTTAGTAATCGCACTCCACCAATCCAAAACCTCAAAAGGCTCATCCACATAAACCAGCTGCCCCAGTTTCGGCGCAACAACATCAACACCTTTTAGCTTAGCTTCCGCGGTCACCCGTTCAATCGGCTCATGCCAAGAGTGTAATGCCAGGTCAAACATACCCCAATGAATAGGTACCAGTTTTTTTGATTTCAAATCGATATTTGCCTGCACGGTTTCTTCGGGTAATTGATGCACGAATTTCCAGTCGACGCTATAAGCACCATTTTCAAGGAAAGCGATATCAAATGGTCCTAGTCGTTCACCTATCTCTTTATAATGCTGTCCATAGCCCGAGTCACCACTAATAAACACGCGGCTGTTTTTACCCTGCAACGACCACGATGACCACAGGGTAGTATTTTTGTTAAATAAACCTCGGCCAGAAAAATGCTGCGATGGTGTACAGGTAAACTCCAGGCTGCCAATACGTGTTGACTGCCACCAGTCAAGCTCTGTGATTTTAGTTTTATTAATCCCCCAGCCTTCGAGGTGTGCCCCCACACCTAATGGCACAACATAGTGAATATCCCGCGCTTTCAGTTCATCAATCGTTTCATAATCAAGATGATCGTAGTGATCATGCGAAATAAGAACAATATCTATATCAGAAATGCTCCCCAATTCAAACACCGGTGGCTGAAAGCGTTTTGCAATACCCGGTATCGGTGACGCGTATTCAGAAAAAACAGGATCAACAAGAATCCGTACCGAATCAATTTCCAGCAAGATAGTGGAATGCCCAAACCAGATAAACCGAACATCGTCAGATTTATTGTCTAATGCAGAAAGCGCTGTTGGCTGTTCGGGTAACTTTTGTTCTGGTCGGCGGTTATTACTGGTAAAGAAGAAATCAAAAAATATTTCAGTATACGATCGCCCGGTCGATAACGGTGTTTTTACCGGGTTCTGAAACTGTTTGTCGGTTTTATTGTATTGCGGTGATTGCTCGATTGTTTTCAGGCGTTCGCCTGCGGGGTCAGAACCCATTGGTGTACAGGAAGCAAGTGCCAACATTATGAGGATTAAGAATCGATTCAATTTTGTCATCGGTGACATCCTGCAAACTCATTTTTATAATTATGCAATGTAA
>Ga0316207_10004260_pt1 | contig 12530 bp, 10 predicted proteins | sample 6weekpyrite_MG_FD_204943 | JGI IMG/M metagenome (GOLD analysis project Ga0316207, IMG submission 204943) | Microbial mat bacterial communities from mineral coupon in-situ incubated in ocean water Damariscotta River, Maine, United States -... | ecosystem: Environmental > Aquatic > Marine >... | reverse complement strand
GCCGTTTCAAGTACATCCACCTTGGCAAGTGTGTTCAAAGCAGCCTTGTCGAGTAGGTCGTAGCCTGAACCTTCCATGATGCGTATGTCACTCAATTTCCCATTTGCCTCAATACGCAGGCCGAGTTGAACAGTTCCTTGCCAGCCACGTCGAACAGCCATGCGCGGGTAATAAAACTTGGCATTGAAGGCCTTTTTTAGCACCGAGGCAAGGCGCCTGTTGCTACTTTCGAATGATGCATGCTGATTGCTTTGTTCTTGCGACGTTTCTGCTTGTATCGCTGTAGTGTCAGGGACTGAAGGCTCGACTAAGTCTTCGGTTTCAGGCTGAGCGTGATCGTTTTCCTGAGTAGTTGTTGTATTTGGTGCGGCTGTGACTTTTGTGGTGACTGAAGCGATCTTTTTTTGAGGTGGTTGTTTGATGTTCTCAGGTTTTGAAGCGCTAGCTGGCTTAGGTTCGGCCTGTGGGGAAGGTTTAACCTTAGGTGTAATCGGTGCAGGAGCCTTATTAGCCTGAACAACAAGCGTGACGGTCATTCCCTGACCGCCCGCTTGTGGTATGTGCAGTTCATCATTTGTCCACGAAGTAAAAAACACACTGTGTGCTACCAGTGACAGCAACAGGGTGAGAAGTATAGGTTTCGTGGATGTCTGATGCATGTTAGAAGTTGTACTGAAGCGTCAGGCTAGCGTTTCGTTCAGGGGCCGCGTAGAACGCGATATCGTTTCCACCAATTGCACCATTAAATGCAGTTGCAGAAAAGTCGCTATATTTGCGGTCGAACAGGTTGTTGATACGCAGGCCTGCTTGCCAGTTTTTACGTTGGTAGCGAATATTAACATTAGCAATACTGTAGCCATCAAGTTCTTCAAAGCTATTTGTTACGTCGCCTGAGGAAACACGGTCATCAATGTATTGTACTTCGCCGAAAATACTCCATTGCGAATCTATTTTATAGTTTGCACTGATGTGAGCGGTGTGGTCAGCAACGAAAGGAATGTTATTGCCCTTAAAGACACCTTCGTCAAATTCTGCGTCAATATAGCTGTACTGACCGGCGAGTGTAAGGTTTGCAGTGGCCTTCCAGTTTGCTTCGAGGATTAGACCATTACGAACCGTTGGATCGAGGTTAATATTGGCAAAATTGACCGTATCAAAGTCAATTTCATTTTTCAGTCTAAGTTGGAATAGGTTGGCGCTAAGGCGGTTACCCTTCCTTTTCCACTCTGTACCAAGTTCCCATGATATTCCTGTTTGTGTCTCGAGTGGTGTAACAACTCCAAAAGCAGTGCCGGTATGCTCATCAAGTTTTGCAAAACGGAAATTCTCATCACGGCGAATAAACGCCCGCAGTTCTGGCGTTACCTGCATGGATAAACCTGCTTCGAAAACGGTCTGGCTATCGTTGATGTCAATACCATTAACAAATTTGAAACCGTCTCTTAAATCATTTTCTACACGTGCACTACGCGTACCAACTGTGGCGGTTAAAGTTCTACTTACTGGGATAACGGCTTGACTATAAAAATTACGAACATTCTGCTCATTAGTCGTTGTACCAAAGGCCGTCAACGAGTAATCACTGTCAATGAAATCCAATCCAATTGTAATAAGTGCTTCACCATGTTGTGTATCAAAGCTCCCAATAAGGCGCGGCGTAAATTCTTCAATTTCACGAGACTGAACGAAGTTTGTATTACTTAGGATGCCGATAATATCGCTATCGCGATCCGTCAGTTCAGCCTCGAGTTGCCAATTATTGTTGATAGGGTGGCTTATACCAAGACGAGCAGTATCTGTTTCAGTATCAGCGAAGTCATTTGGAAATCGGGGGGCACGACGATCTTGATCAAAGTCGGCTTTAAATAGTCCACCAGGTCGTTGAGCATCTTCATCAATAGTTTGATATTCAAAAAAAACCTTGCTACTGCCAAACTCATAATCCACACGGCCAAGCAGGTTGTCATAGTCGATATGGTTTTCATCTCGGTAGTTATCTGAATCACGTTTAACAGAACTAACTCGGTAACTGAGTCCATTACCGAGTTTGTCACTGATGCCTGCCGTTAGACTGTTACTGTCATAGCTGCCGGTAGTGAGTTTTGCATAGGCATTAAATCTATCAGGTGTCCGGGTAATGATATTGATAACCCCCCCCACAGCTTGATCGCCAAATAGAGTACCTGCGCTACCTTGAATGATCTCGATGCGCTCGATGTCCTTCAGGTGGATGCTGCTGAATTCTGGCGCTGCAAGATCGGGGTTATTTAGGCGACGACCATCAATTAGTAGAAGGGTATTCGATGCAGCTGTAGAGCCAAAACCACGCATACCAATACTGATCGAGTTGCCGTCACCGATTTGATCGCTGACCTGTATACCACCTTGACCACGAAGTACATCAGAAATTGATGTCGCACCACTGGCTTCTATTTCGCCCCGGGTGATTACGGTGATGCTGGCAGGTGTAGTGACATTACTCTGCTCAGAGCGCGTGGCACTGACGACGACAGTATCAAGGGTTGTATTGTCAGCACTGGCAAGGGGTGAGATAACGGCTGCGATTGTACTGGCCAGCAGGGATTTCTTACAAATGTTCATTCTTACTCCACGTAACATGCATGCGCATACCCGTACATGCGGTTAGATAAAGACAGTGCGGAGGAGTAATGAGACAGTGTTGGAAAAACAATGCCCGCTATAGTCGCCCGCCGCAACATGTCGCTGATAACATCGGGCCGGTCTCCGGGCTTACGAGTGGTTTTCCCTGGTCTGTCGCCTTCCCATGCTATGCACAGTGGCTGTGTGACGGACCTTAACTCGATCACCGTTGCGGGGGCAGCGTCGGAATAGAAAGGCTATTTGGCCTTCGCACCGACTTCCCGTTTCACTCTGTTGACTGGTTTGTCTCGAGAGCACCTGATGCAGGTAGGGCGAGAGTAGGGCGCACGCCACGCGCCGTCAAGCAGAGAATGCCGCTACGGGCTTTTATCAATGGCTTAGCCGCCAATAATGTTGGGTCAAGCTGCTGAATAGGATTTTGCGAAGGCGACCTCTGCCACCGCTGGGCGGGCAAAATGATAACCCTGGCCGCATTTTACACCGAGCTGCATGACGGCTTCACGCAGGGTCTCGTTTTCAATACTTTCAGCAATACAGACGGCACCGAATGACAGGGCAAGCTCATGGATATGTTCGGTGATGGTGTGATCGGCATGACTGTCGAGCATGTGTTCAATGAAGCTGCCATCAATTTTCAGGTATTCGGGGCGGAATTGGCGCAGGTAGTTATATGTTGAATAGCCCTGGCCAAAGTCATCAAGGGCAAGTTTACAACCTATATCTCGAAGCGCCTGGATATCTTCCAGTAGTGTATCTGTCAGGCTAATGGTTTCGCGCTCCGTGATCTCAATGGTGACGGGGCGTCCTAGTTCTCGGGCAGGTTGAATGAGCTTCAAGAGTTCTTTGCCAAAGTTTTCATCATTGAATGAAATCAGGCTGATATTGAGGAACAGCTCGACAAGAGGTGGTGCGATTTCAAGTGCGCGACCAATGACACAGAGATCGATTTCGCGGACTAGTCCCAGGTCTTCGGCGACCATGATGAATTGCGAGGCGGGTACAAGTAACTCGCCACGCTGCATATTGGCTAACACTTCATAGGCAATGGGTTCGCCACTGGCCAGATCGGTGATTGGCTGGAAGGTGGGCACAATGTCACCGTTAACGATAGCGTTACGCAGTTCAAAACCGCGGCTGAAGACTTCCATGATGCCCTGGCTGATATCAATCGACAGGACTTCTATCTGACCACGGTGACGGCGCTTGGCATGGTAAAGGGCTACATCTGCTGCACCAATCAATTCCTGTATCGATTGTCCGTGGAAAGGGGCAATCGACATACCGACACTGGCACGCAACTGCAAGTGTCCAACGGTGAGTCGAACACGTGTGTTCTGAATGGCATTCAGGGCAGCCTGGCAAATGCCTCGCGCCTCCTCGATTTCGGTATCAGGGAAGACCATTGCAAATTCATCACCTGCCAGGCGGGCAATTATGTCATTGGTTCGCATAAATGAACGTAGCAGGTTGGCCGCAGTTTTTAGAACCTTGTCGCCAACCGGGTGCCCATAGGTGTCATTGATAAATTTGAAACCATCGATATCGACAAGTGCGAGGCACAGGGACTGACTTTTTTCGAGGCTTTGAGGAAGCCTTTTCTGCAAGATCTTTTCGAAGTGACGCCGATTGTACAGTCCTGTGAGCTCATCGGTGATTGAGATTTTGAATAATTCACGACGGTGCTGTTCAAGAGTTTTAGTCAATTCATAGCGTTGTGTAATATCATGAAAACGCCCTACAACACCGACTAATCTACCATGGATGTCATGCGTTGCATGGGCATTGATTTCAACACGAATCGGTTTGCTCCCAGCCGAACGAATTTGCATCTCAAGGTTATTGATGTCGATGCTGTTCAGGTTTTTAGCAAGAAATAATGCCCGGTCATTACTGTTTACCAGGAAGTCAGCAAATATTTTACCGTGCGAGTCGGTATGATTATAGCCGGTGAGTTGCAGCCAGGCCGGGTTGAGGAAAGAAACACGGCCTTGTTCGTCGAGCTCAAACATGGCTTCACGCATATTATCAACCAGCGAACGCAGGTGGCGTTCATTGGTTAAAAGCTTTTCCTGAGTATCTTGCAAGCTGGTGATTTGATCGGCCATTAGCCGCGAGCTTTCTGTCAGTGCATTACCGAGCTCTTCGATCTCAAGGTAATTTGTGCTCGGTATTGCGACACGTTGTTGCCAATCACCACGGCCTATGTGGGCAGCCGTTTTTACGAGATTTTTTAGCGGGGTTGTGAAGCCAGATATGACCCGGTAAGTGATCGTCAGGCTAAGTACCAGTAGACCAAACAGCATGAGCAGGTTGTTAAAAAGGATGGCTGTGAGTCGGTCGCTAATGGGTTTACTGGATAGCTTGATCTCAAGTGTGCCACGGCTAATATCATCTTGTTTCAAGTCTGATGTCAAAATGACATTGGCCTCTGGTTCAGAAACAAACAGCCGTACAAAGAAGTTCGGCGGTGGTTCATCCTGGTCGAGTGAGTAAACCAGCGTGCCAGGAAGGTTACTGACATACACACCGGCGACCGTGGTGTTCATGATCAGGCTATCAAGGTATTTTTTTAGCCCTGTTGAGTCCTGGGCTTCGAGCATGCTGAGTACGTTCGGTTCAGCCAGTGCCATGAGGTTTTGCGCAAGTGTGTTTTGCGATGCGATCTCTGTTCGGGCGGCCTGGTAGACGAGGAAAAACCCCAGTACGGTAATTGCCAATACCTGCATCAAGCTAAAGGCAAGTACCAGTCGGCCTCGTAATGTTCCCGGCAGTTTCAATCCCACGGTGTTTCCTGTCTGAGTGATCCCCTGAAAGTATTATGGACGCTGACTTTTAATCTGTCACTGTACAGACCAAAAAAGCGAAATATTAGGGGCTATTTGGGGAGCCAGGCGACCCGGCCATGTTGTTCTATACGCTGCATGGGGTATTGATAAAGACGTGACAGGGTCTCTTCGTTGAGTAACGCATCAGCCGTGCCAGTGAGGACTTCACCGCCGTCCATCATCACGGCAAGGTGACTGCAGTAGCGTACCGCGAGGTTCAGGTCATGGGAACTCATACACAGGGCAATGTTGTGCGTGCGGGCGTGTTCGCTAATGCTGTCCATTACGCGTATTTGTTGGTGTGGATCAAGGTGGTTATTGGGCTCATCAAGTAGACATATATTGGTGGCCTGGACCATTTGCGTGGCAATGGCGAGCCGCTGGCGTTCTCCACCAGAGAGTGTCAGCACATCACGTTCGCCGAGCTTATCGAGTTCCACTCGCTGAAGCGCCTCGTTGACGATGGCGTGGTCACGTGCCCCTTCAAATTGCCAACCGTGCAGGTAAGGGTGACGTCCCGTCATTGCGGCTTCTAATACGGTACCCGGAAAACTGTCCTGGTGATCCTGAAATAGCAGGGAAAGCGCCTGAGCAACCTGTTTGCGGGGCAGTTCTGAAACGAGGTGGTCATCAATCAGGACGCTGCCGCTATCCGGCGGGCGCAGCCCGGCAAGGGTATGCAGCAGGGTTGTTTTACCCGAACCATTTACGCCAAGTAGCCCCCAGGTCTCACCGGGATGTATTTGCCAGTCGAGCTTTTCGCAGAGTTTGCGACCGGCGATCGTAATTGAAAGTTGTTCAGTACGTAGACAGGTCATCGCTGTTGTCCACGGTATAACATGAACAGGAATAGCGGTACACCCAGTGCTGCCGTCATCACGCCGACGGGTAACTGTTGAGGGGCAAACAGGCTGCGCGCGAGGGTATCCGCGAGGACCAGCAGGCTGCCACCGAGTAAAACCGCACCAGGAACGAGCCAACGATGCTGACTGGTCCCGAATACCAGGCGTAACAGGTGCGGGGCGACCAGGCCGACAAAGCCGACACTGCCGGCGAGGCTGACAGCAATCGCCGTGCACAATGCAGCAAAGGCGTACAAGCCCCATTCATAGCGCTGTACATTCAGACCTAGAGCTGAGGCTTGCAAGGCACCACGTTGCAGAATGTCGAGACCACGCAACAACGGCAGGCAGGCAATGAAGACCACCAGCAGGACGGATAGACCGGCTAAACCATGTTGCGCATGTGATAGATCACCCATTAACCAATACAACATGCCACGTAATTGCGCCTGGGGTGCCACACTGAGCAGGAAACTGATGATGGCTCCCCAGCCAAAGGCAATCACCACCCCTGTTAATAACAGGCGCTGGCTGGTCCAACTGCCACGACCATGGGCAATACCGAAGACGAGCAGGGTAGACAGCAAGGCACCAACAAAGGCACTGGCAGGGATCCATAAGCCCCCCAGCCCAATAATAAATGCCAGCAGTGCAAACACCGCTGCGCCTCCAGAAGTGCCGAGGATATATGGATCAGCGAGAGGGTTACGTAGCAATACCTGCATCAGTACACCGGCAAGGGCGAGTAGACCGCCGGCGGCAAAGGCACTGGCGGCTCGTGGCCAGCGCAATTGCCAGATAATGTCATGTTGCATACTGGCATTGCTGGCAATCAGGTTGTTGAGCACATCTGTAAGTGGGATCTCGACACTGCCGTTACCAAGCGAGATCGCCAGGCTAAGTGGCGCAAGTAGAACAAGCAGAAGCAGGATGGTTGGGCGACGGGCTGTCATTCGTCTCTTAAACTGAGCTGTTGCCAGCCTAGTTGCTTGGCGTGTGCACTGAGTGTGTCGTCGGCATCGACGGCAACCGGGTGACCGACCATGTTTAAGAGTGGCAGGTCGTTATGGGAGTCAGAATAAAAACTCGCGTCGGCTAAATCATGTGGGTGCTCAACTAACCATTGTTTAAGCCGTTCTACCTTGCCTTCTCGGAAACATGGTGTCCCATTGACCTTGCCGGTATAGCGGCCATTGACAATCTCTGGATCGGTGGCGAGCAGGTGATTGATGCCATAGGCAGCGGCAATCGGGGCTGTCACGAAATGATTTGTTGCGGTAATAATAAGCAAGGTGTCGCCCGCTGCCCGGTGCTTGTCAACAAGTTGCTGTGCTTTGGCCAGCATAATCGGGTAAATACTTTCATCCATGAAACGTGCATGCCATGACTCGAGGGTATCCATGTCGTGTTCGGCGAGCGGTGCTAGCGAGAAGCTCAAAAACTCGAAGATATCGAGCCGACCGGCTTTATAGTCATCGTAAAAGCGCTGGTTTTCTTGTTCGTACCATTCGCCATCGACGACACCAAGTGTGACGAGGAAGCGTCCCCAGAGGTAGTCACTGTCATCAGCAAGCAGGGTATTATCGAGATCAAAAATGGCCAGGCTCAAGGTATTTCTCCGTAAAAGACTAAACGTTAGTGCGCGACAGCATAAAAAACCTTGCGCCAAAGGACAATGGAAATATGTCGATGCAAGGTAGATTGATGGAAAAAGTGTTTCATGTGACAATCACGGCAGATTACTTTTAAGGTCAGTTGCGTGATAGACGAACAAGGGTTTCGACCCAATGTGGGGATAATTCTCTGTAATTCACAAAACCAGTTATTGTGGGCACGGCGTATCGGGCAGAATGCCTGGCAGTTCCCACAGGGTGGTATTCGCGAGAATGAAACGGCTGAAGAGGCCCTGTATCGTGAGCTGGATGAAGAGGTTGGCCTGCAACCCGAGCATGTCGAGATCCTTTGCCAGAGTCGTGACTGGTTACGCTACAAACTCCCCAAGCAACTCCTGAGACATGACAAAAAGCCGCTCTGTATTGGACAGAAACAGCGTTGGTTTCTATTGCGCCTGACGGGCACAGATGAAGATGTGCGCCTGAATAGTTGTAAGCAACCCGAATTTGATCACTGGCGCTGGGTGAATTACTGGTTACCGCTTGACGAAGTCGTTTATTTTAAACGCGATGTCTATGAAATGGCGATGAAGGAGTTCGAATCGGTTTTGTTTCCTGGCGCTGAGATTGGATGAGGAAACAGGTAAGAGGTAATGGGGTCAAGACGATCTAGCCACCTGGTCACATAATCAATATTAGATTCAACAGTGGGTTTAATCGGAATAGCTATGAAGACGTTTGTATTTTATTTGGTTTTGTTATGCTCGGTGCTGCCAGCCGCTCATGCCAGGGATTTCGACCCAGAAAAATTTATTGCTGATGGCGCGGTACTGCTTTTTGCGACGGGTTGTGTGAAATATTATTCTGATCCGGAACAATTCAGTGCCTGGATAGAGAAAAACACCTTCGACCCCATTCCGGCAAAACATATCTCAGGTTTAATTAAGGAAGCAGGTGGCAAGGCCTGGTCAGTCAATAATAATGGTGTCCGCTATGTGTTGGCTGCTGAAGCTGGGAATCTGTGTACGGTGTTCGTAAAGGAAGTCAATCTGGGAAAAGCGCGAGCCTCATTTACTGAAATGAGAAAAGGTCTCGCTGTACCGGGTGTTGATGAGCGTGTTCAAAGGGATGAACAGGAGCTGGATCTTGGTACAGTGACGACGACTCAGTATACATACTCATCACAAGGTAAGTCAGTGTTGAGGTTGGTAATCACTGAATCGAATTCAGAAAAAGGTTTTTTCCAATTAGCGATGAGTGCGAGTTCAGGGAAAAGGCAGGCTGGCTTAAAGTAATATAATCTGATCGGTTTATTAGCCAGTATGCTCAAATAAAAAAATAAATCGCTATACAGGGATGAGAAATAAAATGGATATCAAGGAAAAACGTAAAGCGCTTGTACCTACCTGGATTAAGGTATTTGGCTGGATATTTCTTATCGCGACACTGATTGTTCCCGTTGGTTTAATCCTGTTTCCGGTTCTTGAGCTACCTGCAAAATATGAGATTTTTGGATGGTCGTATGAAGGCTCTCCGTTCGCGCCGGAGGCACTGTTCATCCAGGGTATTTTCTTGTTTATGGGTGTAACGGCATACGGTTTGCTATTTGGCAAGGACTGGGGCGTGAACGCGTGTATTGCCAACGGCTACATAGGGATTGGGTTGTGCGGACTCTCGATGGTATTAACGAGTTTTACATACATCAGGTTGGAACCGCTTATACAGATCCCTTATTTGGTGAAATTGCATAAAATCAAAAATGAATGGCATTCAGGCAACAACGCCTTTTAACAATCAGCTTTACCATTATTCATACCTGAGCCAAGCATCGTCTGGCGTACTTCATGTAAGCTAGCCATTTTGTCGTCAAGCGGACGCAGCATAACCAACAGTTTTGGTAATACGGTCAGGTTGGCAACCAATGCGGCGATCATGGCAAAACCAGTAAACAGGCCGAAATAAACGGTTGGCACAAAGTTGGAGAGTGATAATACCGAGAAGCCAGCGGTGATGATGACCGAGGTGTACAGCATCGCACAACCAATGCTGGCGTGGCTTCGATACATGGCGGCAAGGTAGTCTTGATCTTTATCAAATTCTTTGTGGAAGCGGTGGACATAGTGGATCGTATCATCGACCCCAATGCCAATCGCAATGGCCGCGATGGTTATTGTCATCATGTCCAGTGGGATACCAAACCAGCCCATCGCCCCAAGTATAAATGTTGATGGAATAATGTTTGGGATAATACCGATCACCGCGAGGCGCAGTGAGCCAAATACCACGATGAACATGAGCATCACCGCCAGCAGGACGGCACCGATGGTCATGATTTGTGAACGGAACAGGCTTTGCAACATGTTGTTGTACAGGACCAACATACCGTTTACATGTACCTGCTCAGTCTCTAGACCCATTTCATCGACGAGCTGGCGCTGGATTTTTTCAATCAGGACTTGTCGGTTAAGTTCAGGGTCGGATTCCCTTACACGCAAGGTAAAACGCAGTTGATCATTGTCTTCTGACAGGAAAGGTGTGACGACCTGGTTTTTTATATCGTCGGGCATCTGGCGCTTCATCAAGCCAAGGTAGAAATTGTCCAGTGGAATGCCAAAGTTGACGTCTTCAAAGACACGCATAATGGTATTGATGGATAACACTTTTCCAGTTTCTGGCAGTCCATCAAGGAAGTTGTGAATAAGCGTTGCCTGATCCCGGGCACCCGGGTCTTTCCAGTACGATTTGCCCATTCCTTCAACAATAACTTCAACAGGGGTGGTACCGCCGAGGTGTGTATCGATATTTTTCATACCCTGGTGGATTTCGGTTTGGTCATCGAAGTAATCAATAAAACGGTTTTCCACACTCAGGCGTGGTAGACCAAGAAAGGCAAAAACAAGAATAGCGATTGCAACAAACAAGACATACCGGCCATAGGTGTCCGTCAGCCTGGCAAAGTAGCGGGTAACCGATAGGTCTTGACCGGCAGATTTTTTGTTCATGACCGGTAGCAGGCTCATGACCATAGGGAAGGCCAGGAAGGTGAGTACCAGTCCGAGAACGGTGCCAATGGCCATCATCCAGCCAAAATCAATTACCGGTCGGATGCCACTGACGATCAGGGAACCAAAGGCGACAACAGTCGTTAGCGTTGTAAACAGGCAAGGGCGAGCCATGGAACTCAGGGTCTGGGAAATCAGCGCGGGTTTGTCGGCTTCTGTGTCGGTATTCTGTAGTTCTCGGTATCGCACCACGAGGTGAATCACAATCGACAGTGTCATGATAAGTAACAAGGAAAAATAATTCGATGAGATAACGGTGACGCGCCAGTCAATGATCCCCAATACACCTGTCATGACGATGCCGGTTACAAGGCTTAAGGCAGTGGGTAGCAACACCCAACGCAACTGCCGGAAGATGATGGCCATTGTTAATGCCATCATGAGTACAACACCGATTCCGAACGTCACCAGATCACCCTGGATAAACCGGATCATGTCGACCACAATCATCTGGATCCCACCTACGAATCGTTCGGATTCCCCATCGTGCCGGCTGACAATATCGCGCACAGCCGCAACATTTTCTTCTTCCTGCAAAAGAATGCGACTGTTCTCCTGGCGAATATTGTCATCGAGTACTGTCAATGTGCCTATTTCTGATTCATCCAGTCCGACGGTGTATTTTTTTTCGATCAGGCGGTCACGTTCACCGTGTAGTTTGCTTTGAACTGTATCAACCTTGAAATTCACCTGAATGGCTGTGGTTTTGCCATCCTTGCTTAATAGTCGCTCGGAATAGAGTGGACTGGATTTTAATTCTTTTTCCGCCAATGCACGGTCGACTGAGTCCATCTCAAGGGTTTGAAAATCCTTACCCATGGCGAACAAGGATACAGGTGGGCTGAGAAAGAGCGGGACATCTAACAGGCTAATGACAGACTCAACACGTGGCAGTGTCTTTAATTCATCACGCAGGCTTTTAATATGCTGCAAGGTTTCATCTTCAAACAGGTCTCGTTCTGGGGTATAGCTAATGATCAGGTAATTATCTGAACCATAGCGAGATTTGAGTAAGCGGTAGTAACGTAGATCTTCGTCATTCTCAAGAACCAGTGAGTCGGAGGAGGCATCGAGCTGGAAATGCTGGATACCTGCAACCATAAAACCAAGCAGGACACCGAGTAAGGCGAGTGAAATAGCCGCACGACGTAAAACAATTGTCTCATAAAGGTTGAGTAATGATCGTTTCATAGCCGCGAGTATCTCCTTATTATCTGAATGGCCTGTTGTTGCGTGCTTCCAACATACTTGACACCTTGTCGAGACCATCACGCGCAATCATATGCTTGAATTGAGCCTGGTTTGCCTGGACGAGACTGATGCCGTCGACAATGATGTCAGTGACTTTCCATATCTCGTCGCGTAGCTCAACTCGGTAGGCGGCTTCAATCGGTACCTCCCCTGACCGTGAAATCAGGCTGGAAACTTTTCGCACACCCGGTTGTGAGGCTTTCTCAACCGCTGAATATTCGACTTTTTCACCCGAATACAATAGTAAGACCTGTGCATAAAATCGAACCAGATAGCGCCTGAACTCCAGGGTGAATTTTTCTTGTTGTGTTACTG
>Ga0316207_10004259_pt1 | contig 12532 bp, 9 predicted proteins | sample 6weekpyrite_MG_FD_204943 | JGI IMG/M metagenome (GOLD analysis project Ga0316207, IMG submission 204943) | Microbial mat bacterial communities from mineral coupon in-situ incubated in ocean water Damariscotta River, Maine, United States -... | ecosystem: Environmental > Aquatic > Marine >... | reverse complement strand
CCATGCCCGGCGCGGGGGCTTCCTCGATCACCTTTTGGTGGCGGCGTTGGAGCGAACAGTCGCGTTCGAAAAGGTGGACGACATTGCCGTGCGCATCGCCGAACACCTGCACCTCGATATGGCGCGGCGAGGTGATCCACTTCTCAAGCAGCACTTCGTCATTCCCGAATGACGCCTTGGCCTCACGCCGACAGCTTTCCAGATCGGCTTCGAAATTTTCAGGCGCATCGACTTTGCGCATTCCCTTGCCGCCGCCGCCAGCGACAGCCTTGATCAGCACGGGATAGCCAATGGCGTCGGCTTCGCGTGTGAGCCGTTCGACCGACTGGTCCTCGCCCAGATAGCCGGGCGTTACGGGAACTCCAGCGGCGATCATGCGTTCTTTGGCGGCATCTTTGAGGCCCATCGCCTCGATGCTTTCAGGCTTTGGCCCGACCCAGATCAACCCGGCCTCGATAACGGCGCGCGCGAAGTCTGCGTTTTCAGACAGGAAGCCGTAACCGGGGTGGATTGCCTCTGCGCTCGTTTCCTTCGCCGCTGCGATGATTTTCTCACCGATCAGATAGCTCTCGGCAGCTGGCGAAGGACCGATATGCACCGCTTCATCGGCGCTGCGGGTGTGGAGCGCCTTGGCATCAGCGTCGGAATAAACCGCGACGGTAGCAATCCCCATCTCACGCGCGGTGCGCATGATCCGGCAAGCGATTTCGCCTCTGTTGGCGATGAGCAGCTTTTTCATCATTACTGGGCCACCTCCGGCGCACCCAGTGGCTCGCATTCATTCAGCGCTGTCATGGTGAAACTGGTGTTGCCAACAAGCCAGCCATTCTCGCTGTGCACAAGGCTCATCGAATTGATACCGCAGTGGGTTGGCTCGCCGTCGATCAGGAAGACATACGGCCCCCATACATGCGCCATCGACCCGTCGATGAGGACGTTTTGCTGCACCATATATTCGTCGGTACCTTCTGGGCTGCGAAGCCAGTTTTCAAGGTGGTTTGCGACCGGCACGGTTTGGATCAACACGTTGTCCGGATTGCGCCTGTCATGGACGAAGATCACGCCTTCATGCGCCATTGACCGCGAAAGAGCGGTTTTGTCCGGATCGCGTAGCGCCGCGAAGAACGCGTTTACGGCGGCTTTGACTTCGTTCTCCGGCGAAACTTGTGTGGCCACTGGGTCGTCGGCCATCGCGGGCGCACTAAAGCCCAAAAGCGCGGCGAAAAGGAGTGAATTTCTCATGGCTGTGTCGCTACGACAGCACGGCGCGCGCTTCAAGCGTTGGGACGGAAATCCCTGATCCCCCAAGTGATCGGCCCATCGGGATGCTTCTCGCGGTTTATGATTGCAGAGAGGAAGGCGCGGGCGCCGTAGAGCGCCTTTTCCCAACGCGGGACTATGGTGCGTGAATTCCACGCCTCGGTCCCGCGCGCGCGAACCTTGCGTCCAATCGCGCCGTATATGCGTGCTGCGCTGAGTACCGCCCAGCGACTGCGGAAGGGCAGGCGTTCTGCGCCCACGCGCGCAGCGGCTTCGTGTTTTTCGACCAGTTTCACCAAATGCGCAGCCATTTCGGCAAGCTCTTCGCGGTGATGCGGCTTGGTATGTTGGCCGGGCTCGATATCCTGTTCGACCAGCCACATCGTCGGCAGATAACAGCGTCCAACCGCGTCATCTTCGACAATATCGCGCGCAATGTTTGATAGCTGGAATGCAAGACCCAGATCGCATGCCCGATCAAGCGTGTTCTGATCCTTGGGATCGACTCCCATCACCACAGCCATCATGACACCGACGGCTCCGGCGACATGAAAGCAATAGCGCATCATGTCTGCCTCGCTGCGGGGGCGCCAATCTTCGGCGTCGAGCGCGAAGCCCTCGATCACATCGTCGGCCATCGCTGGCGTAAGGCCGCTTTCGTGCGCCACTACGCCCAGCGCATCAAACGACGGATCGCCGGTGGGCTCTCCGGCAAAGGCCTTTGCTGTGAGTTTGCGGATTAACGAAAGGCGAGTGTCGAGGTCGGATTGCTCCCCCAACTCACCGCCCAATACTTGGTTGTCGGCAATATCATCGCACCGGCGACACCATGCATAAAGCAACCATGCACGTTCGCGTGTTTCCTGATCAAACAGGCGCGATGCAGCGGAGAAACTTTGCGAACCGTGCTTTATCGACTGGCGGGCTTGCTCGACCAGAGCGGCGCGGGTTGCAGCATCGACAGCCATCGCCTGATCCTTACAAATCTTCCGCTTTCATGCGGAAAATCGGCGTGTGCGGTTGGTAGGCGGCCATTTTGTCGAGCAGATCGGGCAATGTGTCCGCATGGACCAGAATGTTCTGATGCGCTGGGCGCACAAAACCGACATCGGCCATCTTGGTGTTGAAGCGGATGAGGTCATCGTAGAACCCGAAAGCGTTGAGCAAGCCAACCGGATCGGAGTGATAGCCAAGCTGTGCCCAGCTCATCGCTTCCCATAGCTCATCCATCGTACCGACCCCGCCGGGAATCGTGACAAACCCGTTGGAAAGATCGGTGAAGCGCTGCTTGCGTTCATGCATGCCCGAAACGGTGTGAAGCTCGCTGCATTCGTGATTGGCAACTTCTGAATTGGCAAGCGCTTCGGGGATGACCCCGATAACTTCGCCGCCTGCATCCAGCGCGCCCTTGGCGACCGCACCCATCAGACCGAGCCTACCGCCACCATAGACAACGCCAATCCCACGTGTCGCCAATCCGCGGCCAACTTGCGTTGCAAGTTCAAGATAGCGAGGGTCTTCAGGGGAGGCTGATCCGCAATACACTGCGAGGCGTTTCATGGTCGTCATGCGGTCGCTTTACCTGCCAAATCCTCCAGCACAAGACCAGCGGTCGCCTTCGCACTGCCCACAACCCCGGGCACACCTGCACCCGGATGCGTGCCAGCACCCACAAGGTAGAAATTCTCGATCACATCGTCGCGGTTGTGGCCGCGCATATAGGCGCTTTGCCATAGGACCGGCTCAAGGCTGAAGGCGCTGCCCATATGGGCGTTCAAATCTTCACGGAAATCCTTGGGCGCATAGTGGAACTTGGTCACGATCCGATCGTGAATGTCGGGGATCAAGCGGCGGCCAACTTCGTCGAGCACGGCCTTTTCCAGCTGCGGGCCAACCTCGTCCCAGTTAACGGCCAGCTTGCCCATATGGGCGACCGGCACGAGAGCGTAGAACGTGCTCTTGCCCGGCGGTGCCATGCTGGGATCGGTCACAGTCGGGTGATGCAGATAGATCGAGAAATCCTGAGGCAAGACGCCGTGCTTGTAGATATCATCGACCAGCCCTTTATAGCGCGGGCCAAACAAGATCATATGGTGCGGGATACCGGGCCATGTGCCCTCAAGCCCGAAATGTACGACGAACAGCGACGGTGAAAAACTCTTTTTTGTCAGCGACTTGGCGTATTTCGGGCCGCGCGCGCTTTCAGACAACAAGTCTTTGTAGGAATGCATGATATCGGCGTTGGATGCGACCGCGTTGAAGCGTTCCTTCCAGCCCGATTGCGTTTCCACCTCGGTCGCGATGGTGCCCATCGTGTGAACTTGCACCACCGGATCGCCGACGCGCATTGTGCCGCCCAGCCGTTCAAAATGGCGCACCATGCCTGCGATCAAGCGGTTGGTTCCACCGCGCGCCCACCACACACCGCCATCTTTTTCCAGCTTATGGATCAGCGCATAAATGCTTGAAGTTTTCATTGGGCTTCCGCCGACAAGCAGCGTGTGAAAACTGAATGCCTCGCGCAGCCTTTCATCTTCGATGTGGCTCGATACGGTGTCGTAGACGCTGCGCCACGCCTTTTTCTTGACCAGCGCAGGCGCGGCCTTGAGCATGGATTTTAAGTCGAGAAACGGAACCGAGCCGAGCTTTAGATAGCCTTCTTGGTAGACCTCTGCTGCGTATTGCAGAAAGTCCTGATAGCCCACCACGTCATCGGGATTGAGTTTGGCAATTTCGGCGTTGAGCTGTGCTTCGTCATTCGAATAGTCGAAGTTGGTGCCATCGGGCCAGTTGAGCCGGTAAAACGGCATTACCGGCATCAGCTCTATATCTTCGGCTATGTCGTGGCCGGTGAGCTGCCAAAGCTCTTCGAGGCATGGTGGATCGGTGATGACCGTGGGGCCAGCATCAAAAGTGAACCCGTCACGCTGCCAGAAATAGGCCCGCCCGCCTGGCTTGTCGCGCGCTTCGACAACGGTGGTTGCGATGCCAGCTGATTGCAGCCGGATTGCCAATGCCATACCGCCAAATCCGGCCCCGATCACACAGGCGCGCTTACCTGCATACTTCTCTGCCAAAGCCGGAGGGATTCCGCGTTCGCCGCTTGCCTTTGGGCCAAAATCGAGAGTGTCGTCAGCGATCATGCCTTGTCCTTGGGCGTTGGTTCGGTGGAGGCCGCGATAGAGCCTAGCGGCGTGCCGCGCGAGAATACAGCGCCAATGGCGCGTATGATCGATACGGGCGGTCTTCCTGAAAGGATGCGAACCTTGTCGAGCATGGTCGAGTGTGCAGCATAAAAACGTTCGATCAACCCGGGGCGAAGGCGGTAAAAACGCTGGAAGATTTGAACACGCTTTTCGGGCTTGGCAGCGTGAAGCAACATCCGCGCAAGCATCCGGTAAAAGCGGGTTTTTGCCCAATGTCGCCGCGCGCGCGCTTCGAACATCAGCGATAGCTGCAATCCTGACAGATCGGCATCTGCAGCAATGGCAAGCGCGTTTTCAACCGCCATGCTCATCGTATAACTGGTCAGCGGGTGGGTAAATCCGCCGCGCGCACCGGCCAATGTTACCCCTTCGATCCGCACATCGCGCTGATAAGCGGCAAAGTCGCCTCCGGTCAGCACCGGAAGAAGGCCTGCTTCATTGCCGACGATTTCATATTCATCCCATCCGCGCGCGCTCGAATAGGCGTCGATCCGCGCTGAAAGCGCGCTGCGATCCAGCACCGCATCATTGGCGTAATAGGTGTCTTCGACAAACAGGTCATGCGCGCCCAATGGCAAGGTATAGACGAAGCGATAGGCCGATCCGTTGCCAGCGGGCGCGACCTGATCGACATGCGCATCCATGATCACTGGCCGCGTGAGGTGGTGCAGCGTGCTGGTGCGCATATGCCGCCCCAAAAAGATCTGCCAGCCACCTGTTAGATGCGCGTTGGGTACAAAAGCGCGACAATCGATAACACTGCGCGCGGCGAGCCTTTGGCCATTGTCAAGATCAACGCCTCGCTCGTCGAGCCGCTCTGCCTTGCGCCCCAGCATCACCGCATCTTCGGGCAATTCGCGCATCAGGCCTGAATGGAAATCAGCAGACGCCATCGATCGGTAGGGCGTTTTTAGCGCGCGCCGGTATTGCGGGAAGGCGACTTCGTAACCCGTTTCCCAGCCGGACTGGCGAAATCCGGAAAGCAGTTCGCGGCCTTCGTCTGAAAGGTCGCTGTCGAACCAGCTCCAGCGATGATTGCCGCCCAAGACTTTGCCCGCTTCAACAAGCGCGATCCGAAATTCCGGCCGTGCACGATGGAGCGCGAGCGCGATCAGCCCTCCGGCCAGACCGCCGCCGACAATGACGCAATCAAGTTGCTCGGCGAGTTGAGTGTCGCTCATCCGCATTTGCCCCTAGGGGGCGGGGGGCAATGCTGCAATGGTTGGCGGCACAAGGTCCCTGTCCCGGTCCCCAAACCAAAGAGCCGCGCGCGGGATAGTCTCCTCGCGCGCGGCTCCCCTTTTATGGCCGCAGTTATGGCCGCAGTTTCTGGCGGTTGCCAGACGAGTGGATTACTCCTCGTCAGCTTCCGGTGCTTCTGCACCTTTCGCGCCTTCGGCAAGCTGCGGGCGTGGGCCGGGCATTTCGGCAGTGCGATCACCTGTCATCAGATAGGTGTCGAACCATTCCATCATGCGCAGGTTGTAGTCGTAGCGGCTGGCGGCACGGCGGTTGCCGTGACCTTCGCCCGGATAGAAGACCAGACGAACAGGCGTATCGGGCTGACGCACGCGCAAGAAGCGATAAAGCTCCATCGATTGCGACGGATCAACGCGGGTGTCATCTTCGCCGTGCATGATCAGGATCGGCGTGGTCGCGCGATCGGTGTAGTAGATCGGCGATACTTCTAGCATCTTGTTCCAGTCGTCCCACGGCCATGCACGGGAGTGAACATTGTACATCTCATAAGGGATGTCGGTGGTGCCGAACTTGCTGGTCTGATCGGAGATGCCAACGAACATTACAGAAGCTGCAAATTCGGCCGAGTAGTATGTTGCGCCCCATGCGCTGGCATAGCCACCATACGATCCGCCAGTGATCCCGGTCCGATCTGCATCGGTGAACCCGTCAGCCGCCAATGCCGCCTTGGCATCGACGATGTCGCGGAATTCAGGATCGGTGTAGTTGCCTTGATGCTGCTTGGAAAAATCAACGCCGTATGCGGTCGAACCGCGATAGTTTGGAAGGAACACGGCATAGCCTTGTCCTGCGGCAACCTGACCGGGTTTGGAATAAGCGGTTTGCCAGCCATTGCTGTCATGCGCCTCTGGTCCGCCGTGGACATTCATGATCGTCGGAGCGCCGCCTTCGGGAACGCCGCCAACCGGCAGGATCAGCACGCCTTCGACCTGCTGGCCGTCTGTTGCAGTGAAGGTGTAGGCACGCTGTTCGCCCATATCGATGTCGGCGAGCCATTCATTGTGGCTTGTCCAGCGTTGGAAACCGCCATCTTCCCAGACGAACAATTCAGTCGGGTGCTGGGGTGAATTGGCTGCAACTGCAATCCGGTCGCCAGCGGCTTCGACGCGGGTAAGGATCAGATCGCCCGGATCATGCGCGTGATCAACGCTGCCATCGGCATTGTAGACGCGCAATTCGGATTGAACGCCGATATGCACCACAACGGCAAGGCGGCCATCTGCAAGCCATTCCGCATCGCGAGCAGCCTCTGCCGCACCGCCATTGATGGCGCGATATGCGCCCGTCGCGGCGTCGACCAGATGCAGCGTCGTTGCGGCTGGATCGTTCATATCCACGCCCGCAATCAGCGAAAGCTGCGATCCATCAGGCGAGATTTCAACGTCACCGATCTTGCCCGGTGTTTCAACGACGGCGGTCACATCACCGGTCGCAAGGTCGATCACATTAACGCGTTTTGATGTGTAGCTGTCATCGACGAGCGGGGTAGGCGTGGTTTCGATAATGCCCATCGTTCCATCGGATGAAACGTCAAAGGCGCTGACAAAGCCTGGCAGAGCAATCTCGCGCGGATCTTCGTCAATTTCCGCGCCGGTGGTAGCTGCGAAAAGGCGCGCAGGACGAAACTCTTCTTCGTAAACGCGTGCGTTAAATCCGCCCTTGCGCTGTGCGGTTCGCTGTTCGTCCTCGGCCGGGCCGACCAGCATGTAAATCGTGCCGCCATCGGGGCTGAAACGGTAAGAGCGAACGCCTGCATCTTCGACACCGGCAAGTTTTACATAGGTGCCGCCGTCAACAGGAACGCCCCAGACCGCGCGGTCCTCGTCATCCTTTGACCACAGGAATGTCACCATCCGACCATCGGGCGAAAACGCAACGCCGCCGGGCGAAATGTCGTCGGGCAGATATTGCCGTGCTGCATCAGGAGCAGATGTAATCGAAAGCTCGCTGGTGGAGCGGCCATTGGCTTCGCCTTCGGTCACATCGGGCAAGCTTGAGGTGGTGTAGGCAATGCGGCTGCCATCGGGCGAAACGGCGATTGCGCCAACGCTTTCGATTTTGGCAACGTCTTCCGGTGTCATCGGACGTGCGTGGGCAGTTGCACCCAGCGATACGGTGGCCAGGAGGGTGGCTATAGTCAGAGTCAGACGGTTCATAACGTCGGTGATTCCTCTCTCATTGGAATAATGCGTGCCTCCATAACGGCCCGCGGATGAAGTGCAAATGCGATCCTTGTCTCTTGAGAGGCTTGCATGTCCAATCGGCAGCAGCCATCACCGCAGCGCAACGCATTCGAACGGGGAGAGAGTTGTGAAATTCCTAAGAAATATCGCTGCGGCACTGGCTGGACTGGCTGTATTGGCCGCGTCGCCCGCAGCGGCGCAAACTGTGCTGATTGATGCTGGTAGTGTCATTCTTGATGCTGAAAGTGGCCCCACGGGCCCGATGGTGATTGTCGTCACCGATGGCACGATTGAGGGGATCTATGCACCTGATGCAGCTGAAATTGCGCAATGGTCTGCCCAAGATGCGCAGCGCGTTGATCTTTCCGACAAAACCGTACTGCCGGGTCTGATTGACCTGCACACGCATCTTTCCGGCGATCCTAGCGGCGAGTTTTGGCGTGCTGCCACTACGCCGCCAGAGTATTACAGTTTCATCGCGGCAAAGAATGCACGCATCACCGCGCTTGCAGGCTTTACCACCGTGCGTGATCTGGGCAGTCGCACCGATCAGGTAACCCAGATGCTACGCCGTGCGACGACAGAAGGGCTTGTCGCCGGACCGCGCGTGGTGACTTCTGCCCGAACCATTGCGATCATCGGCGGTCATGGCGATGTGAACGGCTTTGTCGAGCATGTGAACGATGCGCTCGATTCAGGTTTCACCTGCACTGGCCCGGTTGAATGCGCGTCGAAAGTTCGCCTCGCTTCGCAATATGGCGCTGACCTCATCAAGATCACTGCAACCGGCGGCGTGCTTTCGCAGCAAGGGCGCGGGCTAGAGGCACATTTCACCGATGAGGAAATGCGCGCAATCGTCGAAACAGCGGACTCGCTTGGCCTTCGCGTCGCGGCGCATGCGCATGGCGCTCGCGGTATCGAAGCAGCGGCGCGCGCAGGCGTCCAGACGATTGAGCACGGCACCTATATCGACGATGCCGCAGCACGTGCGATGAACGAAAGCGGTACAACGCTTGTGCCCACTTTGATGGCGTTCGAAGGCATTCGCCGCAACCTTGGCCAAGGTTTTTACACACCGGTGGTCGAGGACAAGATCCGCGCTGTTAGCGAAGTCGCTGGCACGATCGTCGAACGCGCCCGCGCCAACGGTGTGCGGATTGCATTCGGCACCGATGCTGGCGTCTTCCCGCATGGCGAGAATGCAGGCGAATTCAGGCTGCTGATCGCAGGCGGCATGTCTAATGCCGAAGCGCTGGCCAGTGCAACGACGGTTGCTGCGGAAATCCTTGGGATGGAAGACACAATTGGCCGGATCGCACCGGGCTATTCAGCCGATATCATCGCAGTCGATGGGAACCCGCTCGACGACGTGACCGTGCTTGAACAAGTCGATTGGGTGATGGTGCGCGGACGGGTGATCGAGTGAAGCCGAAGGCTTTTTCCTGGGTGCTGGCGAGCAGCGTGTTGCTCGCCGGCAGTGCGGCAGCTGACGAAACGCCGCAATGCGCGGTTGAACTGGTGGTGCTTGGCGCAGGGCAGGACGCAGGCGCGCCGCAGATCGGCAATGCTGATGATGGTCCGCGTCTGCTGCCAAGCTCGCTTGGCCTGATCGATAGATCGAGCGGCAGTCGCTACCTCCTCGATGCAACGCCTGCGATCACCGAGCAACTCGCAATGCTCGATGCGATAGAACCGCCGCGCGAAGGGCTGGGCGTGGACGGCGTGTTCCTCACCCACGCGCATATCGGGCACTATTTGGGCCTCGCCTATTTCGGGCGGGAAGCGGCAGGAGCAAGCGGCGTTCCGGTCTATGCCATGCCGCGAATGGCGCAGTTTCTGCGTGAGAACGGCCCGTGGAGCCAGCTGGTTGAGCTGGGCAACATCGAAATCTTAACGCCCAGACCATTTGATCGAGCCGATGAGATCGAAGTTGCGGACTGGCGACCTGCAGAACCCATCATTTTTGATAACGGAATCGCATTTGGTGCCTTTCCTGTTCCGCATCGCGATGAGTATTCGGAAACAGTTGGCTGGGTCGCGTTCGACCCTGCGCGTTATTCTGTGCTTTATCTGCCGGACATTGATGATTGGGACGAATGGGAGGCGCGTCATGAAGGCTTCTCGCTTAACCGTATGCTGCAAATGGCAGACATGCTCTTCATCGACGCGACCTTCTGGGACGACAATGAACTCGATGGCCGCGACATGTCCGAAATCCCGCATCCGCGCGTGACCGAGACGATGGACCGGCTTCAAGACCTGCCGGCCGAACAGCGCGCCAAGGTCCACTTCATCCATTACAATCACACCAATCCGATCCGCGATCCTGACAGCGCAGAGAGCGCCGAGGTCGAAGCGCGCGGGTTCAATGTCGCGCGGCGCGGTGACCGGCATTGTCTGGCAAGCAGCCTAACAGCGCCCTAAAACCCGAAAGCGACACCTACCCGCGCTCCGGTGCTGTTATCGGCGGTTGATCCGGCGACACTAGCCGAGATGTAGACGCGTTCTTTGACCCGCGCGGCGAGCGATCCGGAAAAGCCCTGCTCGCCCTGATAGGTTGAAACATTGGCGCTGACCGAAAGGTTGCTGCCCGGCACTATCATCGTTCCGCCCATTGCCATCGCTGCTGCAATTCCGCCGCGCGTGCGCCTGTCCATATCCTCTAGCGCAAATTCAAAGCCCGCAACCCGCGCATCCAGCGCGTTTACACGACTGTCCAACGTGGCCACTTGGCGATCGATTGCGGTGATATTGCCTGCCAGGTTTTCAATCTGTGCATTGGTGAGAGCCTCCAGCCTCCGCATGGATAGGGCAGACGCGCCCGGCGATGCAGCCGAAGACACCGATTGCCGGCCGATTGTTCCATTGGCATCAATGGTGAGCACTTCGACCGGGCCAACCTGAGCGGCATTGCTCGCGTCGATATCACCGATCCTAACCGATGAGCCCGACCCGCCTAACGCCACCTGATTATCAGCAGTGGTGACAGCATTGGTGCCCAGCGCAGTTGAGTTGGTGAAATCGGCGGCCGCACTTTCGCCAATGGCGGTTGAACCTTCGGCGCTGGCGGTTGCACTTGAGCCAATGGCCGTTGCCCGCGCTGCGTCCGCCATTGCGAGCACGCCAAAGGCACTGCTCGCCAGGCCGTTTGCTTCAGCTGCGGTGCCCGTGGCGGTCGAATTGCCGCCGGTTGCACGCGAAAGCTGGCCGATTGCGGAGGAATTGGTGCCGCTTGCCAACGAACGGTTACCAAAGGCGGTTGAATTGAGCGCGGTGGAACGTGCGCCTGTGCCAATAGCGACATTGTTGATATCAAAGGCAAAGGCGTTGACCCCGATTGCCACCGCTTCATCGCGCACCGCATTGGCGCCTGCGCCTATGGCAGTTGTTCCCATCCCTTCGGCAATCGCGCCGCGCCCAAGGGCCAGCGCCTGATCGCCGATCGCATGCGCTTCATAGCCTACTGCAATCCCCGACAGGTTGGCTTCTGCATAGCCGCCGATTGCCAGGGCCTCTGTCGATGTGGCGCGCGCGCTGCGACCGATTGCCACTGCGTCTTCATCGCTTGCAAGCGAAGAGCGTCCGATGGCAATCGCGCGCGCGCCACTGGCCTGCGCGAGCCGGCCCGCAGCAAAACTGTCGGCCCCGCTCGCATTGGAGAGAACGCCAATCGCAACCGCATTGGTGCCGGTGGCATCCGAAGCTGCGCCCAAGGCGGTCGCGCCGGTTGCGCGCGCCTGTGCCGAGCGGCCAAAGGCGCTTGTGTTAAAGTGATCAGGATCGGTCCCCGCTTCGGCAAATTGCCCTACCGCAGTGCTGCCGAAACCCATCGCGCTGGCACCGTCGCCGACCGCAACGCTGAGATCTCCGGCGGCGTGTGCGTCCGTACCGAGCGCGGTGGAGTTGCCGCCCGATGCGCTTGCCCCTTCGCCGCATTCGAGGCTGTCATCATCGGTGTTGGCGATGTTGTCAGACCCGTTATCGGTGTTGCAATCGGCGTTGCTGTCGGCCTGTGCCGGAGCAGCGCAAGCAAGCGCTGTGATCGCTACTCCCACATAGAGCGAGAATGCTGCGAGGCGCGGATAAGCGGTGTGTGTTGTGTCGTTCATGGCGCTGTTCAATCTGAACGAAATCGCCCGTCAGTTAAGTATTGTTACCACCGTATCGGAGATTTGGCGCGCCAGTTGGACTTGCGATGCTGCGGGGATTAGCCTTTCAGCCAAACCTAGCCACAGGAGGCCGACCATGCTGCTGCGCCCACTTATTTGTGCTGCCACCTTGATGCTTGCTGCATGCGGCGAAGCGCCTGCGCAAACAGCATTTGCCCCGCCTAAAGATGGCGCAGTTGCCGGCACTGCCACATCGATCCTCAATGCAGGTGTGATGGCTCAGATAGGACCGCAAAGTGATCAAGTGGGGTCGGATGGATTGGCCAAGTTCTTGTTCGATCCGCTTTATGACGATCATTTCGGATCGCTCGAACAATTGCCGCCCGATCTGATCGAGGCGCTTGTCACCGGCGCGCCGCCCTATGACGGGGTGGATGCAGTTTTCGTAAGTCACGCACATGGCGACCATTTTTCTGCCTCCAAGCTAACTCGAATGCTCGCCGAACAGCCTGAA
>Ga0316207_10004258_pt1 | contig 12533 bp, 8 predicted proteins | sample 6weekpyrite_MG_FD_204943 | JGI IMG/M metagenome (GOLD analysis project Ga0316207, IMG submission 204943) | Microbial mat bacterial communities from mineral coupon in-situ incubated in ocean water Damariscotta River, Maine, United States -... | ecosystem: Environmental > Aquatic > Marine >... | reverse complement strand
ATGACACCGTGTACAAGTGGATAGACAAGGGCGGTATGCCTGCCCACCGCATGGGCCGTCTTTGGAAATTTAAGAAAGATGAAGTCGACGAATGGGTTAAGGCTGGCGGTGCGGCGGATATTACGGGGTCGGATAAATCGGAATGAGCCCAAGGAACGGAAAAAACAATTCAGTCGATCTGGATATCGGGACCCTCTCCGGACATCTCTGGGAGGCGGCCAATATTCTGCGCGGGCCTGTCGACGCGGCCGACTTCAAGACCTACATCTTCCCGCTGCTTTTCTTCAAACGGCTCTCCGATGTTTATGACGAAGAGTATGCCGTTGCACTGGAAGAGTCCGACGGTGACGTGGAATTTGCACAGTTCCCCGAGAACCATCGATTCCAGGTCTCGGAGGGCTGCCATTGGCAAGATGTCCGGGCCAAAAGCGCCAATATCGGTCATGCACTCCAGAAGGCCATGCGCTGCATCGAGCAGGCCAATCCGGACACCCTGCACGGCATCTTCGGTGACGCCCAGTGGACCAACAAGGACCGCCTTTCGGACGCGCTGCTTAAGGACCTGATCGAACACTTCTCGTCGCTCAATCTGGGGAATGAGCACTGCAAGGCGGACATCCTCGGCCAGGCCTACGAATACCTGATCAAGAAATTTGCCGACCTGACCAACAAGAAGGCCGGTGAGTTCTATACCCCGCGCTCCGTGGTCGCGCTGATGGTCCGCATCCTGGCGCCCAAGGCCGGGGAAACCATCTACGACCCGGCCTGCGGTACCGGCGGCATGCTCCTCGAGGCGCTGCACCATGTCAAAGAGCATGGTGGTGACGAGAACCTCATGCTGGGCAAGCTCTATGGCCAGGAAAAAAACCTGACCACATCCTCCATCGCCCGGATGAACCTCTTTCTCCACGGCGCGGAAGATTTCCATATCGAACGCGGTGACACGCTGCGCTTGCCCGCCTTTTATTCAGGCGACAGCCTCGCCACCTTTGATTGCGTCATCGCAAATCCTCCCTTCTCCCTGGAAAAGTGGGGGGACGACGTCTGGATCAACGACCCCTATGGCCGCAACTTTGCCGGGTTGCCGCCGGCCAAGTCCGGCGACTTCGCCTGGGTTCAGCACATGATCAAATCCATGGCCCGTAAAACGGGCCGCATGGCGGTAGTAGTGCCCCATGGTGTGCTGTTCCGCATGTCCAAGGAAGGCAAAATCCGCCGCAAGCTGCTGGAGATGGACATCCTCGAAGCGGTGATCGGTCTCGGCCAGAACATTTTCTACGGCACCGGTCTCGCGCCCTGTGTGCTGGTCTTTCGGGACAGCAAGCCCAAGGCTCACCGCCAAAAGGTGTTGTTCATCGACGCCTCGAAGGAGTTCAAGACCGGCCGGGCACAGAACAAACTATTGCCGGAGCACGTGGACAACATCCACCACTGGTACGAAGGCTATCAGGATGTCGAAGGGATCAGCCGGGTGGTCACGCTCGATGAAATCCGGGAAAACGACTTCAACCTGAATATCCCTCGTTACGTGGAACCGGTGATCGAGGAAGAATCCATGACCATCGATCAGGCCGTCGCCAACCTCAAGGATTCGCTGGCGGCAGCGTATGCGGCAGAAGATCGCCTGAAGGGACTGCTGATACGGGAGGGCCTGCTTTGAAGATGTATCAGTACCAGTCGCCCATCGGCCGTTTCCTCATCAAACCCCAAGCCAATAGCCGCTGGGGCCTGTGGTTCAAGGACGAGTTGCTCGGTTCCTATCACTCAGCCCTGGCTGCGGCTGATGACGTCTACACCCAGGCAACCGGTGACTACGACTGGGACTCCCTGGATGGCGTCGATATTCCAACGGACATTTACGAATGGGAAGTGCTAGCGCAATGAAGAAGAACAAGCACATTTCCCAATCAGAGCTGGAATCCTATCTCTGGGGCGCGGCCACCTTGCTGCGCGGTTACATAGACGCCGGGGACTATAAGCAGTTCATCTTCCCGTTGCTGTTCTACAAGCGCCTGTGCGACGTCTATGACGAGGAGCTGGCCGATGCGCTGGAGGAGTCCGGCGGCGATCAGGAATACGCCGCGCTGCCCGAACAGCACCGCTTCCAGATCCCGGAAGACGCCCACTGGAAGGCCACCCGAACCAAGGTCAAAAACGTGGGCAAGGCCATCCAGGAGGCCCTGCGCGCCATAGAGAAGGCCAACCCCGATACCTTGTACGGGGTCTTCGGCGATGCCCAGTGGACCAATAAGGACCGCCTGCCCGATCACATGCTGCGCGAGCTGATCGAGCACTTCAGCTCCCAGACGCTTTCGGTTACCAACTGCCCGGAGGATGAACTGGGCGTGGGCTACGAATTTCTGATCAAGAAGTTCGCCGACGATTCCGGCCACACCGCAGCGGAGTTCTATACCAACCGCACCGTGGTTCACCTGATGACCGAGATACTTGAACCCAAGCCGGGTGAGTCGATCTATGACCCGACCTGCGGTTCGGCGGGTATGCTGCTCTCCGCTGTTACCCATCTCAAGTGGCAGAACAAGGAATGGCGCAACCTTAGACTCTATGGTCAGGAGCGCAACCTGCTTACCTCGGCCATCGGCCGCATGAACCTGTTCCTGCACGGTATCGAGGACTTTCGCATCGTCCGGGGCGATACCCTGGCCCATCCCGCCTTTGTCGAAGGCGACCGGCTTATGCAGTTCGATGTGGTGCTGGCCAATCCGCCGTACTCCATCAAGCAGTGGGACCGCGATGCCTGGGCCGCCGATCCGTGGGGCCGGAACATTTACGGCACTCCCCCACAGGGGCGCGCCGACTATGCCTTCTGGCAGCACATCATCAAGAGTATGAAGGCCAGGAGCGGCCGCTGCGCCATCCTGTTTCCGCATGGCGTCCTCTTCCGCAACGAGGAACTGGCCATGCGTGAAAAGCTGATCACTCACGACGTGGTGGAGTGTGTGCTGGGTCTCGGTCCCAACCTCTTTTACAACTCGCCCATGGAAGCCTGCGTCGTTATCTGCCGCATGAACAAGCCCAAGGAGCGCAGGAATAAGGTGCTCTTTATCAACGCGGTGAACGAAGTAACCCGCGAGCGGGCGCAGAGCTTTCTTACTGATGGCCACCTCCAACGCATTGTCGCCGCTTACCAGGCCTTTAGCGATGAGGACGGTTTTGCCCGGGTGGTCAGCAATGACGAGATCAGGGAGAAAGGCAGCAACCTCAGTATCCCACTCTACGTCCGGTCGGAAAACGGAAACGGCAATGGCCAAGCAGTGACCGAAGCGGTCAGCCTCAAACAGGCTATTGCGAACTGGCAGCAAAGTTCGATGGCATTGCGCGAGTCGCTGGATGGCCTCTTCGCGGTGCTTGAGGACTCACGGATGATGGGAGGTGGCAAATGAGTGCGCAACTCCAGAAGCCCGGCTGGAACATGGTCAAGTTTGGCGAAGTGGTGAAAAACGCCAATCTTGTGGAGCGTGATCCTGAGGCCAATGGCATAGAAAGAATCGTCGGGCTTGACCACATCGACCCCGAGAATCTGCATGTTCGGCGCTGGAACTCCATTTCGGATGGCACCTCATTTACCCGGAAATTTGTGCCAGGGCAGACTCTCTTTGGGAAGCGACGGGCCTATCAGCGAAAGGTGGCCTACGCTGAGTTTGAAGGTGTTTGCTCCGGGGACATCCTGACTTTTGAGTCGAAAGACAGAAAGGTTCTGCTGCCGGAACTCCTGCCGTTTATCTGTCAGAGCGATGCGTTTTTCGATCATGCGCTTGACACTTCGGCCGGCTCGCTGTCGCCGAGGACCAGTTGGAAGGCTTTAAAGGACTTTGAATTCCAGCTGCCACCACTTGGTGAACAGAAACGCATTATCGAGATCCTATGGGCGGCTGATGAGGCAGTTGAAGAGTACCAAGAATCTCTTAATGCACTAAGTGTGCTTAAGAGTCGTGCATTTAGAGAATTATTGAAGCATGAGTCAACCGTAGAAGTACCATGTGGTGAGTTGTATAGCCTTCCACCGCGTAACGGTTTCTCACCTAAAACCAATGCGTCTGGATTAGGAAGTCCAACGCTGAGTATTGGCGCGGTCAGGGATGGAAGAGTTGTTCCGGATGGGAATACAAAATATGCAGAGATATCCGCATCGGACCTGGAAAAGTATCGTTTGAGCCATGGAGATATCTTGGTCGTCAGGGGTAATGGTAATAAAAACCTTTGTGGGAGAGCTGGGCTTGTATCTGAGGTTCCAGACGACTGCTTCTATCCGGATCTTCTCATCCGAATAACATTTGATGAGAAGAAGGTTCTTCCTGGTTTTGCTGTCGCGCAATGGAATGACCCGATTACACACAGAAAACTTCTCACTTATGCAAAATCGACCAACGGGATTTGGAAGATCAATGGTAAGGATCTGCGTCAACATAAAATTTTGGTTCCTTCCATTGATGTGCAAAAGGAAATCGTAGGGCATATATCAACCATCGGCGCTCGTGAAACGAAGATTTCCGATCATGTCGAACTCCTTCATGGCCTTCAAATGCAAATCGCCAATGATGTAATAGGGGGAGCCGCCCATGTTTAACGAAGAAAACACGGTCGAGCAGATGGTTCTCGACACGCTCTGCGAGGGCGTAACTTCGAACATGGTTGCCGAAGAGCGTGCCAGTTACGGCGGCGAGATAAAGAGTTGGCGCTTTATCGCTGCAGAAGAATTGCCGCGTCAGCACTCCGACGTGCTGGTGGAGTCGATGGTTCGAGATGCCCTCATCCGCCTGAACCCGGAAATCAAGGCCCAGCCCGACCGCGCCGACGAGGTGCTCTATCGTCTGCGGACTATTCCGCTGTCAGTACAGAGCGAAGGCCTGGTGCGGGCCAACGAGCTGTTTGCCGAATGGCTGCGGGGTGAAAAATCCATGCCCTTCGGTGAGCGCGGCGAACATACCCCGGTACGCCTGATCGACTTCGAGAATCTGAGCAATAACGATTACGTGGCCACCAACCAGTGGGTCTACCCGGTTAAGGAAGGCGGCCGCCGCTTCGACATCATCATGCTGGTCAACGGTGTCCCGCTGGTGATCGGCGAGGCCAAGACGCCAGTGCGCCCGGCGGTGACCTGGGTGGACGGGGCCAGTGACATCCACAACGGCTATGAACAGAGCGTGCCGCAAATGTTCGTGCCCAACGTCCTTTCCTTTGCCACCGAGGGCAAGTGCTATCGTTACGGCTCGGTGCGCATGCCCATCGATATCTGGGGGCCGTGGCACGAGGGCGAGAACAAGGCCGAGGGGACGCTTGCGGACGTGCAGCGCTCCATCCGTTCCATGCTCCGTCCTCATGTGGTGCTGGACATCCTGCAGAATTTCACCCTGTTCGCCACCGACAAGAAACACCGGCGCATCAAGATCATCTGCCGTTATCAGCAGTACGAAGGCGCCAACCTGATGGTAGCCCGAGTGGTCAAGGGCTATCCCAAGAAGGGCCTGATCTGGCACTTTCAGGGCTCGGGCAAGTCATTGCTGATGGTGTTCGCGGCCCAGAAACTACGGATGCACCGCAAGCTCGGCAATCCCACGGTGATGATCGTGGTGGATCGTATTGATCTGGATACCCAGATCACCGCCACCTTCAACGCCGCTGATATCCCGAACATGATAGGGGCCGCTACCCGGCAGGAGCTGCAAAGCCTGCTGGGAGCCGATACCCGCAAGATCATCATCACCACCATTCACAAGTTCGGGGAGGCGGGCGGCTGCCTGAACGATCGCCCGAACATCATCGTGATGGTGGACGAGGCGCACAGAACCCAGGAGGGTGATCTGGGTCGCCAGATGCGCGATGCGTTGCCCAATGCTTTCCTCTTTGGCTTGACCGGCACGCCGATCAACAAGCGAGACCGTAATACCTTCTGGGCCTTCGGCGCGGACGAAGACGAGCAGGGTTACATGAGCCGTTACTCGTTCCAGGACTCGATTCGGGACAAGGCCACGTTGCCGCTTCACTTCGAGGCAGTGGATGTAAAGCTGCACATCGATAAGGACGCCATCGATGAAGCTTATTCTCAGATGACCGACCAGCTGAGCGACGAGGACAAGGATGACCTGGCCAGGCGGGCCGCCAAGATGGCGGTGTTGATCAAGGCCCCGGCCCGGGTACAGGCCATCTGCCAGCACATTGTCAATCACTACCAGGACAAGGTCGAGCCGAACGACTTCAAGGCCCAGGTGGTGACCTTCGACCGTGAATGCTGCGTGCTCTACAAGAAGGCCATGGACGAGCTGGTCGGCCCAGAGGCAAGTGCCATTGTCATGCATACCCAGGGCGGCAAATCAGACACATTTGCCGAGTGGAAACTCTCCAAGGATGAAGAGGAGAAGCTGCTGGATCGATTCCGTGATCCTGAAGACCCGCTCAAATTCCTGATCGTTACCTCCAAACTGCTGACGGGATTCGATGCGCCGATTCTTCAGGTCATGTATCTGGATAAACCGATGAAGGACCACAACCTGCTGCAGGCGATCTGCCGAACCAACCGCGTCTATACCGGCAAGACCCATGGACTGATCGTGGACTACCTCGGCATCTTCGACGACGTGGCCACGGCACTTGATTTCGACGAGAAGGCGGTGCAGAAGGTAATCACCAACCTGGATGACCTCAAGAAAGAACTGCCGGGCGTGGTGGCGAAATGTCTGGCGTTTTTCCCTGGGGTGGACCGCACCGTCGGCGGCTACGAGGGACTGATCGCGGCGCAGGACTGCCTGCCGGATAACGAGACTCGGGACAGGTTTGCGGCGGAATACTCGGTGCTCTCCCGACTCTGGGAAGCGTTGTCGCCCGATCCCTGTCTGGGGCCCTACCAAACCGACTACAAATGGCTGACCCAAATCTATGAATCGGTGAAGCCGCCGAGCGGCAACGGCAAACTGCTTTGGCATACGCTAGGGGCAAAGACCATCGAACTGGTCCATGAAAATGTCCACCTGGAAACCGTGCGGGACGATTTAGACACCCTGGTGATGGACGCCGAAGTGCTTGAGGGAATGCTCGATGCCAAGGACCCGGACAAGAAATCCAAGGAGATCGAGATCAAGATTATTGCCCGCTTGCGCAAGCACAAGGATAACCCGAAGTTCGTTGCCTTGGGCGAGCGTCTCGAAAAGCTCAAAGAACGGCATGAACAGGGGCTGCTGCACAGCATCGATTTTCTCAAGGAGCTGCTGACCCTGGCCAAGGAGGTCGTTCAGGCCGAGAAGCGGGTGGACCCCGTCGATGAACAGGCCAAGGCGAAAGCGGCGCTGACCGAGCTGTTCGTTGAGGTTAAGACCGGCAACACGCCGGTCGTGGTCGAGCGGATTGTGGCGGACATCGACGAGATTGTGCGCCTGGTTCGCTTTCCAGGTTGGCAGGACACCAAGGCGGGAGAACGTGAAGTTCAGAAAGCCTTACGCAAGGTGATTTACGTCAAGTACAAGATCAAGGATCAGGACCTGTTTGACAAGGCATTCGGATATATCCGGCAGTACTACTAAGAATTTTAATGAACACGGAGAAAAATATGGCGGACTCTGAACAAACCACAGCGCCCCCCGAGGCCATGCGGGATGCAGTGATCAGTATGGCAGTGGAGTCCTGGCGCTTCGGTCGGGTATTTGATCGTCTGCTGTTGAAACTCGATGCCGGGGAACAGAATCGGTACAAGAGCCAGTTCCGTTGGTTCATCAAAAAGGTCGAAGAGGCCCTGGAACAAGCGGATTTGAGGATCGTCGATGTCGAGGGTCATGCCTTCGATCCTGGAATGGCCGCCACCCCGTTGAATATCGACGAGTTCGATGCGCAGGATTCTTTGATGGTCGATCAGATGCTCGAGCCGATCATCATGGGGAAAGAAGGTTTGGTTAAGACAGGAACCGTCACTTTGAGGAAGGTGGAACTATGAAAAATTTCGTTGGCATAGACCTGGGTACAACAAACAGCGCGATTTGTTCCTATGACGGTTCCGATACGCGGGTGTGGAAGAGCCCTCAACAAAACGACGTTACTCCCTCGGCGATCTATATCGACAGGCGCGGTAACAAGCAGATTGGTTTTAACGCATACAACATGGCACCGCAAAGCCCGGACAACTCTGCGATGCTTTTCAAGCGGTTGATGGGTACAAGTACGCCAATTAATCTTCCAGCGGTCGATATTACGATGACTCCGGAAGAGTGCTCAGCGGAAATTCTAAAAGTTCTGTTCGGTTACCTGCCTGAGGAAATCAGAAATGATCCGGATACCGGAACCGTCATAACTGTCCCTGCGGCGTTCAACCAGATGCAGAAGGATGCCACCATGCAGGCTGCCAGTATGGCCGGTCTCGGCAAGGTTGCGCTGATGCAGGAACCGGTCGCTGCGGTCATGAGCGTTATGCGTGCCCGCAATACCGACGGCATGTTCCTGATCTACGATCTGGGTGGTGGCACGCTGGATATCGCCATTGCCGAAAGCCTCGGTGGACGGGTTAATCTCCTCGCCCATGGTGGTATCGCCATGTGCGGTGGCCGAGATTTCGACCGTGTGCTCGTCGATAATGTTGTACGTCCCTGGCTGCTGGAAAACTTCGACCTTCCAGAAGACTTTTCAGTGAATCCTGGTTTCAAGTCGCTCATGCGGCTGGCTATCTGGGCCACTGAACGCGCCAAGATTGAACTTTCGGCGCGCGAGGATACGGTTATCAGCCTGTCGGAAACCGAGGCCCGGGTACGGGATCTCAAAGACAACGAAATTTATCTCGACATTCCCTTGCAGCGTGATACCTACGACAAGCTGATTGCCGCGCGCGTCGGTGAGTCAATCGAGTCGGCACGAGAGACACTCAATAAGGCCGGTCTTTCCCCGCACGACCTGGAACGCATCGTTTTCGTTGGTGGCCCGACCAACTACAAGATGCTGCGCGACAAGGTTGCTTTCGAGCTGGGGATTCCGGGGAACACCGATGTAAATCCCATGACCGCCGTGGCGGAAGGTGCGAGCCTGTTTGCGGAGTCGATTGACTGGAGTTCCCAGAACCGCTCTCGCAAGAACACTCGTGGGCAGATTTCTTCTGGAGGCGGACTGGAACTGTCTTTCAATTACATTGCCCGCACCCCGGATGTTAAGGCCAAGATCGCAGTTCAATTGGCGGGTGAGGCTGCGTCCGGCTCAGAATTCCAGGTCGATAGCGTCGACACTGGCTGGACCTCCGGCCGCATGCCTCTCAAGCACGGCGCAACCCTCGACGTCAGTCTGACAAAAACCGGCGAAAATATCTTCAAAGTGTTCGTGTTCGATTCCGTGGGTGGCCCCATTGCCCTGGAACAGGACAGCATCGTCATTACCCGAACCGCCGCCACGGTCGATGCAATCCCGGCCTCACACTCAATCGCTATCGCAGTTCTGGATAAGGTTGGCGGCCCACAGGTGCTGGAATATTTGGTGAAATCGGGTGATTCGTTACCTAAGAAGGGGAGTAAGACCTTCAAGGCGGCTGAGTCGCTCAAGGCCGGGTCAACCGGTTCATTAAACTTTGCTCTTTGGGAAGGTGAAATCGAAGACCCCATTACCGATAACCGCCCCGTCGGCGTCTTGAAGATTTCCGGATCCGATTTCGACGACGGCGTTATTCCGGCCGGCGCCGATCTGGAATGCGAATACGAGATTCTGGATTCCGGCAACATCATCATCGAAGTATCCGTGCCTTGCATCGGCGGGACCTTTCATTCCGGGAAGAACTTCTACTCCCGCCAGGAGGGACAGCTCGACTACACAGCGGCCGCCACCATGGTAGTCGAGGAGGGTGAAAGGACTCTGAACCGAATCGACGAGATCAATGACGTGGTGGACAACCCGAAACTCGATCAAGCACGTCAGAAGCTTGAATCCGCTGTCTCCCTCGATCCTGAGGAAGCGGAGACCGAGAAGTCACAGGAGGCCATGGAGAAGGTGCTCGAGGCGCGGCGGCTCCTTGCTCAGGTAAGAAAGGAGCACCTCAAGGAAATTCGCCAGATTGACCTCGACTATGTGGTGTCCTTCTTCGACGAGCATATTCGGGAGCATGCCCGTCCGTCAGAGGCGTCGGGCTTCGATAACCTGGCGAAGACGGCTCAACGCTCAATCGACCGAAATGATAAGGATTTCGAGCACCACCTTGATGAACTGAAAGGCAAAAACTTCGAGATCCTTTGGCGGCAAGACTGGTTTGTGGTCGAGCGGTTCAAATGGATGGTCAGCTCGCCCCATCTGTTTGCGGACAAGCATCGTTTCGAGGAACTCGCCCAGATCGGCACGCAACTCATGCGCTCCGATGAAATTGAAAAACTTCGTGCCGTGGTTGCCCAGCTTTCGATGATTCAGATCGGTGGCGGTCCAGACAACGAAATGTTCGATGTAGCCAACATTATCAGGGGATGATTCATGGCGAAGGACTTATGGCTACCTAAAGGATATGAATTGCCGGACGGATCGAAAGTCCGGTCGCTCCTCTATTCAGGAGACGAGTGGCAGATTTTCGATACCAATGGCTCGAACAATATCCTGCTCACCCGTCCAGAGCTGGCGCAGAAGTGGATTGAACTCGGTTTTCTCGATGAATCCCTGTTCAAAGATGTCGCGTTTGGGGGTGAATCATTCCGGAGCATGAGCAGCCATAAGAAGTACGCATTGACGCCGGTTGAGAATGGGAAATCACCGGAAAGCAAGGTCGATGCAATGGCTTTTGCGTTCGCGCTCAAAGAGTCCCGGAAACTGTCAGAGGACGCCTCTTTCCATGATTCCGTTTATGTGGAGCAGTACTCCAGATTGCTCCCGGGCTGGACGCTGACACCCCACGTCGATGATGAGGTGGTCTTGGGCACCTGGATTACCGGTGGGGTCGTCATATCAACAGAATCTTTCAGACGGTTGACCAAGCTGACCGGCTGGATGCCCGCTGGTGATCTGGCGGAAATCATAAATGCCGCCGGGTTCGTTGTACCTGCAGACGCTGGGCTACTGGCTAAACGCAAGCCCGCTTCTCAATTCAGAAGCGATGCAAAGACCGCCATTGCGAAGGAGGCTGTTGAGCCTGAACAGCCGCAATCGCCTGGGAGCACGACCGAGGCCAAGGTATTCCAACTTCCGGGGCGACCACAACTTGAGGAGTTTTTCAACGAACACGTCATCGACATCATCTTCAATGCCGAGAAATATCAGGCTCTGGGTATTGATTTCCCTTCGGCTATTGTCCTGCATGGACCGCCGGGTTGTGGCAAGACCTTCGCCGTGGAACGGCTTGTCGAATTTATCGATTGGCCTAGCTACTCGATTGATTCCAACAGCGTTGGCAGCCCCTATATTCACGAAACCAGTAAGAAGATTTCGCAGGTTTTCGATACGGCGATTGATGGCGCTCCGTCCGTGGTCGTCATCGATGAGATGGAGTCGTTTCTCACAGATAGGAAGTCTGGCAGCTCATCAGGATTGCATCATGTAGAAGAGGTTGCCGAGTTCCTTCGACGCATTCCCGAAGCCATCAAGAACAAAGTGCTGATAATCGCCATGACAAATATGATCGAAATGATCGATCCGGCCATTCTGCGCCGTGGGCGGTTCGACCACATCATAGAAGTCGGTATGCCGTCGAGGGAAGAGGTGTCGTCTCTGGTCGACTCACTATTGAGCAAGCTTCCGACATCTGACGACCTTAACCTGAACAAGATCCTCGATGCGCTCACGGGTAAGGCTCTGTCCGATTCAGCATTCGTTATTCGCGAGGCAGCACGGCTGGCAGCCAAGGCAGGAAAGACACAGCTTGATCAGGAAAGCATCGATGCCGCCTTGAACAGTCTGCCTAAAGATACAGAAAAGAAAAGCAGGCGCATCGGATTCGTCTGGGACGACGAGTAACTGGAGGGGAGTATGGACCTACAACAAAATCCTTTTCATGTCTTGACTGCCAGCCCCCGTGATAACCGTCGACGGATCATGGAACTGGCCGATGAACGCAGCCTGCTTCTTGATTCAAGTGAGGTTATGGAAGCCCGCTCGGAGTTGACCAACCCGCGGAAGAGGCTCTCCGCAGAAGTCGCATGGCTACCAGGCATCGGGCCAAAAAGGGCCGGAGAGGTATTGTCGCTGCTCGAATCCTCGCCAATGGATCTGCTCGCTGTCGATAAGCTGTCGTCAATTGCCCGGGCGAACCTGCTTGCGGCAGGCCTCGCTCTTTTACCCGACCACAATGCCGATGACATTGCAGAATGGATTCTCGAAATTTCATGGGCCTTTGAGGACATCGACCCCGAAGAGTTGAGTGTGATTATCAACGAAGAACGGGTTGTTTCCGGTTTTCCAGAAGTGTCAGACCTTTCGGCTGTCGAAGCGGCAATCCAGGAACGGCGAAGGCACTATCGCCAGGTCATCAAGTCTGCCCTCGATAACCTTTCGCCAAAGGAGCTCGTGAGGGCCGTTACCGTTGTCGTTGAGTCTGCAACTAATGACGGGGAGAAGCATGGGCCGATTCTGATAGATGACCT
>Ga0316207_10004257_pt1 | contig 12536 bp, 13 predicted proteins | sample 6weekpyrite_MG_FD_204943 | JGI IMG/M metagenome (GOLD analysis project Ga0316207, IMG submission 204943) | Microbial mat bacterial communities from mineral coupon in-situ incubated in ocean water Damariscotta River, Maine, United States -... | ecosystem: Environmental > Aquatic > Marine >... | reverse complement strand
AGTGTGGTGGAATTATTTGCATACCCATGAAATTACCCATTAATGAGTAGCTTAAATATCAGTAAAGAGATCATGATCCATGCTTCACCAGCAGCGGTGTTCGATGCACTGACCCAGAGCGACCAAATCCTCCGTTATTTTCCGCTTAATGAGGTAATCTCTGAGTGGCGGCAAGATACAGAAATTCTGTATAAAGGGGAGGTTAACGGGGTACCGTTTACTGATTACGGTGTAATTGAATTATTGGACAGACCAAATTGTTATCGCTACCGCTACTGGAGTGATAACCACGGTACTGAGCGACAGCCAGAAAACCACCTGACCATCTCATATTCATTATCAACAAACGCTAACGGTACTTTTCTTAAGCTTGAACAGCGTAATATTCCGTCAGAGACGCTATTCAAATTCATGGATGATGTTGTGTGGGACTACCTGCTAAATGAATTAAAAAACTATTTAGAAATGAGTAATTAAATAGTGCCCTGGGAGTATAAAGAACTTTTTAGTGCGATTGCAATCGCACTTACCTTTGCGGCTTTCTACCCCTATATCCGTTCGATTAAAGCAGGTGAAACTAAACCTCATGTCTTTTCGTGGGCAATCTGGGGCTCGACTACATTCATCGTCTTTCTGGCTCAGCTTGAGGGCGGAGGCGGTGTGGGTGCATGGCCAATCGGAATCTCTGGCATCGTGACGATCTATGTCGCATACCTTGCCTATCGCCATCAATCAGATATCACGATTACAAAATTAGACTGGTGCTTTTTTATCTCGGCTCTATGCTCATTACCAGTCTGGTATCTTACATCTGATCCACTGTGGGCAGTCGTCATTCTCTCCGCCATCGATGTACTTGGGTTTGGGCCAACCTTCCGTAAAAGTTATCATCAACCACACCAGGAACGACGTCTGTTTTTTGCATTATTTTTAGCGCGAAATCTTGTCGTGATTATTGCGTTAGAGTATTACTCTTTAACCACGGTTCTTTTTCCGGCGGTGATTGCAGCGATGACTCTATGCGTTATTGTGATGATCAGTTACCGACGAATTAAAATCATCCGGTAGACTTAACGTACTCAACCAAATCACGCTATCAAACCAAAGATAATATTCACACCGATAGTTTAGTAAGTCGTTTCCCGCAGCGTACTATAGCAATCCAAATTTCACCGGCAATCGCAACAGTACCGCCACTGGCTCACTATCAATTTTAGCCGGGTAAAAGGTTGAAGCAAGAACCGCATTCCTGGCTGCCATATCGAACTGCTCACCGGCGGACTTTAAAATATTAACCCGCCTTACCCGCCCCTCTTTGTCGATCAATGCCTCCAGTCTAACAACGCCACTGATGCCACGCGCGCGCATCACTTCGGGATAAACAGGTTCTTCCCTGTGTAGAAAGCGCGGCGCTTGCGTGAGCTGAAAGATGGGCACAGGTGTCGGCAAAGCATTTTTTGCCGACTTTGCGAATGCAGGAGGTTGAGGGGGTTGCAGGTTCGGTTTGGCAGACTCTTCAACGGCTTCCGAATTTTCATCCAAAGTAGCATGCTTCATCGCTTTACGTGGAATGTTCTCCACTATTTTGTTCGCTTTCGAAGCTGGTTCTGGTATTGGCAGGGGTGGTGATTCGTTCGCCACCGCCTTCGTGTGCTGTGGCTTCGTTTGGGGGAGTGGCTCCTGTTTCTGTTGTTTAGCGGGCATCGGCCATGTTGCCAGCTCCACTACCAACAGTGGACGCTGTTCTGTGACGAGTGTGCGATAGCTTGCCAACAGAGTGATGGAGAACAGAAGAGCCGATGTCGCAAGGATGCCAGCCACTATCGCAAGGCCAAACAGTGGCACATTACGGCCGATGTTACTTTTCATCGGTGGCGATTCCGAGCTGTCTGGCCCCTCCGGCTTTCGCTGCATCGATGATGTTGATCAGTGATTCAGTGGTGGCTCGACGATCAGCATGCACGGTGACGGCCAATTGTGGTTTGATAGCCAGCTCGGCCTTCAACAACCGTTCTATATCGTCCGTAGTGACCGGCTGGTTTTCTATATAGGCGCTCCCCTGTTGATCCAGTGTGATGACGATCTGCTCATCGCTCAACGCGGCCCCGTTTTCCGAGCTGGGCTTTTCGATCAACAGGCCATCGTTATCCGGGAATACCGTGGTCACCATAAAAAAGATCAACAGCAGGAAAACAATATCGACCAGTGGTGCCATACTGATTTCGGGTTTTCCCGTGTTCAATTTCGGCATCGGCTGAACTATCCCGCTCCAATCTCGGGGGCAGAGGTCATCCCTGCGCATGGTGATAGCCTGTTTTCAATGCGGTGATATCACGATGCAACACCAGTTGGATCGCCTGATGTGTAATCGTCATCAGGGCGCTAACCCGACGTGACAACAGGTGATGCAGGAAGATCACCGGAATGGCGATGATTAAACCGCTGGCGGTGGTCAGCAGCGCCTGGGAGATGCCATCAGCCATGGCATCGGGTTTGCCGCTACCTTGCAATGCAATCACTTCAAAGACATTGATCATGCCAGTCACCGTGCCGAGTAATCCTAGCATGGGCAACAACGAGCCAAGGATAGCGATGGTAGCAAGACTGCCCTCCATCTTCGGTGCAATCTCCGCCAGGTGGATATTAAATTCTTTGGCGACATCTTCTTTCGATTGAATCTCGGGCCAGTTAATCGCGGCAAGCAGCTGGGCGATCGGGCTCGCCCCGCCATTCGCTTTAGGCAGATAGTCACTCTCGGAACGCAAGCGAAGATAATCAAACCGCGCATTTTTCATCAAAGAAAGACCTCGCAGCCCCTCCCAGACCAACATCACCATCGCCATGCAGGCGACAATAAAGATCACCCACATGATCGGGCCGCCGCTGTTCATCAATGATAGAAATTCATATTGAATATTCATGCTGCTAATACTCCACTTCTATGCCGAAAAACGGAAAAAATGACATCCCGGTAATCTCGGTGGGGTTGTCGATCTTTTCGTATTCATCGCCGTAGTCGTATTCGACAACATTGCTGGCGAAGGTGACATTTTGCAGATCGAGATATAACTTCAGTTTCGCTTCATTAAACAGCACTTGTCGTCCGATGCGCAGATCCACTTTGTAATAGGTAGGCAGGCGTTCGCCATTGTGTTTGCTGTATTCGGCAATCCAGCGGCTAGTGGGATCATTAGGATCTTCTCGATGACGCCCCTTTATCGCTGTATAGGGTCTGCCGGAGTGAACCTGAGCCTTGATACTCCAGTCCCAACGTTTCCAGCTACCACCAAAAGGCTGGCCCTTGACTGCGGTGAGGGTGAACGGTTGATCTCCCGAAAAATCGCGCGTGATGCCGGTGATCTCATTAGTACGACGCGATTTAGCCCACGAGAGCGATAACCAGCCGGTCTTACCAGCACTGGGTGTGCGCTTGATAAACAGATCAAACCCATAGGCTTCACCTGTGCCGCGATTGGCGTAGTTGTCCGGAGGTTCATTTTCATCAAGGGCAATCACCAGGTTTTTCATCGGCTTGTGATAGACCTCCGCTTTGATGCTATAGCGCGGATTGAGTTGATGTTCAATGCCGAGAATGCGGTGCTCCGCTTCGGTCATCAATAGCGATGGGTTGCCAAATGACTCAACCACCTGTTCACCCTGCGGCATCTGGATATACTGGCCCCAGGTGGTCGTCAGCAAGGTGTCAGGCGTTAATTTATATTCCAGTGTGGCGCGTGGTGAGTATTGATGGGCATGAAAACCGCCGGTGACCTCGATGTTGGTATGCCGCAGACCAAGCTGGGTGGCCAGACGACCGCTCCACTGCTGGCGAAACTTGATATAGGGGGATGCCTCACTGCCTTTAATCTCTTTTTTCAGGCGATATTTTTTCTGTGAGGTGAAGTCGAAATCGCGATCATTTTCCGTAGCGCTTCGAGGCGCGTAGACGTCTACAGGAATCTTCGCATAACCTGCCGCCAATCCAAAACTGAACTGCGAATTACTTTGAGGACGCCAGCGCAGCTCCGGCTGCAGATGAAGCGCGTTCTCTTCTATATGTGCATAAAAAGGTGTTCCCTGATCATCGCGGCCAATACGGGCAGAACTCTTATCGTGTGCGTAAGCCAATGTCGCAATGCTGTCCCAGTTGCGGTTCCAGCGCTGTTGCCAGGTAAGCCCCGCTGTCTGATATTCGATTTTATCGTGCAGCGCGCCGGCGAGCTGGGGATCGGATTTGGCGGAATCTCGCAACTCCATCTCCATCTCATCACCGGCTGCAAACAGATAACTGTCGAGATAGCCACCGGTCAGCTGATGGCGATAAAGCGCCTGAAAATCGTAAAAACGGGGCACCAGTACTATCTGGTCGGGGTCTTTATCGTCATCATCGGCAAACGCTTCGGTGGCATCGCTGGGCGAGAAGATCAGGTCGAGATAACTGCGCCGCCCGGCGACAAAAAAGCTGTCGCCACCAGCCTCACCGGCAGGGCCTTCCACCAGAAATGAAGTGGCAATGGTGGAGATATCAAACTGGGAGTGCATACGATCATTTTTGGGCGGCCGCAGACGGGCATCGACCACACCCCCCAGGGCATCGCCGTACTCAACAGGAAAGCCTCCCAGAAAGACATTGATGTCCTCAATCAACGCCGGATTGATCGACGACTGGAAACCGCCGAAGTGGTAGAGATATCCGACCGGCGCATAGTTGACCCAGGTAATATTCTCGTTACCGTTACTGCCGCGCATATAGACTTCTGCCGAGCCCTCTTCCGCGGGCACGATGCCTGGCAACGTTGTGATCGCCTTCAGCGGATCGCCGCCACTCCCGGCAGCCTTCTCCAGTTCAGAAGTAGAGAGTGTCAGTTTTGATGTCTTCTCGACCAACCGTTCTGCCGTCACCTCCAGCCCTTCTCCTTCAAAGACGAGCGGTACGAGATAGAAAGTAAATTCAGTACGAGTTTGCGGAATGGTTTTAATCAGTGTTTCAAAGCCTGCCGCCAGCACCTTGACCTGACCTGGCGAGGTAATGTCGGAAAACACGACGCGCCCACTTGCCATCGTTTCGTCATAGAGATCACCATCGTCCAGCACAACCGTCGCTCCTTCAATCGGTGCACCACTCCCTTTCTCTTTGATGGTGATGGTGACACTGGCGGCATGGGCAACATCCACACCAAACAGGGCCGCCATCAACAGGCAGCCGAGGTAGCGTGAAATAGTGCTGTTTGTTCTGGTTGTGACAATCATCTACCTTTCCTCTACACATTCACTGCGGCTTATTCGCAGTGGTTAGTGTAGGAAAAGGTATGATGCGGGTCTGTTGGAAGAGTGTGTTGAAATGTAACTTTATGTAACGGCGAAAAAGATACTGAAATAATAGTGAGCTTTATTAGCAAGATATATGAGCAGTGTTGACTTGCGATTCTGAGCCGGGGCTTAGTCTGTTCATCCAGTCAACGATTTTACGCAAGACCTCTTCGTCAATCGTTATATCAATTTTTGAATATTCTTCGATTTTGCCACTATCGGAAGGCTGGAACAGATGATTAAGCCCGGAGAAGGTGCACACTTCTGACGCTGGATGAGTCTGCATCGCCGCCATCAGAGGGGCGTTTTTTTCTGCGGACACCTGCAGGTCGGTTCCTCCATATAGCGCGAGTACTGGACCGCGAACTGCCTTATACGCCGGAGCTGGGTCATAGTCTGCATACCACATCCCCCACGGAGTCGCCCATAGATTGAGGTTTGCACGGATATCGAACCATGAAAGGTCTTCTGCTTTCAAGTAAGCTTTCATCCTGCGCTTTGCTTCTTCGACGTCTGTTGCGGTTCTTAATATTTTCGTCACTTCAGTAACCTGTTGACGTGCTTTGTTCACTAGCACCTCTGACGAACCTCTCGAACGAAGGATGTCGTGGTTCTAATCGATCATCACATCCGGTAACAATGGCTTTGCCGGTCCCGCCAGAAAAACCATGAAGGCGACATCATGCGCGCTGTTTGCAGCAAGCGGTGCGATATAGCCGCCTTCGGAGTGGCCGATAAAGCCGATGCGTGATGGATTTATCTTTGGATGACGCTGAAGCCATGAAAATACGGCGGCCGCATCGGCAGCGAAATCTTTGGCTGTGGCTACCGAATAATCACCGCTGCTCTGACCGACACCGCGGTCATCATAGCGCAAGACCGCGTAGCCACTGCGGGTCAGGTGATCTGACAGAACGAGAAACGGTTTATGCCCTGCGACCGATTCATTCCGATCCTGCGGGCCAGATCCGGTAATGAGCACAGCTGCCGAGAACGGGCCATCTCCATAGGGCATTGTCAATTCGCCTTCGAGCAGGAGATCGCTTTCACCTCCTGCAAAACGAACAGTCTCGACCCGGTAAGGACGCTCCTTTGGTTCCTGTGGGCGTGGCCACAAACCCAGGGCACAGCCGTAACTGGTGAGCATGCTCACAATAATAACAATCAGTGGTCTGATAGCGCTCTTCACCCCGTTTTCATTCCTCGATATTTTACAGTAACTACTTCACAGTATTCAGGGAGAGGCAAGGGACGATACGAGGCGATGAAATTATTGTATTGAAATGTATCACTGTGTAACAACGAAGATCGTGCTGAAAAGAAGCCTGGTTACAAAGCATCGACGTTGACTCCATCTTGATCTTTCTGTGAATCTTCATTTTCCGGCCAGCGAATTACAAAGCGAGCGCCACCTAATGGTGAATCCACTGTTGAGGTTTCGCCCCCATGCCACTGACTGATCCGTTGTGCAATAGCGAGACCGAGACCATAGCCGCCGGTATCTCGATCACGACTTGCATCGAGACGCTTAAAGGCCTCGAAGACACGTTCGCGTTCGCTTTCGGGAATGCCCGGTCCATCATCGTCAACACTAATCTGATAATGGCCATTATCGTGCGAAAAAACCACGTTAATCCTGGTCTGCGCATAACGCCTGGCATTCTGCAGTAAGTTCCCTAACGCACGCGCCAACAATAACGGTTCGAAGCGGGCGTATTTGAGGGGTTTTTTATCGATCTCATACTCAATTAAAAGATCACTCTTTCCAATCCTTGCTTGTCTGATCACTTCAGTTAACCACGGTTCGATCTCCTGGCGCTGAAATTTCAATGCGGGTTTGTCGCGATCGAAACGGGCATAGGTCAACAGTTCCGCCACCAGTTGATCGAGTTCATCGATATCGGCATTCATGCCTTCCATATAGCGAGCCCGGTCCGCTTCATCGGAAGAAGACTGTAGCATCTCCATGCCAAACCTGAGGCGGGCAATCGGTGTTCTCAACTCATGAGAGACGGCGTTGGTGAGCTCCTTATGTGATGAAATTAATCCCTGAATGCGGTTCGCCATACCGTTGAAGGTTTCAGCCAGAAGGTGCAATACCGAACGTCGCGGTATCGGTGCTCGTACACTAAAATCTCCCTGCCCAAATGCCCTGGTGCTAACATCCAGCCGCTTGAGGTCACGCCATAGTGGGTAGACCCAGAATAACACCGCTAACGCAACCAAACATGCTAGCACCAACAGCAAAATTGTCTGTAGATAATCTAACGTTACCGGTTCAGCGAATGGCCCTATTTTAATAATATAAGGACTATTCGGAATACGGCGATATAAGAAATCCATATCCTCATCAATAATATCCTGCCAGACTATCTCACCCCTTGTTAATGCCAGATACAAAGGTTCTGGTAACTCAACCTGTGTTTGTTCTAATAAAGTAATTGGATAACTAAAGCGACGGCTTAAATCTTCCATCATCTCTGACCAAATATCTTGAGGCTGTTCTAGTAGCGTCATCTCAATCAGATTAAATGTGCTGTTAGAAAGCTGTTGATTATTCCTGTACTCGGACTGTTCAAGTGGAAACTCAAGTATCAATTCACTATTCTGAATTCGTGTATAACTATAACTGGCACCATATACTTGTGAGATAACCAGCTCTCCTTTTTTCAGGCGCTCTTTCATTGAAGGTGTAAGTGTCAAGGATTCAACAGGTACTAGCCGCATAGAAAAACCTTCACCTCGGTTTACTTCTGCGATCAGGTCGGGCCACTGCTCTGGCGCGGTTGCGGCCAGTCGTTTTTCAAGCAGATAAAAGGTGCCTTTCGATAAACCACTAAAGTATTGCTCTAATGTACCTTGCAGGATACTCGACAGGTTAGCCACACCGACAAAGTAAATAATCACTGCGAGTACAAGAATCGAATAGAGTTTAAGAAACAATCGTCCCATCGTCAGACTCCTATTGCCATGCCCCTTTAACAAAAAGATAACCTTTACTGCGAATCGTCTTGATGCGATATGGACGATGGGTATCATCCCCTAATTTTTTGCGCAAACGCGAAACACGAATATCCACCGAACGATCCAGGCCGTCATAACCAATACCACGTAATCGTTCTAAAATAATGTCACGGGTCAATATTTCACCGGCATGACTTGCCAGCAACCACAGCAGATCAAACTCGTTTGTGGTTAATTCCAGTACTTGTCCATCCAGCCATGCTTCACGTGCTGTAGTACTGATTGTAAGCAAGCCATATTTAATATCGCTCATATCGTACACTTCTTCAGAAGAATGATTAGTTGGGGGAGGGCGTCTTAGTAACGCTCGAATACGGGCCAGTAACACTCTTGGTTGAACTGGCTTGGTGACATAATCATCAGCACCGATTTCCAACCCAACGACCTGATCAATATCTTCATCCCTTGCTGTTAACATCAATATAGGGCCGTCATATTTTGGGCGGATAGCCTTGCATACTTCCAAACCATCCAACCCTGGCAACATCAGATCCAGTACCACTATATCAGGACGTTCAGACTCGACCCTTGCACATGCCAAGTCGCCTCGGTGTTCAATGGTTACTTCTATTGCCTGTTGCTGTAGATATTCCTTGATAAGCGCAGAGAGCCGAACATCATCTTCAATCAATAATACTCGAATATTTGTTTTAGCAGCAGAATCGTTTGATGACACTCTTTCCACCTCTTATCAATAAACAGCAGATTTACATAATCACCAGTATAATGAATTCGCCAGTGAAAGCTGTTGCTACTGTGTGCTGTTTTGTATCAATATGTAACCGTTAATACACCCTTCAATCCGCTTTATTTCTGACATACCTGATTATTAAGCTGGTAGTTTTTCTTTTTCAAACTTCGTAAGTTTGTACTTGAACGGGATTAATATGTGAAGTTTTCCCATATGCTGGAACTAAAATTAGTTACTCTCATTCTAGTTCTTTATTGAGTGTGACTTATGAATTTCGATGCAGGAGTATGAAACTAGTGACTCAGTCAACACGAGCAGTAGTAATCTCTGCTCTTGATGGTTCCACTACTCGCTATGATACTTATTTTCAGTCTTATTAAAACGATAGCTAGCACGTTCCACTAAGACTCTAAATATAAAGACTAGATGGGTCGTAATCTGTAGACCATCATTGCTAGTACACTCCCTCTTCTGGGTCATTGGCGAGCGCCTTATGCAGACTGTAGATCATCAACAGCATCAAAACAGAAAGGGCAGTCCTGTCGATATTGCGGCTGTCTACAGTGCGGTTAGACCACCGCCCACCAGTAAAGTGGCCGCCATGCTCGTCCAGTAAACCCTTTGCAAGGACGTGGACCAGATTACTTTCCAATACAAAAACTGGAAAAAATTTCCCCCAGCAGATCATCGCTACTAAACTCGCCCGTTATTTCCCCTAGTACATGTTGTGCCTGCCGTAACTCTTCGGCAAGTAATTCGCCGGTCTGGTTATATTCCAGATGTGCTTTGCCGTTTAGTAGATGTTCATCGACACGTTGCAGGGCATCAATGTGTCTGCGGCGTGCCATGAAACTACCTTCCGCGGTACTGTTGTAACCCATTTTATCTTTGAGGTGTTGCCTGAGAATTTCGATGCCATCACCCCGTTTTGCAGAGAGTGCGATTTCACTAATGCCATTGTTTGATTCAATTGCCGCAGTGCGACCACTACTGTCAATCTTGTTGTAGACCACGCTGTAGTTACAAGCAGGCGGCAACATCGTGATCAGTTCAACTTTTTCTTTTTCTGCATCACCGTTATCATCGATCAATAACAATACCGCATCTGCTTTTTCAATCTCCTCAACAGCACGTTCGATGCCCATCTGCTCAACAATGTTGTCGCTTTGACGCAGACCGGCGGTGTCGATGATATGCAGCGGCAGGCCATCAATCGTGATCTGTTCACGTAACACATCACGTGTGGTTCCGGCGATGTCGGTGACGATCGCGGTTTCACGACTGGCGAGTGCATTTAGCAGACTCGATTTACCGGCGTTGGGACGACCAACGATCACCACCGACATGCCATCTCGCAACAGTGCACCTTGCTGTGCCGACTGCATGATGTCGCGATGCTGTGCGATCACAGTGCTCAACATCTCCAGCACTTTGCCATCACCGAGGAAATCAATCTCCTCTTCGGGGAAGTCAAGCGCGGACTCGGTATAGACGCGCAACTCAATCAGCCTTGCTAATAGCTCATTAATCCGTTTTGAAAATTCACCCTGCAACGAACGCTGTGCCGAACGCACCGCCTGTTCTGAGGTGCAATCAATCAGGTCTGCAATCGCTTCGGCTTGGGTGAGATCAAGTTTGTCATTCAGAAATGCACGTTCTGAAAACTCACCGGGGCGGGCAAGTCGAGCACCCATTTCGATCACCGTTTGCAGCAACATATCGATCACAACCGAACCGCCATGACCCTGTAGTTCCAATACGTCTTCACCGGTAAAAGAATGAGGGGCAACAAATAGCAGCACGATGCCGGTGTCGATCACTTCGCCTGCTCTGTTTTTAAAATCAAGGTATTCTGCGTAACGTGGTTTGGGTTGTCTACCCAATACTTTTTCAGCGATCTCAATCGCGCCTTTACCCGAGACACGCACAATGCCAACACCTCCGCGACCGGGTGGCGTTGCAATGGCTGCAATGGTATCGCTGACTTTTAACATAGGGTTGATTGTATGACGGGTTGTGACAAATAAAAAAGGGCTGCTCTTTCGAACAGCCCTTAATTTATAACTTAACGTTAATCGCTGCTGGCCTCCAGGGCTTTCGGCGGTGGCTTGGGTTTGTCTTTTTTCCCTTTGCCTTTTTTATTTTTACTTTTCTTGTCATCGTCATCACCACTGTCTAATCCCATATCAATGCGGCGCGTGATGTACCACTGCTGCAAGATCGAGAGGATTGCATTGACGACCCAGTAAAGCACCAGCCCTGATGGGAAGAAAGCAAAGAACAGAGTGAAGATAAACGGCAGTGCCGCCATGATCTTCGCCTGCATTGGATCGGGTGGCTTCGGATTCAGCTGCTGCTGAATGTACATTGTTAGCCCCATTAACAATGGCAATACGTAGAACGGATCTTTAGTTGAGAGATCATCGAGCCAGAAAATGAAAGTTGCCTGACGTAACTCGACACTCTCCAGCAGTACCCAGTAAAGCGCAATGAAGACGGGGATTTGTACCAGCATCGGTAAACAACCGCCCATGGGGTTGATCTTCTCTTTCTTGTATAGCTCCATCATCGCCTGACTCATGCGTTGACGATCATCGATATAGCGTTCACGAATCGCGGTAATCTTTGGTGTGACCTTACGCATGTTGGCCATCGAGCGATAACTCTTTTCAGAGAGCTTGTAGAAAACAAGTTTGATCACTAGCGTGACGCAGATAATCGCCCAGCCCCAGTTACCAATCCAGTCATAGAAAAATTTCAGTAACCAGAAAAGTGGTTCTGCGATCAGCGTCAAGATGCCATAGTCAACAGTCAAAACGAGTCCATCCGCAACTGGCTCTAAACGTTCCTGTGTTTTTGAACCGACATATAAACCAGTCTTAAATGTATTGGTAGCGCCCGGTTCAACTTCAACTTCAGGGGATACAAGGCCGAGGGTATAACGGCCATCATCAAGCGCCTTACTATAGTAGTGGTTAGGCTCGTCTCTGTTTGGAATCCATGCGCTTACAAAGTAATGCTGAATGATTGCTGCCCAGCCATTATTTATATCACGCGCAAGATTTTCATCTTCCATGTCACTAAAGTGAATTTTTTCATAACTCTCCTCTTCACTAAAAATAACACCACCGGTATAGGTGTGAATAAAGAATGAGCTTTCACTATCTGCTGCAGCTGTACGTTGTAGTTGTCGATACTGATGACCGCGCCACACCTCACCACTGTTATTGATAATCTGATGATCAACTTCGATCAGAAAGCTATTGCGTTTAAAGGTATAGGTTTTGATGACGGTGATGCCGTCTTCACTTTCCCAACGAAGTGGTACTTTTAATTCATCACTAGCGTCGGCAAGGGTGTAATCCAGCTGCTCTGCCTTATAGATTTCGTGATGATCTGGCGCAGAATTTCCTGATAACAAACCGCTCTGTGCGATAAAGAGTCTGAAGCCTTTGTCTTCCATCAACTTAAAGGGCACATCTGGCTGACTCGCAGCAACCGGGTAGGTAAG
>Ga0316207_10004256_pt1 | contig 12537 bp, 26 predicted proteins | sample 6weekpyrite_MG_FD_204943 | JGI IMG/M metagenome (GOLD analysis project Ga0316207, IMG submission 204943) | Microbial mat bacterial communities from mineral coupon in-situ incubated in ocean water Damariscotta River, Maine, United States -... | ecosystem: Environmental > Aquatic > Marine >... | reverse complement strand
CCAGAAAGAGGATCATTACCAGATCCTCCCGTTGCCCTGCGCATGCTCCCAGGCGACGTACGCGAACAGCGCGGGCCACGCCGCAGACATCAAGATTACGGAGATCAATTCCGCCAGCCCGCCATCAAGAGACGGATCAGCCGTCACCACCGCAGTGCAGTAGAGGGCAACGCCCCACGCCGTGTGCAGGTACGTCCCCGCGAGAATCAGAAAGGCCACCAGCATCATCAACCTCCAACCGGGCGCTACCCGGCTTGCCTCATCAGTGGTGGAGCGACCACCAGACGCCCCGGAGGGCGTTTCGGCTAGAACGGGATGTCGTCGTCAGGTGCGCCACCGCCACCGCCGTAGTTGCCGCCACCACCGTAGTTGCCAGCCGGCCCCTGATTGTACCCGCCTCCCGAATCGCCACCACGCGGAGGTCCGCCCTGCTGGCCACCCTCGCCACGTCCGCCGATGAACTGGAGGCGGTCGGCGACCAACTCCCAGGTGCGGATCTTCTGGCCGTCCTTCTCGTACTCACCCGTGCTGATCCGGCCCTCGACGAGCACCTGACGGCCCTTCGCCAAGAACTTCGCGGCGTTCTCGGCAGTCTTGCCAAAGCACGTCACGCGGAACCACGTCGTCTCGTCCTCCCAGCGATCGCCGACCTTGCGCCGACCGTTGACTGCGACCCGGAGGTTGCCCACGGTCGTCCCGTTGCCGGTGGTACGGGTTTCTGGGTCCGCTCCCAAGTTGCCTGCGATGATGACCTTCTGGAACATGCTACTCTCCTGCCTTGAAGCGCACGATCTTGTCGAAGGTGCCGCCCTTGTTGTCGTCGATTGCGCCGATGAGGTTGACGCGCTTACTGCTGATCCATGCACTAGGAGCGGGCCATCCCTGTGACAGCGCCCACGCCTTCACGTCGTCGTAGCCAAACGCCCCGCCAGATGCCTTGGTGATGGCTGCGCAGAACGCCTTTCGGTCGGCTTCCCACGAGTCGTGGTGCGTGGCGCGGCGCTGCTCCGTCTGCTCTGGGGACTCCTTGCGGCGCTCCTGAGCAACGTCGGCACCTCGAGCAGCCTCTTGAGCTTCCTGGACCCGGCGGGCGCCTGCGCTCTGGAGCCGGAGTGTGGGGCGGTCGATCCACCCGACGTGCTTGCCCTTGCTGCTGATGTTGATTCCGCCGTTGCGTGCCCAGCCCTCCTTGACCTGCGCCCAGTTGTCGGCGCTGCTGTAGAGGTACCGGCCGATGCCCAGCTTGACCGCGGCACGCTTCAGGGAGTCGGAGCGCCCGCCCTTCGTCCCCTCGATCTGCGTCGGGTCGGCTGCGTCGGTCTTTTCAATCCAGCGTTCCCGGTCCTCATCCCACACGCGGATCGTGCATTCCACGCCACCGCCGGGAAGGTCCTGGTACCGGTCCTCCCACCCGAAGACGCCGAATACGTCGTCGAGCCGCTCCATCACTGCGCGGGAGGTGAGATAGGCCAGCATCATGGCCTTCTTTCCGTCGCGGCTGACCGTTCCGGCTCGCCACTTGATCTCGTCTGGCCCAAAGGGCTCCAGCAGCCGTGCTGCTCGCTTGTCCATTCTGCCTCCTAGAACATCACGAGCGCGGTCCAAGCCAGCGCCCCAATCAGTGCAGCCGCGAAGAACGCGCCCGCGTAGTCTAGCATCTCTTCGGTCATCGGTGGGTTCCCGTGTCGAGTTGGATTTGGCGCTCGAGGATGTGGGCGACGCGATGCGTGCGGGCCTCCGCCCACACCTCCGACCGCCGCGCCATCCACTCCCCGTAGTCAAACGACCCGGCGGAGTAGTCGATCGCGAGTTGATACAGGCGCATCGCCAGCGCCTCGGTGCGTTGCGTGGCGCTCATGTTGCAGCCTCCACGCGCTCGAATTCGAACACCCACACCCAGGGGTTGGCCTTCCAGGAGAGGCCGTCCTGCTTGCCGTAGATGTCATCCCAATCCTCGCGGTAATCCTCCACTGGCTCGACCGCATCCGGTCCTACGGGGCCGTAAAGGCCGACGTAAGCCGGCGCATACCACCCCTCAAATCCCTCAGCCATCGCCTGCTTGTTGGTGATGCCCTGCAACCGCTCCACCCGGACCGACGTGACGCGGAGCCAGATGCGGGCGGCCCACTTGGGCATGTGGGCGGAGGGGCGCACCTTGCCCTTGCCACCCCATTCGCGCTCGACATCGGCAAGCGAGACCGCGCGATTGTAGTGGTCGTCTGCTGCGTACCAGATGGGGCACCACGGCTTTTCCCAGTTGGCATCAAGGCACGCATCGGCGATCGCCTTGGGCGACTTGCTGTCGAGCCCGGCCGGGGCGCGCCACGTCTCCCGCACGTAGAGCAGATCGCCAGCGCGGCCGGCAGGGGAGTGTCGTGCCAGCGCAGACGGGAACGGCTCATGGATGACGCCGCGCCAAGACCATGACGTCTTTGACGTGTCGCCAACAAGGACGCGACGGGCGGTGCGGATGTCCTCCGGGACGATGCACTCAATCGGCTGCGGATTCACCGGCCGCCGTGTCACAGTCTTCTGCCCAGCCAAGATGGCGCGCACCATGTCACCGTTGAAGAAAATCGGGCGCTCAGTCATTGCTTGCTTCCTCCAGCTTGAACTTCGCGTCGCAGAACGAGCACCAGTGCCCATCCTCTGCCAAGTCGATCATCGTGCCGCCGTCCTGGATGACGTCAGCGCCGACGGTGCCGCACACCTCGCAAATCGGCCCGCACTCGGGGCAGGTGTCGCCATCGTGCTCCGTGGCGTCAAACCAGCCGTCGCAGTTGGCGCAGTCGATGGTATGCGGCGGGTCCTCGGGAGGCTCAAAGAAGTGAGCGGGCAGAAAGACGGGGGAGTGGTAGCGGTTCACTTCGACACCATCTTTGCGATGCGCTTGCGTTCGCGGTTCAGGAACGTATCGACGACCCGCTCGGAGATGTCGGACGCCTTGCAACGATTCCAGCGCATCGTGTACGCGTCCCAGTGAGAGACGGTGCCATCGCGGTGGAACGTGCAGGCGAGCGTCGGGCTGGTCTTCGGGGTCATGGCGTCCTCCGTGGGCGGTACAGCATCGCCGCCCCACACCAACCACTTAGGCGCTTACCCCTTGGCGTGCAAATTATTTGCGGCACTTTCTGTTCGGGTTATGCCATCTCCACCCAAGGAGGCGATCGGATGACTCTCGGACAGCTACTCAAGACGGCCCGCGAAGACCTAGACATGACCAAGGCGCAGGTTGCCCGCGACGTTGGCATCATGCGCCAGTCCCTTGCTGGCTACGAGGCGGACGCCCGGCTCCCCAACATCAAGAACGCGGTCAAGCTGGCCAACGTGCTCGAGATCGACGTGACCAAGATGTGTCGCGTGGTCGGGGAGATGAAGTGAAAACAGGGGCTCCCGGCATGGGCGCGGCTGAGCTGGCGGGGCTGATTGCCATCGCCTCGCTGGGCGTGTCGATGCTGGTGAGCTGGTTGATTGTCGCTGCTTCGGCAGCGGTCGTGCTGGCGGCGATTTTCGGCGGCGGTGCACCAATGATGTTGGAGGTGATGTGATGAAGATCCTGACCGTGCTTGAAGACGTGCTCCACGAGGTCGCGCGGCCCGTCCGTGACGACGAACTAGGCCTCGAACTGGACGCCTACATGGACGAGATGCTGGAGGCGATGAAGGCGGCAAAGGGCGTGGGGCTCGCGGCCCCGCAGGTTGGCGATGGGCGGCGGTTGGTTGTGGCGAGCGACGGCACCGATGCGCTCAAGATGGTGAACCCCGTTGCCGTTGCCGTTCGAGATATCGTGGCTGGCGGGCGCGAGGGCTGCCTCTCCGTTCCCGGCAAGGACATGAGTGTGGAGCGGTTTACGCACGTCCATGTGAAGTGGTGCAACGCGTTCGGCGAAGAGCGCGAGGCGCAAATGACTGGCTTCGCTGCACGCGTCATCCAACACGAGATCGACCACCTCGACGGCGTGACACTGCTCGACAAGATGAGCCCGAGCGCCCGGAAGCGGTACCTCAGCAAGTTGAAGCGGGGGCGATGACGACCCAAGCAACGTGGCCGCCCCCTGACGGTTGGCGGGCGGATGAGGTGATGACCCACGACGCGTTGGAGCACCTGAAGGCGCTGGCGGCATCTCGCCCCAACGGCTTCCCGGCGCGTTCGCTCTACGCCGAGATGAAGCGGCACGGGTGGGGCCGTGGGCATGGGCAGCGCGATATCCGCGTGCTCGTTCGGGCTGGCATCATTGAGCGCATCGGAGATGGCATCGAGATGCGGTACCAGATCGGTGGGTGGCTGCGATGACGTACACACCGTGGGTCGGTGCCGAGTTTCCCCCTCGGCGCTGGCAGGCGGAAGCATTCACCCCGGCGCGACGGTCGATCGTGTCGGGGGAGTGGGGAGTGGTTCACGCTTGCACCGGGTCCGGCAAGAGCCGCCTAATCGCCGAGTTGGTGGCGTGGGCGCTGGCGAGCGGGGCGCGGGTGATGGTGACGACGCCGTCTCAGGACCTCGTGAGGCAGATCTGGAAGACCATCTCCGACCGGGTAGGCGCTCGGCACGTTGGGCAGGTCTACACCGCACGACAGGAGCCTTTCCGGCCCGTGGCGGTGGTCTGCCACGACTCGATGGCGACCTACGCGGCTGCGCTGGCGCAGGTTGGCGGCAAGGTCGACCTCTGGATTGCCGACGAGGCCCACAAGACCGAACGCCCGAGCGTGAAAGATGCGATCGAGGTGCTGACGCCACGTCGACGGCTTGGGGTGACTGCCACGCCGTTCCGCTCCTCTCCCGGCGAGTCGTTGTCGTTGTTCCGCGAGCTCGTCTACTCCTACACCGTGGGGGATGCGCTACGGGACAAGGTGCTGGTGCCTCCGGTGGTGCACTACTGGCACGACGAGGATGTGACCGACATCAACGACGTGGTGGTGCAGATGATCCGACGCGAGAACGTCCAAGGACCCGGCGTCATCTCGGCGGCGAGTATCGCGGATGCCGAGAGTTTCGCGGAACGGCTGACGGCTGAGGGCATCCCTGCGCGGGCTATCCACTCCCGACTCGGAACGGCGGAGCGGGTGGCGCGGGTGAAGTGGTTGAAGGAGTCGACAGCGCCACGGCGGGCCCTCGTGCACCCCTCTCTCTTGGCTGAGGGCGTCGATATGCCCTGGTTGATGTGGGGCGCTCTGAGGCGGCGCGTAGGCTCCCGTGTGCGGTTCGTGCAGGAGGTGGGCCGGTACCTGCGCACGCATCCTGGCAAGGTACACGCAGACATCCTAGACCCCTACGCCCTGTTCACGCTTCACAGCATCTCCAACCCCGCAGCGTTGGGGGAGCCGGCGGAAGATCCTAAGCTGGTGAAGGAGATGCTAGAGGAGGAGCCGTTCCCGCTGATCGACCTGCCGCCGCTGGCCGTGTTGCCGCCTGCTGTTGCAGTGGACGCGACGGGGGCGTGGGCGAGGGCGCTGTTGATGCTGATGGAGGCGGAAGGGCACTACACACCGCACCCGGAGTACGGGGCGAAGGATGCACGGTGGAGGAGGAAGCGGGCCACAGCCAAGCAGATCGCGGCGCTGGGGAAGCTGGCGTGGGCTACTCGAGTCGTCCCAGAGCCGCACAAGACGCCGCTGAAGAAGATCGCCGCTCACCCGCATCGGCTCCGGGCTGGGGTTGCCGGTGACTTGATTAGCGTGCTCCATGCGGTTGCGGATGCCAGCGCTGATCACCGGAAAGCTCGCATGAAATGGCCATGGCCTGATACGGTCGTGGTCCCAGAGTTGCCTAAGCGTGTGGTGAGGGGGCTGATGTGACGGACTGGACGATCGAAATCACCCACTTCACCGACGCGTGGCACCCCGCTCCGTCGATGCGCGAGATGGGCTGGCCTGCGATGTGCGCTCTCTTCTCAACGGCCCCCGTGCGCACGCTGAGGGACCCGAACGATAAGCGCCCACTCCCCCTGTGGTCACCGGCAACGTACAAGCCTGGCGCCAAGCGAGGGCTAGCCAACGTCCAGAGCGTGACGGCGGTGGTGCTGGACTTCGACGACGGCACGCCCATCGCCAAGGTGCACGAAGCGTGGTCGGATTGGCCCCACGTCATCCACACGAGCTGGAGCCATACGCCGTGGGTGCCGAAGTTTCGCCTCGTGGTGCCGCTCGAGACCCCACGCCCGCCGGAGGAGTGGCCCCGCATCTGGCATTGGGCCAACGCTCGCACCCCATCCGACCCAGCGTGCAAGGATGCCTCCCGCGCCTACTTCCTCCCCGCCATCCGTGAAGAGGGCTGGGACTTCGAGGCGCTGGTGCATGACGAGCCGTCGCGGATGCTGGACGTGGTTGGGGCTGAGCTCCCCGAGACGCCAGAAGAGGTGAAGCGCCGCCAGATCGCCAACCGGCCCAAGCCGCGGCTATCGGCGGGGGCGTCGAAGCGGGCGAAGTCCGACGTGCTGAAGACGGATGAGGATGCGCGGCGACGTGCTGCGGATCGCGTCGGGGCGAAGGTGTCGGCCGATGGCAAGCGGGCCATCAGCGCGCCGTGTCCAGGGTGCGGCAGGGCGTCGGTGTATTGGTACTTCGTGCCGGGTTCGATGGCTGGGTGCGCGTGCCAGCACAAGAACTCGTGTAGCTGGTCGGGGTGGATTGACCAGTTGGCGGGGATGGGGTAAGCTACTTGTCCAACGTCGTGTGAAGGCGACGAAACAACAGTTTGGCGCAACGGCGCCATCGACCGAGCCGCCCGGGGTGTCCTTCACCACCCCGGAGCGGCCTTCGGTTTGGGGGCCACTATGGCCGACTTGAGAACAGAACTGGCCGTCGAGATCCTAGAGGCGATCTCCGGCGCGATTCTGAAGACAGAGACGCGGTTTCGGCTGGGTATCTACATCGGCGAAATCGACCTCGGGTACAACCCGTTCAGGCAACGCCACGAAGAGGACCCGATCCGCCTGCTTAGTCAGGTGATCGCGATACTGAACGAGGGCCAAGAAATCGCAGTCATGCTCGACCAAGAGCGAGAGGAGTCCGAAGTGCTCATGGAACAGGTTGTCATTGAGTGGGGCCGCGTTTCCGAGTTGGAGTTGAAGGTCCAGGATCTTGAAGAAGAGATCGAAGACCTGCAAACCGAACTCGAGGACGCGACCGAATGAGCACCAACGACCAAAGCCCCCCGCCATGGATGGACGAAGTCCCGTGGGGTGATGAAGCCGGGGCGCCGCCTCCGCCAGGTCCGCGCATCGTCACCGAGGAGGAGAGGGTGCAAGACGACCTCGACAACCAGCCGGACCCCGAAGTCTGGTGGACGCTGAACCTCAAGAAGATCGGTAGCAAGGACGATGCGAAGTGGGTGCCGCTCGGGACCCCTGCGAACATCGAGTGCATTCTTCGGCGTGACCGGAGGTGGGTCGGCAAGATCCGCACCAACGACTTCACCGGAGACACCGAGGTTCATATCCCGACCGAGGAAGCCCCCGGGCCAATGACAACCGTGTCCATGATCCGCATCCGGATGTGGATTGAGCGTGTCTACAGCTTCGTGCCGAAGGACGTGGATGTGGGCGCCGTGATCCTCTCCATCGGAGACGAGAACAAGTACCACCCAATCGCGGAGCACCTGCGGTCGCTGAAGTGGGACGGGATGCCCCGCGTGAACGACATGCTCACTCGGTACTTCAAGGCAGAGGACAGCGAGCTACACCGGGCGTTCGCGAAGTGCTGGATGGTCTCGGCCGTCGCGCGCGCCATGGAGCCAGGCAGCAAGGTTGACACCGCGCTCATCCTCGTCGGCTCGCAGGGCGCCAGGAAGTCAACGGCGTGCAGGGTGCTCGCAGGCTCAGACGACCTCTACAGCGATACCCTGCTCGACTTCAATTCCAAGGACCTCTACGAGTCGCTGTATGGCGTGTGGATTTATGAGCTAGCCGAGCTCGACTCCTTTGGCGCGAAGGAGCAACCGAAGGTGAAGGCGGTCCTCTCCTCACGCAAAGACCGGTACCGCCGACCCTACGCCAAGGGGCCAGAGGCAAGGAAGCGCCAAGCGGTGTTCATCGGGACCACCAACGAGGCGGAATTCCTCGGCGACCGCACCGGCTCCAGGCGGTTCTGGCCAGTCAGGGTGGGCAAGGTCGACATCGAGGCGCTTGAGAAGGACCGTGACGCCCTCTGGGCAGAGGCGGTGATGCTCTACGACGCAGGGGAGCAATGGTGGCTTTCGGATGCGCTCAGCGCGGAACTGAAGGTCGCCAACAGCGAGTATACGGTCAAGGACCCGTGGGACTCCACGATCACGAACTGGGTGGAGGAGCACGTCCCGAACGGCCGGCAGGGCTTCACCATCGCGACGGTGCTGATCGACGCGCTCGGGATGGAGATCGGCAAGTCGGACATGAGGCACCAGAAGCGAGCCGGCTCTGTCCTGCGAGGGATGGGGTACAAGCGGAGACGGAAGGCGCTCAACGGCCGGTTCGTCTCCCTGTGGTATCGGGGCTAGTGCACCGTAGGCGTTGGCGTAGGGCGCATCCGGTTGTGACGGTTGAACCTGCACAGTATCGTTGTTTAGAACGATTAGTGCACCGTACGGCCTTCCTACGGTACAAGCCATATCAGGCGTTTAACCTTGGCCATATTCAACAGTGCACCCTATGCACCCTATTTTCGTGTATACATAAGGGTAAAGGGAAAACGAAATGGATAGACTCCTAGGGGTTTACGGTGCACTACGGTGCACTGTCGGCGACTTCCGGCGTTGATGCTGGCGAATCGCTTGTACCCTAGAGGGTGCACTACGGTGCACTGATTTCGGCACAGCAGAGAGGAGGAGTTGGACATGTCGGCGAAACCGAAAGCAGGAACAATCGCACTAGGAGTGGACCCCGGGAAGCACGGAGCCGCGGTACTGGTCAAGCTGCGCGAAAGTGCGCCACACGACGCCATCGCAGCGTGGACGTGGGCCCCATCGAAGGCGAAAGGAGGTGGCTACAACCTTCGCACGGAGTCGGGAGAGCGTGTGCGGGTCGCGTCGCTGCATGAAGCGGGGGCCATCATTGCAGCTACAACGCGCTCACTGGTGCCTAGCGGCTGCCCCATCGCCTTGGAGGGGCTGTACGTCGGGCGAGGGTCACGAACGCCACCAGGGGACGTTTTGACGCTTGGCGAGGCTGCGGGCGAAGTCGTTGGCCAAATGCGGTCAATCATGCGCGGCTCGCTGATGAGGCCGCTGTACACGCAGTGGGTGGCGAAGGTGATGCCGCCGGCTCACGGGAAGCCATCGAGGGTCGCGAGCTCGTACATCCTCGCCAACACGGAGCGGGTCGTGTCGGGACTCGGGGCGATCGGGCACGTCGAACATTGTTGCGATGCGGCTTGCATTGCGTACTGGGCGGCGATAAAGTTTGCGCAGGAGGTGGGATGATGGGAGTCAGCAGCGACGCATACTTGCTATACGGGATGCTCAGTGCGTCCGACGACGGCGAATGGCTTGAGGGCGTCGGAGGCCACGAAGAGGCCATCGATTGGCAGGCAGAGGTGGCAGGGTTCTGCGCCAAGGCCCCTCCGTTTTCTGAGCCCCGCGAAGCCTGGAGCAAGGCGCGCGACGAGTGGAGCGCGGCACGCCTGGCTGCGGTCACCGCCGAGTTCGGGGCGGTCGTGTCGATCGGGCACCATTGCAGTGACGGCTACCCGATGCCGTACATCAGCACGGAGCAACACACCTCTTGGCGCGGGTACTCGACGAAGATCGCGCCAGAGATGTTGCAGAGCGACCCGGCAGCAGATGCAGCGCTGGCCCGCGTAGCCGCAGAGATTGGCGGCGAGTGGTCCGAGCCTGGCTGGCACCTTGTTTCGTGGATGGGGTGAGATGATGAAGTTGACCCAAGAGCAGATCGACGCTGGTTGGAAGGAGTGGGAGGGCGGTGATGGGCCGCCGGCTGAGTTGGTGGGTGCGCAAGGCGGCGAGTACGCGGTGATGTTCCGCAATGGCCGGGTCGCCGGGTTCGCGTACCCTGCCGAACTGTGGTGCTGGTCCAGCGGCCCCCACGGCTACAACATCATCGCCTACCTCAATCGTTGAGGTGACCAATGACTGACCTGACCCTCCCCGGGAGCATTCCGGGGCTGTTGCGGCGTGGGAGCCCTGTGGTGAAGTGGTGGTCAATCGTGGGCGATGACGGCCTGGCGGACGAGGAGTTCCTTGCGTCTGGCGCTGTCCTCAAGCGCCTTGACGACGACATCGCAGGCCAGCGATGGCTGTGCTGGTTCGACGACCCGCGCATCGGCAAGGATGTGGGGGCCCCGCCTGCTCTGGACCTCCGATCAGCAACCGGCCGGGCTCATGCGACTTGGTGGGCGATGGCGAACATGGACGAGGACATCCACCTTACTCAAGACGCCCGCCGCGCACTGGCGCTGGCTCTCCGTGGCTTCGAGATGAGTGACGACGATGTCCGCGCCCTCCGCCTCGTGTGCCTGCACGTTGCGGGGATGGGGGTGGAGTCGTGAGCGGCGACCCTCTTGTGTTTGGCGTGATTGACATCGTGTTGGGTGGCTGGTTCTTGCGGCACTCTGCTCTCTTGGACCGCGATGGCATGTGGGCCAAGGCGATCGCATTCGGCATGGTCGGGACGTTCAGCATCTTCATCGGGCTCGCCCGAATCCACGAAGCACTCGGAGGCGCCCCATGACCCCAGCAGACGCCAAAGCCGCAGCCATCACAATCATGGGCGCCGGGATGCGTGACGCTTGCGAGCAGGCAGTGACGCAGGCGCTAGAGAACGGCCTCGCGGCTGCCGTGGTCGCGATCGAGGGGACCACCGTTGCCGTGACGGTGACGCTGACCCCGGATACAACTGACAGCATGGTGGGGTGGCTGGCGAGCAGGCATCCTGTCCAGAGTAGGGAGGTGATTGATGAGTGACATCGTATGGGGCGCGTGGATTGATCATGACGCGGAGAAGAATCCGGGCGGGCCTCCGGGCGTTTCCGGTGATGAAATGACGATGACGGAGGACCGAGAAGGCTTTCGGTATGGCATGGCGATCATGGTGCGTGACGTAGACTGGGCCGTCGACGAGGATGACGACGAAGACACGATCGCGCGCTACCGCCTCCGCGCCGACCCCCCCGTCTACGTCAAGCCCGAAGCCACCGAGCCCGCCGCCCTCACCACGGCGCTGCTCTCGGCGATTCCTGACGACGTGCTGATTGCCGAGGTGGTTCGGCGCATGGGGGTGAAGTGATGACCGAACGACGAATCCGAGTGACCAGCCGAGTCCGCTCCAACTGGGCGACCGCTTTCGGGCGGCACCCCGAATGGTGCAACCTAGACGCGATTCTGGACGAGGCGGAAGAACTCGAGGACTGCGACGACCTGCGACGTGTGCTGAGGGCGAAGGACCCGCGCGACCGGTACCTCTACAGCCACAAGATGCAGGGCGTGTTCGTGGTGGCGGACGGGCGCGTGGTGGCGACGTTTGAGCCGAACGACGAGCAGTTGGATTACATCGAGGATGTTTTACCCGGCTGAGGAGGAATGATGACCGAGCGAACGAACGCCGAGACCCGCGCATGGGCTGAGGCGCTGAACATGGGCAGCGGCGGGGCGCGTGCGAGCGCAGAGTTTGACGTGCTGCACGCGCTGATGGCCAAGTGCGACGAGGTCGACCGCCTTTCGGCCGAGAACGCGCGGATGTCCGCGATTCTTGACCAAGAAGACCGCGTCGACTCCAGCGGGATGCCGCTTGTTCTTGAGGACGGCTCGTCGAATTTGTACGCGCTACCGATGCCGCTCCACCTCCGGAATGGGTGGAAGATCGTGTCGCGTGGTCCGCAGATCGAGATCGCGGATTGCGAAACAGGCGCCGTGATCACCATTGGCGCTTCACCCGCGTGGATTATCGACATCGTTGCTGGCGACGACGAGGTTCAGGTGTGCTCTGATGGCGAGCATATCGGACTGACGTGCTGGTCGAGCAAGGAGGAAGGATGACCCCGCTAGACGACGCAGTGGAGATGCTGGCCGAGTACGCCCGCCGACTTGAGCGGGAGCGTGACGCGCGTGAGTGGCAGGTGAGGGCCGTCGCTGACGCGCTGGAGCGACTTCGTGATAAGGAGAAGCCAGCCGCAGCCGCCGAGGAGCTGTTCTGATGCCATTGCGCCCCGACCATGAGACTGCCGTTAAGCTGCTCTGCTCCGGCCTGAAGTCATCCGAGGTAGCCGCGGAGATGGGGCGGGATCCGTCCACCCTGCGACGTTGGCTCCAGCGCGACGACTTCAAGGCGGAACTGGAACGGCGTATGGCGTTCACCAGGGCCGGGGCGCAGCGCAAGATCAACGCGCACACCGATAGCGCGGCGGACGTGCTCGCCGAACTGCTCACCAGCGACGACGAGAAAATCCGCATGGGCGCGGCGAAGGAGATCCTGGACCGCGCCGGCGTTGTCGCCGGGACCAAGGTGGAGATCGTGGGAGGAGGGCCGCCCGCGACGCTGGAGGAGCTCCGCGAGCGTGCAGCCAAGCTGAAGACGCCGGCAATGCGCGAACTGGTGACCAAGGCACTCCC
>Ga0316207_10004255_pt1 | contig 12540 bp, 10 predicted proteins | sample 6weekpyrite_MG_FD_204943 | JGI IMG/M metagenome (GOLD analysis project Ga0316207, IMG submission 204943) | Microbial mat bacterial communities from mineral coupon in-situ incubated in ocean water Damariscotta River, Maine, United States -... | ecosystem: Environmental > Aquatic > Marine >... | reverse complement strand
ATTGACAAATTTCTTGGCTCTCAAATAACAGATAAAAAACTGTTAATTGAAAAACTTAATGCCATCATACTTCCATTATTACCGGAAATATCGCAATCTCATATCACAACTGCCAGTTACAACAAAGACAATCAGGAACTCATCTTAATTGCTGACTCGCCTGTCTGGGCTGCTCGCCTTCGCACTCAGCACAGAACCATTATTAATAAACTTCAAAATGAACTCAGTTTTCCTGTCAGCTCTTTCAAGGTCAAATTTCAGCAACCTGTTAAAAACAAACCTGAAGCAAAAAAGCATCTGCCAAATTTATCTGACAAGTCTGCTGAGCTAATCCGCCAAACCGCAAACTGCATAGAAGACGAAGAACTCAAAAACGCTTTACTTCGTCTTTCTAAAAATACTGATCAATAAGCCTGCACTGGCTGCGCGTATGAAATTGGAGAAACCGCCTCTTCATCTTCGAAGGTAACTTCTTCCCATGCTGATTCATCTGCAATAAGTGTTTTAATAAGATTATTATTTAAAGCATGACCAGAACGGAAACCAGAAAATGCACCAATCAGACTGTGACCTAGCAGGTATAAGTCTCCAATAGCATCTAAAATTTTATGTTTTACAAACTCATCTTCATAACGAAGACCATCTTCGTTCAATACGCGGTATTCATCGACAACAATCGCATTATCCATGCTGCCACCTAAGGCCAGATTCTGAGCACGCAATTTTTCAAGATCACTCATAAAACCAAATGTACGCGCACGACTCACTTCTTTCACAAAAGAAGTCGTTGAGAAATCTATTTCTGCTGTGCTTGGTGCACCCTGGAAAACAGGGTGATTAAAGTCAATGCTAAAACTAACCTTAAAACCGTCAAACGGATCAAATCGAGCCCACTTATTATCATATTCGACAATAACCGGTTTCTTAATACGAATAAAACGTTTTGCTGCATCCTGCTCAACAATACCAGCAGACTGCAAAAGAAATACGAAAGGACCTGAACTACCATCCATAATTGGCACTTCAGCAGCACTAACATCGACATAAGCATTATCAATGCCCAGACCTGCCATTGCAGATAACAAATGTTCGACGGTTGATACACGAATATCACCATCAGAAAGCGTTGTAGAGAGAGTGGTGTCACCAACATTTTCAGCCGTTGCGCGAATTTCAGCAGGCTGCTCCAGATCGACACGCCTAAACACAACACCTGTGTCAGGAGCTGCTGGTCTTAGCGTTAAATAAACTTTTTCTCCAGTATGTAAGCCAATGCCTGTTGCACGAATTACATTCTTTAAAGTCCGTTGTCTTATCACTGGTAACTTACTCCACCCAATCAAATATTTCTGTAGTACTGTAATTATGACACAGTTTTAAAAAAAAGCCGCACTCAATCAAGCACTTAATCTGTACTATCAGTCACTTTATCGCCAAGCATCCGTGGCATTTTAGCCTGACGAGAAGACTTGTTCGGTGTGCGGTTTTTTAAGAGCACCTTATCATACCCGAGTTAATACCCAATATATAGTGCCCAAGCAAAAATGTGTCTAATTTGTTACAACGTCACCACACCTCCTGATTATTATTATTTTTTAATAAAATCAAACAGTTAGATTCTAATCTGCTTGTTTTCTTAAAAAAGCAGGGATATCCAGCACCTCACCCTCATAGTGTTCTGGCAACTCGACGCCTTTACCTGCGGCCTGACGTCGCGAAATTGCTGGTGCGGTCAGCGCATCGTAATTCACATTACCATCAGAATTGCGTGGTACCACTTTTACTTTATTCGGTATCGACTTGGTACCAGCAAGACCTGTTGCAACCACGGTTACCCGTAATTCATCTTCCATAGCTTCATCAACAGCAGTTCCCATAACTACCGTTGCATCCTCTGAGGCAAAAGAAGAAACAATATCACCAATATCCTGAAATTCACCAAGTGTCAGATCACGACCGGTTACATTAACCAGAATACCTTTGGCACCCGCCAGATTCACATCTTCCAGTAGCGGACTCGCAATCGCTGATTCTGCTGCCTGTTTAGCTCGATCTTCACCTGCAGCACGACCACTGCCCATCATGCCCTGACCCATTTGAGACATGACTGTTTTTACATCCGCGAAATCCACGTTAATGACACCAGGGCATGTAATCAGCTCTGTAATACCCTGAACTGCTCCGTGCAGAACGTCATTGGCTCCTTTAAATGCATTCATCAGATCGAACTCTCGGCCAAATACACTGAGTAATTTATCATTTGGAATAGTAATTAATGAATCAACATGCTTACTTAATTCATCCGAACCACTTGAAGCCACTTTCATTCGAGCCGCGCCTTCAAAGCCAAACGGTTTAGTCACAACACCGACAGTAAGAATCCCCATCTCTCTGGCAATCTGCGCAACAATTGGTGCAGCGCCAGTTCCTGTACCACCGCCCATACCGGCAGTAATAAAGACCATGTCTGCACCATTAATCGCTTCCTGAATACGCTCACGATCTTCTAATGCAGCATGCCGTCCCACCTCAGGATTCGCACCTGCTCCCAGACCTTTTGTTATATTGCCACCAATTTGCAGTGTGATTACACCACTGGCACTGTGCAAAGCTTGTGAGTCAGTGTTGGCACAAATAAACTCAACTCCATCGATACCACCTTCAACCATGTGCATGACAGCATTACTACCACCGCCACCAACACCAATAACTTTAATGGTTGCTCCTGGATTGACTGAATCAATTAATTCAAACATTTTTACTACTCCTCGTCGCCACGAATTTATTATATTTTGTTAATACTTAATTTTTAAAAATTTCCCTGGAACCAGCTTTTCATTCTGCCCCAGACTGATTTAATTCCTGCATCATCACTAAAACCGCTAAGCCCGCCATCTCGGTTATGACGTCCATACAACAACAGGCCGACACCTGTTGCATAAATTGGATTGCGCACTACATCTGACAAACCGGTTATGTATTGCGGATAGCCGAGTCTGACTGGCATATGAAATATTTCTTCTGCCAGATCAACAACACCATCCATTTTTGCACTGCCACCTGTTAACACCAGACCCGCTGCAATTAATTCCTCATAACCACTTTTTCTAAGCTCAGCATGAACCAGTTGTAATAATTCTTCGTACCTTGGTTCAACCACTTCTGCCAGTGTCTGACGTGACAACTGACGTGCTGCTCGCTCACCAACACTGGGCACTTCAATTGTCTCTTCCGGATTAGCCAGCTGACGTAATGCACAGGCATATTTAATTTTAATTTCTTCTGCATTTTGTGTAGGTGTTCTCAACGCAACGGCAATATCATTTGTTACCTGATCACCGGCTATAGGAATCACTGCTGTGTGTCGGATAGCGCCATCTGCAAAGACAGCAATATCAGTTGTGCCGCCACCGATATCAACAATACAAACACCTAATTCTTTTTCATCGTCAGTCAAAATCGAATAACTTGATGCCAACTGCTCTAGAATAATGTCATCCACTTCAAGTCCGCATCGCCTCACGCATTTAATAATATTCTGCGCTGCGCCGACCGCACCTGTTACCAGATGCACTTTAGCTTCCAGCCTTACACCTGACATTCCAATCGGTTCACGGATACCTTCCTGCTGATCAATAATGAACTCCTGCGGTAAAATATGCAGCACTCGCTGATCAGCTGGAATCGCGACGGCTCTTGCCGCATCAATCACCCGGTCAAGATCACCTGGTGTTACTTCTCTGTCTTTTATTGCAACGATGCCGTGTGAGTTCATACTTTTCACATGACTTCCGGCAATACCCGCATAAACCGAATTGATCTGACAACCTGCCATCAACTCAGCTTCCTCTATAGCACGCTGAATTGATTGCACTGTTGATTCGATATTAACAACAACACCTTTTTTAAGTCCTCGTGACGGGTGTGAGCCAATTCCAATTATCTCAACTTCACCATCAACAGTCGGATCATACTCACCAACAATTGCAACTATTTTGGATGTGCCAATATCCAGGCCTACAATCATATTTTTTTCTGATCTTTTAGACATTTTTCATCGCCCCTATCAAATAACCTGTTCCGGCTTTCAGCTGATTGATACTTGTTGTATGTGTATTTTCAAAATTATTCATTTTTGCCACTTTCTTTTTCCAGTTCACAGCAAAGCCATTGGTATATCTAAAATCTATCTGATCAATTTTATCTGCCTTAGGCTTAATCAGATTTGTGTACACACTCACCAGATTTTCTATTTTTTTATAAATCTCTTTGCGTCCTAGAAGAATAGTGATGCCATTGACTGCCATTTTCCAGGATCGTCTGTCATTCTGTGAAAGTTCTGAAATTGTTATATTTTCAAGATGCATCATCGATTGCATTTTATTTAACTCCGTTAAGACATAAGCATGCCGCTGCTCAGGCCCTTTCAGTTTTATCAACTCCAAATTCGGCGGTAGTTTCGCAGGGAAAAACAACTCGCCCTCCGCTGTCAGCACACCCTTGTCATTCCATTTAGCCACTGGCTTTTTTTCTACCACACGTATTACAACTGTTTCCGGCCAGTCTCTTCTTACAAAGGCATTTTCAACCCATTGCATAGTCAGTAACCGCTCATGGATTGAATTAATATCAAGATCAAAAAAACCACCTGTTGACTGCTCTGAAATTTGTTTCTTAATCATGCCTTTATCAAGATAATTAAACTCACCCTCGATTCTTACCTGCTTAACAGGAAATAGCTGCACACTGGAATACCAGTTAACAGCACCGTAACCAGATCCAATCAGTAACGTCAGCAATATCACCCTGTTAATAAAAACTTTAGGTAGTGTCCGCTTAGGAGACACACGCTTCCTAACGGCAGAGACCTTTTTAGTTTTTTTATTACTTTTAAACATTCTCATCCAGTGATGTTTTTAAAACTTCAATAACCAGTTGCTCAAAGCTATAACCGGCCTGTTTTGCTGCCATCGGAACAAGGCTATGATCTGTCATACCCGGCACCGTATTCGCTTCTATTAACCATGGTTCAAGATTCTCATCCAGCATAAAATCAATACGCCCCCAGCCACTTGCCGCTATCGCAGTAAAAGCCTGTTTAGCAATAGCTGCAAGCTGCTGCTCTTTATTTTCTGCTAGGCCGCAGGGACAAAGATATTCCGTGGCATCTGACTGATACTTTGCCTCATAATCATAAAACTGATTTGGTGTTCTAAGCCTGATAACAGGCAACACTTCATTATTTAATATGGAAGCTGTGTATTCATCACCATCAATCCACTGCTCAATCAGGATTTCACTCTTACATGCATTTGCCAGTTCATAAGCCGGTTTAATATCCGCCTGTTTTTCAATCTTACTAATACCAATACTTGAACCTTCAAGTGCTGGTTTTATAATCACCGGTAAACCTAGGTCTGCAACTGCCTGCTCACAATCTGCTAACGAAATCACCACCCGATAATCCGGTGTTTGCAAACCATGGCTATTCCAGATCCGTTTTGTTTTAATTTTATCCATTGCCAGTGCAGAGCCTAATACGCCAGAACCGGTATAGGGCAAATCCAAATATTCACATAAGCCCTGGACTATCCCATCTTCACCGCCGCGACCATGTAAGATATTAAAGACCCGATCAAATCCCTTAAGCTGACCACTATCTGATTTTTTAAAATCAACGCCATGCACATCAACACCAGCTTTTAATAATGCAGCGACGACAGCTTTTCCACTGTTCAGCGAGACTTCACGCTCTGCTGACCAGCCACCCATCAGCACAGCAACTTTTCCGAATTGTTTGACATTTTCAGTCACTTATTTTTCACCCACAATATGTACTTCAGGTTTCAGTTTTATACCCGTTTCTTTCAATACATGTTGCTGTACATGATTTATTAATTCTTCAATATCCGATGCACTAGCCGTACCATCATTAATGATAAAATTAGCGTGTTTTTCCGAAACAACCGCTCCACCAATTCTGAAATTCTTCAGACCGCACTGCTCTATCAGCTGAGCTGCATATCCTGATTCGGGATTTCTAAATACCGAGCCACAATTTGCTGTGCCTGTTGGCTGAGTTGCAGAGCGTTTCGAAAGCAACTCTTTAATATCCTGCGCAGCTTTTTCACCTTCACCCGCATCAAATTTAAATCTTGCTTTAGTAAACCATTCATCAGCCGGGGCAATTACTGTTCTGTATGAAGTTGCATATTCATCAGCAGAACGCCAGCGTAATTCACCAGATTTATTAATCGTCTGAACCTCAGTCACCAGCGGCCATGTTTCGCCCCCGAATGCACCAGCATTCATTCGTAATGCCCCGCCAACCACACCGGGAATGCCTGCAAAAAATTCACCATTAACCAAATTATTCCTGGCACAAAATCTGGCGAGAATTGCGCAAGGCACACCCGAACCAGCTTCAACAATATTGTTATCTATAATTTCTATACCATTTAATGCATTAGCTGTTGCAATAACGCTGCCTTTTATACCACCATCACGAACCAGTAGATTACTCCCTAAACCCAACCAGAAAACCGACTCTTCTTCAGGTAATGACTGTAAATAAATAACCAAATCATTTAAGTCAGCCGGAATAAAATAATGCTCTGCCGCACCACCTGCTCTCCATGTGGTGTGTTTCGACATAGGCTCATTAATTTTTAATTCGCCTGTAATAACATTATTGTTTTTAAGTGCCATCACTTAGCATTGCCTTTAACAGATAATTGCTCAGGCAGGCTCGCAGCAATCGCACCGACATTACCAGCACCCAGTGTTAGCACAACATCATCATCCTGAATGATATTTTTTAATGTATCTGGCACGCTATTAATATCATCCACAAACACAGGATTAACCTGACCTCTTGCTCTGATAGCTGCAGCCAGTGAACGACCATCTGCTCCTGCAATCATTGCTTCGCCTGCTGCATAAACTTCAGTCAATATCAAGACATCGGTATCAGCCAGCACCTGACTAAAGTCTTCAAATAAGTCCTGCGTACGGGTGAAACGATGAGGCTGAAAAACAACAACCATTCTTCGCTCAGGCCATGCCGTACGAATCGCTTTAATACTCGCAGCCACTTCCGTTGGATGATGGCCATAATCATCAACCAGTGTGATTTCTCCGTTCTGTGTCTGTATGTTTCCATACTGCTGCATTCGACGGCCAATTCCCTGAAACTCTGTTAATGCTTTTTGTATCACACCATCATCAACACCTAACTGATTTGCGATACTGATTGCAGCCAGCGCATTAAGTACATTGTGCTGACCAGGCAAACTCAGTGTCACACTAATTTTGTTATCTCGCTCTGGAAGGCAGACATCAAAATGACTTTGCATGCCTTCATAACGAACATTTGAAGCCTGTACATCTGCTTCATGTTCAATACCATAAGTCACGACAGGGCGTGTTACATTCGGCAACACATTTCGAATCTCATCATCATCAACGCACATAATGGCACGACCATAAAACGGAAGATGATGTAAAAATTCGACAAATGTTTTTTTCAAAACTTCAAAATCACCACCATATGTTGATAGATGATCGGCATCAATATTAGTGACCACCGACATCATCGGTTGCAGATATAAAAATGATGCATCACTTTCATCGGCCTCAGCAACTAAATAACGACCAGCACCCAGTTTTGCATTGCTTGCAGAACTATTGAGTTTTCCGCCAATCACATAGGTCGGATCAAGCTCTGCCTCTGCCAGAATACTGGCAACCAGACTGGTCGTCGTCGTTTTACCATGTGTGCCGGCAACCGCAATGCCATAACGAAAACGCATTAACTCTGCCAGCATTTCAGCACGGGGTATGATCGGTATACGCTTTTCTCGTGCAGCGATGACCTCAGGATTTTTTTCATTAACTGCAGTGGAAGTTACCACCACATCGCAATCCTGAATATTTTCTGCCGCATGACCAATCGTTACTAACGCACCCATATCATGCAAGCGACGTGTTGCTACGTTTTCATTTAAATCCGAGCCCGACACCTTATATTCAAGGTTCACCAGCACCTCAGCGATACCTGACATGCCCGCACCACCTATACCAACAAAATGTATCTTAGTGATCTTTCTCATTGGATGATCAGTAATCATGCTAATCCTCCAGCTTGCAGACATAATTGCGCTGCTTTTTCTGCAGCATCAGGTCTGGCACATTTTTGTGCTGCTTGTGACATGCTTAAAATTTTCTCGCGCGTTAAAGACATTACAGTTTCTTTTAAAGACTCTGCCGTTAATTCTTTTTGTTGAATTAGAATCGCCGCCCCATTTTCAACCAGATGATTTGCATTTGCTGTCTGATGATCATCGACAGCGTATGGGTACGGCACCAATATTGATGCGACGCCTGCAATTGCCAACTCTGACACGGTCATTGCACCTGAACGACAAATCACAACATCAGCCCACTCATAGGCTTCTGCCATATTATTAATAAATGCATCGATCCGCGCCTCCACTTCAAATTTTCTGTATACCTCTTTTGCCTCATCAAGGTTACGCTCACCTGTCTGATGCCAGATATTAATGGCACTCTTATCTTCTATAAGTGATTTCATTTCTGGTACGGTGTTATTCAACGCTGCTGCACCGAGACTTCCGCCAACCACTAAAATATTTATTTCATTTGCTCTGCCAGACAGACGTTCAGCGGGAGTTTTTATCTGCATAATATTTGCACGCACAGGGTTACCTATTAACTGCACACTCTTTTTCGTCTTAAAACTATCTGGAAATGATTCCATAACCGTACCCGCCATTTTCGCCAGTAAGGTATTCGTTAAACCCGGGATTGCATTTTGCTCATGCACTAATAATGGCTTCCCCATCAGATATGCCATCAAACCACCCGGCCCTGACGCAAACCCACCCATACCTAAAACTGCAACCGGTTTTACTTCCAATAAGACTTTCATAGCCTGCAGGCACGCGCGTATTAATTTTAGTGGTGCCAGCAATAACGAAAGTTTATTTTTACCGCGTAATCCACTCACACTTAGCCAGCGAATATCATATCCAGCTTCAACCACCAATCTTGCTTCTATCCCCTTGCGTGTACCCAACCAGACAACAGGTACACCCTTCTGTTTTAGCTGATCGGCAACAGCAAGCGCAGGAAAAACATGCCCACCCGTACCACCAGCCATAATTAAAACAGGCCGAGTCATTTAGCACCGCCTTTAATCGAACGAGTTAACGCTTGCTTACCATACTGTGCGTTCTCAATACTGATTCTGATTAAAATACCAATTGCAATACAATTCACAATCAAACTACTTCCGCCATAACTCATCAGCGGTAAGGTTAAACCTTTCGTCGGCAGTACACCCATATTCACACCGATATTGATAAACGCCTGCAGTCCTAACCAGATGCCAATACCATAAGCAGTAAATGCTGCAAAACGATGCCCTTGCTTTTCTGCATCACGACCATTAATAAATGCACGATAAATCAGCATTGCAAATAAAAATATCAGCAGACACGCTCCGATAAAACCCGTCTCTTCTGCATAGACAGCAAACAGAAAATCAGTGTGAGCTTCTGGTAAATAAAATAATTTCTGCACACTTCCACCAAGCCCGGTACCCGACCAGGAACCTCGGCCAATTGCTATTAACGACTGTGTCAGCTGAAAACCACTATCGAAAGGATCAGCCCAAGGGTTCACAAAAGCAGTCAGTCGCTGCATTCTGTATGGAGAAGTCACAACTATGAGCGTTGCCGCTCCGGCAAACGAAACAATCAATGCAAAGAATTGTGAAAAACGCACGCCTCCCAGATACATCATTCCCATTACGGTCAACATTATGACAACGGTTGCACCAAAATCCGGTTCAAGTAACAGCAGCAAACAGGCCATGCTGACCAGCAGCATTGGTTTAACAAACCCCCATAAACTCTGTTGAACTTCGCTACCATGACGAACAAGATAACCGGCTGTGTAAATTAGCAAAAATAGTTTAGCTAACTCAGACACTTGCAGATTAAAGATACCCAGCGGAATCCAGCGAGTACTACCATTAACCGTCTTACCGATACCCGGTACCAAAACCAGCATCAGCAACACCATTGCTAGCACAAGTAATAACATGCCAGATTTTTCCCAGTAAGCGAGCCTGACTTTTGTTACCAGAAAGGCTGCAGAGAGCCCAATCATTGCTGAAATTAACTGACGTTTTAAATAATAAAACGGTGATTCGAGAGAACGGTCTGCCATCGTTATTGATGCCGATTCAACCATTACTAATCCAATACACAGTATCAATAACGCAACTGTAAGCAATTTCACATCAAACAAAACTGCTGTGGCTTTTTGCTGCCCGGCTGTTTTTACTGCTGATAGTGATTCAATGAAGGCACTCATTACAACACCGCCTTAACTGCATCACTAAACACCTGTCCGCGGTGTTCATAATTATTAAACATATCAAAACTGGCACAAGCCGGTGAAAGCAACACATGATCACCAGATACCGCATACTGTTTTGCTTTAACAACGGCATCATACATACAGCTGGCATGAACGATATCGATCGCACCCTTACACGCTTCTTCTATCTTATCTGCATCACGACCAATCAAAATCAGCTTTGTAACATGCTGCTCAACCGGCTTCTTAAGCGCTGACAGATCTGCATCCTTACATTCACCACCAGCAATAAGAATTATATTACCGGCCAATCCTTCAATTGCTGCCTGTGCTGCACCGACATTTGTTGCCTTTGAATCATCTATCCAGTTAATACCGTCACTGGATGCTATGCACTGCATTCTATGCGGTAAACCGGCAAAGGATTTAACGGTTTGCAATACACATTCTTGCGGCAAATTAAAACTTTCTATCAGCGCCAGTGCTGCCATAACATTGGCAACATTATGCAAACCATCAATAAATAAATCTTCGGTATTCAGCAGGCACTTACCATGTCGTACGATCCAGGTTTGCCCATTAATCTCACGCAAACTAAAATCATCTGCACCAGCCTGATTGACTGTAAAACCAATGACATTATCAGCAACCGGCATTTTCGAAACTACTTCATCGTCACGATTGATGACTATATTTATTGCATTCTTATAAATACTTTCTTTTGCCGCAATATAGCTTGCAAATGAATCATAACGATCCATGTGATCTTCACTAATGTTTAATACTACGGCGGCTTGTGGCTTCAACCTTTCCAGTGTTTCTAACTGAAAACTTGAAAGCTCAAGCACATAAACCTTATTCCCTTTATCGAGTAGCTCAAGCGCTGGTAAACCAATATTACCGCCGACTCCTGCCTTCCAGCCAGCCTTTTCAAAAATCTCGCCAACCAGAGTAGTCACTGTACTTTTACCGTTTGAACCGGTAATTGCTATTACTGGCGCATCAGCAGCGCGCGCAAATAACTCAATATCACCAATAACTTCTACGCCCTGTGATTTAGCATAGGAAATTTCTGGTGTCTGAACTGATATACCAGGGCTCACAATTAACTGTTTCGCTGTTGCCAGCTGATCTTTATCAAATGACCCAAAGTTACAAACAAGCTGAGGGTACTGTTGACGTAATTCATTTTCGCCCGGCGGGTGTTCACGACTATCAAGCACAACCGGTTCCATTCCTTTTTCAACTAAATAGCGCACGACAGAAAGTCCGGTTATTCCCAAACCGACAATAACAATTTTTCCAGACAACTCACTTGCTGTAAAAATATTATCAGACATAACTGTTGTAGCCACTCCCTTCATTTATCTCAGCTTTAATGTAGCCAGACCTGCCAGCACCAGACAAAATGTAATAATCCAGAAACGCACAATTACTCGTGGCTCTGGCCAGCCCTTTAATTCAAAATGATGATGAATAGGCGCCATTTTAAAAATTCGTTTACCTGTTAATTTAAAAGAGGCAACCTGTAAAATAACCGACAGTGTTTCCATAACAAAAACACCACCCATTATCACCAGCAATAATTCCTGTCTAACCACAACAGCGACAATACCTAATGCAGCACCCAGTGCCAGCGCACCGATATCACCCATAAACACCTGTGCCGGATAAGTATTGAACCAGAGAAACCCAAGACCCGCTCCAACCATAGCGCCACAGAACACGATCATTTCACCTGCACCGGGGATATGCGGAATCGCCAAGTACTCTGCAAACTGCACATGCCCTGATAAATAGGCAATCAAACCCAGTGCAGCCGCTACCATTACGGCTGGCATAATCGCCAGACCATCCAGCCCATCCGTAAGATTTACCGCGTTACTGCTACCTACAATTACAAAATAAACAAAGACAATAAAAAACCAGCCCATATCGATCATCAAATCTTTAAAGAAAGGCACACTTAATAATGTCTCTGCGGGAGAAACAGCATTTGTATAGAGAATATAAGCTGCTGCAAAGCCAAATACCGATTGCCAGAAATATTTATATCTTGCAGATAATCCTTTTGAATTTCCAAGCGCCACTTTTTTATAATCATCAACCCAGCCAATGATACCGAATGCCACC
>Ga0316207_10004254_pt1 | contig 12541 bp, 8 predicted proteins | sample 6weekpyrite_MG_FD_204943 | JGI IMG/M metagenome (GOLD analysis project Ga0316207, IMG submission 204943) | Microbial mat bacterial communities from mineral coupon in-situ incubated in ocean water Damariscotta River, Maine, United States -... | ecosystem: Environmental > Aquatic > Marine >... | reverse complement strand
AATTGACGTCTATCTATTAGCTGTAGTCCTGCTTATTTTTCCTTGGGCCTTTATGCGTTATTTATCAGCAAAATTGACCAGACCGAGAACGCTGAAAACGCTTCTAAAGCTTTGTTAATCAATAGTCTTGATGATTTATAAGCTCGTTTGGCGAAAGTCATTTTAATAATTATGATTGTTAAATTCTTTGAGTATGCCTTAAGTATGCCGTTTACACGCCACTCGTTTAACCGCCACTCGATTTGCTCATGTACTCAGCAGGTATTGCACTCATCGGCTTAGCGCTATTTTTGCCACATAATGCCGAGCCTGGAATGTCAGGGGATTAACATTTTTAAATCACGTTACCAGCCCTGTCCTTATATTAATAATTTAATTTAGCCAATCACACAGTCACGCGCTAGATTACACATATTCAGCTATTTTTTATCGCCTTAATTCAACACAAAAAAAAGCCGGACAATGTCCGGCTTTTTTCTTCTCAAATAAACGTTTAGCTTATTTGTAGTAACCGATCATGCCTTCTAATGAAACTGGCTTGATCTTGTCTGCCTGGCCCGCGCAACCAAATGCTTCGTAACGTGCTTTACAGATTTCTTTCATCGCAGCTGTAGATTCTTTAAGGAATTTACGTGGATCAAAGTTAGAAGGGTTATCAGCCAGGTGCTTACGTACTGAACCAGTAGAAGCCATACGTAAATCAGTGTCGATATTAACTTTACGTACACCAGACTTGATACCGTTAACGATTTCTTCAACAGGTACACCGTATGTTTGACCCATATCACCACCGTAGTTGTTGATGATTTCCAACCAGTCCTGTGGCACTGAAGAGGAACCGTGCATTACCAGGTGAGTGTTTGGTAGTTTAGCGTGGATTTCCTGGATACGGTCGATACGTAAAATTTCACCTGTTGGCTCTTTAGTGAACTTGTAAGCACCGTGTGAAGTACCGATAGCAATTGCTAGCGCATCTACACCCGTTTGCTCAACGAAGTCAGCCGCTTCATCAACACCTGTAAGTAGCTGATCCATATCCAGCTTACCTTCAGCGCCGTGGCCGTCTTCTTCACCCATCTCACCAGTTTCTAATGAACCCAGGCAACCTAGCTCGCCTTCAACTGATACACCACCAGCGTGAGCCATTTTTACAACTTCTTTAGTTACTGCAACATTGTATTCAAATGAAGCAGGCGTCTTCATGTCAGCCATTAAAGAACCATCCATCATGACTGATGAAAAGCCTGACTGGATAGAACGTAAACATACCGCTGGCTCAGAACCGTGATCCTGATGCATAACCACTGGAATGTGAGGATACATTTCAACTGCAGCAGAAATCAGGTGACGCAGGAATGGTTCGCCCGCGTATGAACGAGCACCTGCAGAACCCTGCATAATAACCGGGCTGTTAACTTCATCAGCAGCTTGCATAATTGCATGAACCTGCTCCATGTTGTTAACGTTAAATGCTGGCATGCCATAGCTATTTTCAGCAGCATGGTCCAGTAGTTGGCGTAGTGATACTAATGCCATAATATTTACTCCTTAAACAAGGTTGTTAAGTCTAAAAAACTGTTAAAACACTAAAGCCGAATCAATATTAACTGAGTCGACTACTTCATTCTGGTTTCTGAGAATCCTTAATATTACCGATAGTAACGACTTTCATCGCATTGGTACCACCGCTCTCCTTACCCAGTAAATCACCCCGGGTAATAATCAGTCTATCGCCATCTTTTACAATGCCTTTATCTTTAAGAAGGCCGGCAACGGTAGAACTAATATTGTAATCTCCCACCTGATCAAAATCGATACTGGTTGGATATACACCACGATATAAAGTCACTTTACGTCGCGTCTGTTGATGGCGGGTCATTGCGTAAATAGGAATACCTGAACTAATACGTGACATCCATAGTACGGTTGAGCCTGACTCGGTCAGTGCCGCAATACCATCAACGTTCAGGTGATTGGCTGTATACATCGTCGCCATTGCAATGGCTTCATCAACCTGGCCAAAGGTCAGCTCCATACGGTGGTCTGAAACTTTTGCTCTTGGGTGCTGCTCGGCTGCTTCACAGATGCGGCCCATGGCCTGTACTGTTTCAACGGGGTATTTACCCGCCGCAGTTTCACCGGACAACATTACCGCATCCGTACCATCATGTACTGCATTCGCCACATCAAATACTTCTGCACGGGTAGGAATCGAGTTATCAATCATTGATTCCATCATCTGCGTGGCGGTAATAACCACACGATCCATACTGCGGGCTTTGGCAATAAGATCTTTCTGTACCGCGGGTAACTCAGCGTCACCAATTTCAACACCCAGATCCCCACGTGCAACCATAATAGCATCGGAAGCTTCGATTATTTCATCAATAACATCAAGGGCTTCAGCTCGCTCTATTTTGGAAACAATTGCACCGTATCCACCTGCATCACGCAATAGCTTTCTTGCCTGATTGATATCATCCGCTGTTTTAGGGAAAGATACCGCGACATAATCAGCCTGCACTTTAGCCGCTGATAAAATATCTTCTTTATCTTTTTCAGTGAGTGCTGGTGCAGATAAACCACCACCCTGCAGGTTAATACCTTTCTTATCTGACAGGTAACCACTTTGCACGACGCTACAGTTGATTCTTGAACCTTCTACATTCACTACATCTAGCAGCATGCGACCATCATCCAGCACTAAACGATTACCGGGCTTAACATCATTAGGTAGCGTTTTGTAAGCAATGCCTACACCTTCGACTGTACCTGCATTAGAATCCAGTTCTGCGTCCAGGAAAAAAGCATCACCCTGATTAAGATAAACTTTTTTATCTTTAAAACGCTCAGTTCTGATTTTAGGCCCTTGCAAGTCTGCTAATACACCAACGACTCGGTCAAATTTATCAGCCGCTTTGCGCACCATTTCAACACGGCCCGCCTGCTCTTCATGTGTACCATGTGAATAGTTTAATCGTACGACGTCCACACCGGACTGAACCAGTTCATCAATGATGTCCTGGCTATCTGTGGCTGGACCTAAGGTTGCTACTATTTTAGTTCTACGCAAGAGTAGAAACTCCTCTTCTTTTATTACCGCTCAATTTACCGCTCAGTTACATCTTTCTTCTAATCAATGAACATTAGTTTCTATGTTCTGCAGCTACCGTTTTGTTTTCTTCATTTGGATTTTATATGCTTTCGCTATAAAACCTGAATTACACGCTATAAAAGCGAGACCCAGGCCTCGCTTTTATAGATCTGGCAATTAGCCTTTAGCTCTTTCTTCCAGCATAATAACTGCTGGCAGGTCTTTACCTTCCAGGAACTCAAGGAATGCACCGCCACCTGTTGAGATATATGAAACCTTGTCAGAGATACCATACTTATCAACCGCTGCCAGCGTATCGCCACCACCTGCAATAGAAAATGCTGGGGAATCAGCAATTGCCATTGAAATGGCTTTCGTACCTTCACCAAACTGATCAAATTCGAACACGCCTACAGGGCCGTTCCATACGATTGTACCCGCGCTCTTTAATACTTCTGCAAGTGCAGCCGCTGAATCAGGACCGATATCAAAAATCATATCGTCATCTGCACAGTCATCAACTTTCTTTAAGGTTGCTTCAGCCGTTTCTGCAAACTCTTTCGCACAAACAATATCTGTAGGTACAGGAATGTCACCGCCGCGTGCTTTTGCATCAGCAGTTAACTTTTTAGCTGTTTCAACCAGGTCTTCTTCATACAGAGATTTACCAACGTTGTGGCCATCAGCTGCAATAAAAGTATTTGCAATACCGCCACCCACGATTAACTGGTCAACTACTTTTGAAAGCGATTCCAGAACCGTTAATTTAGTAGATACCTTAGAGCCACCAACAATCGCAACCATCGGACGAGCTGGGTTATCCAACGCCTTACCTAAAGCATCTAATTCACCGGCAAGTAGTGGACCTGCACATGCAGTTGGTGCAAATTTACCTGCGCCATGTGTTGATGCCTGTGCACGGTGAGCCGTACCAAATGCATCCATTACATAAATGTCACATAGTGCCGCATACTGTTTTGACAGTGCTTCGTCGTCTTTCTTCTCGCCTTTGTTAAAGCGAACATTTTCCAGGACAACCACTTCACCATCTGCAAGTTCAGGTGCGTTATCCAGATAGTCTTTTACCAGCTTAACATCTTTACCTAAAGCGTCTTTCAGGTAGTTAACAACTGGAAGCAGTGAGAACTCATCCGCAGGTTCACCTTCAGTTGGGCGACCCAGATGAGACATCAGCATAACTTTTGCACCCGCTTTAATGCAGTGCTCAATGGTAGGCATAGACGCTTCAATACGTTTAGCACTGGTTACTTTACCATCTTTAACAGGCACATTAAGGTCCTGACGAATAAGCACACGTTTACCGGCAAGATCTAAATCAGTCATCTTAATTACTGACATGTTTACTCCTAAAATAAATTTAAATTTTAAAATTGTTAGTTAAGCAATAAAACTTAACTAACAACTCTACTGTTAGTACTTACTTTGCATTCATCAATGCAATCGTGGTGTCAATCATACGGTTTGAAAAACCCCACTCGTTATCATACCACGCACAAACTTTTACCAGGTCACCGCCGGTTACACGTGTTAACGTCGAATCAAAATTCGATGTTGTACTGGTATGATTAAAGTCTATCGATACCAGCGGCTCATTACTGTAATCGAGCACTTCGCCATCAGCAGCTTCTTTCATAATGGCGTTTATTTCTTCTACGGTCGTATCTCTACTCGCCGTGAAAGTTAAATCTACCAATGATACATTTATGGTTGGTACGCGCACTGCAAAACCATCCAGTTTGCCATTTAGCTCTGGCAAGACCAGGCCAACAGCCGCCGCTGCACCCGTTTTAGTGGGTATCATCGAGCTGGTCGCTGAACGCGCTCGACGCAGGTCTGAGTGGTACACATCCGTTAACACCTGATCATTGGTGTATGAATGAATGGTTGTCATCAGGCCTTTTTCAATACCAATTTTTTCATGTATCGGTTTAACCAGTGGCGCCAGGCAGTTTGTCGTACATGACGCATTAGAAACTACCGTATCCGTTGACTTTAAAAGGTCATGGTTCACACCATAAACAATTGTGGCATCAACACCTCGTCCACCCGGCGCTGAGATAACTACTTTCTTTGCGCCGCCTTCAATATGTAAAGATGCTTTATCCTTGCTGGCAAAAAAACCCGTGCACTCATGCACCACATCAACCCCTAACTCACCCCAGGGTAATTTAGCGGGGTCGCGCTCTGCCAGGACACGAATTTTATCACCGTTGACAACCATATAGTCGCCATCCACTTTCACCTCTCCGGGAAAGCGGCCATGGGCTGTATCATATTGAGTCAGGTGGGCATTGGTAAAAGCATCTCCCAGATCATTAATCGCAACGACCTGTACTTCATCCGTACGCCCGGACTCATAAATTGCACGCAGAATGTTACGACCAATTCGACCGTAGCCATTAATTGCAACCTTGATTGCCATATTTTAGTACCTTCCTGTTTGTTGCAGCATCAACTGCAACAAACTTTATGAGTTAAACCTGAGCCAGACTTCGTTTTTCTAATTTTTGCCAGCAATATTCAGATTCGTTTTTTAAACTTTTTTGGCAAATTGATTGTGTTGTGACATTTATAAACATAACAACTTTAAAGCCACTGGATTCCCGACAAAAACACTCGGGAATGACGAATAAGTTTTTTACTTATTCCGACTAAAAATCAACTTGGCAAATAAGTTTAGAAACTAAAGGGCGGGCCAGCTAAAAAAAACAGGCCCACCCTCTAATATCTTATATCTTTTCTTTCTAACAGCTCACTACGGAGTCATCTAATTAAGAAAGATTTTGTTCGCGAGCAAGTCGGAGGGAATTTCCGACACCGCAGCTCCCGGACAAAAGATTCTTAATTAAACTAAGCGAAAGATTTTTTCTGCTAGCAAGGCGGAGGTGATTTCCTGAGATGTTGAGCGTACAACAGTACGCGATCATTCAGGAAATCGCCGACAACACCGCTAGCGGGAAAAAGATTCGCTTAGTTGGCAGCTACGTGCTGTACAAAACGCATCATGTTACATGTGTAACCGTACTCGTTGTCGTACCAGCTAACCAGCTTCACAAATGAACCGTCAAGCGCAATACCCGCTTCTGAATCAAAGATTGAAGAGTAGCTGCAACCACGGAAGTCAGTAGAAACAACTTTCTCATCTGTGTAACCCAGCGTCTTGGAAATGTCGCCATTTTCAGACGCGTCTTTCATTGCTGCACAAATTTCTTCGTATGAAGCGTCTTTTTCTAACTCTACAGTCAGGTCAACAACAGATACGTCAGAAGTAGGAACACGGAAAGCCATACCTGTCAGCTTGCCATTCAGTTCTGGAAGAACTACGCCTACCGCTTTAGCAGCACCTGTTGAAGATGGGATGATATTCTCTAAAATACCACGACCACCGCGCCAGTCTTTCATTGAAGGACCATCAACTGTTTTCTGAGTAGCTGTCGCTGCGTGAACAGTCGTCATCAGGCCACGCTTGATGCCCCACTTGTCATTAATAACTTTAGCCATTGGCGCCAGGCAGTTAGTTGTGCAAGATGCCGCAGAAACAATTGTCTGACCTGCATATGTTTCGTGGTTAACACCGTATACGAACATTGGCGTGCTATCTTTAGAAGGCGCAGATTGAACAACTTTCTTAGCACCTGCATCAATATGCTTCTGGCAACCTTCTTCAGTTAAGAAGAAACCAGTACAGTCGATAACAATCTCTGCACCTACTTCGTCCCACTTAAGGTCTGCTGGATCACGCTCAGCTGTTAAACGGATTTTCTTACCGTCAACAATCATTGCGTTATTGTCTGAAGAAACTTCACCTGGGAAGTTGCCGTGTACTGAGTCGTACTTAAGCATGTATGCCAGGTATTCAGGATCTAGAAGATCGTTGATGCCTACAATTTCGATGTCTTTGAATTCTTTGTGAACTGCACGGAATACCATACGGCCGATACGACCAAAACCGTTAATACCTACTTTAATAGCCATTATATTTTCCTCGGTTAAATATACTAAAAATTAATATCTTAAAACTTCGTCGCTCCCAAATACCTGAGTCAGACAGGCATTCGGGGATGACAGAGAATATTTCTTATTTAAAGAACGCCTTCTACTGCTGCTACCACTTTCTCAACAGTGAAACCAAATTCTTTAAACAGTTCGCCAGCAGGTGCAGACTCACCGAAGTGATCTATACCTACAACCGCATCCGCGTACTTGTACCATGCAGCAGTAACTGCAGCTTCAACCGCTACAGTGGGTGTCCCTTTTGGTAACACAGCTGAACGATAGGCATCATCCTGTGATTCAAATGCATCAACAGATGGCATAGAAACAACACGTACTTTCTTACCTGACATTGCAGCCGCCGCATCAACAGCAAGTGCAACTTCAGAACCTGTACCGATAATGATTGCATCTGGCGCACCGTCACAATCTTTCAGGATGTAGCCACCCTTAGCAATATCAGCGATCTGCGCATCAGTACGTTCCTGGTGTGGAAGACCCTGGCGAGAGAAGATCAATGTAGAAGGACCATCTTTACGCTCAATGGCTTTCGCCCAACATACCGCAGATTCAACCGCATCACATGGGCGCCATACAGACATGTTTGGAATCATGCGTAGTGTAGGAATCTGCTCAACTGGCTGGTGAGTTGGACCATCTTCACCCAGGCCGATAGAGTCATGGGTAAATACAAAGATGCTCTGGATCTTCATAAGCGCCGCCATACGTAATGCATTACGCGCGTACTCAGAGAACATTAAGAATGTCGCACCGAAAGGAACCAGACCACCGTGAAGTGCGATACCGTTCATAATGGCAGACATACCAAATTCACGTACACCGTAGTTTACGTAGTTGGCTTCTTCGTTGCTGATCATTGGCTTGTAACCAGACCATTCAGTCAGGTTTGAGCAACCCAGGTCAGCAGAACCACCGAACAGCTCTGGTGCCATTGGTGAGTAAGCTTCGATAGATGCTAATGACGCCTGGCGTGTTGCAGGGCTTTTCGCTTCAGCGTTGATAGACGCAATAAAGTCAGCAGACTTCTGCGCCCACTCCGCAGGTAAGTCACCCGCCATACGACGTTCGAACTCAGCCGCTAGTTCAGGGAACTCAGCTTTGTATGCTGCAAATTTTTCATTCCATGCCGCTTCAGCCGCCGCACCTTTTTCTTTCGCATCCCAACCCTGGTATACAGACTCAGGTACTTCGAATGCACCATGGTCCCAGCCCAACGCAGCTTTAGTCAGGTTGATTTCTTCTTCACCTAATGGCGCACCGTGACATGCATGGCTACCCGCTTTGTTCGGTGAACCAAAACCGATAGTCGTTTTACAGCAAATCATGGTTGGCTTATCTGTCATCGCTTTCGCCATTTCAGTTGCCTTAGCAATGGCTTCAGGGTCATGACCATCGACGTCTGCAATGACATGCCAGCCGTAGGACTCAAAACGCTTAGGTGTGTCGTCCGAGAACCAGCCTTCAACGTGACCGTCGATAGAGATACCGTTGTCATCCCAGTAAGCAATCAGCTTACCCAGACCTAAAGTACCCGCCAGTGAACAGGCTTCGTGAGAGATACCTTCCATTAAGCAACCATCACCCAGGAACACATAAGTGTTGTGGTCAACAATGTTGTGACCTTTCTGGTTGAACTGGCCAGCCATTGCTTTTTCAGCAATCGCCATACCCACGCCATTAGTAATACCCTGGCCTAGTGGACCAGTAGTCGTCTCAACACCCGGCGCATAACCATACTCTGGGTGACCAGGCGTTTTAGAGTGTAATTGACGGAATTGCTTCAGGTCTTCAATAGACAGGTCATAACCTGTTAAGTGAAGTAATGAGTAAATCAGCATTGAGCCGTGACCATTCGAAAGAATGAAACGATCGCGATCAGCCCAGTTTGGGTTAGCTGGGTTGTGCTTCATATTGTCGTTCCACAATACTTCCGCAATATCAGCCATTCCCATAGGTGCACCTGGGTGACCAGAATTAGCTTTTTGTACTGCATCCATACTTAATGCACGGATAGCATTTGCAAGCTCTTTGCGCGATGACATAAGACATCTCCAATCAAGTTTTAAAAATTGTGAGTTACAACGCCTGCCAGGGCTTCTGACGGCGTCGCAACATGAATTCTGTTATTCAATTCACTGTTTCTGTATATATTTCCAATACACTGAGTGACAGAGGGGGATTTCTCTCCCACTTTATAAAGGGGCGCTATTTTCCCTTACTTCGACCCATTCGGCAACTCTATCGTCGGATTTACCTCGTCCATCGGTGCCCACTTTATGCCTGAAGACAATAAACACCGCCCTCACGCAGGCAAAACACTCTAATATTTTTCTTTAAAATACAATAAGTTACAAAACCACCCGCACTTTTATGGTGCGCCGCATGGCGGATATTTAATTTATTCTGGGATAAAAACTCAAAATCAGCTTATTTCCTCTTTTCCAGTGGCAGGCATCAGGCCTCTTCTTTCCATTTAATCGAACATCCCATGCTCGACACCTGCTCAGCGGGCCCCCGCCCCGTTTCTGCCACCTGTTTCATTCCCTCGAACAGATCTCGACGAACCGTTTCATCAGCCGCCTGCTTGCGACTCTCATCCAGACGACCGCGGTACTGCAGTTTTAAATCTGCGTTATAACCAAAGAAGTCCGGCGTACAGACCGCATCGTAGGCCTTTGCAACCTGCTGTGTTTCATCGAGCAGGTAAGGAAAGTTAAAACCATACTCATCCGCGACCTTACGCATATTCTCCAGTGAGTCCTCTTCATATAAGCTCTGGTCATTAGACATAATGGCGACAGACTTGACCCCCAAACGCGCCAGCTCAACCGTATCACGCACAATTCGATCTCGAATTGACTTAACATAAGGGCAGTGATTACAGATAAACATCACCAGCAGGCCTTTTTCACCCGCACAATCCGCCAGACTCCACAGCTTCCCATCGACATCAGGCAGGCTAAAATCTATGGCGGGTAAATCAAATTCACACACAGGGGGCTGCAAACTAACCATCTTTATTCACTCCGGGTTATTTAATATCTAATATTCGGCTTTATCTTCGGCTTAATCAGGCAGTCATTTGCAGACAAAAGTTCACTTTAAGCTCGGCCCGGCATTATAGTTTATGTCGCGAGCAGCCCCAAGACCTTACCAGGTCACAAATTCACAGGAAATTCTCCCGTTTCATCCCATATAAGCATACAATTATATCAATCAGGCCTAAACTTCTGGGCCTTCAACTAGTCTTATAAGTAGCCCGCTTATACATATTTAATATAAATTGTATAGCGGCAATGTTGCAGCCATGCTAAAATGCGTGGTTCAGTTTTAAATTCTTGAAATCTTTTTTAGCGGAAGCCCATGAGCCAACAAGAAGACCAGCACCCAAAAGACAAGCCAACAGAACAAGAAGTTCTGGACGGCGTCAGTAATAAAGTTCCCCAGGACAAACAGTCTCTGCTTAAACAACTGATTGCTAAAGGCAAGGAGCAGGGCTACCTGACCTATGCCGAAGTCAATGATCACCTTCCTGAAGAGATCGTTGACCCTGAGCAGGTCGAAGACATCATTAATATGATTAATGATATGGGTATTACCGTGCATGAGGTCGCCCCAGATACGGAATCACTGGTTCTCACCGATGCCAGCGCGACAGATGACACCGCCGCTGAAGAAGCTGCCGCTGCTCTGGCTTCTATTGAAAATGAATTTGGCCGCACCACTGACCCAGTACGTATGTATATGCGTGAAATGGGTAGTGTTGAGCTTTTAACCCGCGAAGGCGAAATCTCCATTGCAAAACGCATTGAAGAAGGCCTCAAGCAGGTTATGCGCGCACTGGCCTCTAACCCGCGCTCTGTCGACCAGGTTTTAAAAACCGTAGAAAAAATCGAAGCCGAAGAAGTTCGCTTAACCGACCTGATCAATGGCTTTCGCAGTGACGACAGCGACGAAATAGCCCAGCCCGCCTCAGGCCCCGCCGATGAGCGCGAAGATGACGAAGAAGCCGAAATTGTTGACACCGGCCCAGATCCTGAGCGTGCGGCAGAGCACTTCGAACTATTAAGCAAGTCTTACGAAAAAGTAATGAAGGCACTTGAAAAGAACAATGCCAAGGCCATTACTAAAGCTCGCGAAGAAATGACAGAAATCTTTATGGAACTGAAGTTTCTGCCATCAATTATTATCGCAATGACCAAGGACCTGCGCCAGACTATTGAGCGTGTGCGTACTCATGAGCGCCATATTCTCAATCTGTGCGTTAACAAGGCCCATATGCCACGTAAGGCCTTTATCCAGTCTTTCCCGGAAAATGAAACCAACCAGGAATGGATTGACCAGTACATCGAAGGTCACGAGTACTCCGATGTATTAAAAGAGCTCGCGCCGGAAATCAAGCAGACTCAACGTAAGCTTAGCCTGCTGGAAAAAGCCTATGGCCTGAGTATTACAGACATCAAGGAAATTAATCGCAAGATGTCTATTGGTGAAGCAAAAGCTCGCCGCGCCAAGAAAGAAATGGTCGAAGCCAACCTGCGACTGGTTATTTCTATTGCCAAAAAATACACCAACCGCGGCCTGCAATTCCTCGATTTAATCCAGGAAGGCAATATCGGCCTGATGAAAGCCGTCGACAAATTTGAATACCGCCGTGGTTACAAGTTCTCGACCTATGCCACCTGGTGGATTCGCCAGGCCATTACTCGCTCGATTGCAGACCAGGCACGCACCATTCGTATCCCTGTTCACATGATTGAGACCATTAACAAACTCAATCGAGTATTCCGTCAGATGCTACAGGAAAAAGGCCGCGAGCCCACTCCTGAAGAACTGGCTGAAAAAATGGAAATGCCAGAAGACAAGGTTCGCAAAGTACTGAAAATTGCCAAAGAACCTATCTCAATGGAAACTCCAATTGGCGATGATGAAGATTCAAACCTGGGTGACTTTATCGAAGACGTAAACATTATGTCTCCCATTGAGTCAGCTACCGGTGAATCACTACGAGACTCAACGACGGATATCCTGTCCACGTTAACACCTCGCGAAGCTAAAGTACTGCGTATGCGCTTTGGTATAAACATGAATACAGACCACACACTGGAAGAAGTCGGCAAACAGTTCGACGTAACCCGTGAACGTATTCGCCAGATTGAAGCCAAGGCACTGCGCAAATTACGCCACCCTTCAAGAGCAGAACACCTTCGCAGTTTTATAGGCGAAGAATAAAGTCTTGTCCTAATTCAGCAGATGCATATAATATGCGTCTGCTGAACTGGCAATAAGATAATAGTTACCTGCTCAGCTCCCTGATTTAGAACTAAAAAATAAGGGCCCGTAGCTCAGTTGGTTAGAGCGTCCGACTCATAATCGGCAGGTCGAGTGTTCGAGTCACTCCGGGCCCACCAT
>Ga0316207_10004253_pt1 | contig 12542 bp, 7 predicted proteins | sample 6weekpyrite_MG_FD_204943 | JGI IMG/M metagenome (GOLD analysis project Ga0316207, IMG submission 204943) | Microbial mat bacterial communities from mineral coupon in-situ incubated in ocean water Damariscotta River, Maine, United States -... | ecosystem: Environmental > Aquatic > Marine >... | reverse complement strand
GTAGACTCAAAATCTTCTTTATCAGAAATCAGGGCAAGCTCATTAATTGCCTTTATCATCGCATTGGATTCTTCGGTAATCGTTTTAGCTGTGCTTGTGTCGAGATCCAAACCTAGCCCTAAGCTCGAGACTCTCGAATTTGTTTTTGCTAGTTCAGACAAATATCGCATTGCAGCTGGATAAATAATGGTTTTACCAATCTCCGCAACAAGTTTAGCTTCTACGCTAATAGAGTTTATATAAATTTCAGAATAAACTTCGTATCGACTTTCTAACTCTACTGGCGATAACACCCCTGTGTTAATAAACAATGCTTTAATTGATTCATCTTGTAAATAGGGCAAAGCATCCGCTGTGGTAGGTAAATTCTTAAGACCTCTCTCTTCAACAGCCATTTTATGCCATTCCGCTGAATATCCATCACCACCAAAAATGACATTACTGTGTTTAGTCATGAGTTCTTTAAGTACGGCTATTACAGCAGCAGGTGTATCCTTACCGCCAGCCAACTCAATTTCTAATTTTTCAGCAATCCAGTTTAATGAATCCGCAAGCATTGTATTCATCGCGATAAGTGGACCTGAAACAGATTGCTGAGATCCGACCGCTCTAAACTCAAAACGATTTCCTGTAAAAGCAAATGGAGATGTTCTATTACGATCACCAGTATCTTTTGCAAATGGAATTATTTGGGAAAGTCCCAAATCCATAATTCCACCTTCACCTGCACCATCGAGTTTTCCGGCCTTTATTTGATTAAATATTTCTTCTATCTCACTACCTAGATAAACAGATAAAATTGCAGGTGGTGCCTCATTGGCCCCAAGACGATGATCATTACCAGCAGAAGCGATTACTGCTCGCAGTAAAGGGCCATACATATGCACGCCTCGAATAACGGCTCCACAAAAAATTAAAAAGTTTAGGTTTTCATAGGGTGTATCACCAGGATCAAGTAAATTACCTTGAGTAGAGTTACCTACCGACCAATTGACATGTTTACCTGAACCATTGACACCCGCAAAAGGTTTCTCATGCAACAGACAAACAAACCCATGTTTCTTCGCAATATTCTTTAATACAGTCATGAGCATCTGTTGATGGTCTGCGGCTACGTTAGCTGCTTCAAAATAGGGCGCGATTTCAAATTGCCCAGGCGCTACTTCGTTATGACGTGTTTTCGCTGGAATACCTAAACGATATAGTGTTTCTTCAACAGCCTCCATATAAACCTGAACTCGCTCAGGAATGGCACCAAAATAATGATCATCAAACTCTTGCCCTTTAGCCGGTGCAGCACCAAATAACGTGCGTCCTGCCAACAGTAGATCAGGGCGCAAATTAGCAAAAGTAGCATCAACTAAAAAATATTCTTGTTCAGCACCACAACTGGAATTTAGTGGTGCAACTTCTTTTTCACCCATCAACTTGAGAACTTTTTTTCCTGCTTCATTCATAGCCGAATTAGAGCGCATGAGAGGCACTTTTTTATCTAACGCTTCACCAGTCCAAGATACGAATACAGATGGAATGCAAAGTGTAGCACCGTTTTCCGTTTCTAAAATAAACGCAGGACTAGTTGGATCCCAAAATGTATATCCTCTCGCCTCGTTGGTTTGACGAATACCACCATTTGGAAAAGACGAACCATCAGGTTCGCCTTTAGTTAATAGACTGCCGCTAAATTCGGTAATTGCCTTACCACTAGAATCAGTGACAATAAAGCTGTCATGTTTTTCAGCAGATGCACCGGTTAAAGGATAAAAAACATGAGCGAAATAATTCGCGCCTTTTGATAGTGCCCAGGTTTTCATCGCCGCAGCAACGTCATCTGCTGTACTTGCGTCGAGCGATGCACCGGTTTCCATGGTATTTTTCATGGCTTTAAACGCACTTTTTGAAAGGGCATCCTCCATTTTTACTAAAGTAAAAACATCTGAAGCCCATATTTCTTCGAGTGACTTTGGTTTGACCGTAGAAATTGGTTCACCAGTTGTAATTTCAAACACTGCTTGAGAGCGTGATTCGCTTCGACTCATTTTCTTTCCCTCTACTTGATTTACGATAATTATAAAAGTGGATATTTATTATGAGAATATTGATATATCCATAAAGAATTGAATAACAAAATCATTTCTGATGTTTCATTTTTAAAATTAGTTTGTGAGTAGTACTCTGCATCAAGCTTGCCACTTACTTAAAGGTAAATTTATAGGACAAACGAGAAGTCAATTTATTATTGGCGCTGATGCAATGTGTTGATTTAGATTAAGAAACCTAAAAACCTCATATTTCCAACAAAAACCAAAGAAGTCTAAAGTAATAATTCATGCATCAATGTGAAGCATATCGTGTTACAAAGAGGTGCAATGCAATAAAAAATGTTGCACTCACTAAGAATTAGCCTCACTTCAATTTAAACTACATTTTTTATATATGCTCTCCATGAACCATATCTACTGATTTCTTCGACCTCGGCTATTGCGTAATGTTCGCAGATAAATCCGGTTAACCAGCGACCATCTTTTGTCTCCACTTTCCCAATACCTAATGGGCCTGGAATCGCCGCCACGAAACTGCCAAATTCCTCGCTGGGTACTGACCATATCTCAATTTCAAATTCGAATTGGTTCATTTCACGTATGAGCCCAGGTCTTTGTAGTGGGCCACCAGATAAGGCATACATTCGATAGTTATTTGAGGTAGTTGTTTTTTCGATGAGTGTTCCACCTCTTTCGGTGAGTTGCCAATTAAGCGGTAAGCCTGACATATGTGCACCGGCGACAATTAAATCAATTTTTTGTTTTGAAATAATACCCATCGAATGAGATTCAGGGAGGTCGTTGGGTGTGGCACCTAATTTCAAACCTAATTGTTGCTGGAAACGGCTAGCAAGCGATAATATTTTTCTATCTTGAAAGGCATGCGCGACTAGACTAATACCAAAGGGTAAGTCATTGTCCATAAATCCGCTGGATACTGAAACGCAAGCGTAATCGAGTAAATTCATATAGTTCGTGTAATAACCCAAATTACTATTAAGCTTGATTGGATCATTTTGTACTTCATCAATGGTATATATGGTACCGGCTGTGGGAGTTACAATAATGTCTAATTCTGACATTGATATATCGCATAATCGTTTGTAATGTTTTAACTGATATTCAGCTTTAAAGGCATCAACAGCTGTTTTACCTTCGGCACTACCAACAATTGTATTTATGACTGGCATTAAAGCTTCTGGCGTTTGAGATATGATTTTTTCAATTGCCACATAACGTTCAGCAACCCAGGGTCCTTCATATAACAATCGAGCAGCATCTAAAAAAGGAGAAAAATCGATCTCATGTTTTATACCTCCCAAGGCTTCAAGTGTTTTTATTGATTGGTTAAATAGGGTTTGAGCGCTGTCATTTCCAAAAAATTTTAGTTGATCGACTTGAGGCACCCCAAATGTAAATGCTTCAGACTCATTGGAATAGTGTCTAGCGTTATTGGCAAACTTGTTATCTCTCGCATAGTCGTCAGCACTGTCAAATTTCGCGGCTTGTTCAAGTACGGTATTCGCATCGTCGGTGGTCAATGCAAATATACTCACGCAATCTAAACTCCGACAAGCGGGTACTACACCGCTCATACTCAACAATCCTTTGGATGGCTTCAACCCTACTAAATTGTTAAATGCAGCTGGGACACGCCCAGATCCAGCGGTATCAGTGCCCAATGAGAACGAAACTAAACCTAAACCCACGGAAACCGCAGAGCCAGAACTTGAGCCTCCAGAAATATAATCTTTATTAAACGCATTTTTACAGGCACCCCATGGCTCTGGAGAACGCACACCAACAAGCCCTGTGGCAAATTGATCCATATTGGTTTTGCCTATAGGAATTGCGCCTGCCTGCATAAGCTGCTCTACCACAAATGCGGACTTGTCTGGAGTATAAGTAAATTCCGAGCAAGCAGCTGTGGTTGGTACACCTGCAAGATCAATATTATCTTTAATAGCAAATGGAATCCCATAGAGGGGCAAGGTATCTGCAGAAAAACCTTTTAAGTAATCTAAATAAACAGAAATCTGTTTTTTATTAAGTCGTGTGATCCAGATATTATGATCGTCATATCGATCACAGTCAGATAAAATATTATCAACAACTTCTGCCGGAGTAATTGTCTTATCACGATAAGCTTTTAACAATGATTCAATAGTTAGATTCATGGGACACCCTAGTTTATATTTTTTCCATTATTATCAGAGTTTGACCATTATTAACCTGGCTACCCTCAGATTTTAAAACATTTTTTATAATACCTGCATGTGGCGCAGGCACTTCTATTTCCATCTTCATAGATTCAAGAACAAGTAATACTTGATCTTTTTCTATTGCATCACCGGGTTTCACCATGATTTTCCAAACATTCCCAGCAACAACACTTTCTATGGCGACACAGTTCTCTGGCAAAATATCTTCAATTGCATTCTCCAGGGTAATTTCCTGTTCGGACTCAAAATTAATTTGTCCCGATTCAATCCAGCGCTGATACTCTTCATCAAATGCCTTTTCACGTATCGCAGTAAAGTCAGCAATACTATTTTCATTTTCAGATAAGAAATTTTGATAGTTACTCAAATTAAATGTGGTTTCTTCAATTTTTATTGGATAACGGCCCTTGGGGAAATCTTCTCTAATCGTTAATAATTCTTGCGCAGAAACTTCATAAAAACGAATTTGATCGAAGAAACGAAGCAACCACCGATCTTCAAATACAGCTGTTTTACGATAGCGATTCCACATTTGCAATGTGCGACCAATGAATTGATAACCTCCCGGCCCCTCCATCCCATAAACACACATATAGGAGCCACCAATGCCAACTGAGTTTTCAGCAGTCCAGGTTCTTGCCGGGTTATATTTTGTGGTAACCAATCGATGACGAGGATCAATCGGCGTTGCGACAGGCGCACCAAGATATACATCTCCCAGCCCCATAACGAGATAACTTGCATCAAATACGATTTTCTTTACTTCTTCAATATTTTCTAATCCATTAATTCGACGAATAAATTCGATGTTGCTTGGGCACCATGGAGCATCATGACGAACCGATTGCATGTATTTATCAATTGCCAATTTGCATGCCTCATCATTCCAACTCAAAGGTATATGAACAATACGAGCTGGTACCTCTTCAGTTAAATTGTCTTTTAATTCTGATTCAGTCTGAATCAGTATTTCCAATAAGCTGTTTAGCGATAGTGAATGACATTCATAGTGAATTTGTAATGAGCGAATACCGGGGGTTAATTCCAATATCCCCTTGTGACCCTCCTGCTGCAGCCTTAACATCAACGCATGTACGCGAAAGCGTAATTCAATGTCAAGAACAGGCTCACCGTACTCAACCAATAAATAGGAGTCACCAGAGGGCCGATAGGTGACTTTCACATCATTCTCTTGTCGTGAAAGTGACTTTACAATAGGACTTTTTGCAATGCTGCTATTAATATTTATTGGTATTGAAGTTAAGCTATTTATTGATTCACGCTGTGCTTCATCTAACGACACAGCGTCATCAACAGAAACTGAAACAAACTTGATCTTATCACCAGCTTTTAGTTGCCCTAGTTTCCATAAGTCTGCACTCACGACGGTTGCAGGACAAACAAATCCACCAAGCGAAGGACCGTCTGGACCCAATATCACCGGCATATCACCTGTAAAATCTACGGTTCCAATTGCATAAGCATTGTCATGAATATTTGATGGATGCATGCCGGCTTCACCACCATCATTCCGTGCCCACTCAGGCTTTGGACCGACTAAGCGTATACCTGTTCGACTAGAGTTGTAGTGCACTTCCCATTCGACATCAAAAAACTGTTTAATATCGTTATCAGTGAAAAAATCCGGAGCACCGTGAGGCCCGTATATTACATGTAAGTCCCATTTGCGATTTATTGAAGGAATAAGCGATGCGGGTAGATTGGTGTTTTTCGTTTCGCTTTGTATTTTATCGAACTGTAATACATCTCCCGCTCGCAATGCACGACCTGTATGTCCACCAAACTGGCCTAAGGTAAAGGTTGATTTTGAACCAAGATAATCAGGACATTGTATGCCCCCTTTAATACATAAATAAGCACGAGCACCAGCATCTGTTACTTTTCCCAAAGAAAGGGTTTGGCCCGCCGAAACATTAATCACTTGCCAATAAGGGATGGGTGCTTCATCAAGTGTGGCTTGCATTTTTGCACCAGCTAATGCAACTTGTGTTGACTGATTAAAACGCAACGTGGGGCCATTAAGCGTAATTTCTATTCCAGCACAGTTAAGATTGTTTTCGAGCAACCTATTAGCCAATTGAAAAGAATAATTGTCAAAAGGGCCTGAAGGAGGCACACCAACATTCCAATAACCCACTCGACCGGGATAGTCCTGAATACTGGTTAAGGTACCGCTTTTGATTACGTCAATCGTAGCCGGTTGAGTCTTGAAGCCACTCAGGTAACGTGTATAAATATCACCTTCACGAAACGTTTTGCAATGCAGTATTTCACGTAAATACTTAACGTTTGATTCCAGACCGTATAATGATGTATCTAGTAATGCTTGATCTAGTTTATCAATAGCAGATTTTCGGTCATCAGAAGTAGAGATGACTTTTGCTAGCAGAGGATCAAAGTTAGCGGAAATATCAATGCCGGTTTCTAGCCAATGATCGATTCGCAAGCTACTGTTTTTAGGAAATTCAACCTGACTCAACAATCCAGCAGATGGTTGAAAGTCTTTATTAGGATCTTCAGCATAAATACGTGCTTGAATAGAATGTTTGTTGTTTTGTCGCACTTCCGGTAAAGGGAAAAGGTCATTCGCTGCTAAACGTACCATCCATTCAACGAGATCGACGTCAAATATTTCTTCAGTTACACCATGTTCAACCTGCAAACGTGTATTCATTTCAAGAAAATAGAACTTTTCTGTTTTCTGATCGTATACGTATTCAACCGTACCCGCATTACGGTATTGTGCGGCTTTTACCAGATTAAGTGCAGTTGTTTGTAATTCCTTTCTTACTTCGTCTGATAAATTTGGGGCAGGGGTTTCTTCGATAACCTTTTGATTACGGCGTTGAGTGGAGCAGTCGCGTTCACCCAGTGCAACAGCATTACCTTTGCCATCACCAAAAATTTGTACCTCGATGTGACGGGCATATTCGATATATTTTTCGAGAAAAACACCATTATTTGAAAAATTGTTTTCACTCAATCGACGCACAGAATTAAAGTTGCTTTCTAACTCTTCTGGATTCCAACAAAGTTGCATACCAATGCCGCCACCTCCTGCAGTGCTTTTCAGCATAACAGGATAAGAAATTTCACTAGCAGCCTGCAAAGCATCTTCAACAGACTGGAGTAGGTCAGTACCCGGTAATAACGGTAAACCACTAGCCTTCGCCAGGTCCCGTGCAGTGTGTTTTAAGCCAAACGATAACATCTGTTCGGCGGTGGGACCGATAAAATCAATTCCTTTGGCTTCACATTGCTTTACAAAATCAGGGTTTTCACTGAGAAAGCCATAACCCGGATGTATGGCATCAGCACCACTTAACTTGGCTATTTCAAATAGCTTTTTTTGATTGAGATAAGTTTCAGCAGCGCGACCTTCACCTAATGAATAGGCTTCATCAGCATTCTGCACGTGCAATGAATCTTGGTCGACCTTATTGTAAACGGCTATAGAGGTGATACCCATGCGTCTTAATGTGCGTATAATACGTGTCGCTATAGCACCGCGGTTGGCAATAAGTATTTTTTTGTACATAGATATTATATCTGTTTGAAAATGACTGGTCGTCCAGCCGTAATACGAAACGCCTCAGGTCGTCCCAAGTGTTTAATTCCAGATTAGCATTTCAATAGGTGTTGGATTGTATCCGTTACAGGGATTATTTAACTGTGGACAGTTTGAAATCAATACAATAACATCCATGACTGCCTTCATTTCCACGTATTTTCCGGGGGCTGAAATACCATCTTCAAAAGTGAGATCACCATCTTCTGTCACAGGCACATTCATGAAAAAATTAATGTTGTGCGTTATATCTCGTTTACTCATATTAAATTCTTCATTTTCTGCTACCGCCAGCATCCAGCTATCCCGACAGGCATGCATGCATTTTTTCTCCAGAGCATAACGAACGGTATTGCTTTCTGTGGCACAAGCTCCACCAAGGGTGTCGTGACGGCCACAAGTATCAGCGACAATTTCTAACATGGGGTTACACCCATTAGACATTAGCTGAGTGCCAGTCGTCAGATAGACGTTACCCTGTTCTCGTATGGTATCCATAGCGCTATAGCGCTCACTGGGATCGTTAGCGTTATAAAATAAGGTATCAGCGGCCTGGTTACCTTCCAGATCGAGTATTCGAAAAGTCTGACCCGCTTTAACCACTTTCATTAAATAATCACCGGCGGGCACTACTTTCCTAAAGGCACTGTATTGAGCTTGAAGTTCGCTTTCTTTTATCATAAAGATTCTCCTTAATTGCCTAAATGATAAAGTTCATTATTTTTAAACCCACGTTGATTTTCAGGCCGAAAGTTTTTACAGTAGTCATTTTCACTCACGGGCGCTGATTGTCGAATTTGATATTCGATCGCTTTGCGTGGATATTCGCTGGCTGAATTTAATGGATGAGGACAGGTATGCATTAAAACCAAGGTGTTCATCTCAAATCGAAGCTCAATGTAATCACCCGCTTTACTGTTTGATTGGATATGTTTCAGATTTCCCTGCTCATCTACTTGCACTTTACTGAATAAATTTAAGTTGGAAGCCATATCTTTTTTTCCGAGGCCATATTTTGCAAGTTCCACTAAAAAACTATCATAGCCATTCTGATGCCATTCGTTATGATAGTCTTGATAATTGTGCTCACTCCACTTATCCGCAACAATTTTACGTGTAGAATTTCCACACACCGTTTCGTGCCAGCCAACACTATCCTCCACAATTGAACAAAAAATGCGACCCATGTCGGAGTACAAACAATTGCCTTTCGTTAATTTAAAAGTGTGCTGACATTTAAGTGTATCAGGGGCATTGTATCGTTCTAGTAAATTTTCCGGGTTATAAAATAACATACCAACATTCGCACCACCGTCTTTATCAATGATGCGCAATGAGGTACCTTTTTTCATTCGTAACGACCAATGACATGATGCTTGAATTTCATCAGTATATAAAATATCACTCATACTCTTTCCTCTAATCTATCTAACGATTTTCTACTTGGCTCAAGTGATTCATCAATTTCAGATAATATCTCTTCATTACTTTGCCCAACAGGAATATCATAAGTAATCGTCGCACCATAAGCATTAGGTGCTGCTGGGTCATGACGAGTCTTGTCAAACACCCAAAGTCTTGTGCCTAAATAAAAACCTTCCTGAATATCATGTGTAATCATAAATATATTTACTTGTGTCTTTTTCCAAATGTCTAAAATCAACTTATGCATGTCTTTTCGAATACCCGGATCGAGTGCACCAAATGGCTCATCCAATAATAATATTTTTGGTTTCTTCATCAACGCCTGCGCTATGGCCAATCGTTGTTGCATACCGCCCGAAAGCTCGTGTGGATATCGATCTGCAGCTTGTTCTAACCCCACCAAAGCTAACATCTCAAGTGATTTTTCTTTAATACTTGTGCGTGTTGTACCAAAAGATCGACCAAAAAACGGTGAGATTTCTAATTCTTTAGCAATCATTAAATTTTCAATGGCAGTCAAATGTGGGAACACAGAATATTTCTGAAAAACGATACCACGATCTTCGTTTGGTTCATCAGGTATCGGTTTGCCATCTAATAATATTTGACCGCTACTGGCTTTTTCAGTGCCGAGTAATAGCTTCAAAAACGTAGTCTTACCACATCCGGACGTACCTACGATGGTAATGAATTCACCTTTTTCGACATTAACACTAACGCGCTCCAGTACGCGGTTGTCACCGTAACTTTTAGATACTTTGTCTGCCTTAATGAAACTCATTTACCACCTCAACTTTGGGTATGGAACCAGGGATAACGTTTTTCTGAATATTTTCGTATCAGCCAGTCAAGCAGAAACGCTAAAAACGCAATCCATATAACGTAAGGTAGAATAACGTCCATAGATAAATATCGACGTACAAGAAAGATTCGATATCCCAAACCCTCTGTTGAAGCAATCGCCTCGGCAGCTATCAGAAATAGCCAGGCTGTGCCCAATGAAAGCCGCACTGATGCGAGTAAGCGAGGCATAATTTGCGGAAGAATAACACGCACAATAACTTGCCAGGTGTTAGCACCAATTGTTTGTGCTTTTATCAATTGTTCAAAGGGTAATTCAAGCGTTTTTGCCTGCATATCTCTAATTAAAAATGGTGTTACGCCAATAACAATAAGCATAATTTTTGATACTTCACCCAAACCAAAAACAATGAATAGAATAGGTAATATTGCAAGAGGAGGAACAAGAGAAATGGCTGTCACATATGGTGAGAGTTTTGCCCGAACAAATGGAATGGCTCCGTTTAACACACCAAAAACCAATCCAATTATTGCACTAATGAAAATACCAATACCTAAACGCTCTAAACTTGCCAAAGTGTCTGTTAGCATTAAATACTCACCGCTACGCTTACTCGGTTGAAACGCTATTCGATCAATGGCCTCTGACATTTTAGACATTGATGGCATTAATTTATCGTCAGGATTGGCTTCGAGACGAATGTCGGAGGCCCACATATAGATAATAATCGTAATAATAAAAGGTATTGACCCCAGGAACACCTTCAGAGGAAAGCTGGGATGCGAATTCATTAGACGTTTCATAATATGCTCATTAGTTCGGGAATCAGTGAATAATTCATTTCATAATCCACGCAAATTGGTTTGCGTGGATTATCCAAAATAACCGCTATAATTTTCCGTCTGCTGCCATTTGCATATAGGATGAGTTGAAGCGCAGTTTAATATTACCTTTGCTTCCATAAACACCCGATGGCGTTTCTATACCAATAACACCAGCATCTGGCGCACCATCACCTAACAGTCCATGTTCGAAACTAAATTCAGCCACATATTGCATTGTCTTTTTAAGTTCCGAACTATTAGTGAATTTAACTGCATCGCTAGGCTTATAAAACATTTTCGTTGTCGCAAGTTGTGCATCATACCCCGCCAAATCCGTACCTGATGCCTTACCTAATGCCGTACGAACTTTTTTAGCTTCGCCTGAATCACCTTTCATGGAATTCAGTATTTCATACCAAGCGCCCGTTAAAGCTTTACCAAATTTTGGATTTGATTTTAACGTTTCAGTGTTTACAACCATTAGGTCAATAATTTCCCCAGGTATTTGACTTGAATCAAACACTTTATGACTGTTTGGCATTGCAACAATTTCACTTAATAGTGGATTCCAAGTAGTCACCGCAGTGGTACCCTTTGTACCATAAATCGCAATCATATCGGCATCGGACGTGTTAATGACTTTTAAATCTTTTTCTTTAAGGCCAACGCTATCTAAAGCTCGCGCTAGTAAATAATGCGATACGCTGAGCTCAACCAGGTTAACATTTTGGCCTTTGATGTCTTTTAGGTTTTTTGAACCCTTTAATACAATACCATCATTACCATTTGAAAAGTCACCAACAATTAGTGCTGTCGAATCAACGCCACCGGCAGCAGGAATAGTTAACGCATCCATATTTGTCATAGCGCAACCATCATAAGCACCTGTTGTGTATTGATTTATTGATTCAACATAATCGTTAATCTGCACTACATCTATGGAGATGCCATACTTATCAGCCCACTTTTTTACAATGCCGGAATTTTTCCCATGATCCCATGGCATCCAACCAACATATATCGACCAACAGATTTTAAAATTATCCTTAGCCATTACAGGGGATGCGGAGATTAGAAGAAGTGAGAGTAGTAAAAGTTTGATGATATGTTTCATTGTGACCCCTTTTTAAGATTTGTTGTTACACTTTAATTAGGTTAATAACACAGGAGGAATCAACGACTACATAAATGCAGCTGTTTATCTCCCGGGCTTTTGTCCCGCCGTGTAACCTAATCAAATAAAAGAACTTTAATAAAAGTGCTTTTGGGGGCTAGGTCGACAACTCTCGGACCAGTCACTCACATTACATTCAGTAACATTGTGAGTCGGAACCCTAGTCATCCATTTTTTTAATTGTATTAACTCATCAATTAGTGTGAGCCGTTCATTCCTGATATGTGATGTATACAAATTATGTGTTTGCAGTTAATATGCCACCAAACAAAACAAGTACTTAACTCAATATCTGTATTAGCCATGTACTTAGTTGGTGCGAACAGTACTTGTCATGATCTAGCATGGTGCGGCAAACCAAATTTTCTAGAATCAATAATTATTCGAGCGATGTTGTTTTTCACCAGATTGAGCGCCATAAAAACAATAGCAACGTTTACTCTATTTTCTTAGAAAAATTTACG
>Ga0316207_10004252_pt1 | contig 12546 bp, 8 predicted proteins | sample 6weekpyrite_MG_FD_204943 | JGI IMG/M metagenome (GOLD analysis project Ga0316207, IMG submission 204943) | Microbial mat bacterial communities from mineral coupon in-situ incubated in ocean water Damariscotta River, Maine, United States -... | ecosystem: Environmental > Aquatic > Marine >... | reverse complement strand
ATCGCCATTACCATACTTGGTATTATCGGATCGATATCTGCACTTATTATAGATCGCACCATTGATGGCTATGATGCCACAGCTCGTCGCGCCAAATTACACAGCTCTGCGCGTCTGGCAATCGAACGCATTGTTCGCGAAGTACGACATGCCTTACCCAATAGTATCTGTACCTTTAATGGCAGTAATTGTGACAGTAGTGCCAATCGACTTTATTTTTTAAAAACTCTGGACGGTGCTGAGTACCAAACACAAACCGGAAATTATACTTCCGGTAACCCTCGTGCTCCCTTGCCAATATCCGTCGCAGCAACCAGTTTTGATGCTATCTCGACAGACAGCTTAAATGCCAATGCCAATGACTGGGCTGTTGTTTACAATACTAATAACACCGATATCTATAGCAACACTGACCGACGTAAACAAATTAATTCGATAACAACTAAAGCAGTTGATGCCAGCAATAATGTGTCGGTTTTAAATTTTTCCAGTGCCGTTTCCTGGCCGACGAATTCGCCTTCGCGACGCTTTCAAATAATTGAAGACAATGCCACGCTATTTTACTTAAACGGCTCCGACCTGTTTCGCGCTACCAGCACTTTTACATCACCCAATACACCGTTGGGTGCACAACTGTTATTAGAAAATGTAGCCGCACTCAGTTTTAGTTATGTTGCAGGTATTCAACAACGTGCCAGCGTGTTAACAATTGATTTAACCATTACGATTAAAAACGAATCGGTTCGTATTATTCATGAGACACATATTCAAAATGCAGCCTGATAAATACACGGCAAAGCTGATTAAAAACACTGCCAGCAAGCAACGTGGCGCTTCAATTGTGATAGCAATTTTTTTAATCACGGTAATGGCCTTGCTGGCAACCGCAGCGGTGCAAATTGTAACAACAGGACAGCAGTCCATTAGCCAGGAAATAACGTCGTTAAAGGCCTATTTTGCAAGTCAAGCCGGCGTGCAATGGGGCATGTATCAGGCAGTATACGCCACACCCAATAGCTCACATACGCTGACTTTTTCAGATGCCGGGCTTGCGTTAACCACAGTTGATGTGTCGTTCACATCCACTACGATTGATAGCAACACCTTTTATGTCATTAACGCAAATGGAAAATATTCAACAAGCAGCACCCCCGAGTTCAGTTCACGTCAGGTTAGATTGAGGTTTAAGCCATGATACGTTTTGTTTTCAGCCTGATTCTATTAGGCCTTACGCAAATTGGCAGTGCAGCTCAAACCTGCACGACTTCTCAAATAGGCGATAGCAATAAAGATTTTAAAGGAATCTCAGGATCGGCTAATAATAATGTAATAGCCGTCGGCGAAAGGGGAGTCGCGTATACTTATAATGGCAGTAGCTGGACGTCAAGCAATACAGGCACCAACAAAGATCTCGAAGATGTTTTTGTTTTAAACAGTAACACTGCTTATGCCGTTGGTGATGACGGAACGGTTCGAATTTATAATGGTACTAACTGGTCAAGCTCATCCACCGGCACGTCTAAAGATTTACGAGCCGTCTGGGCATACAGTTCGAGTGAAGTTTTTGTGGTAGGTAAAGAGGGTGTAATACTAAGATATAATGGAAGCAGTTGGTCTGACTTATCCAGTGCGGCGAATACCGGCTCAATTGATCTGAATGCTGCCTGGGGTAACAGTACGAACTTCTATGCTCTCGGTAAAAATGGCAAACTCTATGTTTACAATCGAGGTGGTGATAGTTGGTCAACCATTACCACCTGTGCCAGTGCAATTAGCAATGATGCTAATGATATCTGGGGAGATAGTAGTGGCAATATTTACATGGCCGTTGATGGTGGAGCCGTTTATAAATACGATGGCAATAGTTGTAGCCAGGTTGCAACCAGCTCGAATGATCTCGTTGGTATCTTTGGCTCTGATGCAACTGGTGAAATTTATGCCGTGGGCAAAGATGGCGAAATTGTTTATTACAATGGTGCCAGCTGGACGAATACATCCGAAGGGAGTGAAGATCTTAATGATGTCTGGCTATCTCCATCTGGCAATGCATTTTACGCAATCGATAAAGGTTATACCTCGGCCTGCACCTATAGCTCAAACGGTGGCGGTGGCGGTGGAAGTAGCTCCTGTTCAACAACCACAACTGCCTCAAGAAAAGATCTGCAAGGTATCTCTGGTAGCAGTAAAACAGATGTACTCGGTGTCGGTAAAGATGGTGAAGTCTGGTCGTACAATGGCACCAACTGGTCAGCTGTCACCGTCAGTGGTAATCCCGGAAAAGATCTCGAAGATGTTTTTGCAATTGACAGTACTAACAGCGTTGCCGTTGGTGATGATGGTACCGTGTTACTCGAAAACAATGGTACCTGGAGCACTTTAACCGCGCCAACCAGTGAAAATTTGAAAGGCGTATGGGCATATAGTCGCTCAGAAATTTATGTCTTTGGTAAAGAAGGATCAGTCTATTCGTACAATGGCACTAACTGGACAGATCAACGCGCCGCTGCTGGCACAAATAACCCGGACAACTTTGTAGATGCCTGGGGCAATGCAACTTACGTTTACGGTTTAACTGATAAAGGTAACTTGTTTCGGTTTAATCGAGGCACCAGCAGCTGGAATAAAATTACAACATGCAATGTCGGATCAGGGATCAACTATAAAGACTTATGGGGAGATGCCAGTAACAATATTTACCTCGCAGGTGACAAAGGTGATAATGGGGTTGTCTATAAATATGATGGAACTACCTGTGCTCAAGTTGCAACTGCCTCAGATGGTCTAAAAGGAATTTACGGCTCAACACCCCATGGTGATATATATGCTGTCGGTAAAAAAGGGTATATATTACATTATAACGGCAGTAGCTGGACACAAAGCAAACAAGGCGTCGAAGACTTTAACGATGTCTGGGTTGCCTCCGATGGTACGCCTTTTTATAGCGGAGACGGCGGCACATTAACCAGTTGCTCAATAACACCCAGCTTTGATCATATACGTATTACTCATGACAGCAGCGCATTAACCTGCGAACCCGAATCCATTACCCTGACAGCCTGTGCTGATTCCAGCTGTAGCAACAACTACACCAGTGATGTTAGTGTTACATTAACCCCTACCGGCTGGATCGGTGGCGATACTCAAACCATTACAGGTGGCAGCAGTACTTTCAAGTTAAGTAAAACAACTGCGGGAAGTTATACGCTGGGGGTTTCATCGTCCAGCCCCAGTGCCAGCAACAGCCTGCAATGCAATAGTGGTGGCGGCGGAACAAGTTGTAATATTACCTACTACAACAGTGGTTTTATTTATGATGTACCAAACCTGACCAGTTGCGCGACATCCGCAAATGTTACCGTTAGCGCGGTGCGACTGGATGATGCATCACAAGTCTGCATACCTACCTTTCAGAATAAAACAAAGACAATTAATTTCTGGAGCACCTATAGCTCACCATCAACCGGCAATACTCAGGTGATATTAAATAACGGTTCGACAAATACAACTATTGCCACGTCCTCACCAGGCACCGGTATCAACCTTGCTTTTAATGCCAGCGGCCAGGCAAACATGACGGTGACTTACGATAATGCGGGTCGGTTAAACTTAAACAGTCACTATACCAGTGGCACCTTAACAATGACGGGTAGTGATAGTTTTGTCACCACACCAGCCAAGCTCTATGTTTACTCTGATGATACTAATGCAGACTGTGCAGCCAATAACGCAACCTGCTCTGCATTTACGTCAGCCGGTAGTAATTTTAATTTGAAAGTACGTGCAGCTTGTGCAAACAATGTCATAACCGATAATTTTATTTTAAATAACATTGCGCTCACGCACACCAATACTGCACCGAATATTGCGCAAGGTAGCATCGGTACATCATCGTTTAATATAGCCGATGCCAATAATGGCGAGAACAATGCTATTACCCAAACAGTAACCGAAGTTGGTGTGTTTACCTTTACTGCAACTTCACCAGCCTACCTGGGAACTACCGGCCCAAGTGGCACCAGCACATACATTGGCCGGTTCACGCCCGGGCAATTTTGCGTCTCTGCTACAAACTTAACCAATCGAACAGACAGTAATAGCAAGACAGCCTGTACGGATAATTTTAGTTACTTAAGCGAAGACTTTACCAACACCTTTACGCTGACGGCGCAGCGTAGCGGCGCGAGCTGTGGAGATGGCAGCAGTACCGCAAACTACACGGCCAGTTTTTCAAAGTTTGACACCACTAATTTACTCAGCGGTGATAATACGACTGATGCCAGCGAAACGGGTGTGCTTAATTTTGCAGCCATTGATTCTGCCAGCAGTACTAATCTAAGTGGAAGTCTTAACTTTAATATCGCCGCCAGTACCAGTAGCGGCCAGTTTACGAATGGCAGCCTGTCCGTCACCGCTAAAATGGATATCACCCGCAGTGGCAGCAGCCCGAATTACATTGCCGTTAGCCCTTACAGTGATGTGGACATTGGTATTAAGCCCGTCGATACTGACAATATCACCCTTGCGAGTACCAATTTAACCATTAACAGTGCCAACTACTATAATATTGGTGAAACTTTACTTTATTTTGGTCGTTTATATGCCGATAACAGCTTTGGATCGGAACAAGAGGGACTCACAATGTGGGCTGAACCACAATACTGTGATTCACAAAATAGCGGCGTATGCACTGTATGGAAAACCAAAGCGGACGATACCTGCAGCCTGTTCAGCGTTAGCGCACCAACCGATACTATTATTGGCGAAACCAGTGGTGGGACTAATGGTTACTGGGTTTCAGGATCTGATTATAGCGCCAGCTCGGGCGTTATGCATACAACCGACAGTCATGGCCGTAAAGCAGGCTGGCTAGCCTGGTATACCGCCGGTGGTACTGGAGGAACATATAATATTCCGTTTGTTACTCATCCCTATCTGGTATCACAAAATGGTAGCGCATCGTTTGGCTTATACCGGGGTGATGACCGTATTATTTACTGGCGAGAAATTTTTGAGTAAGCTGTAAAAATGAAAATTAACCGCAATAATTTTCTTAAACCTTTTTACTTTACCTACAGTTTAATACTGATAGTTTTTATATTTTTTCTCGTTAACGAAGTCTCTTCACGCTATAATGATTTTATTTCTTATCATCAATCCCTTGCCGATAGTACAACCAGAAATGTTGCCAATCAAGTCAGTCATTTTATTGCTGAACGTAAGCGACTGGTTAAAATTTTTTCAGAACTTCATGAAAAAGAAATAACCGATGTTTTCAATAACCCTGATGATGACGAAGCACATAGAATACTGGCTCATAAGTTAAAACATATTTTCCCTCACTATTTTACTTTTTCAATCTCCAGTTTAACTGGTGAACCGATGTTTGAAGATTTCGATGGAAACTTTAGTGATCTTTGTATTAATGATTTAAAATCTTTTGCTAAAACTGGCATACAGATGCCGCGTGTGCATCCCAATAACAATGTTTATCATTTTGATATCATGAGTAAGTTCAATTATAAAAAACTTACCGGGATTCTTTTTATCAGCTTTCAGGCAGATTTAGTTAGTCGCTTTATTAAAGCCTCCCAGTCTCCTAATCATAAAACCATGCTTGTTAAAATTGATAATTCGACGCTTATAGAAATTGTAGATAGCGGTTCACGAATTAAAATTGCTCGTAATGACTATCGATTATCTGACATTGAAAAAAGCCGTATCCTTAGCACTACCAAAGTTGATAACAGCGTATGGCATGTTGTCGATATGCATCAACCTGATTTATTAACCGATTATTACACTGACATTATTGTTCAAGCTGTTATTATAATTACAGTTATTGTTCTTGTGGTCTTGTTGTCATTGTATTTAATTATTAAGCAGGAACATTTACGTAAACAGGCTCAAGAACAAAAAGATGAGTTTCTTACCATGATGAGCCACGATCTGCGTACCCCATTGACAGGCATAATGGGATCTCTCGAACTGATATTACTTGGCCAGGTAGGTGCAATAACTGATAAAACAAAAAACTTTATAAATATATCACTTAATAGCAGCAAAACATTATTATCACTCATTAACAATATGCTCGAGTATGACAAAATCTCTTCCGGATTAATGAGACTTGACTTAAAAGATAAAAATTTACTCACCATCGTAAAGCAAGCAATTGTTGAGACGACCACTTATGCTAAAAAATTTAACTCTAAACTTAAATTAATTGCTGATGAGAATATTAATTTTGATGGAAAATTTGATGAGCAAAAACTTATCCAGGTATTACATAACCTGATATCCAATGCCTGCAAATACGGTAAAGAAAATGACGAGATAGAAATTGCTGTCAGCAAATCGGCACATTCTTACGTTATTTCAATTACCGATCATGGCGAAGGAATACCCGAAGAATTTCATGATATTATATTTCACAAGTACACAACAACACATACCAAAATAAAAAAAGGTTCAACCAGTACGGGTCTGGGTTTAACAATAGCCAGGTCATTAGTTGACTTACAAAATGGATTGTTAACCTTCAAATCTATAAAAGATAAAGGATCAACCTTTACTATAAAATTGCCGATTAACGGTAAGGCCTAATCATAATGAGCGGGCTCGGTGTGCGAGCGAATAAATGATTCTGCTTCATCCATAATTGTCTGTGCTTTACGGCCTTTGGTGATAATTGGCTTGCCAATATGTACGGTAATAACGCCTCTCTTTTTGAAAAAACCGCGCTTGGGCCAGTAATAACCCGCATTATGAGCAACCGGTACCACCGGGTAACCACTCTTTTCCGCCAGAATTGCGCCACCTTTTTTATATTCTAATTTTTTATCAGGTGAGATACGTGTCCCTTCCGGGAAAATAACCACGATAATCCCTTCCTTTAATCGATCGATACCCTGATTAATTAATTGTTTTATCGCGGCACGTCCGGCGGATCGATCAATTGCTATCGGTTTTAACAAGGCTAAAGCCCAGCCAAATAGCGGAACATAGATAAGTTCTTTTTTTACGACAAACGTTATTGGAGGAAAAATCAGCTGATAGGCAAAAGTTTCCCAGGTCGATTGATGATTGGAGAAAATAATATAGGTCTGATCGTCAGGAAGATTTTCTGTCCCTTTGACTTCAAAACGAACCCCGCAAATTAATCTGAGGATCCAGATATTAAAAATAGGGTACAACTTGATATAACGGGAACGTACTGGAAAAGGGAAAAAAATTAATAACCCGGAAGCAATAGCCAGTAATATCGTATTAAACATCATTATGATGCTAAATAACAATGAACGAAAAGCCTGCATACTTAATTAACTTACCTTTTATTAAATTACAAAAACGTATCGACATAGTGGGCCAGCGAATCATATACAGGGATACTCGCAATATCTTTGGCATTATTTTTTATGGTTCGCTTACCTTTACCGGTTTTTACCAGCACAGGGATCGCATTTACCTCCATGGCAGCCTGTAAATCCCGAAAAGAATCTCCCACTACGATCGTTTCGGTAAGATCAAATTTAAAACGATTGGCAATATCGATATACATACCCGGCCTGGGTTTGCGACAGTGGCATAAATCATCCGGTCCGTGAGGACAGAAAAAAATCCCATCCAGATGAGCCCCTTCATTTTGCAATAAACGATATAGTTTATCGTGAATTCGATGCAGCGTATCCAGATCGAATAATGACCGTGCAATGCCAGACTGGTTGGTAGCCACCACAACGCTGTAGTTCGCCTGCTTTAACTTGGCAATGGCTGCCAGACTGCCTTCGATAGGGATAAATTCCTCTGGCGATTTTATATAATCGTCAGAATCCTGGTTAATGACACCATCACGGTCGAGAATAATATATTTCATTTTTAATTCCGTTAGTGCTTATCAACCTGCTAACAAGGACTAACTGTTAACTAATAATCACTTTACTATGATACCCGCTTACAAAAATTTTATTCGCGAAACTCTGAAACTCTGATTTTACCGTTAACCATCCGTGATTCACGCTGCATAATCTTGTGCATTTTTTTCCAGAAAGCATCTTTTAAATCAAACTCGGCAGAGATTGCTGTACCGAGTAATAAAATATACAGATCCGCTACTTCCTCCGCCAGTGATTCCTTACTTTTACCTTTAGTGATAGCCGATGATATTTCACCTAACTCTTCGGCCATTAAAGCAACCCGATAAGGAAGATCTTCACCACCACTATTCTTAAAGTCATGCTTATCGTGAAAGGCCTGCACTTTCTCCAGCATAGCATCGTAGGAATCGAGATTTTGATCGGTCATTCGTTATACCTTGATTCTAATTTAGTTTTAAATTTTCGATAAATCGGCTATTTGCATAAACATTGTATGCAAATTATTTAATAATGCGATTCGGTTATTTCTAATCGCTTCATCTTCATCCATCACCATGACATTATCAAAGAAAGCATCCACCGGTTCGCGTAAGGCTGCCAGTTGTTGCAGAGCGGCTTCATAAGCACCAGCTTCAACACTCTCGTTGGTCTGATCTTTTAAATTACTCAGAGTCTGGAAAAAAACCTTTTCCGTTTCGTTTGATAATAATTTTTCGTCTATTTCAGACGGTAAGCTGCCTTTTACTTTCTTAAGGATATTACCACTTCGTTTATTGGCGGCTGCCAGACTTTCTGCAGCGGGTATCGCCATAAAAGCTTTAACCGCCTGAATACGTTTATCGAAATCAACCGGCCGGGTCGGGTTAGTAGCTAACACCGACTGAAGTATACCGTTATGAATATCTTTATCCTGATAATAGCCACTTAATCTATCCAGGCAATATTCAAGCACAGGCTGCACTGCGTTATCAGCCTGAAGATTACTTTCATAACTTGAGGCTGCCTGCATTAATAAAGCTTTAAGATCAATATCCAGCTTAGCTTCAATCAAAATCCGTAATACACCCAGTGACGCACGACGAAGAGCAAATGGATCTTTTACACCGCTTGGAATTTGCCCGATGGCAAAAATACCCACCAGAGTATCGACGCGATCTGCCAGTGCAACAATTTGACTGACCGCCGAGTCCGGTAAACTATCACCTGCAAACCTTGGTTTATAATAACTCTCCAGCGCATCAGCTACCTGAGCGTCTTCACCATCATGCAGGGCATAGTAACGCCCCATCACACCTTGCAAACTTGGCAGCTCGCCGACCATATCCGTCATCAAGTCGCATTTACATAACTCTGCAGCGCGTTGCGCCAGGTTCTTATCAACACCCAGTTGCCTGGCTAACCAGCCGGCCAGTTTTTTAACTCGTTGGGTTTTGTCAAATAAACTGCCCAGCTGCTTCTGGAAGACCACTGTTTTTAAACGTGGCAACTGGCTATCAAGTTTATTTTTTCTATCCTGATTCCAGAAAAATTCCGCATCGGCAAAGCGTGGCCGGATTACCCGTTCATTACCTTCGCTAACCTGTATTGGATCTTTACTCTCAATATTACTGATCGTAATAAAGTGTGGCATTAACCTGCCATTGGCATCCTCAAGGTGAAAATATTTTTGATTTAACTTCATGGTGTAAATCAATGCTTCCTGCGGAACTGCTAAAAAGCGCTCTTCAAAATTTCCTTTTACTGCAACCGGCCATTCAACCATTGCCGTTACTTCATTTAATAAGTCTTCATCTATAACGGCAACCGCTTTAAACTGTTTGGCAATCGCTTTGATTTGTTCGCGTATCATTTCCTTACGCTGGTTAAAGTCAGCAATGACTCGTCCCTTCTCTTTTAATAGTGACGCATAGTCTGCTGGTTGGCTAATTTTAATCGCTGCAGGAGCATGGAAACGATGGCCATAGGTTTTATCCGCCGACTGTACAGATAAAATATTACAATCGACAACGCTACTATTAAATAACACCATGACCCATTGTACCGGCCGGACAAATTGTGCATCGAGTGCGCCCCAGCGCATTCGTTTAGCGATCGGTAATTTATCTAATGCGGTTTTGATTATCTCGGCCAGCAGTCGTTGCGTTTCCTGCCCGGTCTGTTGTGCGCGATACATTAACCAGGTGCCTTTATCTGTTTCCATTTGCTGTAAATCAGAAACTTCAACACCACAGGATCGAGCAAACCCTTGCACCGCTTTTGTTGGGTTGCCATCCGCATCGTAGGCAGCCTTTAATGCCGGGCCGCGTTTTTCAACTTCTTTATCCGCTTGCTTCGTTTCAAGCGCCTCTATCCATAATGCCAATCGACGTGGGGAAGCATAGGCATGAACATTGGTATAAGCTAACTCGGCGTCATCAAGCGCGTCACAAATATTTTTTGTAAAGGCGTTCGATAATGTCAATAACGCAGTCGGTGGTAATTCTTCTGTGCCAATTTCTATTAATAAATCACTTGTTGTCATGATGCGACTACCTTTTTGCTTTGCTCCTGACAAAGTGGAAAACCCAGTTCTTCCCGGCGACTGTAATACGCCTCTGCCACTGCGCGGGACAAATTACGGATCCGCAAAATAAAGCGCTGTCGTTCTGTCACCGAAATGGCATGACGTGCATCCAGCAAATTAAACGTATGCGAAGCCGTTAGCATTTGTTCGTAAGCCGGTAAGGGCAAATCTTTTTCTATCAACATCTGGCTTTGAGCTTCGCATTGCTCAAACTGTTTAAACAACTCATCAACCTCGGCATACTCAAAATTATAGGCCGACTGTTCGACTTCATTCTGATGAAAAACATCACCATAGGTCACAATACCCTGTGGCCCTTCTGTCCAGACTAAATCGAATACGCTTTTGACCCCTTGCAGATACATCGCAATTCGTTCCAGACCGTAGGTTATTTCACCGGTTACCGGCCGACACTCCAGACCACCAACCTGCTGGAAGTAGGTAAACTGGGTGACCTCCATCCCATTTAACCAGACCTCCCACCCAAGTCCCCAGGCACCCAGTGTAGGCGACTCCCAGTTATCTTCGACAAATCGCACATCGTGTACCAGGGTATCGATGCCCAGCATTTCCAGTGAACCAAGATATAAATCCTGAATATTTTTTGGCGAAGGTTTTAGCATTACCTGAAACTGGTAATAATGTTGCAGGCGATTCGGATTTTCACCGTAGCGCCCATCGGTAGGACGGCGCGATGGCTGAACGTAGGCCGTATTCCAGGGTTCGGGGCCAATCGCCCGTAAAAAAGTCGCCGGGTGGAAGGTGCCCGCACCCATTTCCATATCGTAGGGTTGCAAAATGACACAGCCCTGATCAGCCCAATACTGCTGCAAGGACATTATAAGTTGTTGAAAAGTCATTAATTTTTCCGGATTAATCAGTCAGTCACTTAAAACTTAAATTTTGTCGCATTATACATTAAACCGCTCATTACGCGCCGAAATCTAGGCATTTACAACCGGTGACAAAACGAACAATTGAGCAGCAGAGGTTCAGGCCGTAACCGCACCATTATGTCGAATTGGCGATAAAGTCTTTAAATATCTGGCCGATTTTGCCGATAAAAGAGCAGTACAACCGAGTTATGGTAAAGAGTTATCCATGATTGCTTTTTTACTTCAACACTATTCTTTTAGGCAAATTCTTATATTTAGCTTTAGCCTGATATTGCTGGTCACATCAGCATCCGGTATTTATATCTATATCAATACAAAACGCCTGAACCACGACATCCAGGATATTGCGACGATCAAGCAACCGCTGATGCTCAAAGCGATCGAACTTGAAAATACACTTAAGAGTTCAACCAGCGCCCTGGGATTGTATTTACTCACTCAGGGGGAAAAATACAAGATAAACTACCAACAAGCTAACAAATCATTAGTCACACAGTTTAAACAACTGCAGGCAAAGTCCAAAGATAATTCTTCACTCGCTCACTTACTCGCTAATCTCGATAAAAATCTGGCCGTGTATATTTCACACCAACCCCAGATGCTCACCTTTGCCGAATCAGCAGATGAAAACTTTCCCGGGCGAAAATTTGTTGCCACAGAAATCAGTCCAAATTCACAAATTATTTTGCAAAACCTAACCCAAATTCTGCAAAGTGAACTAAAAGAGGAAGTCTCAGAAAAACGACGTTATTACTATTCGCTCATTAGTGACTTACGTTATTCCTGGATTAGCCTGATGAGCGGCATTCGCTCCTTTTTAACCTTTAGAAATGACGCCACGTACGCACAAATTACTCAAAATCAACAGGTCATTAATGACTTAAACACGAAACTTGAAAAAATGTCCGGCCTGATAACCTTCAATCAGAGAGACTCTTTTGCACAAATAAAACAGGCTCAACAGAAAATATTTGCTAATACAAATAAACTCTACGAGTTTTCCAGGCAAGATAAATGGCGTATTGATAACTATGTTATCAATAACACCATAGAACCAGTTATCAATGAAATTTTTCGAGATATTACTAATCTTGTTAAACAATTAAAAGATGACGTGGTAAATACCACCCAGAAAACTATCCAGGTAACAGCAACGCAGTCAATTTTTTTAATTACGGTTACCGCTGTGGTACTCGTGTTTGGCTCTATTATT
>Ga0316207_10004251_pt1 | contig 12551 bp, 13 predicted proteins | sample 6weekpyrite_MG_FD_204943 | JGI IMG/M metagenome (GOLD analysis project Ga0316207, IMG submission 204943) | Microbial mat bacterial communities from mineral coupon in-situ incubated in ocean water Damariscotta River, Maine, United States -... | ecosystem: Environmental > Aquatic > Marine >... | reverse complement strand
GCAAGATGTGCGAGAGTCACTGGTTCATCAACGTGAGTTGAAAGTTCTAGTACAGTTTTAATTGCGTAATGTGCGCGTGAAGATAATTTCATAATAAGATTGCCTCTTTTGGTTTTTCCCTAAACAATTGCTTCGTGGAATAAACATAAAACCTTAAAGACACATTGACAATGGGGTTTCGGTGAACAATTGTAAATTCTAAGTGTTTTCCTCGGATATTGATTACTGGTTCACATTAAATTTAAAATAACTAATGTAATCAACAAATTATACTAATTAAATTATTTATTTGATGGGTGCTTTATTCACATTTAAAGACGGGTTTAACCTATAATGGGCGCTAATTTTATTAAATGTTACACAAATTGATATTTATGTCACAAATTAAACCCTTAACAGCCCAGCAATTACGCTCATTTTGCGAACTTGCTGAATTTAGCTTTGCTAGCACAGAGGATATTCCCGATTTTGAGGGTATGCTTGGCCAAAACCGTGCTGCCGAAGCACTTTCTTTTGCCGTTGAAATTGATAGGCCGGGTTACAACATGTATCTCATGGGTTCAACAGGTCTAGGTAAACATACCCTGTTGAAACGCTTTTTAGACCAGGCTTCCGCAGAACAAAGTCCCGCAGATGATTGGTGTTATGTTTTTAATTTTGATGAACCACAAAAGCCTAAAGCGATATGTTTACCGCCGGGACAAGGTCATAAATTTCGCGATGACATGCGTCAGTTGGTACAAGATTTACAAACGGCGATTCCAAACGCATTCGAAAGCGAGCTTTATTACACCCGACAACAAGAGGTTCGTGACTCGCTAAAAGAGCAAACTCATGCGGCATTTAATTCTTTAGCTGAAGAAGCAAAACAACATGATGTTCTTTTTTTACGGGGAGATGAGGAGTTAACGTTTGCGGCGACTAAAGATGGGAAAAAATTAAGCCCCGAAGAGTATGAAAAATTACCGGCTAAAGACAAGCAAAAGTTTGAAGAGGTTATTACGGTATTAGAAGAACACCTGAATAACTTAATTCGATTACGCTCTCAATGGCAAAGAGATACCAGGGAAAAGATTACAGAAATAAACCGTGAAGTGGGTATGTTTGCTGCTGGCCACCTGATTGATGAAGTAAAAGCAAAATATAAAGAGCTTAAAGCGATAACGAATTATCTGATGGATGTACAAGAAGATGTGATTAACCGTCTTTATGAATTTCGTGAGCAGGAGCATGCTGATTTTTCTTTTGAAAGCGGCGAGGATCTTTTTGGTTTTCAACACTACGAAATAAATTTAATTATTGATAATAAAAATAATACTGGCGCAGCAGTCATTTATGAAGACAACCCAATTTATCAGAATTTATTAGGGCGTGTTGAATATGTGTCACAAATGGGAACACTGGTAACAGATTATCGTTTTATTAAGTCTGGAGCATTACATAAAGCGAATGGCGGTTATCTTATTATCGATGCACAGAAATTATTAACTCAACCTTATTCATGGGACGCTTTAAAAAGAACGTTGGTTGCAAAAGAAATTAATATTGAGTTTTTAGGTGATACGACTGGATTAGTTAATACTGTATCTTTAGAACCAGAAGCAATACCGCTTGACGTTAAAGTTGTTCTCGTGGGCAGCCGTGCTTTGTATTATTTATTAGAAGAAGATGATCCTGAGTTTTCTGAACTATTCAAAGTCGAAGTGGATTTTTCAGAAACAATTCATTGTTCGAAAGAGTCGTTAAATCAATACGTACAGGTGATTGCAACCTTAATCAGAAAAAATAAGCTTGCTGCTTTTGAATTAGGTGCAGTTAAACGTGTAATTAAGCATGGTATGCGACAGATAGAAGATTCTACTCAGCTCTCAACACATATGCATAGCATGCTGGATTTGTTGATAGAGTCAGATCATTGGGCTAAGAAAGAAAAACAATCTGTAGTACGCGATAAAGATGTGCAAGCAGCCATTGATAAACAAATATACCGTGCAGATCGTAGTCGTGAGCGGGTTTATGATGAAATCAAAAAAGGCACTGTACTTATAGATGTAAGTGGAGAGAAAGTTGCTTCTGTTAATGGTTTGTTTGTTATTGAAACGGGTCGGCTTGAATTTGCACAACCGGCCCGCATTACCGCAAATGTTCGTATAGGTGATGGTGATATTATTGATATCGAGCGTGAAGTTGATTTGGGTGGTTCATTACATTCTAAAGGTATCTTAATTTTGTCATCATACTTAGGGTCACGTTACGCTACGAATAAGCCTCTTGCATTATCTGCCAGTTTAGTTTTTGAACAATCTTATGGCCCGGTTGATGGTGACAGTGCATCTGTTGGTGAGCTTTGCACCTTGTTATCAGCAATTTCAAACGTTGCAGTAAAGCAATCTTTAGCTATTACGGGTTCGGTCGATCAACAGGGGAATGTTCAGGCAATTGGTGGTATTAATGAAAAAATTGAAGGCTTTTATGATATTTGTAAGTTAAAAGGCTTTAGTGGTGAGCAAGGTGTTATTATACCAGCTGTGAATATCCCGCACTTAATATTAAGAGATGATGTTATTGATGCGATAGAAAAAAATCAGTTCTATATTTATCCGGTTGATACTGCTGATGAAGCAATCTCTCTATTAACAGGTTTGCCTGCAGGAGAGCGTGATAATGAAGGAGCATTCCCCGAGGGTTCAATAAATCATAAAGTAGAACAACGATTACTTGAATTAGCAGAGCTAAAGCATGAAGATCATCAAAAAGATGAGCATGACCACGAAACTTCTGAGAATGATAGTGATAAAGAATCACAAAAAGATAAATGAGTAGGAATATGACAGTACAAGAGACAATCGAAAAAAAGTTAACCCATGATTTTCAACCCTTACATCTTGAAGTTATTAATGAAAGCGGTAATCACAATGTACCCGAAGGCTCTGAATCTCACTTTAAAGTGGTTGTGGTTTCCCCTTTGTTTGCGGGTAAGAATTTACTCGGGCGGCATCGCTTAATTAATGCAGCATTAGCCGAGGAATTAAACGGTATTATTCATGCCTTAGCCATCCACACTTATACCGAAGATGAGTGGAAGGAAGAATCGAATGGCGCTCCAATGTCACCACCATGTTTAGGCGGTGGAAAATAGCCTGTAGTTTCTTTTTTTCAAAAAATGAAGTCGATATTATCAGATTGTTGGGTCATCTCGTTTCACTAGCAAAGCCCATCATTTCCCCAAAAAGTATATTCTGACAAGTCGTATTGAAATATAGCTAAATATCGTTTTTAGCTACAGATTCCCTTTTAACTGCCGATAAGTCTAATAAATGTAATCGATATTTGTACTTAGAGATATAGGGAGATAAGACAGTTGGATTTCGCAACTTTAATCGGGCTCATTATTGGCTCTTCTGTGATCGCAATGGCGATGTTAAGTGGTTCTGATATTTCTACATTTATCAATATTCCTGGGCTCATGATTGTTCTGGGAGGTACTTTTGCTTCAACGTTGATCAAATTTCCTATTGCTGATTGTTTTCGCGGCATCTGGCTCGCGGTTAAAAAGGCTTTCTGGCAGGAAGTCGATCATCCCGTTGAATTAATCAAACTGGCCAACACACTTACTGATATAGCGCGCAAGCAGAGCCTTATTGCCTTAGAAAATGTCGAAGTTGAGAATGCATTATTTAAAAAAGGTATTCAATTATGTGTCGATGGACGTAAACCTGAATTCATACGAAATGTACTTACAAAGGAAATGAATTTATCGATTGAGCGACATGAAATGAGTGAGAAAGTATTTCGAGCTATGGGTGATTCAGCTCCAGCTTTTGGCATGATAGGAACATTGGTCGGGTTGGTGCAAATGCTCAGTAATATGAAGGATCCCAGCTCTATCGGGCCAGCCATGGCGGTGGCATTATTGACTACGCTTTACGGAGCATTGTTTGCAAACTTAATAGCTTTGCCGATTGCCGACAAATTGAAAAGTCGTACTGATCAAGAATACATCAATAATTCTTTAATTGTTGAATGTGTGTTGGGTATATTACAAGGTGTTAATCCTCAAATTCTCGATGAACTACTTGAGTCCTATCTTCCATCAAGTAAACGTAGTGTGCTTAATACCAATGACAATGAAACAGAGGAAACAACGGCAGATGAATCTGTCTGATATTTCCAGTGTGCGCAATGAAAAATAAATCATCCTTAAGTAGTTCCAGTAACATTCCTGCTTGGATGGTGACATTTGCAGATTTGATGGCTTTGATGATGACCTTCTTTGTATTGTTATATTCTTTTTCAAAAGTAGATGAAGGTAAATATAAATCGATAGTTGAGTCTCTGTCAGAAGGTTTTGATGGCGTGCAATGGATAAAACGACATTTTATTGATGATGATGTTATTGGTCCAGAACCTGGTGTTATTGCACCTCCTATTTTAACTGAACCTAAACCAGAGATTCCCAAAACACAGTTATTTAATCAAACACAACAAAATTTCTCACAGGAAAATGCACAAATCAATCAAGGTGAAGTACTTTTTTCTCAATTGAATAAAAATTTCAAAAAAGAAATTGAAGCAGGATTAATATATGTAGAACAAAAAAGTGATAAAACGGTGATACGTTTTCCTGAGAATGTTTCGTTTACTTCAGGTAGCAATCAATTAGTGCAAAATTTTGTACCTGTTATTCATCGGGTGAGTGCTATTTTAAAAAACTCCAGCGGTAATATTTTAATTGCTGGCCATACAGACAACCGGCCCATATCAACAAAACGTTTTCGTTCAAATTGGGAGTTATCAACATCGCGCGCTGTGACCGTGGCACATCACTTATTGGAAACAAATCAGATAAACCCAAATCATATCGTGGTTGCCGGTCACGCGGATACTCAGCCCCTTGTACCAAATAATTCTGATGAAGAACGTGCCAAAAATCGACGAGTTGAAATTAGTATATTTAAAGATGAGAGTATTTGATGCTATTAGGAGATAAGCTATGTCACAGCTTAACATTCAATCGATAGTTGGTCTTGCAGGGGTTGCTGAAGATGAAAATGATAAAGCCAAACGAATGGGGAGAAAATTAGAAATTCCAATGCTGTTGGTAGCAATATGGATTGTTGTTGAGTGGTATGCAGATTTACAAGGTATTTTTCCACGTACATATGCATATATTACCGATTTGATTATCTGGTTATTTTTTGTCAGTGAAACGGTTGCTCTAACTTACTTGACTAACGATAAATTACGTTATTTACGTACTAACTGGATAAACCTGATCATTATTCTGCTGGGTATACCGGTTATATGGGGTGTGTCATCTTACGCAGGCATACTTCGTTCCTTACGACTTTTATTGCTTGCAGCTATATTCGTTAATCTCTCGGACACTATCAGACATGTGCTATCAAGAAATCATCTCGGTATTACTTTATTGATTGCTTTTATCATCGTTATGTTGAGCGGGATTCTTATAGCGGGAATTGATCCTAATATTAAAAGCATTTGGGATGGACTATGGTGGGCTTTAGTTACTGTGACAACAGTGGGTTATGGCGATGTGGTTCCTGTTAGTACGGCAGGAAAACTTTTTGGCGCTGTACTTATTTTGCTTGGTATTGGGTTATTTTCTTTGCTTACAGCCAGTTTTTCAGCTTTTTTTGTGTCGAAAGAAGAACTAAAGGTAAAAGATATTGAAAAACAAACGCTTGAAAAATTGAACTCTATAGAGAAAAGGTTGATTGAATTAGAGCGTAATATTAATAAGTAAGAAAAGTAGTCAGAGGTATATCTGGCAGATTCAGACACTCATGCTTGAAAATAATTATTTATATTAAATTGCTAGAGGTTTTTATCAAGGAACCTTTCATTTGACGTTGCTAATGAATTTTTAATTTGAGGATTTTCAGGCATTTGTAAATGAAACCCTTGATTCTGAATACTTTTCATTATTTCATCAGCATTTCCACGAGCCATTTTTTTCTCTGGTGTTAATGCTAAACGCATTACTTCCTCAGTCTTTCCTAAGACGCTTATTAGCTCTATAGGAAGATCGGCTAAGGTCGAGCTTTCAGGGATAAAAACATATGTCTCATCTTTTTTTAGACTTTTATATACCGTGCAATCTATTTTTTTTATGTCGTTAGGCATTGTAGAGTTTATCCTGAAGTTTTAGTAGCGAGAGCTTGTTTGATTAATTGAAAACGTTCCCAAGCCATGGGAATCTCATGACCCTCTTGACGTAGTTTTTCAAGCAAGTCTTGAGATGATTTAACAATAAGTTCAAGTTCTTGAACACTGAATAAGGGCAAAGCAGCTTCAAGATCATCTGCTTCTTCATTAAGTAATGTTGGAGTTAATTCATCTTCAAGTATGGGTGAATTTTCTAACATTAAGTCAGCAATAAGTTTTCGTTCGTGTAACGCATTGTGCATTTCGCGAGCAGTATCTTCTTCATCCAGTTTTGTTAATGCAGTGCTATCTCCAGCGGCACCTTTACGAATGGCTGACATAATTGCAGTAATCAGCTTTTTAATTGCAATTTTCAAGTTACTATGATCGCCCGGCATAGCACAGCTTGTTGCATAGCATTCATCGAGTTGCTCTTTTATTTCAAGCACGATATCACTCTCACTATTTGTACCAAGCTGTGTCGTTTTTTGTACAACAGATTGAAAGTGTGTCATGAAGGACATCAAATGTTCTTCATCTTTTCTCTGCGCGTTATCGATATCTGCTTGTGTTAATTCTTTTTCTGGCTTAGGAAATAAAGGATTTAATAAGCGACGTTTTAAATGGCGCTCATGTGGGCCGGGCGCAGGGCTAAAATTCATAGTCATAAGGGGAATCAATTTTGATGTTAGAAAAGCCTAATTATACACAGGGAAAGCCATTTTTTCACCGTGTTATTAGCTGGAAAAGCTGGATTTATGAGATTGTGGCGTCCTTGTGCTTAAGGCTTATATTAAGTCTTCAGCGATTATTTCAATCCAATGCTTAACGGGTACAGGGCTGACTGCATTAAGGTGGTGTAAACAACCTATGTTTGCCGTGGCGATAACATCAGGTTGACCAATCATCAGTCCAGTTAGGCGTTGCTCTCGTAACTGTTTAGATAACGATGGCTGGGTAATAGAATAAGTGCCTGCAGATCCGCAACAAAGGTGTTTATTTTTTATTGGGGTTAATTGATAGCTACAGTCTGAAAAAATATTTTCAATACCTGAGGGTAGTTTTTGCGCGTGCTGTAAAGTACAAGGTGTATGTATCGCAATATTTTTTTGCTGTGGCTTTAATTTATCATTTAGTTTTTTGGAGTCAATAATTTCTGTTAAATCAAATGTTTTACTAGCAACCTTTTCGGCTTTATCTTTGTATGTCTGATCGTGGCGTAATAAATGTGGGTAGTCCTTAAACATCGCACCACAACCACTTGCGGTCATAACAATACCCTCAATGCCATTATTAAATTCAGCTACTAGATGATCTATATTATTCTTAATAATGACTAATGCTCTTTCTTCATCAGATAAATGTTGGTTTATTGCACCGCAACATCCACTAAAAGACATCAGTTCAATATCCAGGGCATCGAGTACTTTCTTAGTAGCATGATTAATTTCTGGTGCCAGAGCGGGTTGTACACATCCATCAAGAATCAACATTTTTCTTTTGTGTTGCTTTAATGATAGTTCTGAGAGTTTAACTTTTACCGGGATATGCTTTTTTAACGCATTCGGTAATAGCGGTCTAAAAATTTGTCCCAATTTTAACAAAGCAGAAAAACGGTCATTAAAAGGAAAAACCGTTAACAGTGATTTTCTTAACAGTTGTTGTGATAACGGACGTTTAACACGCTTTTCTACTTCACTGCGACCAATCTCAAGTAAATATCCATATTCAACACCTGATGGACAGGTTGTTTCGCAAGAACGGCAGCTTAAGCAACGGTCAAGATGCGTTACGGTTTCCTGACTTACTTTTTCGCCTTCCAGCATTTCTTTTATTTGGTAAATTCTTCCTCGTGGTCCATCGAGCTCGTCACCTAATATTTGATAGGTTGGACAGGTAGCCGCACAAAAACCGCAATGAACGCAATTGCGTAATATCCTGTCTGCTAGTTGACCTTTGTCAGATTTTAGAAAGTCGGGTTGTAGTTTTGTTTGCATAAGAATTTGTATTTTATATTACAAGTCAGAATAAAGACGGCCATAATTTAAAATGCCAAATGGATCAAAACGCGTTTTTAAATTAATTTGAAGTTGTTTTATTTTTGCTTGCAATGGTGGAAAACGTTCCTGTGAATCACTAGTTGTTTTAAACAGAATTGCGGCACCACCTTGTTCAATAGCATGTTGTTGTATTTCGCTTGAATCTTTGTCGCTATGAATCCAATGCAGAGCACCTGCCCAATCAATAAAACTTTTTTCATTTAAATGGATGTTTGCAATATAGGGTACAGATAAACGCCATAAAGATTTTTCAGACTCAAAGAATGGATGAGTGTGTTCGTTTAACTGTTGCCAAAATTGCTCTGCCTGAATTAATGTCTCCCCTCCAACAGTTTTCTGTGCGGAGTTAACTGCGCTTGATGCACCGCTTAAACGAATGTAAAGTTTTTCATTTTCATACGCTAAAGCTGAAAGGGGCAAAGAACTTTGATTTAGCTCCTGCATTTTTAGAAGTGCGTCTTGCTGCGACATAGCGATGGACTGAGTAATTTCGGACTGAGGCCGAGGTAGAACTTTAATAGAAATTTCGAGTAGCAACCCTAATGTACCGAGTGCACCGACCATTAAACGTGAAACGTCATAACCTGCAACATTCTTCATCACTTGTCCGCCGAAGGACATAATGTCACCTTTGCCAGATATGATTTTTGTTCCTAAGACAAAATCACGAGCGGAACCTGTGAAGGGGCGACGTGACCCCGATAATCCTGTTGCAATTGCTCCGCCTAATGTTGCACTGCCACCAAAGTGAGGCGGCTCAAATGGTAACATTTGATTGTTCTCAGCGAGTAGTGCTTCAATTTCTTTTAGAGGTGTGCCTGCACGGGCAGTAATAACAAGTTCGCTGGGTTCATAACTTATAATACCCTGATGATTTTTAGTTTCTAGTATCTCAATATTCTTTTGTTTTGAAACATCGTTACCGTAAAACTCTTTTGTATTCCCACCAATGATTTTGAGTGGAGTTTTATCGTTAGAGGATGCGCGTATACGATCTTGTAGTTCTTGAGTTTGATTTGTATTTCCCATTATTAAAACCGTGCCACAATTAAAATCGTTCTAATCCAGGATGAGAAAGTAAACCGTCGTGTACATGCATACCTCCGAGTTCTGCACAGCGATGTAATGTTGGAACCGCTTTACCTGGGTTGAGTAATTCTTGTGGATCAAAAGAATGTTTAATGTCGTGAAACATTTGTAATTCAAGCGATTTAAACTGTACACACATTTGATCAACCTTTTCTTTACCGACACCATGTTCACCTGTAATGGTACCACCGGCTTCAACACATAATTCTAAAATTTTTCCACCAAACTCTTCGGTGCGTTTTAACTCACCTTTGATGTTTGCATCATAAAGAATTAATGGATGTAAATTACCATCTCCGGCATGAAATACGTTGGCAACTAATAAACCATATTCTTTTGATAGCTCACTGATTTTTTTTAATATTGTTGGAAGTTGATGACGAGGAATGGTGCCATCCATACAATAATAATCAGGTGATATACGGCCAACAGCGGGAAAGGCTGATTTACGCCCTAACCAAAGTTTTAAACGATCAGCTTCATCTTTTGAGGTACGTAAACTGGTTGCACCTTTTTTCTTTAACAGCTCTTCAACAAAATGTATTTGTTCTGTAACTTCTTCTTTCGTGCCATCAAGTTCACATAATAAAATGGCTTCGGCATCAACCGGATAATCTGCATGCGCATAATCTTCAGCGGCGCGTATTGCAGGGTTATCCATCATTTCTAAACCCGCAGGAATAATACCTTCGGCAATAATCGCACCGACCGCTTCACCAGCTTTAACGACATCATCGAATGCAGCAAGAATCACTTGCGCTTGTTCAGGCCTGGGTAAAAGTTTTACCGTGACTTCAACTATGACACCTAACATGCCTTCAGAACCTGTCATTAAAGCAAGTAAATCATATCCGGGGGTATCTAATGCGTGAGAACCAACGGTAACGAGTTCACCATCTACTGTGACAACTTTAAGTTGAAGAATATTGTGCACGGTTAAACCATACTTTAAACAATGTACGCCACCGGCATTTTCTGCAACGTTACCACCAATAGTGCAAGCAATTTGTGATGATGGGTCAGGGGCGTAATATAAATTAAATTCTTCTGCTGCCTGCGAGATAGCAAGGTTACGTACGCCGGGTTGAACAATAGCACTACGATTTGCAGGATTAATGTCTAAAATTTGATTAAACTTTGCGAGACTGAGTAACAAACCATTGGCTAGTGGCAGTGCGCCACCCGAAAGTCCGGTACCAGCACCACGAGCAACAACAGGTACTCCTTCTTCATGGGCGATTACAATAATATTTTGTACCTGCTCAATGGTTTCAGGTAAAACAACCATCCATGGTTTTTGTTGGTATGCAGTTAAACCATCACATTCGTAGGGACGCGTTTGTTCTGGTGTTTCTAAAATGCTCGATGCGGGTAAAAGTTGATGTAACTGTGTTCGCAGAGAATTTCTATTATCAATTGTTGCTCTAGTCATTGCGTAATGATACCGCAGCTTTCAATATGATTCTAAAGTTAATATTGTCATTGCGGGCGATAGATCGGAAATCTGTAAGGTTATATGTATAATTCAAATAGTTCGCTAACCATGAAATATATGGTTTGTATGCCAGGTTTAAGTGATGAATAAAAAAATAAAAGATGAAAAAGGAATAAAGACCCGACTGGATAAATGGTTATGGGCAGCGCGTTTTTATAAAACGCGTCACTTAGCTGCTGAAGCGATTAATGGTGGGCATGTTCATCATAATGGTAATAGGGTAAAACCTTCACGTGTCGTACAAGTAAAAGATACTTTAACCATTAATAAAACACCCTTTACCTTTGAAATAATTGTAGAAGGATTAAGTGTGCGCCGAGGCCCGGCAAAAGAAGCACAATTACTTTATAAAGAGCTCGATGAAAGTATTCAAAAACGAGAAACACTCGCTGCACAGAGAAAGTTAGATGCTGCACATTTTCCTCATGCCGAACGTAGACCTGATAAACGAGATCGGCGACGGATCATTCGCTTTAAAAATGTGAACCGAGAAAATTAATGCAAAATTTTAGGCCAACAACTCCGCTAGTCGCAGCAGATGCAATTATTGAATTAACAGATAAACCGGGGCGCCCCATTGTTTTGATTGAGCGCAAAAATCCACCCTATGGCTGGGCTATTCCAGGTGGCTTTGTTGATGTTGGTGAACGATTAGAAGTTGCAGCAATTCGAGAAGCTAGGGAAGAGGTGTGTTTAACGGTGACTTTGAAAGCGTTGTTGGGCATGTATTCTGATCCTAAACGGGATGAGCGTGGTCATACGGTGAGCGCCGTTTATGTCGCGGAATCCAGCGGTGAGCCCAAAGCAGCGGATGATGCGAAGAATTTGCAAATCTTCGATATTGATAACTTGCCTGCTGAGTTAGCCTTTGATCACGCTCAAGTGCTTGAAGACTATAGGAAATTTCGTAAAACAGGGCAGGTGGCAGCGTTGCAAGATGGGAGCTAGGTAGCTCTTGAAATTCGCAATATCATCCCTAGATAGTTAAAATATAAGTGTTTTCTAATATTGTGTTTAACTTGCTTTTTATTCATATTCATTTTGTCGGAGGCTCCGCATGGCAACAGTAGATTTAACAAACAGTAATTTTAAAGAAACAATTGATAGTAGTGATTTTATTATTTTAGACTTCTGGGCACCATGGTGTGGGCCTTGTAAACAGTTCGGGCCAGTTTTCACTGAAGTTTCCGAAAAGCACCCTGATATTGTTTTCGCTAAAATTAATACTGAAGAAGAGCAGGAAATTGCCAGTATGATGAATATTCGTTCAATTCCAACGCTTATGATCATGCGTGATCAAGTTGTGCTTTATTCTGAAGCGGGGGCGTTGCCGGCAGCAGCATTTGAAGATGTGATTGAAAAAGCAAAAGCCTTAGATATGGCAGAAGTGCATAAGCAGATTGCAGAAGAGCAAGCTAAAGCCCAGGCGTAAACATAAATAAATGAATGACAATGATGCTTTTTAGGCTCATTGTCACCATCTTAAAACCACGTATTCCTGAAGATATGACTCAGTAATACGTGGTTTTTTTATGTCTCACTTTAAAAATAGGTAAATTATAAGATTAGCGAAAAAAACTACATTTTTTTTAAATAACGTCGATATAAACAGTGTAAACCTCCCTATTTTAGTGACACCCTAAATTAGAGTTTTCTCCTTGTTTATGAATGGCCAGATACTCCCATGGAGTGAGGTCATTCAATGAGTCATGCGGTCGTTCTTCGTTGTATTCTCTGAT
>Ga0316207_10004250_pt1 | contig 12559 bp, 13 predicted proteins | sample 6weekpyrite_MG_FD_204943 | JGI IMG/M metagenome (GOLD analysis project Ga0316207, IMG submission 204943) | Microbial mat bacterial communities from mineral coupon in-situ incubated in ocean water Damariscotta River, Maine, United States -... | ecosystem: Environmental > Aquatic > Marine >... | reverse complement strand
CAGTGATTGTCGGATTTTTGGCACTCCTTGGGGTGGCTGCTGAGACTGCCATCGTTATGATAATCTATTTACAAGAGAGTGTTAATGAGCTTAAAGAAAAAAGAGGTGATGCTTTTGATGCAAAAGACCTTAAAGCTGCAATTTATGAAGGAGCAGTACAAAGAGTACGTCCAAAACTTATGACCGTATTTGCTATTTTAGCTGGTCTTGCACCTATTATGTACACACATGGAGTTGGAAGCGAAGTTATGCAACGAATTGCCGCACCTATGCTTGGAGGGGTAGTAAGTTCAGCTGTTTTGTCCTTGGTAATTATTCCAATTTTATTTGAGATCTACCAAAAACGACAGCTTGGTAAAAAAGAGGTTTAAGTTCCTCTTTTCTACTCCATCGTACTTTTGATATTCTGTACAAACTCTGTTATATCATCATGTAGGTCTTGTAGGTCAGCTTCATGTTCTACCTCATCGGCCAGGATTTGAGAGACCATATCATATGTAATTATATCTTTATCTTTTACTATGTCAGCTATATTTGAGTATGTACTAATAGCACACTGCTCTCCTTTTATGGAATCCTCAAGGATAGCTACAACGTCAAAGTTCTTAGGTTCTTCATAGCCACAGTTTGTATGTGTGAACCACTCTTGCGGATTTAACAGAGGCGTACCTCCGAGCTGTATGATTCTATCCGCAACCAAGTTTGCATGTCTAAGCTCGTCATTTGCATGCTGAGTAAGTTCAGCCAATGCTGCATCTTTCATGATACCTTTGACGACCTTTGCTTCAATAAAGTACTGATAATATGCAAGCCATTCATCTGCATATGCTTTGTTAAGTAGTTTTATTACCTCTGTCGTTTCTATACCTTTAATAATCGAATTACCGCGTGTTATCACAATATGCTCCTTATAAATTATTATTACATCAGTATAGGACAACTCCTCTTAAAGGAAAATAATTATTGGTTAAATAAAAGAACAAACCTTGTTCCTACTCCGATTTTTGAAGACACTGTAATTTTAATGCCATTTTTATCACAGATCTGTTTCACAATACTCAGCCCCACACCAAATCCACCCGCTATGTTTGATTGACGTTTATACATTTTAAAGATCGAATCAAGTTTTTCTTCTTCTATACCAACACCTTCATCTTCTATACTAAAAAAATCTTTATCAAGTGTTATGGTTATATTGGTTTGAGGCATAGAGTATTTTATGGCATTTGAGAGCAGATTTGAAAAAAGAAGTTCAGCTTTTGATGGAACAATATTTACTGTAGCATCTTGTAGTTCAGTCTTTATGTTAATCTGTTTTGCATTTGTAAGTTCACTATAGTAATCTACAGTTTGTAGAACAATGTTTTTTAAATTTATATCCTCTGCTTCTTGCTGTTTTAGTTTAAAATTTAAATATGTCAATGACTTATAAATACTCTCAAGCTGCTTCGTACTTATAGAAATATTCATGAGTATCTTTTTATCATATACGGCTTTTTTGATTGCTCGACTCACACTCATTTTTAAAGCTGTTACAGGAGTGTTAAGTTCATGGGAGACATCTTGAATAAAACTCTCTATCTGTTCCATCCTCTGATGCACTGGTTTCATAAAAAGCTTAGCTAATATAATAGAAATCATCACAATTAACATAAAACTGATTCCCATCATTATGAGTACTTGTTTTTTTAATTGTGCGAGTCTATAAAAATATTCATCTGTCTTAACCATAACATATTTTATATTCAAGTGCTCCTGAGGTGCATCTGAAACCAAAATCTTATATCCGTTTTTTTCATAATATCCTGCTCTCATATAGATAGCTTCATTTGCAGGAATCAAGCTATATTCATACCCTTTTTCATATGGAAGATGTAGTGTTATACCTTTCATTTGTGCATTGATGATAAGCCCCGAGAGTTTATCGGCAATATGGTTAAGCTTATAAAATGTTGTACTATCTAGTGAATTCTTTTGTGAGCTGTAATACCAATATCCTGACAAAAGTACAAATAAAAAAGAAGAAACAAGATAAAGCGTCACAAAAGAATAAAATGATTTTTTTTCCAATTCATTCAAACTTGTATCCTTCTCCTCGGATATTGACAATGTGCTCTTTTCCGATGTGTTTTCTAAGGTTTTTCACAATCGTACGAATTGCATCATCACTTGGCATGTCTTCAAATTCCCAAAAATTTTGCAGCAATTCATCTGAACTTATGACTCGATGACGATTTTTATAAAAATAGTGCAAACAATCATTCTCTTTATGTGTCAGTTTAATTGTTCTTTCATCAATTCTGAGTGAATGTGTTTTTGTGTCAAAGATAATCCCATCATGTAAAATCACTAAGCTATCAAGCCCAAAATGCCTTTTTATATTTTCTATTCTCTGCGCTAACTCTTCAATGTCAAACGGTTTTTTTATAAAATCATTGCCGCCTGACTCAAAAGCTGATTTAAGATACTTCGTATCATGAAAAGCAGTTATAAAAATGGTCGGTGTCTCATCATTGAAGTCACGCAGTTCGCGTAAAAGAGAAATACCGTCTCCATCAGGGACATTAATGTCAAAAATGTAAAGTTCAAATTTCTCATCCTCTGCATGTTGTAGTGCTTTTTCCATACTGTAAGTTTGAACTACTTCATATTCATCTTGTAAAAAATCAACTAAAATATTTGCTAAAGCCGTGTCATCTTCTAAAAGTAAAATTTTCATATAAATATTGTACCTAAAAAATCAAAGTGTTTGAAAATACTCTTTGGTCCCTCTATTTTGAATAGCCCCTGATATTTTTTCCAACCCGTCAAAATATGCGGCACTCCGTAGTGTAATGTTTTTTTTCTCGGCTAACGTAAAAATTGTTGAAGCCTGTTTTTGCATTAATTTTTTCAGTTTGTCGTTTACCTCATCCTCTTCCCAATAATACCCTGCCCGATTTTGAACCCACTCAAAATAACTAACACTTACCCCACCTGCATTTGCCAATACATCTGGAAGAACAACTGTTTTTTTCTCTTTTAATATTTCATCAGCTTTTGAATCCACTGGTCCGTTTGCTATTTCAAGAATTAGGGGTGCTTTGATTTTACCAGCATTTTTCTGTGTAATCTGATTTTCCATTGCGGCAAGTACCAAGATATCCACATCAAGCTCAAGTAATTCTTCATTTGTAATGACAATCTGTTCTGCTTCTTCACAAATTGATACATCACAATAAAGCATTGCTTTGAGCTCTTTGTAACGTTTGCGATGATACATTATTTTCTCAGGCTCAAGTCCTTCCTGAGAACAAATAGCGCCTTTTGAGTCAGAAAGTGCAACAATTTTAAAGCCTGCCTTTTTTGCCAGTCTTGCAAAGTGATATCCTGCATTGCCAAAACCCTGCACTGCTACACTCATATTTTTTGTCTCTTTTTTATTATGTATAAGCCATTGCTCCAAAACATATAAAGCCCCTTGTCCTGTAGCTGCTTCACGTCCTTTTGAACCGCCAAGATAAACTGGTTTACCCGTAATGACACCAGGGAGCTGTTCACGCATTATTTGATTGTATTCATCTGACATCCAGCCCATGATAGTGGCATTTGTATACATATCAGGTGCCGGTATGTCTCTTTTAGGTCCAATTATATCAGCTATAGCACGAATATAACCGCGGCTAAGTCTTTCTATCTCAAGTTTTGAAAGGAGTTTTGCATCCACGACAACACCTCCTTTTGCCCCGCCAAAAGGAAGTCCAACAACAGCGCACTTAATCGTCATCCAAAAGGCAAGCGATGTTATTTCATCTATGCATACGTCAGGGTGAAAACGAATCCCACCTTTTGTTGGTCCTCTAGTATCATCATATTGTACTCTATACCCTGTAAAAACCCGTAGACTCCCATCATCCATCCGCACAGGAATATTAACCGTCAAATTTAGTTTCGGCTGAGCAAGTCTTTTAATAATATCTTCAGGTAACTTAATAAGCGGCAAAACCTTTTTTAGTCTAGTTTTTGCATCATCAAATAAATTTTTCATCATATTTCCCTTTTATGTTGCACAACAACTAAGCTCTGTTACACTTTTGTTAAATGTTATAGCTGCAAGCTTTATACCCTCACTCAACGTCAGGTAAGGATGTAGCATCTCTTTTAATTCTTCTACCTTGATACCATACTTCATTACCATTGCTACCTCCATAAGTAGTTCAGATCCCTCTGGTGCCAAAATTCTAGCCCCCACCAAAGTATCATCCTCTATATTGCGTATAAGCTTGATAAAACCTCGTGTATCTCGTGCTGCAAGTGCACGTGGTACATAACTTAGAGGTAACGTAGCTGTCTCTACACGTAAACCTGCTTTTTTTGCCTGTTCTTCATCCATACCGATACCGGCAACTTGAGGGTCTGTAAAAATTACCCATGGAAGAACTGAAAGATCTGCTGCTTTTTTGACGTTGCCAAACATATTGTTTACAGCAAGTTTAGCTTCATAGGCTGCCGTATACACAAACATATTCTTGCCAAGTACATCACCTGCTGCATAAATATTTCGCTGAGTGGTCTGTAAGTACTCATCTACTTTTATGCCTTTGTTTGACTCAAGTTCCACACCAACTGTTTCAAGATTCAAATCCTGTGTATTTGCTCTTCTACCTGTTGCAACGACAAGTTTGGTTGCACTAAATTTCTGTTTTTTTCCATTGACGATAGAAATAACTTCCACATCATCTGCATTTTTCGAAACACTTTCAATGGCATTACCCGTTACAATACGAATGCCTTCTTCTTGTAATAAATGACTCAATTCTTCTGTAATGTCACTCATCTGTGTTGAGAGAATTCTGCTTGAACGCTGTAGCATGGTCACTTTTGAGCCGAGTCGTGAGAACATCTGGGCAATTTCAAGTGCGATGTAGCTCCCGCCAAGCACTATAAGCGATTCTGGTAGTTCTTCAAGTTCAAAAGCCTCTATATTTGTAAGATATGGTACTTCTTTGAGGCCCTTTATGTCTGGTATGAAGGACGAAGCCCCATTGCATATAAGCACATGTGAGCCCGTAATTTTTCTTGATCCTACTTTTACTGTTTTTACATCTACAAAAGTAGCATGCCCTTTTATAAGCTCAAAATTTTGCATATCTTTTATGATGCTTATGTACTTCACTTCGCGTAACTCTTCTACAAGTTTTCGTTTTGCCTCGATAAATTTGCTAAAATCTTTCACTTTCGCACTCGACTGCACACCCTCAAAAGGATTGTTATTTGCTCTATGGAGTGTTTCTGCTGCACGAATAAGGTTTTTAGAAGGGACACAGCCTACATTGACACAGGTTCCACCTATGGGCAGTTCGTCATTTATCATCGTTACATGTACGCCTAGACCGTGTGCTTCAATAGCAGCCGAAAAAGCGGCAGAACCGCCACCTATAATAATAAGATGCCTTTTATTTTTTATACTTTCCATGATACATTCCTTATGGGTATTACGCCCTATTTTAGTTCTTTAATGACCTTTGAAACATCCCCTAGGCAACAACCACCGCTTGGATTGAGTATCTCGCACGAACAACCGGGATCTTCTATCTTTACTTTAATGTCTTCAAGCGCTGTTGTTTTTCCTGTTGCCTCAAGTTCTGCTTTTATCTTTTCCTTACTCCAGTCAAAACAGTAACAAACCGTTGAAGGAGTAGCACCTTCTTTAAGCCCTACTACAACACTCATATCATCCTGTGTTAAAATCTCACCATCTCTAAAATAAACAACCTTGCATGTAGGCGTTGTACAGTAATGAAACCCGTCAAAACAGGAAAGTTTTACTCTTGTCTCTTCTATGACAAGATGTTCTACGGTCTTGCCAAGTACACCTTTGGCTTTTTCACCGCACTCAGGGCACTCTATTTTTCCTTTTGGCTGTGGCGTGCAGCAGTTGTGAGCATCAGACTCTGTAGAACAGCTGCCAGTAGTCGTTGTGCAACAGCTTTGAGCTTCTTTTGTTTCTTCTTTTACCTTAAATGTACTAAACATGATTCATCCTTTATTTTGCGGTACCGCATTTACTTTTCCCTTCAATTTCAGGTAACTCTTTAATATGTTCAGCCACCTTTACAACTTCGGCTCTATGTTTACCTGTTTCATCCTCATAGCCTACAGGTCTATAGCCTGTTGAACCTATGGCACCCATAATCTCTTTTATATTTGTTTTACTCTTATCATAAGTTACCACTGCACTTTTGTTATTTACAGACGCTTTAATACTCACAACACCCTCAACATCACCACCCACTTTTTCAACGGTTGCCTCACAGGCTTTACATGTCATACCTTCGATGTTTATCACTTTTTTCAAGACATTTTTTTTATCCACTACAACGGTTTTTGGTGTATTACTTTTAATAAGAGCCTCTCCCCAATATGGAAAAGAGAGCATCACGGCGGCAAAAACAGTAACGATCGCCAAAAATGTTTTAGAATACCAAAAGGACACCTCTCCCTCTTCATCAGCATCACAGGCACACTCTATCTCAGCTTTTTTAGGTTTTAGTTTATCCCACCAGGCATAGGCCAGTACGATAATAGTCAAAGCTATCAGGTATGGACGGATCGGTTCCATCCATGAAAAACTTGAGGCTAACCCCGTTGAACCTGCAAGTACTGCCAACACTGGTGTAATACAGCATAAAGATGCTCCTATAGCTGCGAACACACCTGTAATTATTTTTTTATCTATCATAATTTATCCCTTTAAGAAACTCACAAGTCTCTCTTTTTCTTTTGGATTAAGAAAATAAAATATTGTCATTCCCTCACGTTTGTTTAAAAGCAGTCCACCATCTTTAAGCTTCCTCAGATGCTGAGAAATAGGCGACTGATTCATCTTTAAAATATCTGCCAGGTCACAAACACACATGCGCTCAAACTCTAGGAATAGATGTACTATTTTGAGTCGTACATCATTACCAAGTAGTGAAAATATTTTCGCCTGTACTAAAATGTTCGTTTCATTCTTCGTAAGACACCCTTTTGCATCTTCTATTAAATTGGTGTCAACACTAAGTCTACAACAACTGTTTTCATCTTTCATACTCATTCCTTTAACAGTATATTAGTATATTCTAATATACTTGTCAATCTTTTTTTATTTTACAGACACATTTACTACACAATTATATGATATACTTTTTTCAACTTTTAACAAAACAACAAAGGAATTTATCATGAAAACTTTAGTAAAAATCTTTCTTGCACTTTTCGTAAGTGTAACACTCGTACAAGCATCTGCCTTTAATAAAGATGCACAATTCAGAACGACAACAGTCCATATTACAGCAGATAAACCACTTACTACCGGTTCAAATACAGTTGTTGTCACTATTAAAAAAAATGGAAAGATCATAAATGATGCAAAGGTAGCTCTCAAAGCCTTTATGCCGGCAATGCCAGGAATGCCGGCAATGAGTTCCAAATCAGAAGCCGTTAACTTAGGGAACGGAAGATACAAAGCAACATTAAATCTTGCTATGAGCGGTACTTGGCAATTACATATCTTTATAACTCCTAAAGAGGGTAAAAGATCTCGTGTTAAAACAACACTAAATTTTTAAGAAGAAAAAAATGAAAAAAAAGATCACTCTACTACCACTACTATTTTTAGCTATGCCTATATTGGCATATGCTGATAATTTGCAAACGCAAACACTATTTGGTTTACTTTTAGGATCATTTGGAGCCGGTTTACTCCTTACTTTTACACCTTGTGTGCTTCCTATGATTCCCATTTTATCAAGTATAATTGCAGGACAAGGTGAAAAGGTTACGAAAAAAAATGGTTTTTTTCTTTCTTTAGCCTATGTCTTAGGAACAGCACTAACATATACAATAATGGGTATTATTGCCGGAGCTACCGGTGAACAACTACAGTCTTACTTTCAAAATGTCTGGGCTATAAGCATCTTAAGCTTTATATTCTTTTTTATGGCTCTTTCCATGTTTGGTTTTTTCAACCTCCAAATGCCTTCATTTATCCAGACTAAACTTGAAAATGAGACCCGTCAAATCAAAGGCGGTACATTTTTTGCGGTCTTTTTACTTGGTTTACTCTCAGCCCTTATTTTAGGCGCTTGCGTCTCTCCTATCCTTATCTCGTTTTTAGGTATAGCAATTGCTCAAGCAGATCCTATTCTGGGAGCAGAAATGATGTTCGCACTTGCACTTGGTATGGGTGTTCCCCTTTTAGCGGTTGGCCTTGGAGCTGGATACCTGTTACCAAAAGCAGGCTCTTGGATGGAGTATGTGAAATATTTTTTCGGAATCTTACTCTTAGGGGTTGCCGTAAGTATTTTTTCAGAACTTGACCTTTTCTCTGTGCTTTATCTATGGGGTATCTATTTTATTATTATTGGTGCATTCATCTACCCGTTACAAGTACAAGATGAACAACATACACTATGGCAAAAGTTCTTAAAAAGTATGGCAATACTTGCTCTAATCTGGGGAACTATATATTTAGTAGGTGCCAGTATGGGGCATGACGATCTTTTTGCACCTTTGAAAAACAGCACTGTTCAAAGTGCTTCAACGACCCAAAATAACTCAATAAACCAACAAAAACGACCTCTTTTTACAGAAGTGCCGAACCTAGAAGCACTGGATAAAAAAATAGCAGAAGCAAAACGTAGTGAGAAACCTATATTTATCTATTTTCACTCCAAATACTGTAAAGTGTGTAAAAAACTTGATGAAACGACTTTTAAAGATCCAAGAATTATTAATATACTCAGCAATAGTTATATCTCCCTATTAGTGGATCTTTCAGACAAAACAAATGAGGAGACAACCGCAATTAAAGAAAAATATAACATTTTTGGATATCCCTCTTTTTTAATCATAGATAGTGATGGAAAGCCTTTGAGTGATTTTATACATTATGGTTATGAAAGCCCGCAAGAACTGTTTGACCTGCTTGATTTAAATTCATAAATCACCTAATTTCTAGGTGATTTCATTTATCTAAAAAACTTTATTTTTAACACAAAGACCACACAAACTCACACTATACTTATAATTATTTATTAATACAAAGGAAAATCATGAATCATATATCAAGAAGAACTTTTGTAAAAGGCATTGTCACTTCAAGTGCACTGCTCTCTAGCATGAACCTTAGTGCAAATAGCACAACAACCAGACAACGACAAAAAACAGAAGAACTCTCTGGAACAGTGTTTCATCTTACTATAGATAGAACATTGGTAAATGTGACAGGAAGACCTGCTTACGCTACAGCAGTAAATGGCATGTTACAAGGTCCAACACTTAGATGGCGTGAAGGTGATACGATCACATTACATGTAACCAATAACTTAACCGAGTCTTCATCTATACACTGGCATGGCATTATACTTCCCTTTCATATGGACGGTGTTCCTGGTATCAGCTATGAAGGAATTGCACCGGGAGAGACATTCACTTACACGTTCACAGTCCAACAAAGTGGAACATTCTGGTATCACTCACATTCTGGATTTCAAGAGCAAACAGGTGTATATGGAGCTATAGTCATTGAGCCTAAAGAGAGAGAACCTTATGAGTACGACAGAGATTATGTTGTCGTTCTATCTGATTATTCAGATGAAAGACCTGCAAATATTTATAGAAAACTCAAATTGAATCCCGACTATTACAACTTTAATCAAAGAACGATAGGTAATTTTTTTTCCGAAGTAAAACAAAAGGGTTTTTTAGAAGCCTTCAAAGATAGAAAAATGTGGAATGAAATGCGTATGTCCGACAGAGATATATCCGATGTTACAGGGTATACCTACACTTTTTTAATGAATGGACAAAATCCTGCATCACGTTTTCAGGCCCTGTTTCAAAAAGGTGAAAAGATAAGACTTCGTTTTATCAATTCTGCTTCTATGACCTTTTTTGATGTACGTATTCCCGGACTCAAAATAAAAGTCGTTGCGGCTGACGGTAATGATGTGCAGCCGGTGGATATAGATGAGTTCCGCATTGGAGTTGCTGAGACATATGATGTCATTGTAGAGCCTAAAGATGATAAAGCCTATGCTATTTTTGCTCAGGCAATAGATAGAAGTGGATATGCTCTTGGAAATCTCTCAACAAATGAAAGCCTATTGGCAGATATTCCAAAACTCGACAAACGTCAGGCACTTACACTTAAAGATATGGGCATGAGTAAAAATATGGCAAATATGCATAAGATGGATATGTCGAAAAAAGAAGGCATGAGTTCTCTTAACAAACCTATTCCTATAACTAAATTACCAATAAAATGGGGTGTAGGAACAACCATGCGGGCAATGAATCCACAATACAGACTTGATGATCCGGGAGTCGGACTACGTAACAACGGTAGAAAAGTACTTACTTATGCTGACTTACGTTCTTTACGTTCTACTAAGAACGACAAATACCCAGATAGACAGATCATACTTCACCTCACAGGAAATATGGATCGTTATATGTGGTCAATTAACGGTATTGCGTACCATGAAGCAAAACCACTTGAATTTCACTATGGAGAGCGACTTCGCATTACCTACATCAATGACACAATGATGAATCACCCTATGCATTTACATGGATTATGGAGTGATTTGGAGACCGGCGATGAAAATCATTTGGTACGAAAACATACCATCATTTCACAACCCGGTTCAAAAATAAGCTTTCGTGTCACGGTTGATGCCAAAGGTGCATGGGCATATCACTGTCATCTGCTCTATCATATGACAGATATGTTTAGAAAAGTCGTGGTGTCATAAGGAGAATATGATGAAAAATTTACTAATAAGATTAACACTTTTAACATTTGTGGCTACTGCGTCCTTTGCAGGTGGTGGTGGAGATATCCTACGTGCAAATTTTACTGCTGATAACTTTGAGTACCAAGCAAATGACACGAAAACGATCTATTGGGATACTTATGGATATATCGGTTATGATTTAAACAAGATCTATTTCTATAGTGAAGGAGAAAAGGCTGACGGAATAAGTGCCGATAGTGAGAATCAGCTCCTTTACTCTCGAGCTATTGCTCCTTTTTGGGATGTTCAAGCAGGAGTTGATTATGACATTGCCGGATCGAATAACAAAACCTGGGGTGTTGTAGCACTCTCAGGCTTGGCTCCTTACTTTTTTGAAACAAGAGTGGCTTTGCTTTTTAGTGATAATGCAAACTTGGGAGTTAGAATAGATATGGAATATGAGGCTCTTATTACGCAAAGACTTATTTTAACTCCTAAGTTTATTTTGAATGCATATTCAAAGGATGAACCGCAAATGGAATATGGTGCGGGTCTGTCAAACATAACACTCGGTGCAAGATTAAGATATGAAATAAAAAGAGAATTTGCACCTTATGTCGGTATAGAGTGGGCGAAGAATTTTGGTAAAACAAATAATTATAACCCATTAAACGAGACTTATATAACAGCGGGAATTAGAATGTGGTTCTAATGGAAAATTTTATTGCAGGAATGTTAACAGTTTGGTATATTCTCACGATAAGTTCTCTACTATTTCTACTTTGGGACCTCTTTACAAATACACCAACAACAAAACTAATGAAACTCGCGTGGGTACTTGTGCTTCTCTACACTGGTCCTATCGGTTTGCTTATCTACTTACTTTCATGTAGACAACCGATACCGGGTATGCATGATGCCTTTATCAATGTACACTGGAAACAGACCGTAGGCTCACTGTTACACTGTGTTGCAGGCGATGCAACAGGAATAATTTTTTCTGCTGTCATTGTCTTTCATTTTGGTCTGCCAAATGGTATTGACCTAATAATAGAGTATCTCTCTGCGTTTATTGTGGGTCTTTTCATCTTTCAAGCACTTTTTATGCTAAGTATGTATGATGGCAACTACTGGATGGCTGTACGTAAAACTTTTTTTGCCGAAACCGTCTCCATGAATATGGTTATGCTCGGAATGATACCTACAATGCTTATCTTAATGTATACTCTTCCTGGTGCAGATAATCCAAATCATTTTTTATTTTGGGGCATTATGTCACTGTCCACTATTGCTGGGATGATAACGGCATACCCTATTAATTCGTGGTTAGTTACACAAGGACTAAAGCACGGTATGATGTCCGCCATCCCAGAACCAAAGAGTGTAAAAACAATGAATATAGAGATGGGCATGTCATCAAGTGTAAAGAAAAATGAGCACCATGACACACATTTAAGTATCTCTAAAAGTATTCTTATACTTATAGGTACTTTTTTCATATTGTTTTTATCACTTTGGATAACAGATTGGTTTGTACCTATAAAATTTATTCTTTGATTACTACACAAACGCAACACAAACTTTCATTATAATTATTTAAGTTCAAAAGGAGAGAAAATGATTTATAAAACACAAACAACGACACCTCTTGAAACAGTTAAAGCACAGATGCAGGAAAAAGCTAAAGTTTTGGGCTTTGGTGTTTTACATTCTTATGATTTTGAAAAGATCTTAAAAGATAAAGGCTTTGAACTTAAAACACAAATAACAGTTTACGAGATCTGTAATCCGCCTAC
>Ga0316207_10004249_pt1 | contig 12561 bp, 15 predicted proteins | sample 6weekpyrite_MG_FD_204943 | JGI IMG/M metagenome (GOLD analysis project Ga0316207, IMG submission 204943) | Microbial mat bacterial communities from mineral coupon in-situ incubated in ocean water Damariscotta River, Maine, United States -... | ecosystem: Environmental > Aquatic > Marine >... | reverse complement strand
AATGGCCAGTTCAACTCGCTATAAAGTAACCCAATAAATAAAAAAAGGCTCGCCGAAGCGAGCCTTTTGAAGATGGCGTCCCGTAGGGGAGTCGAACCCCTGTACTCGCCGTGAAAGTGTTTTCCATACTCTTGTATTCGTTTAACTTTATGTCACCTGTGTGTCCATTTTGTGTCTTGTTGGATCTTCATCATAACAGTAACGGTACATGCCAGACGCGGATATCCCTCTTTTGGAGTGTCCGTTAAACTAGGGGAGGTTCAACTTGGACTTCCCAGCTTTCACTAGACACTTTCTAGCCTCGAAAAATAATCTTCTTCATACTTAGCAGGAGACACACCGCCAGTGTGACTATGTCGCTTCACTGGATTGTAGAACATTTCAATAAAGTTGAATATCTCGCGTTTAGCATCTTCACGTGTGGCATATATTTTCTTCTTCGTGACGCGTTTTTTAAAAGTGGCAAAGAAACTCTCAGCCACCGCATTATCATGACAGTTACCACGTCTGCTCATTGATGGCTCAAGGTTGTTTGCTTTCATGAATGCCAGATAATCAGCACTTCCATATTGACTACCTTGGTCGCTATGAACCAATACTTTGTCTGCTGGTTGCCGTGTCCAGACAGCCATCAGTAATGCATTAATCACAAGGTGTCGGTCGATAAATTTATCCATCGAGCAACCAACGATTTTACGCGAAAATAAATCAATCACTGTCGCAACGTATAAAAAACCTTCGTATGTTCTAACGTAAGTAATATCACTCACCCAAAACTTATTCGGTTCATCTGGGTTAAAGTTCCTGTCCAGAATATTGTCAGCGATACTCGCTGTTTTGCCACCTTTCACGTAACGGCGTTTATAGCCGATCTGTGCTTTTAGCTTATTATGACGCATGATCTTCGCAACACGATGAACACTGCATGTCTCACCGGCCTCACGTAAATCTCGATGTATCCATGGGCTTCCGTACGTCGCGCCACTGGCAATATACGATGCTTTAATGAGCTTTAGGAGACGTGCATCTTCTATCGCTCGATCTGATAATGGCTTCGTCAGCCATGCGTAGAAACCGCTTGGATATATTTTAAAAACTCGACACATCACACGAACAGAAAACTCATTACGATGTTTATCGACAAAGGCGTACTTTACTCGTGGTCGTTGGCAAAGTACTTTGCGGCCTTTTTTAGAATGTCGCGTTCCTCCGTGACACGACGTAGCTCTGCTTTAAGTCGGGCATTCTCTGCTTGGCTATCAGCCATGCTGATCTGCTGAGGGCTTTGTTCGCCGTATCGTTTTATCCAGGCATACAAGCTGTGTGTTGTCGTTCCGAGTCGCTCAGCCACCTCGGCAACTGAAGATCCACGTTCGGTAACTTGCTTAACTGCTTCTATTTTGAACTCTTCTGTGTACCGCTTTCCACTGCTCATAAACACCTCTCATATAGTTACATTATATGGCTTTTAGGTGTCTAGCAAAGGCTGGGAAGCCCACCCATTAGTAAATTAATGCGCACAAGTCAACCAAGACATGTTTTTTCAATATTTATTTTATCTAACCCTCTGAATTATTTCTGGGTGACTAGTACTCAAAACATCTATGCAATCGCCAGCAGTAACAATAAAAAAATGGAATATTTCCACACCTTCATGTACACATTTACTTTTACGATGAAAGTCTCTTAAAAAACTAGATTCTGAAACTATATAAATAATCTTATCTTTATCTATTTTATGGTTCGCCCAAAGCTCTAACCTATTTGATTCATCAATACATAAGTATGCCAACGTGCTCTTAAAGTAAAACTCAACAATGTTATCGCTATTATCTGTGTCATACGTAGTAAAAAAAAAACCATCTCCAGAGTCTTTTAATTTCCATGACTGAACTGAATCTGGCAACCCTTTCGGGACTCTATTATATATTTCATAAACACTCACCTCCACAACTCCTCAAAATCTAACTTTAATAGGCTTTTTACCCGGTCTATTTATATCAATTGATGGTGAATTTTTAGGTCTAACCGTAACTCTCGTTCCATTATCAAGTTCACCCGATCTCACACCGTCACCATGGTCTTTAACATTTTTAGGTTTTAACGTATTATCAAATTTTTCATTTGCTTCATCAAGCCCACCGCCGCCCACATAATCTCTTTCCTCTGTTTTCTCATTTTTCTTCTTTTTTGATCTGGGTTTTGGCGCAGTGTCCTTCAGCAAGTCATCTTCTGAACCTGTTTTATTTAACACAACACCATATCTAGCCCTAGCATAGTCAGCCGCTAACCCTGACAAAGACGATGCAAGTAAACTTCTCTCTTCAGGAGTAGTACCGCTAAATATAACGGCACCACCAATTAGAAAAAAGCCTCCGGTTCCACCAATAGGTAACACAGCAGTACTGCCATCCGGATCCACATACTTATAAGGATTATTATTCGCATAAGCGTAGCGATTAAACATCTGCAGGTTATTTTCTTTAAACCCAACCGGATCAATCACCAAAAACCGACCTGTTACAGAATCATAAAACCTTGCTCCTGCATAAGTCAGTCCTGTTTCTTTATCTTCGGGATGCCCCGTATACCAACGCGTATTTTTATCGCTCTCAACCTGTTTTCTTATTCGTTCACCATAGGGTTTGTAATCTTCTTTCCATAGCAGTGCACCACTGGTATCAGTGCCGGCAACAGGTGAACCTAAACTATCAGTATGGTAGTAAGTGATGGTTTCGATGGCATAAGAAGGAATTGCTACAAAACACAAAAGCAGAAAAACTAGTTGTGTTAACCATTTCATTCCAGAAAGTGATAATTTATTTCTCATTTTTGATAACTACCAGCCTCATTGATTTAGCCACTACAGTTAAGTCTCTCATTGTGTAAGATTGATTAAGCATAAGTAGATTGACTACCTCAAATAGTTATAATTCCAAATACAAAGGATATGTTTCTTCACTATATTAATGGATTAACTAAATCAAATGAATTTTCCGGCAAAACTTCTCCACTAAATACTCCTTGAATAGCCATATCAAAACGCTCTAGGAACCCATATAACTCATCATCTGAGATGTTTTTTATTTCCCACTCAGTATTAGAGTCAAAATGTGAAGAAATTAAAGATTGGACAGTTTGCTGTATTTCACAAATTTTCCCCGCTAAACTTTTTTCTATAACTTTCGTGTCTCGCAAACATATTGCTAACTGAACCAATGCATAATGTAGCTTCCAAAATTCTTCTTTATTCCATTGATCAGATTCTTGGAGATTTTCAGTAAACGAACCTATCCAATCTGGTGATTCTGAAGAATTTCTTAATATAATTTCAATATCCATTTATTTCCTATATATAGTACTAAATATCTAAATTAGTCACTCTTAATACTTCATTTAGTAGGCTCTTTTAATCTCCTATTCTAGAAGTTAAATCTCTATTAAACGTTCCGGTTCTAGTCCTCTTTTGTCCTAAATTTCTAGGGCTTGTTGCTCTTTTCCACGCACCCCCATTGTGTCCTTTTAAATCTCTAGAAATATAATCATTATTATTTCCTTTTCTATACACATCTTGGCCATTTTTAGACTTCACGCCCCTAACTTTTTTGTATCCCATTTTCTACGCCTGTAATCTTGCTTCCTTATTTGTAGCGAAAGGTCCTTGAGCCTCGTCACCATCATCGCCATCGTCACCACCCGGACCAGCAGGTGTCCCTGTAACTGGTAAATTTCCTGTGCCACCTGCACTCGCATCATTTTCATGACTTCCATTATTTATTAGTGTGCCTTTTATACCTTGATCAACTGCAATAATAGCTATACTTACACCAATAGCACAACCTAATGGGCCAGCAGCACAAGCAGCTAACGTTCCTGCCTCCCCATCCGGATCCACATACTTATATGGGTTATTATTCCCATAAGCGTAACGATTAAACATCTGCAGGTTATTTTCTTTAAACCCAACTGGATCAACTGCTAAGAACCGACCTGTTACAGAATCATAAAACCGCGCACCTGCATAAGTAAGGCCTGTTTCTTTATCCTCAGGATGCCCCGTAAACCAACGAGTGTTCTTATCACTCTCAACCTGTTTTCTTATCCGCTCACCGTAAGGTTTATAATCTTCTTTCCATAATAGCGCACCACTAGTGTCTGTTCCCGCCACAGGCGAACCTAAACTATCAGTGTGGTAGTAAGTGATCGTTTCAATAGCATGAGAAGGAATTGCAATAAGAGAGAGTAACAACACAAATAATCGTGTTAGTCGTTTTATGCCACAGACAAATAATTTTTTGCACATTTTTTTAGACCCTCCCCATCACTAATTCATCATAATGATTAACCATGCAACTACACTAATTCCGCTCGCTAGATTAGAAAAAATCAGATAACAAGAATCTATCAAGAATAACCTCGTTCTTATCCACGACATAAACAGCATATATATCTTTTATAGAGTTAATATAGAAGACGTAATAAACTTTTGATGAACTCCTATCTTCTAGTACTTTCCATAACTGTAGTAATTTGTAGTCCGTCAAAGCAGGATCTATCGCATACTTTCTTTCTGCTTCTAGAACCGGAGACCTCGCATAATCTTCTTCAATTTTAATCACTAAAGTTTGCTTTTCATCAATCATCGGGAAATCAAAAATAAATGATGTATTTTTTTTAAGATCCCATTCATGAAAAGAATCAGCGCCGATAATACTCAAATGTAAGCCAACGTTTAATAAAAAAACACCCCATATAATTTTTTTCACAGCCCGCATAAATACGCCTTCTATCTATATCCACTACGCCGCTGTTCAGAAACGGACCTGCGATATATATTAGCTCTTAAGATCGCACTCTCTTCGTACCGCCTAGTTCTTGTGTCAGGGTTAATAGTAGCATCTGTTTGTCCACGATCTGAATCAAGGCCATGCCCGAGCAGTTCATGAACAAGTACAGACTCAGGACTTAAAAGCATTCTTTGCCCATGATCTTTAACATTGTATGTTTTGGATAAATCAACTATCGTCTCAGTCCCCGTCCCGACACCATTCTTTTCATCTATCGGCGAATTAGGGGTATTAGAAGCATCGAATTTATCACCTGGCCGAGGAAATCTGATTATATGATTATTTTTAGAATCTTGGAGTTCCTTGTAATGCAATCGTGTTAGTGGGTTAGAGTTTTTTATCTTATTAAGTGCATCATTGATTTGTTTTTTCTCCCCAGAAGTTCCTATAGCAATAATGTATTTTCCGTCTGGGTCAACATACTTATAAGGATTATTGTTTGCATAGGCGTACCGATTAAAACTCTGAATATTTCTTACTACAAAACCAACCGGATCAACTGCTAAGAACCGACCTGTTACAGAATCATAAAACCTCGCACCCGCATAAGTCAGCCCCGTCTCTTTATCCTCAGGATGCCCCGTATACCAACGAGTGTTCTTATCACTCTCTACCTGTTTTCTTACCCGTTCACCATAGGGTCTGTAATCTTCTTTCCATAGTAGTGCACCACTGGTGTCAGTACCGGCCACAGGTGACCCCAAACTATCAGTGTGATAGTAAGTGACCTTTTCAACCGCGAATGTAAAGTTACTGCTAAATGATATAAACAGGGCCAACAGCAACACAAACTGTTTCATAACATGTCTTAGCTTCATGATTTTCATTATCTAAGCTCCCTGCTCTTAAAAGATGGTAATGGTCAATGACAATGTGTAAGGTGATATTGCTTCACGATCCGATGTTTCCACCTTGAAATAGATAGTGTGAGTCTCCAGTGCCAGATTTATTGTTGTACCTATTTTGTTAACTTCTAGTACCTACTTTCGCTAATTGAAATCTTGGTTTACGTGGCATGACTCACTTTCTTGTAAATTCTTCCAACGTTACAGCGCTTTTACATCCAGACAAGTTTTACTGGAGATGAATTTACTTTTAACATGCCCCAATCACCTGATAATTCATAGCCTTCATCAGAAAGTTCAAATATATCAATATTTCCATAATCCTCAGTTCCAGCAGAATCAGTAAATGGTTTTATATTCTTGTCAAGCCATTTAACTTTATTCAAATTTTGAAATATTATTTTCCCCCTCTTATAACAGTACTTTTCATTTTCCTTGATTTTTGTATATAAAGGGTGATTTTCTGTCAACACTATTTCAACAATAAAAGAGATTTCGTTATCTAATTCAGAAATAGCCAAAACGAAACTATCCTCTAAATAAATTTCCGAAAACCCCTCCCACTCATAATAACTGCTCATACTAGACCTACAAATCATAGTTAATAGGTGTGTGATTACCCGGGCTCTTGCGCGCGACCGGGTTCCCCTGAGGGTCTATACGCTTGCCAACAGGATTACGAAATTCAACATGAGGCCCTCCACTACCAGGTGTTCGAAGACTACCTTTTTTGATTGTAATCCGAGTAACTCCATTGTTGTCAACATATTTCAAGGGACCCCTTGCAGTTTGAGTGGACTTCCAGCCTAGTCGCCCAGCAAGTTTTATTAGATCACTAGCATTTGGTACTCTACCCGACTTAAATAAACTAGAGATTCCTGTTGCAAAAGACTTTTCAATACTTCTTATTCCAAACCAGCCAACTAATGAACCGGATGAAGCCATAGCTGCTATAGCCTCTATTTGCAGTACTGCATTACGTTGGCCTAACTCGGTAATAACATTTGCACCTTCAAGTGTACCTGTATCGACACCTGACGCTTGAGCTTCCGCTCTTTCCGCAAGCCACCCATCTACATGTTCTGCACTCTCACCATCCGGATCAACATACTTATACGGATTATTATTCGCATAGGCATAGCGGTTAAACATTTGCGGGTTACTCTCAGTAAATCCAACCGGATCAATCGCCAAAAACCGACCTGTTACAGAGTCATAGAATCGCGCCCCTGCATAAGTCAGCCCTGTTTCTTTATCCTCTGGATGCCCCGTATACCAACGCGTATTCTTATCACTCTCAACTTGTTTTCTTATTCGTTCGCCATAGGGTTTGTAATCTTCTTTCCATAATAGCGCTCCACTGGTGTCTGTTCCCGCTACAGGCGAGCCTAAGCCATCAGTATGGTAGTAAGTGATGGTTTCAATGGCATAAGAAGGCGTTGAAGCAAAACACAATATCAACACAAACAACTGCAATAACCATTTCACTAGAGATAGGGGTAATTTGTTTTTCATTTTTTTGACTCCATGTCACTAATAGAGCTATCGTGATAAATACGGCTTCTATGTATTAAAAGACATACAGTAAAATATTTTATAAAGCATCACTATTCTTATTCCTCTGCCAGCTTTTTATCGGAAAATATCCCCTTTCCCGAATCCGCCACCTTCTAAAATAGGTGTTAAATACATGGTTTGCATTGGATGCCCAATAATTTTAGTTGATATTTTCATTTCATAATGGATATCAGGGTTAAGCCTAATATTCGTAAATTCTTGATTCCAAAAATAATAAATATTTCCGATGCTCGCATATGTCCAATTACTGGTAAGGCTAGAAGTAATAACTTCTTTTACCAGTTCATCACCATCATAAAGTCCAACGCTTAACTTTATTATTGACTCATCAATGATCTTAAAAAATGTTTGCGACTTTATCTTATTAGAATTAATTTTAATCCCATTTGACAATTCTAATCGCAATGATAACTCATCGCTGGGAACACCCCTAAACTTAACCGATACATTATTTTCATTGCTTATATTAATTTTATCAAACCTGACTCTAAAAGTAGGGTAGAACAAAATCCCGTTATCTAGATCGCCATCACCTTTATATAATAATCCTGAATCACATCCACTAGTTAAGAAAATCAATATAACAAGTAAAAGTCGCACTCCTTTGTTTATAAAGATTTCATTCATGTTGCCGCCAAATTGACTATATCAACCGTTAATTTGTTTGAATCGAAGGAAATGATCCATTGATAGGTATAGGCTTTCTGTACCCTGGATTTATTTTTGGTAATTTAGGTGGTGTGCCACCTGCCGCCTTAATAACACCAGACACATACCCTCCACTATTATAAAATTTACCCAGAGTCAGTTCTGGAAAAGGAGCATATAACAAATCATTGTTATATCTTTCTGAAGCAGAAATAAGACTATTTATGAAATCAGTATCTGTCATACCACCCGGTCGTTTGATAGTGGTTAAATTACTGAGAAGATTAGGCTTATCACCAGCATAGTTCGGTTTACCTACTAATGTAGGAAATGGCAAGAAGGCCAATTGGCCGCCTAATGTTGCTTCTTTTCCATTCGTAGCTTTAAATAACCTATGGTTAGTAAAATCACTTGGGTTATCAGGTCTCAAAACGATTGCTGTATGATAAAACGGATTGTTATCATTATTTGAAAACGCAGGATGATGTCCAACCAATGCCTCTTCCCCATCCGGATCCACATACTTATATGGATTATTGTTCCCATAAGTATAACGATTAAACATCTGCAGGTTATTTTCTTTAAACCCAACTGGATCAACTGCTAAGAATCGACCTATTACAGAATCATAGAACCGTGCCCCTGCATATGTCAGCCCTGTTTCTTTATCCTCTGGATGCCCTGTATACCAACGTGTATTTTTATCACTCTCAACCTGTCTTCTTATCCGCTCACCGTAAGGCTTATAATCTTCTTTCCATAACAGCACACCACTAGTGTCTGTTCCCGCCACAGGCGAACCTAAACTATCAGTGTGGTAGTAAGTGATCGTTTCAATGGCATAAGAAGGCGTTGAAGCAAAACACAATATCAACACAAACAACTTCAATAACCATTTCACTAGGGATAGAGGTAATCTATTTTTCATTTTCTTGTGACTCCATGTCACTAATAGAGCTACTGCAATAAATACGGCTCCTATGTATTAAAGGACATCAGGGGAACTCAAAATATTTTCTATGTCTATATATTTCACATAATCTTCCGTCACAAAATTTTAGCGATAATTTGTTAAAGTATGAACCATCAAAATAAAAATCCCATTGATTTTTTAGTTTAAATCGAGAAAAACCTACATCATGTAACAATGCCTCCACCATTACCCTATGATCAGGCTTGGTCGCTAACAATTCGGCACTATTTGCATTTGACTTAATTTCTATATAAGAAATAGATGGAAAAATATTTATATTCTTTAAAGCCCCTGGTGCCTTTTTATAAGTTGTTAATTTATCGTCGCCAATATTAAAACCATATGCGTGACCAGATGTTATAGTTTCATCCACATATGCCGACCAAAGAAAACCGATATAAAACATAAACAGTACAACGATTACTATAGATAAATATATAAAAGACCTAATGATAAATTTAATATTCATATCTTTGCTTTTTAGATGGTTTGCCATTAAATTTTATGCGTCCCGTCGCTTCGCTTCCTGGTTGGCTGATACCGTTTTTGACAGAAGATGAACCACCATCAGCCATTTTGGCCACCGCGCCGGCACCAGTATTACTATTTACTCCTCCCTGTATCGATGGCACCATACTATATTCCAACCCTTTATCTACCCTATCAGTTAATATATCAACAACAGAATCTTTAGCATTAATTTTTCTATATGTAGCAGATTTTTCTTTAGTACTTAAGGATAACCATGCTTTCATATCAGTATCATTTGTGCCTGCAGAGAACCCCTTAGTATTCTTATCCACTCGCCCCATAGTATCATTTCCAACATCTCCAAATGAGCTAACTCTTGCATCAGGATCGCCTAAATATTTCGCATTTGACACAATAAAATTATGATTTGCTAACGTAGTAAACCCTAACGATCTACTAACAAGAAATGATTCCTGTCCATCCGGATCCACATACTTATATGGATTATTATTCGCATAAGCATAACGATTAAACATCTGTAGGTTATCTTCTTTAAACCCAACCGGATCAACTGCTAAGAACCGACCTGTTACAGAATCATAAAACCGCGCACCTGCATAAGTAAGGCCTGTTTCTTTATCCTCAGGATGCCCCGTAAACCAACGAGTGTTCTTATCGCTCTCAATCTGTTTTCTTATCCGCTCACCGTAAGGCTTATAATCTTCTTTCCATATCAGCGCACCACTAGTGTCTGTTCCCGCTACAGGCGAGCCTAAGCCATCAGTATGGTAGTAAGTGATGGTTTCAATGGCATAAGAAGGCGTTGCAGCAAAACACAATAACAATACAAATAATCGTCTTAACCATTTTATTGCAGAAAGGGTGATTTTATTATTCATTTTCATATCTCCCTATTTTTAAAAAATCGTAATGGTTAACGGCAACGTATAAGGTGATACGTCCTCACCATCCGATATCGCCACATTGAAATATATTGTATATGTCCCCGGTGACAGACCTGTTGTCGTATAGACAGGGTTTGCTGTATTAGCATTAGATAAACTCCCCCCTCCAGAAACGATAGTCCATTGGTAACTTAATGGCGATGGACCACCATCCGGATCAGTAGCTGAGATAATTAACTGGATCTGATTTGAAGCAATGTAATAAGCATTAAATGCCGTCGCGTACGGGGCTTGATTGCTTGAACCCGAGCCAGAACCAATCGTTAAGGTGTAATTAGTCTGCGCACTATCCTGACCATCAGAGACGATAAGTTTGAACGTCACTGTGACATTATTACTGGGTAAATTGTAGAAAGTCGTCGCACCAGTGGCAGTCGATAGGCTACCACCACCCGATACGATACTCCACTGATAACTTAAGGGTGAAGGTCCATTATCAGAATCGCTCGCGCTTGCAATTAATTGAATCTGATTACCAACAAAAGCTGCATTAATACCGTCTATCACTGGCGCCGAGTTCACCACCGGCGTCGCCGTTACCGTGATTGCCTGTGTCGCCGTTGCTGAGTTGCCATTTGCATCCGTTGCCGTCCACGTCACCGTTGTGACACCCACAGGGAATAATGAGGGTGCGTCGTTTGAAATACTCACTGGACCAAATATATCGGAAACACTTGCTGTACCAATAGAAATTGAAACAGGGGTGTCACTTTGTACGCCTGCATCAGCCGGCGGCGTAATAGATGGCGGTACCGTATCAACGATGGTTACTACTTGTGTTGCAGTCCCCGTATTACCTGCCGTATCGGTCGCACTCCACGTAACAGTATTAATACCCAGTGGGAAGGATGCAGGCGCATCTGAAGTAGTCGCTAAGGCACCTTCCACATCATCCACCGCGGTTCCTGCACCCAATACAGCTGCAGAAATGGGCGTAGTTGTTGCCGTCGCCTCCACCGTGATATCGGCAGGTGCTGTCACGATAGGCTTAACCGAATTATTAAAGAGTGGATTCGTAATTGTAACGCTTACTGAATCACTATGAATGTCGCCTTTATCGTCCGTCACATTTAACTGAAATACTGCCGCCACATCAGCAATCACGGATGGTGCGGTAAAGGTTGGTGCAACAGGATTCGTCACATCAAGCGTTACAGAAGGTCCGGTTAGCTGTGTCCACGTGTAATTCACTATGGTGCCATCTGAATCTACAGAGCTTGATGCATCCAAAGTAGCTGTTTCATTAATATTGACTGTTTGATTAGCACCTGCACCGGCAGTAGGTCTAGCATTGGCTGGGACTCCAATTGCTTTACGATAGTGATTCATCGATAAGCTATCGTAGTAATCACTATTAACTTTTTGATCCCAAATGGCCAATGCATCACCAGTGTCGCTTAACTTGATGGTTGGTGGCATCGATGATGCAGTTTGATGACCGTTACTAACTTGCACCGGTGCAGACCATCCATTTGCGCTATATAGGCTTGCGTACACCGATTTATTGGACGGCGTCCCTATATCTGCTTTTCGCCATATTAATGCGGCTTCGCCTAACGCATTTACATGCACACTAGCTGCTTCAATATTCCCAGCATTAAGATCGATTAATTCAATATCGTCCCAACCACTGGCCGCATCAAAACGTCGTACAAATAATGACTGCGTACCATTCGCTTCCTGCCTTAACCAGCTAATAAACTGCTTACCTGTGTAGTCGCTGCTTAAGCCTAGGCCCGTTGTATTCGCATCATCAAAATCAACAATATAGGGTGCAGTCCAACCTGTAGCTGAAATATATTGCATGCTTTGAATACTACTATAGCCATAAGTACTCAATTCATTCCAAACCAATAGCACCGAACCTGTATCATCAATACTGGCTATCGGTCCATCTGTCAGTCCTGATACATCACCTTGTACCTGCTCAGAAAGCATCCAACCAGTTGCTATCGCATAACGTGCCGTCCATAGGTTTTTACTTCCCACAGCACCGCCAACGTTATCAGACAGCCAACTGACAACAGCCTGACCATTTTGAGTCATCGATATACGCGGATTTTTACCGCTTCCTAATAGAGAGGATGCAGACCAACCCGAACTTACTACATAACGACTGGCATAAAGTGATGCATTACTTTCCCACACCACGATGGCATTACCCAGACCATCATTCGCAATATCATAAGCATCAATCGCCAAACTACTGCTGCTAGATGACACAACTGTTGGTG